>Ga0182018_10002968_pt1 | contig 16021 bp, 9 predicted proteins | sample 812P2MmetaG_FD_120490 | JGI IMG/M metagenome (GOLD analysis project Ga0182018, IMG submission 120490) | Permafrost microbial communities from Stordalen Mire, Sweden - 812P2M metaG | ecosystem: Environmental > Terrestrial > Soil > Wetlands > Permafrost | place: Sweden: Stordalen | collected... | reverse complement strand
GGAATGCGCGACTCCAACTGCGGCACGCCACCCACATGATCTGCATGAAAATGGGTAATCAGTACGTAGTCGATCTTGCTGATCCCGGCTTGTTTTGCAGCCGCAACGATACGATTCGCATCCCGACCATCATTACCCATCCACCCCGTATCGATCAGCAGCGACTGGTGAGCGGGTGTCACAAACAGGGTTGCCTGGCCACCTTCAACATCGACGAAAAAGATTGATAACGCTTTGTTGGATCGGGCTCGGGCGGGCGATGCCGTCGCAATCAGGCAGAGAAACACACCAATGGTAAACGCGACTTGTGATGTTAGAAGGCGAAGTTTGGCTCTCCGGTCGAATTCGGACAGAGTTCGCGACATATTCGATCTCCTAGATTGCTAACCTCAGCGAGCACCCATTCTAGCTTGGCGCGTTCAGTCCCGAGCCTTTTGTTGGGAATACTCCAGTCACGAGATCCGTTTTGCTTCCGCCCCCAACCGCCTTTCCCAACCGGGCTTTGAGGTGTCAAAATATGCATTCGGGTCATAAGGGTGCTCGCGCACGACATCCATATTCAGATCCAATCCTAGACCAGGCGAGGTGGGAATCGGAAGATGGCCGGTCTTCTCGTCGAGCTCTGGGGTCCAAGTCACCAGTTCCTTGGTCCACGGTTCGTTGAAAGGGTCGAAATGTTCTTGGATAAGAAAATTCGGAACTATCGCCGCTAATTGCAGGCACACTGCAGTGGCCACGGGGCCTCCACTCTGGTGAGGAGCGATCCAGGCCCCGTTCGCCTGGGCAATGTTGGCTACCGCTATGGTGTTGGTGATACCACCCACCGACATTGGCTCTGGTTGATAGATACTTACGTACTTCCCCCTGGCCAGCGTTTCAAACTGTCCAACCTTGTCGAACTGTTCCCCAGTGGCCACCGGAATCGGACACCCGAGAGCAATATCGTTGGTCAGCTCGATGCGCTCGATAGTGGTGGGTTCCTCCCACCAGAAAATGTCCAGGTCGGCTAACTTTCTCGCGATGCGGAGAGATTCGCTGGGTGCAAAGCGGCAATGCACATCGATGAGGATTTTCAGTTCGGGCCCCAATTGTTGCCGTAGCGCGTACAAAATCTCGAATGCCACGTCCAGGTCCGACTTACTGCTGAACCACTTCGAGGTTCCGAACGGGTCAAGCTTCAGCGCCTTGAACCCCACAGCCACAACCGTCCTTGCCATCCGCAGGAAATCTTCTGGAGTCCGCTCGGTCCGATACCATCCGTTGGCATATGCCAGAATAGAGTCTCTGTGTTTTCCACCTAAGAGCTGCCAGATGGGCACTCCCAGCGTCTTTCCCAAGATGTCCCAGCAGGCCACTTCGACTGCGGCCATGACCAGCCGGTGGATATGACCGGTGTCAGCAATTGTGCCAATGACCGCGTTCGCGAGCGCATTGATCTGACGTGGGTCCTTGCCGACTACGAAATGAGCTAGTTCGTGTACAGCTGCTTCGGTCGTGGCGATAAATCCGTTGATCGTTGCTTCGCTGATTCCGTGAACGCCTTCATCGGTGCACACCTTTACAAACAACCAGTTCTTCCATCCTGCACCGACAGCATAAGTCTCAACCTTGGTGATCTTCACCTTGATTGTCCTTTGGCTTGGTCTCGCGTTTGGCAAGAGACAAGGCCATCCAAATTGCACGCGTTACCCATTCTAGACACTGTTTTCAATCGTGGCAGTTATAGCATTAGGCGGACTGTTCAGCAGTTTCTGTTCAATAAGTTGAAAAATCAGGTTGTTTTGGAAAATCAATGAAGATTGATACTGCTCATCAGGGTATAAGAGGGTTCGCCGACAGCTTCGCGATGGCCAGATTGGAGGGCAAATTTCTGTGAACCGACGACGCTTTCTGAGGGACGTCGCGCAAGTGGGAATGGGTCTGGGAATCAGGCACTCGCTGCTTGGCTACGAGGACCCGTCCAACCAAAGTGCCGACAAATCGGGAAGACACACCAAGAGTCTGGCAGCACGGAACAACGTCGTCACGCTCGATGGGGAATGGTCAATTGCGACGGACCCGAAGAACGTCGGGCGGACCGAGCAATGGTTTGCGAGTGGTCTGCACGGCGCTACCCTAGCCAGGGTGCCTGGAATTATCCAGGGGGCGTTTCCCGCCTATCACGGGTTGGCTTGGTATTCGCGACATTTTACGGCCCCACTCAACCCAAATCCTCAAGGTCGACACCTGTTGCGATTCGGCGCGGTCGATTACCTAGCGGATGTTTGGGTCAATGGCGTGTACGTCGGCGGACACGAAGGCAGTGAGGCGCCCTTCGTCTTAGACGTAACAGATGTCATAAAGCCTAACGGCGATAATCGCGTAATGGTGCGCGTGTTGAATCCAAGCAATGTGCCCATTGACGGGATTGTTTTGGACGAGACGCCACACCAACACAAACGTATTCCATATTCGGCTGGTCTGGTATCCGATTACGGAGGCATCATCGACTCAGTCCAGTTGCTGATCACTCCCGCGGTGCGAGTCGAGACCCTCTTCGTTCGTCCCGAGTGGAAGACGGGAAAGGTTCGAATCCAAGTTAACGCACGCAATCACACATCGCGGATCATACGCGCTGATATGCAGGTATGTCTGGCCTTGGCCGGAGGCGGAGAAATGCTAGTCGCCTCCGATACGGAACACGAACTGCCACCGGGGGATACTCTTCTTGAGGCAGGACTAATGGTCAATAATCCACAGCTCTGGGATCTGCAGGATCCCTTCCTTTACCGGGTGACGGCGCGGCTAAAGGAAAAAGAGGCGGACTCGACGGATGAGGCGTCAGTGTGTTGCGGGTTTCGCGATTTTCGGGTCGTCAACGGTTACTTCCAGCTCAACGGAAGGCGCATCATCCTGCGGAGCTCACACACACTCAATCAGTCGCCCATCGGTATAAGGATTCCTCCAGCTGAGGCGCGCGACTTACTGCGGCGGGACATGCTCTACGCGAAAGCATCGGGCTTGAATATGATCCGTTTCGCCGTTGGCATAGCTTACCCCTATCAACTGGATCTGTGCGATGAGATTGGGATTATGGTCTACGAAGAGACTTTTGCGGCTGACAGCTTCTATCAAACGGAGGACATGGTACCGAAAACTCTAGACCCTTCGACCTCGGCGAAAATGAAGGAACAGTACGATCGCTCGCTTAAGGAGATGATAGTCCGGGATAGGAATCATGCGAGTGTTGTTATGTGGGAAATGCTGAACGAGACCAGCAATGGACCGGTTTTCCGGCACGCGGTCGAAAGTCTTGCACTCGTCCGATCCCTCGATGACAGCCGGGCGGTACTGCTCTCCAGCGGTCGGTTTGACAGCGAGTTCAAGATCGGATCAGTCAGTAATCCTGGCAGCGATCAATGGGAACACGTTTGGGGAAAGGAATCGCCGGGTGCGGAGCCGGGCCCGGATTGGAGGTCTGTAGGCTATCCATCTCCTGCCGGTGCGGGCAGCTTTCACATCTACCCCCAAGTGCCTCAAACAGCGGAATCAAACCACCTGATTCGCACGCTGGGCCTCGGGAGCAACCCGGTCTACCTTGCGGAATACGGAATCGGAAGTCTTAAGAACGTTATTTCCGATGCCGCGATGTATGAGCAGATCGGTGCGGACAAAGACCTGGAAGACTATGTGATGATGCGTTCGATGGTTGACCGGTACCTAGCCGACTGGAAACGGTTTGAGCTGGATGGTGTTTATCCGTTTCCGGAGGACTTATTGCGAGACAGCCTGCGTTTGATGGCCCATTGGAGATTGCTAGGCTTTAATCTAATTCGCTCTAATCCGAAGATTTGTGGTTTTAACCTCACCGGCATGATCGACAGCTCGACAGCGGGGGGCGGGTTGTGGCAGTTTTGGCGGAACTGGAAACCGGGGACATTGGATGCGATACAAGATGGATGCTCGCCGTTGCGCTGGTGTTTGTTTGTCGAACCCATGCACAGCTATGCGGGTCGGCCTTTCCGAGTGGAAGCGGTGTTGGCTAACGAGGATGTACTGCGTTCAGGGGAATACCCCGCGCGGTTTAGGATTTGCGGTCCAGCAGGAGTTGTTTGGGAGTACCAAGCAGAAGTTAGAGTCTCCTCTGCGGCAACCGGGGAGGACGGCCTGTTGGCAGTCCCGGTCATGAACCAGGAAATTGTCCTGAATGGACCGGCCGGAATCTATGAGCTGGTTGCAAGTCTCGAGCGGGGCGGAGCTCCGTTCGGAAGATCCTGGCAGTTTTATTTGTCGGACGCAGCTGCGCTACCTCGGGTGAGCCAGACCGTAACCTTGTGGGGCATTGACGAGAAAGTAGAGAACTGGCTCAAAGCAAAAGGTGTGGCGAGCCAGCGATTTGCCATGTCGACGCCAAGTCGACGAGAAATTATCCTGGTAGGCGACGTATCGAAGGCTGGGCCGGCCGCCTCCGAGTGGAGGGAGTTGGCACGTCGGATGGCCAGGGGTAGCGTCGTGCTGTTTCTTTCTGCGGCGGCTTTCCAGCGCGAGAAGGACTCCGTGGGTTGGCTCCCGCTCGGCACGAAAGGTCAGTTCCCTAGATTTCCTGATGTATCGATATACCATAGCGAGTGCGTTGCCAAGGCACATGCTCTGTTCGACGGCCTACAACCGAAGGGAATCATGGATTGGGACTATTACGGCCCACTGATTCCGCATTCCCATTTCCAGGGACAAGTTCCACCTGACGACGTGGTTGCCGTGTCGTTTGCGGTGGGACACGGCAACATCCGCCCCGGCGGTTACGCCTCGGGAGTTTTGGCCGGATCGTATCGCTGCTCGGTTCGTCCGGACAGCGACAGACTTATGGGAACGGGAATGTTTTTCCTCAACGCGTTCCCCATTCTCGAGAATGTTGATTTGCATCCAGCCGCGGATCGCCTGTTGCTGAACTTAATTAACTACGCAGCTAGATCCATAGGCGAACCGATGACTCCGCTTCCCGACAACTTCGATGTTCAATTGAAAGGGATCGGGTATATGTAGGTTCTCGGCGGGACTAAAGTAGGCATCGCTCGAGTACGCTCATGCGGCGACTGTCGATCAATTGGCTGGCCAGACAATGGAGCACGTTTGGGCACGCTCTACCGCCGCCTGGTTGTCACCATATTGTGTACCCGCCGTCCACGTAAACAACGCTACCGGTCATAAACGATGAGGCTTCGGAAGCCAAATAGACAATGGTTCCTTTTAGTTCATCAAGATTTCCGTAGCGCTTCATGGGTGTATTACTCAGATTGCGCGCAAAAATCTCAGGATTCTTGGCGCTTGCCGCCGTCTGTTCCGTCAAGATATAGCCTGGTGCGATGGCGTTCACACGGATCCCGTGAGGCGCCCACTCCGCAGCCATGCCTTTCGTAAGCATCGCGACCCCACCCTTGGCAACACAATAGGCGACGTTGTGACGGGGTGATATGTTGCTGATAACCGCGGCGTTGATCGAAGCCATGTTGATGATGACGCCGCGATTGCGCTTAATCATTTCTAGCGCAACGCGTTTCCCTACGTAGAAGAGGCTGGACAGATTTGTCTCGATGATGTCCCGCCAGAGATCATCAGTAACTTCCTCGAGGGGGATTCCTTCGGACGTACGCGCTGCATTGTTCACCAGAATATCGATACCTCCCAGTTCGGCCCGGACCTGTCCTAGAAACCGATCTATTTCTTCTGGGACCCTGACATCGACGCGGCCAAAAAGGGCACGGGCCCCCATTGCTTCGAGTTCCTTTCTGGTGCGCTCCCCCTCCTCGCACAGGACATCGCAAATTGCCGTGTTTGCACCGGCCTCGGCAAGCGCGATTGCATGCTGACGTCCGAGCCCCCGAGCTCCCCCGGTAACAACCGCCGTTTTATTCGTTAAATTGAACGAGTCGAGAACACTCATAATTGGTCCATTCGCCTTTATGCCTTTGGCCACGTGGCGTCGCCGAAGACCGCCCGCCAGTCATCAGTGAACCCGTGCATTCGTTTGTCCGTGAAGGGATGCTCGAAGAGCATCTTGAGAAACTCAAAGCGCAGCGTGCAGATATCAGTTCCCGCTTCAGCAAATTCGCCAAATCCCCGTGGAAAACGCCCACAGGAAAGGATTTTCGTAGTAAACCCGTAATTCTTGAAAATAGTCCGTATGGGGCCGACGATATCAACAGGTTGATCAAGCACCTGATCAAGAGGCCCGTTGAATACGGCAGCGACGTCCGCTCCGCACTTGGCAGCGAGGTAAGCCTGCGCCACAGATGCAATCGCAGTCATCGCGATCGGCATATCCCGGTTCTCAGCTTTCAGGCGTTGAAGCGCTTGGAGTCCGGCGACCGTAAAGGGCAGCTTTACAATGATCTTGTCCGAATAGCTGTGTAACCAGCGGGCCTGTTCCACCATTGGGCTTATGTCGTGCCATCCGATGACTTGGCAGAAAACTTGTCCCGGGGATGCTTCCAGGATTCTGTCCAAGGTCTTCCGCATGTCGGGCCCGGCTTTGGCAATCAGGCTGGGATTGCTGGTTACTCCCTGAATAACCCCCCACTCTCTGGCACAGAGAATCTCTTTCGGATCTGAACTGTCAATGAACAGTTGCATGTGCATCACTCCTTGAATAAATCTGTTGCGAGGGTACCGAGGTATTCTGTGATGTAATCGCGGTAAGCGCGGTAAAAGTCGGGCGATAGCGTATAGAATCTGTCCCGGACCGCGAACGTCCCATCCTGACCGCGTCTCCCAACGTACGCAAACCCGTAGTGGTGAAACACCTGGTGATGGCGTGAGGGTTTTTGGTCAGGACTTCGGTCATAGGCTCGGAGGCAGTCTGCAGCAAACTCCGAGCCGTGCTCCGCTTCGTGACGGGCGTACGCCACGGCATCATTCCACCAACTCAGGAAGAGTTCTGGATCGTACTTTTCAAGAATATCCACGTAGAGAAGCTGCAGCATCGGGGAAATCTTGTAGTGCAGGAATCCCTTGGTCGCGCGCCTCAACGCGGCTCGAGTAGGAGAACTAAGATCATCTGCGGAATGGAAGTCGAGCATGACATTGAACTCCCCCGCGATTGCTTGCAGCGCTTTGACCCGGCGCTCGAGTCCCTCAAGTCCGTCCGCGCCCCGGTAGTCCCATCCTTTTTCTGCTCCGTAATTCGGCGCAACATGGGTTACGGGCAATCCACGACGGACGATTTCCCGGAGGACGAACAGGAGCTCTTCCTCAGTGGTCAGGCAATCGAACGCCGCGACCTCCGGGGGATGCTCGTCAATGGTAAATTCCAGGTCAAAGGGCTGCCCTCCCTTCAGCGTGCTAAGCTCCTGGGTCAATGTTTCGATGGCTGCTAGGGAGTCCCAATATTTTGCGGCAAAACGGCTAACAAGATCTTCGCTCAACCGGTACGTCGCTCCTCCAACCTGATAGGAAGACTTGTGGTCCTGGAGAATCGAGTTTCTTTCGGCACTGTTGGCGACTGCACGCTCCCAAAAGTCGGATGGCGCTCCGGTCGCCACCGCTTCGTAATGGAGGATATCTGCCATATCCATGGTAAAGAATGTGTAGTAGCGGGAAGCCTGCAGCAGTTGCCGCGCGCGAGCAAGTCCTTCCGGACCACGCTTCACCTGAAGGTGGTCGGCATCGGCGCCATAACGCGGCGAGCCTTGCTGGCACAGGGCGGCAAGTGTCCCTGCCAGCCATAGCCCCTCATAAGTACTGCCTGTGTATCCCGTCTCAATGGTTCCGAATCCGCATGCATAGTTACGATTTGGAGGCCGACCGGCCAAGAGATCGTCCAGAAGATGCAATTCCCGCACTGAATTTTGAATTGGATTGGCAGCGAAACCAAACCTTTGCATGGCCTGAAACGCCGCCGGCCACACCGCTGTTGTCATGCGGCACCCAATCCCAAGCCGAGGCACACCTCCCATGGCCCGCGGTCCCTTATGCGGGGCCAGCAACCGGCAGAACCGGTCAACTGCAGAGGCATTCGCTGGGTAGACGGCAACGGTGAGGCCGCTCGCCAGTCGCTTTACTCCCAGTGGAGCGCCCAGTACGCTCGATCCGCCCCCGAGGCCCAATTCGACAAACACCTGCTGCCCATCCGGTAACCCTGTCAAAAAAAACGTGGCAGCGCCGTGATGCACAACCGAGGATACTTGCAGAAGGATCTGTGGAAGCCCGACCCATTGGTTTCCCATCCGTAATGCAGCGTGAGCAGCAGACCAACTCTCTCCAACTTGGGTAATGGTCTGCCACGCGGCGTCTGGATCCCAAGTGGCGGTATCGAGGATGGCAGGATTTGTCGCCGGATTGATGCGTAAGTTCTGAAATGATTTATCGTTCGCCATGGAGCGATCGCTATGACTCTTGTTTTTGGGTTATCCACATCTGAAGAAATCACCTCACCCGACACCCCCAATTCTCCTCACGGTGAACTGTGTTCAGCAACTCCGCCTGTTTTCTTGTAGGTGAACAAGGCAGAATCCGGCTTTTGCTTTAGCTCAATGGGCAAGCCTTGTTCAATCAAGTCCCTTCCGGAGAAGTCGGAGGTGCTGGCGGTATCCAGGTTGACGACAATGTAGCGTCCGTTAGGGTCCAACCCTTTCAGCTTGAAACGTGCCGTTTCATAGGGACTGGCGGATCGGCGGAAGATCTCCACAAATCCCTCCTGCACTTCGGGGCGGTCAAACTGCATAGCCGCCCAAACGTCAGTGCCCAGGCTATAGGGAGTCAGGGGGTAATAGTCGCCATAATAATTTGGGGAAATACTCCGCCACTGCTGGACTAGCGTGCGTAGTGTGTCATAGTCCAGATTCCGCTTGCGCAAATCCCAGGTTGTAATGATTCCCGGAGTCATCTGGCTGCGAAACGTGTACCGATCCATACCACTCACGCCGGTGCCGAAATAAGGAATCCATAGGGCAATGCCGTATGTCTGCATTTGCTGGCTGAATGGCTCGCCCGCCTCAAGAAGATAGTCGCTGCGCGTCAGCGGCACGGCGCGGCGGAGCGACTCCAGGTCATTGCGGCGGCCACCGCTTGCACACGAATCGAGCAGCAGGTTGGGATGGCGACGGCGAAGTTCGTCCCAGTACGCCAATAGCCCAGTGACGTAACGGATTTCGGTGATGCCTTGCCGGTCTGGCGCATCATTCGCCCGCCAAAAGTTCAACGGGTCCATATTGAAATCCTGGCGATAAAGATCAATGCCCTGTTCCTTGATGAACTTGTCGATATGGTCGGTCAGCCAGTTCAGCGCTTCGGGATTCCCGAGATTCAAGAGACGCCATTCCTTGTCGTAAAGCTGATCGCCCCGATCTTGCTTTGCAACCAAAAGCCATTCGGGGTGGTTCTCAAAGAGCCAGCTTCCCTTGGTAACACGTTCGGGCTCGAACCACACAATGATCTTGATTCGGTTCGCGTGGGCGTGGTCGCTGACTGCACGCAGCCCAAGTGGAAATCGCTTAGTGTCTACCTCCCAAGTTCCTGTGTTCACCCACGAACCATTGTTTGGGTACCAGCCCGCGTCCATCCAGAAGTAATCCGGATTTAGTTTTTCCTCGACATACCGGTCGATGAACATGATCTCAACTTTGTCGGTAGCCTCGGTCATCTCCACGTATTCGCGGGACGTATTCCCCGCCATTTGAGGCGGCGGCAGCCTGCCGCCTGGACGCGGCATGCTATGGGCGATCATCCAGCGCCGCCAGATGTTTTGCGAACGCGTCCAATCTCCGCTCCAAAACTGCAAGACGATCAGCGGCGAGCGCACTTCTTCCCCGGGCAGCAGCTTAAAGTGGGTAAGTTCTTGTCCCGCCCGTACCTGAACCCCGTTGGCATCATCTCGAGCAAACTCGCCGGCCCACTGGCCGGGCCACCCGACCACGACGACCACGCCTTCGCCAGGCCATTCCAGATTCATATACGAGAGATCTTTGTTGGTTGGGCGGCCGCCTTTCCCACCCAGAAGCTGCACCGCGCCAGGCCCCAGCGGCGTCTCGTAAGGTTGGTAGTCGTTCGGGGAAACGGGAGTCCCCTTGCTATGGTGCAACGTAAATTCGCCGTCGCCGTTGCGTTCGAATCGCGTGTCCAGGGGCTGGATGTTCTCAAGAATCTGTGTATCCGAGTTGCTCGTATTCTTGAAATAGAGAGTCCACTCGATCGTGGGAAAATCGTGGTACTCCACGCTCACGCATCGCAGTTGCAGACCAGACTTGGGGTCGCCATACGCCAAGGTGTGTTCGGTGCGCTGCGAATCCAATTCACGAGAGCTGCGTTTCAAGTCCCAGGTTTTCAACAGCTCTGCCGACTTCGCGCCGCCGTAGACAAACGAGAAGGGCAGATCCGAAGTGTAGTTTGCCCGCAAGGGACCAGTCGGTAGATCAGCCAATGCTAGCTCTCGTCCGTCCATGAGCGTGGCTTTTGCGTCGGCAAAGTCAGCTTGGTCCCACTGGGAACTGCCGGTCGCCCCGCTCAGTCGTAGAGTGAAGTCGGTTGCGCCGCCAAGATCAACAGCAATCAGGATCCCATCGAGACCCTCGCGCATTACGGCAGAGTGGAACATCTCCTTTCCGTTCACTTCCACTGCGGCGATCACTTGCCCACGGCCGAGACTCGAATAGTAGGTAATATCGTTGCTGTCTACTCCGACAATGGCGGTAAATTGCTTGCCGGGTGCGGGAAGATGCACTTGGATGGTACCTACTGAAGGGCAATAAATACCTCGTGCGAACACCTTCCCGGCGATGCGCAAGGAATGGCCTTGTCGCGAATTCTTCTCGGGCAATCCAGACTTAAGATGGGTTAAGAGATAGCCTCGATCCGGCGAGGAATCAATTTGTCCCTCAAACTTGGCTGCCACCCAGCGGTGCGCTTCGAGGAGTTCGTCTTGGGTGACCTCCACCGGATTCGCTCTCGCGAACAGACAGAGCAGGAAGACAACCGCGACGACGGAGCTGAAGTAGAACGTTTTCATAGCCCGCGATGTTGCACACTTGAGCTTCAGAGGATTCCCCGCATCGGGTCCACCACAAAGCCTTTACACCAGCGCGCCTTCCGGACGCTTGCCCACCAAAATGTCGCGACAAGCCTCAGCGGCCTTAATTTGCAGCATTTCCTTCGCGCGCTCGGATACGGAAGCAGCGTGACTGGTCAAAATCACATTCGGTAGGTGGCGCAAAGGACTGTCTAGCGGCAGAGGTTCCTTCTCAAATACATCGAGGCCAGCACCGGCGAGTTTTCCGCCCTTCAAGGCCACGACAAGATCGGCTTCATTGATCAATGCACCGCGCGCCGTGTTGATCAAGATAACGCCCGGCTTCATCTGCGCCAGAGACTTGGCGTTGATGAGATGCTTGTTCTCTGCATTCAGGGGGCAGTGCAGCGAAATAATGTCGGAACTCCGCAAAACGATGTCGAGCGGTACCTGCTCGACATCGTGATTTGCGAAGCTTGGCGGGGGGAGAAAGGGATCAAATGCGATCTGTCGAAAGCGGAACGGTCTTGCCTTCTCACTCACTTTTCTGGCGATGGAACCGAACCCGATGAGGCCCAGGGTAAGATCCGCAAACGCCCGAATCGGCAAGAATGGCTGGATCCCCCATCCACCGCGGGCAATTTGATTGTGATCATGGGGAATTCGTCGTGCCAGTGAAATCATCATGGCCAGCGCATGGTCGGAAACCTCTTCTTGGCAATAAGAAGGGACATTGGCGACCATCCTGCCCAATTCCTTGGCGGCCAAAATGTCAATATTGTCGACTCCAATTCCATAGCGAACCACACCGCGAAGCTTAGGGAGGGCCTCGAGAACTCGCCGCGTGATCGGTGCCCACTGCACCAGAAGCACATCTGCAGCGCGACATCTTTCGATTACTTCGTCCTCGCTTTTACAGGGCGGGTCGACCTCTTCTAACGCAAACTCCGCGGCCACTAGAATTCTTCGCTCTTGCTCGACAGAAGAAAAACCGTGATCGCTAATGAGAACTCTTGCCAACTTGCCCTCGGACTTCTGCAATTTGGCCTGCAATCTCCCGAATGGGAAGAGGTCACAGACGGCAGCAATCTAGTATGCCTTCCACAGCCGAAGCGTCAACCGAAGTTCTTGCTATTGAACACAAATCTAGGAGATCCTGAAGCCCCCATCTTTCGCGAGGTCTTCGTTCACCGTATTGAACTTTCTTGACACTCCATGAACGGCTTAACTAAAAGTAAACTCGCTAGATTGTGAGGGGCAAAAACATGCGATCCTATCGGGGTGCGTTATCTGTGATTCGGTTTGCGGCCATCGGGCTGCTGTGTCTAGGGTTGGGGGTTGGCGCAAGTCCGAAAGCGCTGGCACAGATTACTAGCGCCACGATATTGGGCACGGTTACCGACCAGTCGGGCGCGGCAGTCCCTAACGCCAAAGTGACAGTCACCAACGTTTCCACAGGATTGACTTATTCTTCTACGGCTGGGGCTGATGGTGGCTACTTGGTTCCGCTGCTACCCATTACGGGAAACTACACGGTCACAATCGAGGCCAGTCGCTTCGAGAAGTTCGTGCAGACGGGGATCGTGCTGGAGGTGAACCAAAACGCTCGGGTTGACGCCTCGCTAAAGGTCGGCGCCGCGAGTGAGACGGTACAGGTGTCCGGCGAGCCAGCGCTGGTTGATACCCATAGTTCCAGCCTTGGGGATGTGGTCATGCCGGCGCAAGTGACGGAGCTTCCGCTGAATGGACGCAATCCAGCTGCCCTCGCTGAGCTGGTGGCGGGCGTCACGACCATCAGTGCGCCTGAGTATATGACGAACCGGTCAGGATCCGAACTGTCGGTAAACGGTTCCCGAGAAAACGAAAACGACTATCTGTTTGACGGCGCGCACTACGAGGACGCGGTCTTCGGTATAGGCAAGAACTTGCCGAATCCGGATGCGTTGCAGGAATTCAACCTCATCACCAATACTTTCAGCGCGGAATATGGGCGGAGTGCAGGATCGATTTTCAATGCAGTGCCCAAATCCGGCACCAATGATATCCACGGATCCGCTTGGGATTTCCTACGCAATACGGATTTTAACTCCAAGAATTGGTTCCTGAATGCACCGGGAGACAAGGCGGCCACTCTGCATCAGAATCAGTTTGGCTTTACGTTGGGCGGGCCTGCCATCAGGAACAAATTGTTTTGGTTCGGTTCCTACCAAGGACTGAGGATCAAAACGCAATCACTGTTGACATCAGGCTGCTGCACTCCGGTCAGCGTTACCACGCCCACTGCCCAGGAGCGGCAAGGTCTCTTCACGACCCCGCTCAACGATCCCACCACGGGCTTGCCCATCCCGCCCAATGCTCAAGGCTTGTATTTCATTGATCCCTCGCGGTTTAGTGCCGTCACAGTGGCCGTGATGAATGCGGTTCTGCCTACACCCGGCCCCGATGGGCTCTTGCATCAATTGGGGAACAAGTCTGTCACCAACGACCAGTTCCTAGTGAAAAGCGACTATAACGTTACGGCGAAGAATGCACTGAGCTTCAGCTATTTCCAGGACCACACTTCTACAAACGACCCATTTTTTAACAGCGGCATCCTTGGGTGGGGCGGTGCCGTAACCCCTACCCACACGTTGGTGACTAGTCTTCACGACACGCAAACGTTTAGGCCAAACCTGTTGAATCAACTTCGGCTCTCCTACTTTAAAACCCAAGACACGATTAGCCCTATCGACCCTCAAAAGAATCTGTTCCAGTGGGGGGACACTAGCTACATTCAGGACCCCGCTGTCATAAACCAAAACCCGGACTTCAATGTTGCGGGCGCGTTCTCGCTTGTGACGGTCGGGGTTCTCGATTTCAAGGAAAACACGTTCAATCGTCAGGGCGCTGATACCGTCACGTGGATCCACGGTGCCCACAGCTTCAAGACTGGCGTAGAGATTGACAGTTTGCTACAACACGGACAAGCGTCATTCCTGACGAATGGAAGTTTTACTTTTACCGGTGCCGTTACGGGAAATGCCATCGCTGACTTTTTGGTTGGGGCGCCAGTCAACTATTCGCGGGATTCGCCTGGATTAAGCGACCTAACCTCTTGGGAGTACTCGGCCTTCTTTCAGGATGACTGGAGAATCTCGCGTCGAGTCACATTAAATCTTGGGATGCGGTATTTTCTTGAGCTTCCTTGGGTGTACGCCAATAATCATGCGGCGACTTTTAGGCTGGGTGAACAGTCTAAGGTATTTCCGTCGGCCCCGACGGGATTGGTTTACCCGGGGGATCCAGGAGTCCCTCGAGGTTTTTACCCTACGGAAAAGAAAAATTTTGAACCCCGGCTCGGTTTGGTTTGGGATCCGAAAGGAGACGGGAAAACTTCTGTCCGCATCTCTTATGGCATTTTTCACGACCTCTTCAACACCATCGGTCTTGGCGGTCAACCCGGTGCGAATCAGCCATATGTTTTCTCTGAATCTTTCTTTGAGCCCCCGGGCGGGACTGACAACACGTATCAAGGCTTTCCCAATCCTTGGCCATACCGGGCGTATCTGAGTCCGAATCCAACTTTTGTTCTACCGGCAGCTGTTTCTGCCGACAGCCCGAATATAAGGAATCCGTTCATTCAGGGTTGGGCGGGAGATGTTCAGCATCAATTTACGCCAGCACTCGTGGGTGAGGTAGCGTACGTAGGAAAGAATTCTGTCCACTTGTACGAGAATATTGAGGCTAATCCGGCCATTTATTTCCCGGGTACAGATCCCGCCACGGGACAGCCGTATTCGACCAACGCTAACGTAGACTCACGCCGGATCTACGCACCGACCTTTGCTGGGATTAGAGAGATTTTCTCCTCGGGTAGGGCACAGTACAACGCCCTGGAATTGACGGCCAAATATCGCATGCGACATGGCCTCCTTTTCACGGCCGTCTATACCCGGTCCCGATCAACCGATACCAGCTCGACGTTTGCCAACGGAGCAGAGAGCTTTTACCCGAATCCGCAGTGCCTGCCGTGCAACATAGGGCCATCAGACTACGACCTCGCAAATGTTTTTCGGGCTTCCTGGGTCTATGATCTGCCTGGTCCTAGCGGCGGGGGGATGGTTGCTAAGCAGCTCTTGAGCAATTGGGAGATATCCGGCATTACGACACTGCAGAGCGGTCCGCGCTACTCGATTGGTAATGGTGTCAGCAGTTCATTGAACGGGCTGGGTGAAGACCGGGCCGATCTGATCGGAGATCCACAGCTTTCCAACGGCCGTTCGCGGACCGCTCGGGTTCAGGAATGGTTCAATACCAGCGCCTTCGCCATTGCGGCTCTCGGAACAACTGGTGATTCGACGCGCAACTTCATGGTTGGGCCCGCTTTCATAGATACGGACCTTGCAGTGATGAAGAACTTCCCGATCAGCGAGCGCTACGGCAAGTTGCAACTTCGGGCTGAGTTCTTCAACGCCTTCAACCGGGTCAACTTTGGTGTTCCTGTTAATGTTGTTACTTCGCCAGCGTTCGGCCAAATAACCACTGCCGGAGATCCAAGAATAATTCAAATGAGTTTGAAGTATTCATTCTAAGTTTCCACTCGGGGAGGCCTCCCTCAGGTCTCCCCTTTTTTGGTTTGGGAGCACTTGCGCCAAAGAGCAGTCGTATGGAGCGACGACGTTTTCTTCGGGATGCGGCGCGAGTGGGCGCCAGCTTGGGTATAGCCGGCTCACTGTCCGTGGATCCGCTTGCGGCGGCTGCCCAGCACGAATCGGGTTCCGGGCGGGCAAGAACAGGATCGAATCCTGCCGTGTTACCGGGGACGCCCGTCCTCAGGTTGGACGGGGAATGGTCGATTGCGAAGGACCCGGAAAACGTGGGGCGGGCAGAACAGTGGTTCAAAAGCGATCTGCGCGGGTCGAGCCCTACCCGAGTTCCCGGTGTGATCCAGGAAGTGTTCCCCGCCTATCACGGAGTGGCGTGGTATGGACGGCCGTTCACGGCCCCCGCGAACCCCAATCCACAAGGACGGTATCTGTTGCGCTTTGGGGCGGTAGATTATCT
>Ga0182018_10002966_pt1 | contig 16028 bp, 14 predicted proteins | sample 812P2MmetaG_FD_120490 | JGI IMG/M metagenome (GOLD analysis project Ga0182018, IMG submission 120490) | Permafrost microbial communities from Stordalen Mire, Sweden - 812P2M metaG | ecosystem: Environmental > Terrestrial > Soil > Wetlands > Permafrost | place: Sweden: Stordalen | collected... | reverse complement strand
TCACGGCTCACGATGCGCACGCCATTCGTGCATTCGAAGTGCACGCTGTTGACTATCTCTTGAAACCGTATGATAAGGAGCGATTTGCCAAGGCCCTGGTTCACGCACGCCAGGTCCTCGAACAGTCCAGGAAAGCAAATCGAGGTCTCGAACCATTGCTCCAATCCCTCCGTAGTCTCCGCCCGTTGGAACGCTTTGTGGTAAAGGACAAGAAGCGGATTTTCTTTGTTCCCGTTTCCCACGTTTTGTGGATCGAAGCCACGGGAAACTATGCCTGCATACACACCGCCACCGACAGTCACCTGTTGCGGGAAACCCTGGCACACCTGGAAGAGAAGCTGGCGCCACACCACTTCATCCGAGTGCGGAAATCGGCCATCGTGAACAGTGCCCGCATTAGCGAGATTCGTCCGATGTTCGATGGGGTATACGACATCATACTGGCAGAAGGAACGGTGGTCACGTCGAGTCGCAGATATGCTCACAAGTTACGAGCTCTGCTGGAATCCTAGTCTTGGCACCTTTGATGTAAAGTGGCGCGTCGGCGTGGAATGCCAGCGGCGAAAATGAATTCGGTACTTGCCTCGATCCCGATTTGGCGGGTGTGGCTTTTTGTCTTCAATCGTGGGCCTGTGGCGCAGCTGGGAGCGCGCTTCCATGGCATGGAAGAGGTCGTCGGTTCGATCCCCACCGCCCCTACCAATTCTTCTTCTTCAAAACACAGGAGTTCTAGCCGCACGTTTCGCCGTGTACCCCGCGTGTACCTCGTCCTATCAATATCTTGGGACAAATTGCAGAGAACTAAACGCACCAGGTGGCCTCTGTTTCCCGCGCACACTTCCACGTGATGGTCTTTAGATAGCGTTCAAAAGTCGGGGGAGGACAATGGTTGCCGCGTTTTGCAGGCATCGGATGTTGCTGTTGATCCCAAATTTGCAGAACGATTCAGCCGACGCGAAAAACGGTGCTCCCAGTCGAACGAGATTTTTCCTTGGGGCAGCTCTTAACAGCTAGCTCTTCTCGAAGATTTCTCGGTCCGTTATGATCATACGACCTTCCCCGGGGGTTTTGAGTCCCATCATAGAGACATGGATTCTTCGATCTCCGATCTTCTTCATTCCGTAGCGTTCAACCGTCTCCCGTTCCATCACCCTATGAATGGTCCGTCGCAAGAGCTCTTCGAACTCTTCAGCAGTTGGGTAACTTCCCTTAATGTACTTTTTGCCTGACCCAGTGCGCAATCTTCCTGGAGCCGTTCCTACCACCGCACCCCGCGCGCCTCCTAAAAGAAATTGGACGTATGGCACGTCAACTACCGGATATCCTCCAAAGCGTCGCTCCGTAAACTGTCGCGAATTCGTCACAATGAACGGCACTACGCGCTTCTCATGCGTTCCGTTGATCCCAAGCCGTTCGAACAGGTCTTCCCTGACGGACTCCAAGTGCTGCAAACATTTATCCAATTGAGCTGCCGCTCGGAATAGCTTCTCTTCGGCTTTCCAAATGTCGTAGAGGCTGTCCGGTTCGATGACGATCTTTGATTGGGCCAGAAAGAGCGTCCCGTCCTTGAAAGCCGCCAAGTCGAGATCTGTGACTTCCCGGCCGTCAATTCGAATAGTGAAATCGGTGACAGCGTGAAAGCCGGCATCGATAAATTTTGTTCGCAGATTCCGCACCGGTAAATATCCCTTTTTCTTTTGGTCGAGATCGGATTCCGTCGCAATCAACATGAAGACGTTCCGATCGAAGCGGCTGCTCCGCACGTAGGCTGTTGGAAGTAGGACCATGCCGGAAATCGGAATGAGAGGTTTGTAGAAAAGGTCGGTCCTCCTGATTTCCATCTCCGACGAGAATTGCTCAAGTAAGGCTTCTGCTTGCTTGCGTGCTACGTTTGCTTCTTTTCTCAACAGCCGCACGAACCATTTTCGACTGAGTTCAGGCATGGGTACGTCCACGACCGTCAGTCTTCGCATCCGGTGTTTTACGAAATTCGCCCAGGAAAATGGATCCCTACGATGTCGTGGAAATGCTCAACGACTATTTAGGCGTCGTTGTGCCTGTGATCTTCGCGCACAATGGAGCCGTAGACAAATTTATCGGGGACGCGATCCTGGCGGTTTTCGGAAGCCCGGAGCCTGATCCAAAACAGCACGAAAATGCCATCCAAGCCGCAATGGAAATGCAAGCGGCGGTAACGAAGTTGAACGAAGTGCGCGAGCTTCGCGGTGCGTCCTGCCGCGACTTTGGCATCGGTGTACATTGCGGCGAAGTTGTGCATGGGTTCGTTGGTACCTCCGATCGCATGGAATTCACAGTGATTGGTGATGTCGTCAATCGGACGTCGCGTTACTGCGCGGCTGCAGTGGGAGGCGAAGTTCTGATCAGTCCCGAAATGCACGAGCGGGTGTGGCGATTCGCGGAGACGGAGCAAGCCACGATTCAGACCAAACATGAAGGCGATTTTATTGCGCACCGAGTGAAATGCCTGTAGCAAGGTTCCGGAATGACTGGTGCTCCTAGTCCAGCTGGCGAACGAGCTGACGGATGACTTGCGGGGATGTCCTGCGAATCAGGCGCCGGTGCTGGAGGTCCTTGTGGACCGGTCTTGAGCAAGTCTTTGGAAGACTTCCCTAAAGGCTGGTATGGTGCTTTTTAGCGCGTCGAAGTCGTGTTTCGAGAGCAGGAGCACATCCATGGCCGTGCGCGCCCGAACCGTGGCGTTCCGCGTCACATCATTAAGCAAAGCCATTTCCCCGCAATAATCGCCGGGACCGAGCGTTGCGACATGGCCCACGGAGCCGTTCGTTTCCCGCAGTACATCGCATTCTCCGCTCTGGATGAGGTACACGTTATCACCCAAATCGCCCTGGAAGAAAATGACCTCTCCTGCTTCAAGGTGCTGCCTTGCTATACCGGCTTCGCGCACAACCCTCATCTGCACGAAATCAGGCGGGAAGAGCAGAACCAAAAACCAATCGAGCGCGATGCGCACCTTCTGGCGTAAGCTCGGGAGTTTTGACAGATAGATGGCCCGCCAAAGAAGCCACGCCGGAAAGCCCGAAATACGGACTCCCAGAATCTCCGCCACAGCCGAATAGTGGCCCAACGATCCCAACCTCCCGAGTCCTTCGAAGGCGAACGGGGCGCTCGGTCCTCCACGAATGGCAGCAGAAACGTTCTTCGCTACGGTTTTCGCTTCGCGGGTTGCATGTTGAGCGGTTGGCGGGGTACGCTGGCCGGAAATTGTTTTGATCGAAGCGCAATCACCCAGCGCCCAAACACAACCTTCGCAGCCCACAACCTCCAGGTTGACATTGACTTTCAGCCGCCCGCCTTCTTTCTCACAATCGAGTTTTTGCAGCACCAAAGGAATCGAGGACGGAACGCTCGAAACAATCGTCTTGGTTGGAATGTCGATGCCCGACTTCAGATGTGCCTTTTCGGACGACGCGCCGACCAGGCGGTCGTTCAGTCGGATTTCGATGCCTCGTTTGGCGAGCAGTTTGTGGGCAAAAAGGGCCAGGCTCTCGGACATCTCGGGCAGAATTCGATCGCCGGCGTGAACCAATACGAAACGGCCTTTCTCGTTTCGAAGTCCTGGGAAGTTCTGTCGCACCTTATTCACAAAGTCCGTCAATTCGGCTATAACTTCGACGCCTGAGAATCCTCCCCCCGCCACCACGAACGTCATCAACTTCCGGCGCAGATCGGAATCGGTCTCAATCTCTGCCTCTTCCAGCGTGTAAATCAGGTGATTGCGCAAACTCACCGCGTCGGCGAGGGTACGGAACGGTTTCACGTGCTCGACCATCCCTGGGGTCCCGCTGAAGTTGCTGATACCTCCCAGCGCGATCACAAGGTAGTCATACGGGAGCTCAAGCTGTCGAGGCCTAAAGCCCGGACTGACGGTAACAACTTTGTTTGCGAAGTCGATTTTCTGAACCTCGCGCATCACGAGTTCAGTGCGAGGAGCTAACTGGCGAATCGGGCACACCACATCGGTTAAGCCGATCAGGCCTGAGATCACTTCAGGCAGTAAAGGCTGGTAGACCCAATAATTTTCCTGGTTGATCAGACTAATCGAGGCTTCTTCGGGCCGAAGAGTCTTCTCCAACTCCCTAGCCGCATAGACCCCGGCAAATCCACCGCCCAGAACGAGAATCCGCTTGTTGGTTCCCATGTTTTTCTTGCAGTTGGGACATATCGAAAGCACGGCCGCTGGTCGTCCCGACTTCGGAGCCAGTTCGGTGGAATCAGGCCCTGCCCGACCGAAAAATGGAAAGCAGCAGGGAGACGACAGGACCCAGTCCTGGCCAATATATGGCTATTTTTTCTTGAAGGCGCGCACGTATGCGATCACGTTATCAATATCTGGGTCGGTCAAACCCTTCACGGGCTTCATCTTGCCCTTGCCGTCGGTAATGATTTTCTTGATCTCGGCATCCGGTTTGCCCTGCACTTCGTCCGAATCCATCGGCGTTATTGTCGTGTTCAGGAGCTTGGCCATACCCTGGTTACCCTGTCCGTCTTCCCCGTGACAGGTCTTGCATTTCTTGAGAAACACGTCTTTTCCCGCGGTGGCATCGCCGGCGGGTCGGGCTGAAAATGAAGCAGAGGCTGCAAGTAGCACACCCATGATCAGTGTCACTGTCAGAAGTCCTTTTAGTACCATGTTTTCGGATTCTCCTTATTTGTATGGAAATGAACTCACTGCTCCGCTTTTCTCATCGCTCTTACATTCACAGTCTTCATGATGTCTTCCTGGGTGTGCGGCATCAGGCTGAGCATCGATAGGAAATTCTGTTTGCCGAGAATCGCCACCCGGACCGGCGTCGCGGAGCGCACCGTAGCGTTGCGAGGGGCATTGCTGATCAACGCCATTTCTCCGAAATACTCGCCTTTTGTGAGTCTGGCGACAACCTGCTCGGCTCCATCCTCCTTTCTCACCACCTCCACTTCTCCGCTGTGAATGAAATACGCACAGTCGCCTTCGTCCCCTTGTTGAAAAATCATTTGTCCGGGTCCGATATCCTCGATCTCAAACAGACTGTGGCGCTTCAAGAATCGATAAGCCGCGACGCCAAATACCGCTATCGTCGCAAGCAGGGTGAGAGCGGGCGCAAATGTCGAGAAGAGGGTTAGCGTTCCGCCCGTCGTGCTCCAGAGGAACTCCAGCGCCAGGAAAAAAATAATCAGGGCCAGTACTTGAGCGCCGATCAGCAGAGCTCGTGTAGAGGTGGAGTTAAGTCTCCACGGCTTAATGGCAGGGTCTTTCATTATGGCGTTACAGTCTGCGCGATGTTGTGCGCTGGGTTGGAGTCCGCGTGACACTGCATGCAGGTCGCCTGGCCCGAGAACAGTGAGTCCTTATAGTCCTCATGCGAAGCAAGCCATTTAGCCGAACCGGCGTGACATTTCAGGCAGTCGTGGTTTGGATACGGGTGGCGCATCTTAATCGGCGAATGGAAGGTCCGAGTATAGTACTTGTATACATCGGTGAGACCTTCTTTTTTTGCTTCGACGGTACCGAATATGCCGTACGAGGTGTGGCAGCTATAGCACTGGTTGTCGGGGATGTAGCGGTTCTTGTAATGCAGCGCCGCCAGGCTAGCGCTCTGGGGATTCTTCATATCATCCACGAATGATTTCATCGTGAGATGACACGAGGCGCAGAACTCCACGCGCTCAGCTTTTTCAAATACCAGGATCGTACCCACACCGGTTATCAACAATGGCGTTGCCACGGCACCCACGAAAAGCAAGCCCCAGGACACCGGCCCTAGAACCGCACCCTGATACTTCAGAAGACTGTAAATTGCCACTAGGATGCCGACGAAGGCCAGAGCAACCACCAGCCGCGCTGCAAGGTGCTCGACCGGGTCCTGCTGGAAGCGCTGGGCGTCTTGCTGGGCGCGCGCGACAAAGGGAAAGAGGACAAAACCGGTCAGCGCAAGGACCCGAAACCCTGGTCCCGCGCGAAACCGTCTCCTCCGCCTCTTTATTCGGGAATCCCCAGAGCAGCTGCTTGTTGCACAACGCTTATTCATTTGAGGCTCTTCGCATGACACTCCTTACATGTGTCTGTAAATGTGTGACAAGTAAAACAACTTCGTTCGTTGATCATCGCGAGTTGCGCGTGACCACCTGCTTTGAATTGGGCGAGTGGCAAGTGGCTGCGCGGAGTCTCGTTATGGCAGCGACTGCAAAAATCAGTTATGTGGCAAACCGAACAGGTCGTGCGATCGAGCGCCGCGTATTTCCCGTGAACATCGTCTTTCCACCGCGCCGTGTGCGACACGGGCATCATGACTTGGTGACAGGACATGCACTCCTGCTGGCCCACCGCGGAGGGGGCGACATTCAGGTGACAAACGAAACAAGGCGCGCCTGAACTAGAGGCTTCTTCATTGTGATGAAGTCGGAAAGCTTCTGTGTGCGACGCCGGTTTAACGATGCGCGAATGAATTTCCGGCATGGGCCCGGTTTGAACATCGATGTGACACACCTCACAGTTAGACATGCGGTAGCTTGAAGCGATCGTCTTCGATACGTCATGGCAATTGACGCAGTCGGCCATCTTAGGCAGCGTCTGGTTGGAAAGGGTAGTGCTATCAGCGATCCCGTAGTGGCAGGTCGTGCAGTCCAGGTGATATGCCCCTCGATCCTTGAAATGTTCGTGGTGTGAAAATTTTATGTGATCGTACTTCCCTGAAGCCACGTAGGAAGCCAGTTCGCGGTGAACGGTAGCACCGCCTGGATTTTCGATTTCTTGCGGACGATGGCACCCTTGGCAATCCGCGGTGGTGGATTTTTCACTGAGGAGGGGTTTCATACCTGCTTTTGAATGGCAGCTGGCACAAACCACGTGATTTCCGAAAGAGGCATCCGCTCCATTGTCTTTGAATTGATGACAGAAGGTGCAATCAGCCCGGAATCCCGTGCGCGCGTCTACACGCGCATGCGGGTCCATGTGCTTTGCGTGGGAAAAATCGACCAGGATCGGCCGGATGTTCTTGTAGCGGGGAAATGGCAGTAAATCCTCGCTGCTGGTCGGCGGAAAGACCGAGTGGCACTGCGCGCAGACGATTGGCTTTACGTTTTTATCAAAGTCGTCTTGATGGCAAGGCGTACATTGGTCGTGCCCGGGGCGTTGACGAACCACAGAACCAGCCTTTTCCGGCACGTGGCAGGCTTCACAGTCGAGCCCAACCTGCTTCAAGTGGTAATCGTGCAAGTAAAAAGGGGCCCCCGCCTGCGAAGATTGTGTCTGCGATTGGGATTGCGAAGCCGACGCCTCATTTTTCGCTGAGGGCCCTTGACCTCCCGCGGTCATGCCCATCGACACCCAGAGGCATACGCCTGCAAGATAAAGGTGAGCTAAAGATATGTGGCGCATGCCCATCTAAAATTTCCACGCCATGCCGAATCGGAATGTCTGGCTGTTTTGAATGCTGGGCCGAAATAGGGGGTAATCCGTGTCCAGATCGTAATCCAGAAAGAGCCGGGTGCGGGTGTCGAGGTTGAATGACGCATTCCCAAGAACGCCCTTATCGCGGGCATCGGTGATGATGGTGAAAAGATCGCGGAAATTTAGTTGACGGTAGAATCCACCGGCTTTCAATTTCAAACGGCCGCCCATAAAGACTCGACCGACTTCCAGGCTGATGTCCTGAACCTGGGTCTCCCCTGTGGTGCTCAAATCGTCGAACTGAGTCGGGGTGACGCTACTGGTCCGATCGTCCGAATTTCTTATGTGATAATCCAAGAACACATCGGTTTTCTTCCACGGCAAGAATTGCGCGTGCACACGGTAGTCCTGAAAAGTGGTGTCAAAGGGGCCCGCATCCTGCCTGTCGTTCAGTTGCCGCACCCAAACGCTTCCGCCCACGCGTAGCCTCGAAGTGATCGCCCGCGAAGCTTCCACCACAAACTGCGTGTAGGGATTCAGGGGCCCCAGGTTCAGACGCAAGAGGGGATTATGTGGATCAAGGTCTCTGGCGTCGTACGTATAGTCGTAAAAATAGTCCTTGTCCGTAATCTTCTGTGCGAAGCTCAGCCGCAGCGATGTCTTGCCATTGCCCGGACTCCAAAACGCATCGGCGGTGAAATCAGTTGGATAGCTCCCAACCATCCGGAAGCCGGCGTTGAACAGCCAGGTGTTTCGGAATACCCGGCGATATCGAACGAGGTTGGTCCCTCTGATGTAATAAAAGGTCTCGTATTCCACACTGGAATTTTCGCCGAGCCTATAAAGGAAATTTCCTCCTCCCATAGCGCGCTGGTCGGGATCCGAGAAATAAGTGAATCGTCTTCCCGCGTAAAGCGTCCAGGAATACCGCGAACGATCCACCGTGAACGAAGCGCCGTCCATCTCCGCAAGTTCCGCGCCGTAAACATACTGACGGCCCAACCGCAAACTCGTTCCTGCAAACAGGCCGTCCGTCGGCCGCCCGCTGATATCGATATAGCCAGCCGTTAGCTCCAGCCGCCGATTCGAACCGAACGTATCGATAATGCTTAGTTGCGGGGAGGCGTCGGTCGTATGCGTCAGATCTTGCGCGTAAGCAAATGAAAAATTCGTATTGACCCGGTCCGAGAGCCATCCGCGCGTGCCCCAGTTCAGGAAGCTATACATCACATCGGTACTGGGTTGAAAGGCATTTGGATACGGAATTCCCGCTGGATTGAAGATTGGGCTGGACGGGGCGTCGATCACACCTGTCAATGTCGGAAGCCCGGTGAAATAGGTCTGCGTCCGGAGGTACTCCGTGCGGGTGTCCATGAAAAAATGGTTCAGAAAGTCGCCTCCCGGGCCGGCTTCGTAGGACTTTTGCGGAACGCTCAGGGCGGGGCTCGGCGCGTTTTGGTCAATCGTGTCTTGCAGCAGGCTATCCCAAGCCGCGCCGATGTTTTCGCTCGGTTTGCTTTCTTCCGAAGGTTCGGCCGGCTTCGAGACTGGCCGGGCGTTCGCTTCGGTCAAGAGGAACACCGCCGCAACGGCGCTGGCACACCGTCGCACCCGGGCTGGAAAACAAATGGACACTGTATCCCCTCACGACTGCTCGGCTGACGCGAAAAACTATCTCCGACGCGCCAACGTTTGGACTTGGTTTCTTGCTAACGCGATCCGCCAAGGGTAGACGTCACTATGCCACTGCGTCGCCAGTAAGTACGATTGCAGTTCATTCACGGCTAGACTGTTTTGTCCCAACGCTTCGTAAACCTGAGCTAACTCCCAATGCACTTTCGAATTGTTCGCTTGGTCGCCCGTGAGCGCGGTGCTTTGCGGCGTCACCGGTGAAAGTGCCAGCTCCGCCTGATACGCAGTAACCGCGTTTGCATACGCCTGCTGTTGTGTCGGCTGGTCGGTCGCCTGCTGCGCCTCAATCACGTAAGTCTCCGCGATTAGCGTGTTCACTCCCAGTCTCTGTGGATCGATTTGCAGCACTTCTCGGTACAGCTGGATCGTTTTGCCGGGATTGCTCTGGCGCAACAAATAGCCAAGTCGCAACCGCACCGTGAACATGCAGGGCGCGGGGGTCAGTTGGGTCGGAACGTTGCCGTTCACCAAAGTGGCTGAAGTGACCAGCTGGCAGGTCTGCGCTTGCAGACTGTTCATCGCAAGGGATGTTTGATAGTCGGTGATCGCATCCGGAATGTCGTCCAGGTCGTCCTGATAGTGCATCCCGCGCTGGAGGTACTCCCAGGCATTCTGCGGCTGCGTGATACCAAGCAAATTCCAGTCGATCTTGCCTTCGAAATAGAATGGATTGGGTTTTGGATAGTTCGGATTGGTGCTCTGAAAATATCCCGGCGCGTAGGGGACAGTCTGGGCAAAAACAGCTACCAGCAGCACCGCAAAGGCCACCACCATCACTAGCATCAAAATCGGATATCGATAACGGATTTTCATGGCGTCAAGCTCACAGTAGCGTCATCAGAAGCAATATTTTGAATATTCTTCAGGAACGTATCGATTCGCTGTTCATTCACCAGATTCAGGTCATGTCCCGCGGGCCCGCTCGCGCCCGTAACTCCGGCCAGGAACCTCAGGAAAAGCGGCGGAAAATGCTCGAAGTTGATTTGCGCGTGGACGTGCAAAGGCCCCTGAATCGTCACGCCCATTGCTTGTAGCTCCTGCTGTGTGGGGAGTTGAATTTCATAGTTATAAGTTCGCGGGTGCAACGGCTGCAAGGAACGAAAGTTGTCCACGGTGTTCGCCAGAGCGGCCTGGAAAGTTTCTTCGAAGTGCACTCCTATTGCCGTGACGGGCGCTCCCGTCGTCGGGTCGACACGACCGATCGCTTGTCCGGGAAGGAACACATGCGTCAGTTCGTTGCGGAAAAGGACCAGTCCTTCCGGCGCTCCCACGAACAAACGTGCGTCAGGTCCGTCATCCGGGCCTGCTTCAAACAACAGATTGTTGCCGCCATTGTTCCCGGTGCCACTCGTGTACGTTGACGTATTTTTGCCGGGGTCGACAACGGCGTGGAGATGTTCCAGGTCTTCGTCGTCCAGATTGCCGTCCGGTGCCGTCTCGCCGGTGTTCGGATGCGGTTTATCAACCACATACCCGGATTGGTAAAGCAGGAAGCCGTTGTTGTCCGTCACTGCTAATTGCACGTATACAGTGCGCTCCTGCGAAAACCCGGCTGGCAGGCGGTGTCCGGTTAGCGAGACAGCCTCCAATCGCACGGTAAACGTCTGCCCAATTTGCGCCGTCGGATCAGTCTTGCCCAGGTTGATCCGCGCGGCCGCTCTCATCAAGTCCTCGCGCCGCGTCGCCAGCCCGTTCGGAACGCCATGTGTATCTGCTCCCGTCATATAGGGATCGGGGTATCCGCTACCCAAGCGGGCGCTCAATTCCATCGGACTCATAATAGGAACGTCAACGCCCGTGAAATAGTGTTCCACCACTTTTCGCTGCTGGAGTGGAGCGTTCTGGTCCGTCGAAACTCCGGGAACCGCCGCATAGTCGGTGGCAAACATGCCGGGAGTCGGGCTTGTCACCGTCATATCTCCCACTTGATAAGTTGAAGTTCCCGCGTACGGAAAGAGAGACATATGACAGTCCTGGCAGCGCACTATCTTGCCGAACGGATTGCTTGTGCTGTTATACGGACCGATCTGCCACTCGGTGCTCAAATTTTCGAGTCGGAAGTAGCTCACATTCTGCCCACCAGGGTTCATGTTGTGCTCTTCGGCCGTCAAGTTCCGGTTGGGCACTCGGACGTCATGGCACGCGTTGCAGAAAGCGCCTGCACGCAGGAACGCGATACGGTTCGGGTCATTGCTGGCAACGTGGAAATTGTTCTTGACGGCCACCGGAAACAGAAAGGGCCCAACTTTCAAGTCCGTCTGACTCAGCAACAGGCTTGTATTACCAAAGCCATCCATTTGAAAGCTGCGGGTCAGGTCCGGCCCGGTCACATCGTGGCAAAAATCGCAGGTAATTCCCGCCGCGCCGAGCGACGGCTGAGCACCTGACGGAGGGTCGCCTCCCGGTGCGGGCGCCAATATCTGATTTCCGTTAGCATCCACGAGCACGTAGTCCCGTAGCGGGCGGAACAATCCCGGTTGAAAGCACGACTGCCCCGCGGGAGGAGCGGGATTACACGTACCCAAACCAGCGATCTGCGGGACCTCTCGCAGGGTAGGATCCTCGCCCAGCACTTCGATGTTCGCGTTGTGGCAAGTGAAGCAAAACCCCGCTTGTACCTGCCGCGTCTCTGTCAGCGGCGACGAAGTGAACATGTTGGTATTCAGCGGCGTTCCGTCAGGCAGCACGACGGTGCTGTCCTTATACACGGGCCTCAGCAAACCGCCATTAACAAGGTTGCCCGCGGACTCGAGTCCGTTGAATAAAGGACTCACGTTGCGGTATCCGGATTTCACCGCACTGTGAAGCTCATCAAATTGACGCTGATGACAAGGCAAGCAATTCTCCGGCCGCTGGAACGCTTGAGAGTTGAAGGTTACTTGGGGCGGATTCCCAGAGGGCGGATTCGCAACACTCTGCACTTGCGTGCCGCAGCCGAGGCCGAGCAGGCAGAGCGCCGAAGCGCAGAACATCGCAGTGAAGACCCGGAGAGGCACCTGGTTTCACCCTTTGGGAGGAAATATGGGCGCGAGTCTATATCACAAACTGAAATTCTTGCAATCGAAATGAATCGACTTCGCCAAAGGCCGGGCCAGAAGGCGAAAGCGGCCGCGGTGCCGCGCCACCCCAAGGTGATACCTACAAGGGACGCCATGACGGCCCCGAAAAACAGAAAGATACCGACGGCTTTTAGTCCTGTTCGAGACGTAAGTACGCGGGTGCTCGGCGAGGCGGGCTTCACGCGTTGACTATAACTGGGACTTCCCACAGTCCAGTGCCTGATGAAGCGGTTACCAGGCACTGACCGAGATTGCTGGGAATTAGTGCAAGGACAACTGCTGCAACTTCGCGTATTCCGCCGTGGCTTGCTTGAGGATGGGAATGTCGGGGTCGGCGCCTTTCCAGAGTGCGAGGAAATTCTGATATGCCACCTTAGCCTTGGCAGTGTCGCCTTGCAAGACATAGGCGCGAGCAAGGCCGAGATGGGCGAGTGCGCCAATGGGTTCGTTCTGCACAACGCCGCGGTGGTCGAGGATTTTTTGGAACTCGGCTGCGGCTTCGCTGCTCTGACGGGCGGCTAAATATGCCTCTCCTCGCACGTAGACGGGATACAGACCGCCCGCGGTCCCCAACTCATAAGACGTGGCGGCCTGAAGCAGCTCAATAGCCTTCGAAGAATCCTTGCGACTGAGTGCAAGCAATGCGCGGATCGTCGGCAAGTACGAGTACTGCACCGCCGTATCTTCCGAGAATTGTTCCGCAAGGTGATCCGCCAGGGCTTCGGCGCGTGGGCCATCGCCAGCGAAGGCCAAGGCCGTCCCCGCTCCATACTGAGTATCGCGATCGGTCGAAAGCGCTAGGGCCTCCTGAGATCGTTTTCTTGCCTCCCCTGCGTTGCGGAAAAGAGCTTCCCGCAAGGCGGCATTCACGTCATAGCTCGCCGCCGTCTCCTTCTCTTCCGCCTGCACGGCCGAGGCAGATGCGCGGCGAGAAAACTCCCGAGCAGTTCGAAGATGACCAAAGTAAGCTGCGGTGTCCGCCTCGTTCGACAGCAGCGAATCTTCCTGACCAGGTTCACTCGCAGATAAGGCTACTTGTTGCCGCATCCCAGCCGCGTCGTCTTTCAAGAAGGCGACCACGTAGAGATACAGGTGCAGGTCTGGGGAGTCGAGGTTCTTTGACTGCGCCTCTAGCGCCGTGGCGCGGGCTTGGTCCAGGCGATTCAGGTATATATAAGCGGTAACAAGGTCTGCATGAGCCTGACTGTCTTCCGGAGAAATGCGGACGGCCTCGGTGGCCATCGCTAGGCTCTTCTCGTAATTCCCCAGAAGAGTGTAAATGGTAGCCAGATTGGTGCGCGGCCCAACATCTCTGGGGTACGTCTGTGCCCAGATTTCATAAACACGCCGGGCCTTTCCCAAATCGCCCGTGCCAAACTGAAAATAGTGCGATTCGATGTAGAACCTCTCGCGGTCGCTGACGCGCCCACGTAGTTCGTAGGCCTGCTTTGTGTTGTCTGCTGCCAGGCCCATTTCAGCTAGATTCGAGTAGGCGGTTCCGAGTGAGGCATATGCCATAGCGAACTTCGGGTCAAGCTGGAGGGCACGACTGAAAAATGGGACGGCAGCGGCGGAATCGCCTTTTCCTATCATCGTCTTGCGGCCCATGCTGAAAGCCTGAAGCGCCTCAAGTGAGGGCGTGCTGGCCTGCTCCAGAGACGTATCGAACTTCTGCACGGTGCTTAGCGACTCGCCCAGTTTGTTCCGAATTTCCGAAGCTGTCTTTCCGAGTGCATCGAGCACCTGGCTCTTGTCGATCGCTTGGGCTTCCGCGCTCGCGAGCGATACTCCGTTTGAGCAGTTGACGGCCCTAACCGTCAGAAGATACTGCGTCCCAATCTCCGCAACCGAACCGTTTAGGACAACAGCACTGGCCGTCCGTTGGCAGAGTTCCCGGGCTATCCGCGGCGTGAGCTTCACGTCGGGCTTCTGGCCCATCATCTTTAGGGTTTGCTGGATCTGCTGGTCAGAGATAATGCTCAGAAAGGGTGACTGTTCTAGTTGTACCGATAGCCCTTGCCGCAGCGTGTCATCAAACACTGCATCGCCGGTCGTATTCGTGAAGTCAGCGAGGACGATGGTATCCTTGTCCGTGAGTGCGTGCCCGTTGTGAGCGTAGAAGAACCAGCTCCCTAGAGATACCACTAGGAGAGTCGCAATGCTGGTGATCCGCAAGGGCCCGAGCCCTCTCTTTTTCGCATCGGATGCAACCCGAGACTCCGCGGCCCGCTGCGCAGCGATCTTTTTTGGTAATTCCGGGCTCCCGGCTTCCTCGCTGTACAAGTTGTAGAGATGTATCCTGACTCCGTGCTTGACCTCGACTTCGCCAAGATCATGAAGCATTGGGCACCAGGCGCTGATCTGATCCAGAACTTCTGCTTCCGTGGCCGATAAGAGAATGTGCCCCGCCTCCCCGCAATCCATCACGCGCTGTGCAACGTTAATGCCGCCGCCAGCGACGTTGCGATTGGCGTTGATGTCGGCCACGCGATAGACTGGGCCTGTGTGTATGCCCATGCGAAGCTTAATGTCAGTTACGCCTCGGAGTGCCTTAGTCAGTTCCAGCGCGCAACGGACAGGTGCCTCCGGATCGCGGAAAAAAACGAGCGCCATCCCGTCACCCGTAGGTAATCGGATCAACTGATCCTCAAATTGTGCACGATTGAACGCTGAGGTGTTACGAACGGCTTCTTGCAAATCGTTAAGGAGCTGCTGCTGCCTGTCCATGTGCAGCCTAGAATAGGCGACGATGTCCATGAATAGGACGTGAGCGATCTCCAAAAGAGGGGTCGTGCTCGATTCTCGCGGGGTGTCGGTCAACGTGTACTCGCTAGCAGGTCCGCAAGAGACTTCAGGCGGCTCATCTTAGGTTGCGGCCCGAGGCAAGTCAACGAAGACAACGAAGACAGCCTGGTTATGGGCCAGCGTTGTCAGAGCCTGGGAAAATCAGAGACGCGGCATAGGTGAGATGTTCTCAGTGCCTGATAAACGCTGCCAACTCAACTGATCGATGCAACACTATTTAAGCTGTTGATCGGAACAACGCTTCTCTGTAGAGAACCGAAATGTCCGGCTTTAAATCACACCTAGCCAGTATGGGTGTTCCGTTTGAATCAGGGCCCGCGAACGACCCTTAGCTGCTAAAAGCCCTGCTCGTGACGTCGAGCAGGTGTTGCGTCGACACATTGAGACCGCCGTTTCGAATTCTGACGGTCGTCGATCAATACACCAGAGAGTGTCTGTGTACGTATGCCGACCGCTCGCAGACGGGCGAGAAGGTCAGCGAACAGCTGGACCGGCTGATCCCCCTGCGCGGTGCACCGGAATCGATCACCTCGGACAACGGTAGCGAGTTTACGGGCAAGGCCATGGACCTTTGGGCGCATCAAGCGGGCGTGAAGTTAAAAATGAAAGAGTTAGAGAATCTCAACACGACATCCAATGAACATGGGCGCGCCAGCACCGCGTGGAGGCGGCGCATCCAATAGAAAACAAACGATTAATCCAACGAACATCCTCATCCGGGCCGAGAATCCAAGATGTGGTCGATCTGCCGAAGATGGTTCAAGTCGTGTGCCGCTTCCAAGCGGACGAACTCCTCGACCGTTTGCCGTCCGCGTACCTCGTGGACCCCATAGCACTCCACCCACCGTGCGCGCGAGACCGACTCCAACAGTCGCAGGTTGCTCTCGCGCAGCGCCCGAAAGACCCCTGCCGAAAGGCTCGCATCTTGCTGCGCGTAACCCAAGCGCTCCGCCCACACGGCCTGATCCCACCACGTTAAGGCCACGCCCGGATTCGCCAGCATGTTTCGCAATCGCCACCCCATCGCCAGCTCCGCGTCCGCCAAGTGCGCTACGATCCCGGCG
>Ga0182018_10002965_pt1 | contig 16028 bp, 12 predicted proteins | sample 812P2MmetaG_FD_120490 | JGI IMG/M metagenome (GOLD analysis project Ga0182018, IMG submission 120490) | Permafrost microbial communities from Stordalen Mire, Sweden - 812P2M metaG | ecosystem: Environmental > Terrestrial > Soil > Wetlands > Permafrost | place: Sweden: Stordalen | collected... | reverse complement strand
GGCCATCGACGCGGGCGCGGACATCGTGATCGGTCATCACGCCCACCTTCTGCGAGGGATAGAGCTGTACAAGGACAGGCCCATCTACCACGGCCTCGGAAATTTCGTCACCGTGACCCGTGCGCTGTCAACGAGCAACGAAGAGACGCCCGAGGCGGCCGCCTGGGCGAAGCGGCGGGTCGAGCTGTTCGGCTTCACTCCCGATCCGAACATGCCCACATATCCGTTCAACCCCGAGAGCCGTCACACGATCATCGCCGACTGTGAGGTCGATCGGGACGGAACCGTTCACCCCGGACTCGTACCGTGCTGGATCGACGACCAGGCGAGGCCGGTCCCACTTGGCAAGGAAGCCGGTGCCGACGTTGTCGACTACGTGAGCGAGATCGGGAGGGAGGTGGGACTGACCACGCGACTGAGGTGGTCGGGCGACCGGGTCCAGGTAGAGGACGGCACCCCTGGTGTGGGCGCGATGGCCAAGACCTGAGGGCCGAGTGAGCGGCCCGATCTTCGGCTGGCTACCCGGAGCTTTAGCGGGCGCCCAGAGCGGTGGAGTCGTGGAGTCACGGGATCCCTCATGGCGGCCCGGCCGATCGAGCGCCTAATGATTGTTGGAGCCCGCGGCCGGCAGCTCAGCCCGCCGGAGGGCCACGAGCACGCTGGACAAGAGAGCCCGACGCTCATGCGCGTCGAGGTCCTCGAGCACGCGTGCCTCCACCTCGTCGGCCACCAGGTCACATTCGATCAGCACCTTCTGACCGCGTTCGGTCAGGGTGAACCTCGAAATGCGGCCATGGTTGGGATCGGGGTGGCGAGCGATGAGCCCGTCGCGTTCCATGCGAAGGATCACCGTGTGCACACCTTGGGGTGTGACGCCAAGCCGCCGCGAGAGCTCGGCGTTCGAGGAGTTGGGCCGCTCGTGGAGAAAGGCGAGATTGGTCCACACGCGAACGTCGAGCCCAAGTTTGCCCAGCGCCCGTTGCAATTCGCGGCGGATGTCGCGCGACAGGGCGGCCAGAGCGTGGGCAAGGCGCCGTTCTCTGCGCTCCGCGGCGCTCGATTTCGGCACCGGGCCACCTTACCGAAAGCTGTCCCGGGTTCTCGACGTTTCGGCCCCTCTACCAGCCACTTTCGCCCCGACCGACCCGGGGTCGTTCGCGCGGTCCATGCTCAGATCGCCCCGGCGTCGCGCAGCTCTTCCAGTCGCTCGGCCGAGTAGCCGGCGAGCCCGGTCAGCACCGAATCGGTGTCCTGGCCGAGCCGGGGCGCGCAATCGAGCCGGCTATCCGGGGCGCTCGAGAAGCGGATGGGGAGACCCATCGTCCGCAGCTCGCCGACCTCGCCGAGCGATGGGTGCATGACCGGGCGCGTCTCGTTCCTTGCCACCACCCGCTCGTCGAAGACCGCCTCGATCGGGGTCCGAACCGGTGCCGCCGACACTCCTGCGGCGACGAGGACCTCGACGACATGGGCAACGGGGTACTGGCCGCTCCAATCCTCGATCTCCTCGCGCAACGCCACCTCGTTGCCGACCCGGGCGTCGCGGGTCGCAAAGCGTGGGTCCTTGCCGAGGTCGTCGCGTCCCATGGCGGTGAACACCGAGCGGACCATCCGGTCTTGCGGTGCCACGAGGGCGAACCAGCCGTCGGCGCAGCGGTACAGCCCGAAGGGGGCCAGCCGGGGCAGGGTGGGACCGGTCCGGAGCGGCTGGCCGAGCTTTTCGAGGGCCTGCCAGTCCTCGACCGCGACGAGCGATGTCAGGGCTCCGAGCATCGACACGTCGATGTGCTCGCCCAGGCCGGTCGTCTCGCGACGATGGAGCGCCGACAGAATCCCGATGACCGCGTAGAGGGGGGTCATCACGTCGGCGACGGGAACGCCCACTCGGATCGGGGGGTCGTCCGGTCCCCCGCTCGCCAGCATCAGCCCGCTCAGGGCCTGGACGAGGGCGTCCATGGCCCGGACGCCCGATTCGCCGTCCTGGCCGAACCCGCTGATCGAGCAGTAGATGATGGTCGGGTTGGCCGCCCGGGCGGCCTCATATCCGACCCCCAGCCGCTCGGCGGTGCCTGCGGAGAAGTTCTCGACGACGACGTCGACCTCACGAACCAGGTCTTTGAACACCTGTACCCCGGCCGGGCTCTTCAGGTTGACGGTGACGCTCCGTTTGCCCTTGCACCGGTTGAGCAGCGCCAGCGAAAGGTCGTCGGGCCCGGTCGCGGTCATGGACAGGCCGTCGGGCCCGAGGTAGGGCGCGTTGCCTCGCGACACGTCACCGCCATCGGGGTCCTCGATCTTGATGACGTTCGCGCCGAGGCCGGCGAGCACCAGGGTGCACAGCGGACCCGACAACGCCCGGGTGAGGTCGAGCACCCGCAACCCGCCGAGTGGGGGCCCGGGGTCGGCCGTCTCGTCGTTCAACTCGATGCCCTCCTCGCCGCCACCGGTCGCACCCGCACCTCGATGAACTCGTCGAGCGCCACCGACAGCGAGTCTTCGTCCCAGGTCCGACGGTCGACGTTACTGGCGGCGATCGAGAACACCGGGATGCCCGCCTGCTCGAGCAACCGGGAACTGAAGAAGTCGTCCTCGCCGAAGCTCACCACGCCGTCCACCTGGTGGAGCTTGGCCTCTTTCAGATGCCACGCCGCCGACCAGCTCGGCATGCGGATCTCCTCTCCCATCGGCACGAACCGGGCCGCCAGCGCACGGAGGGGATCCCGGCCGTCCAGGTAGCGCAGGTAGGCGTCCGCGGCCAGGCCGAGGTACATCGACCAGACGAACACGGCACCGTGGCGACGCTCGAACTGCTGGTAGAAGCCGAGACTCGACCACAGCGCCCGGCCCAGCCACATGAGGCGGATCCGCTCGTCGGGGCAGGCGGCCTGGCCGGCCTCGTGGCGGGCCGCCACCTCGTCGAATAGCCCCCGGGCCGCGTCACGTCCCCAGGGGCTGCCCCGGTGCCACTGGGGGATCATCGTGGCGGTCATCGTCTCGGCGGCGCTCACCGGGACCGGCACCGATGCCGCAATGAGGTCGCGGGTCCGTCGGCTCCACTCCGACTGCTCGTTGGCGAGGGTCATGACCTCGATGAACCGGGATTCCGAGAAGGTCTTGCCCGTCGTCTCCTCGAGCACCCGCACGAGCCCGGTCAGCTCTTCGACCATCAGCCGGAGCCGTTCGTGGGGCAAGAACTCGTCCCAGTGGTGCGGGAGCCTCTCCCACCAATCCGTCGGAAGGTCGGGTCTCGGATCGATCGTGTGCTCGATCGGATAGAAGGCGGCGCCGGTCTCGCGCGCCCAGAGCTCGAAGAGCTTGCGCATGCCATCGGTCGCCATGGGCGCCTGGAAGATGGTCGGCGTGGGCAATCCCCCCCACGGCGCCCCTGCGGGCTCGTCCAAGAGCAGCTCGCCTAGGCCGAGCGCGTTGTACTGCTCCCGGTCGTCGGGATACCCGGCCTCCTTCAGGGCGGCCAGTGCCTTCGGCGCCCGCTGCTTGGCCGCGATGATCGACGACCACCACTGGACGACCACATAGGGAATGTCCATGGCCCGGTAGATCTCATGGGGCGCGTCCGCGCTCAGCACGGCGAACGGCTCGCCGCCCGCCACCCGCTCCCTCACCTCTGAGAGCCACTCCCGCTGGTGGTTGACGATGTCGCGGGTGACGGCCAGCTCGCCTCGGCGGCGGATCCCGATGCCCTCAGCCATCGCGACCGCCGAGCGCGTGCCAGACCTCGTCGACCGACCGGCCGATCGCCGAGTCATCGGCGGGCGGCCAGGCGATCCGCACGGGCACGACCGGCACCCCGGTCTCGGCCAGGAGGTCCCGGACCCCGGGCAGCTCCCACTCGGAGGCCTCGTCGTGCTCAAACACCACCTGGAGGACCGCGTCGGCCCCGACCAGCGCGGCGTGGCCTGCGCTGTAGCGGCACCGCTCGGCAAGGCCGCCCCGGGCCGAGCCGGGCGGCCCGAGGTGATACCGGTCGACCAGGCCGTCGAGGGGGTTGGGCGTCTCGGGGATCGACATGGCCGAGCTCCGGTCGCCCCAGTCGTGGTCCTCGCCGACGACGACCAGGCCCTCCGCCTCGATGGCCCGGTAGACGCCGAGTTGGTCCTGCGGGCTCCCCGAGACCATGACCCGCTTCCCGGCCAGCGGGGGCGGCGGGTCGTCGAGGAGACCGCGAAGCATGGCCTGGCGTGCTGGGAACGGCAGGGTCGCAGCGGCGCCGACGAGTGTCAGGGCCGTCACCCCGCTGAGGCACGGCGGGCGGGACCGTCTGAGATCCGCGATCCGCGCCATAAGCGCACAGGTGGCGTTCGACTCGTCGACGGCTCGCCGGATCTCGTCCTCGGAGACCGTCGAGCCCGACCAGCCCTTCAGCACCTCAACGAACTCCCGGGCGCGGAAGCGGTTGTACCTGGCACTCGCGTGGGTGGGGAGGCGCAGGAGGTCGTAGAACCAGAACGGCGGGACGCTCGAGCCGATGCCGACGCTCACGAGCTCGCGCAGCACATAGAACAGCTTGGTGTACGACTCGCTGTCCCGACCGATCACGAGGGCGTCGATCCAGTCGAGTCCTCCCGAGACGATCGCCTCCAAGAGCACCTGGCAGTCCGGGGTGAGCCGCAGGTCGGGGCCCGACGGGAGCCGGCCCGCGCCGGGCGGCCCGAGCCTCGAGGGGGCCAGGCGGATGGGCAGCATCCCGCAGGCGGCCACGAGCTCGCTCGGCACGTCGTGTCCGATCACGCCGACGACCTTGCCCCCTTGCTCGCGCCACTCCGACGCGACAACGCCCGGGTGCTCGTAGGCGTGGGTGGCCACGTCGAGCCACCCGTGGGCCTCGATCACCTGGGAAGCGGTCATGGTGACGGTGCGCCGACCACTCGCAGGGGGACCGACGTCGCACCGAACTCGGGCCACCGCGTCATGTCGACCGGGGCGGCCAGCTCGAAGGACGTCGTCATGGACAGCAGGGTCTCCAACGCGACCAAGAGCTCCATCCGCGCCCAGGGCGCCCCGGGGCATTGGTGCGGGCCGAGCCCGAAGGCGATGTGCCTCTCCGCCCGGTCGAAGCGGAACTCGTCGGCCGCCTCGAACACGCGCTCGTCGCGATTGGCCGAGGTGAATACCATCGCGATCGGTTCGTCCTTCTTGATGAGCCGGTCGCCGATCGTGACATCGGAGCGGGCGGTCCGGGCGAACCCCCGGTACGGCGAGTAGAGCCGCAGGAGCTCTTCGATCGCCGATGCGATCCTCCCCGGCTCGCGCCGCAAGAGGCCCTGGAGGTTCTGGTCCTGCGCCAGATGCACCACCATGGAGCCGAGCACGAAGCGCGGGGCGACGATGCCCACCAACAGGACCTGGCGGACCGTTCCGACGACCATCTCGATCGGCAGCGGCTCCCCATCGACCCGGGCCGCCAGGAGGGCGCTGGTCGGATCCACGCTCGGGTCCTCGGGGTGCTCGGTCCTCTGCGCAACCAGCTCGCGCGTGATGTCGTAGAGGGCCAGGCTGGCGGTGACCATCCGATCGGCGTCGTCGTCCTTGATGGCCCCATTGAAGAGATCGAACTCGTCTCGGATGCGATACATCATCTCGTCGGAGACGTTGAGGAACCGCGCGAACGCGAGGATCGGGAAGTTGGCCGCGAACTCCTCGCCGAAGTCCCCGTGTCCCCGATCGACGAGCGGGCGGAGCAAGTCCTCGGCGTAGCGGCGGATCGTCGGCACGATGGCCGACACCCGGGCATCGCTGATGAGGGGCTGGAGGATTCGTCGATACACGGTGTGCTCCGGCGGATCGAGGTGCAGGGGTGGCCTGCGCCCGGTGAACGCGATCTTCGGGACGATGTTCTGCACCGACGTGATGAAGTCGGGCTCGGTCAGCACCCTGCGCACGTCCTCGTAGCCGAAGACCGCCCAGAACCCCCCGAACCGGTCGCTGTGCGCGACCGGGCACTCACGGCGCATCCGCGTGTACAGCTCGTGCGCATCGACGTTGGTGTCGAGCACGAGCGGATCGAACGCCGATTCGGCCCGGTGCATCGCTTCGTCACGTTCAGGCACGGTGACCTGCCAAGCTCGGGCCGATGGGCCCGACCCCGTCACGGCGCCACACGAGGCGGAGCGGCAGACGGGTCGGTCCGGCCGTCGGCCAGGGGCTGTAGACCGCGTCCCCGGCCGGCTCGAAGCTCGCCGTGGACCCGAGCAGCGCCTGGATCGCCACCACCACCTCGGATCGGCCGACGACCGACCCGGGACACACGTGAACCCCGTGACCGAACGCGAGGTGCCGCTCGGGCCGACCGAGGATGACCTCGTCGGGCCGGTCGAACACGTCTTCGTCGCGATTGGCCGAGGGCAGCACGATCGCCACCATCTCACCCTCCTCGATCTGGCGGCCCCCGAGGGAGACCGGGCGGGTGGCCATGCGGGCAAACCCGACGTTGGGGGTGTGCAGCCGCAGCATCTCCTCGGCCCCCGCCGCCACGAGCTCGGGCCGCCGGCGCCACTCGTGCTGGAGCGCGTCGTCCTCGGCCAGATGGGCGACGGCACTTGCGATGACCAGGGCCGGGGCCCCGTGGCCGGCCACGATGATCTGGCGCAGGCTCCCGGTCACGGTCTCGGTGTCGGGGGGCTCCTTCAGTGCCAAGAGGGCGCTGATTAGGTCCTCTTCGGGGAGGAGAGGCGAGCCGAGGCGGCCCTCAACGAGCTCGCGACACATCCCGTACAGCTCGATGTTGTGGCGCTCGACCGCTGCGCCGTCGCGGGCCCGTTGGGCGGCCTCGAATCGCTCCATGCCGGCCGAGAGGTCGTCCACGTAGCGGTCGTCGATGTTCAACAGCGCGCACACGACCCGGCCGGCGAACGGCGAGCAGAATCGGCCGTAGAGGTCGAGGGTGGTCTCGTCCCGCTCGGCGGCCAGCCCCGACAGCATCTCGGCGGCCAGCCGCTTCACGACCGGCTCCAACCGCCCGAGCCGGTCCTTGCGGAACGTCGGGTTGATGGCCTTGCGGTAGACCGTGTGCTCGGGCGGGTCGTAGTGCAACGGCGGTCGGCGGCCGGACGCAAGGTTCTTCGGCACCACGATCCCATGGGTGGTCGTGAACGTCTCGGGGTCGGTGGTGATGCGCTCGATGTCCGAGTAGCGGGTCGCGGCCCAGAAGCCTCCGTAGCTCGAGCTCCAAGCCACCGGGTGAACCCCGCGCAGGGGCCCGTAGACGACCTCGGGATCTTCCAGCGCCCCGGGGACGTCGGGGTCGAACTCGTCGCCGCGCTCGGTGTTGCTCATGACGGCGCGATCCCGCTCGCCGAGCCACGGAGGCCGTCTGCAACCGGTTGGGCGCCGATGCGCGCTGCCAACCGCTTGCGCTCCGCCTCGGGGTCGGCCACCGGCGCCGCATCGACGAGTGCTCTCGTGTACGGGTCGCTCGGATGCACGCACACCTTCTCCACCGTCCCGGACTCGACCAGCCTGCCCTGGCGGATCACCAGCACCCGCTGGGCGATGTGGCGGACGACCGTCAGGTCGTGCCCGATGAAGAGGTAGGCGAGGGCCAGCTCGCTGCGCAGCGCGATAAGCAGATTGATGATCTGTGCCTGCACCGACAGATCGAGGGCGCTGAGCGGCTCGTCGCAGATCACCAGCTGCGGCGACGTCATGAGCGCTCGAGCGATGGCGATCCGTTGGCGCTGACCCCCCGAGAACTGGCGGGGATAGCGATCGGCGGCCAACTTGTCGAGCCCGACCCGGCCGAGCATCGCGATCACCTGTTGGGTCATGGCGGCTTTGGAGCGCTCGCCTTGGGCCAGCAACGGCTCCACGAGGCTGTCGCGGACCGTGCGGGCCGGGTTGAGCGAGCTGTACGGGTCCTGGAACACGACCGACAACCGAGAGGCGATTCCGCACCGGACGCGATGGGTCGCGCGGGTGATGTCAAGCCCGTCGAAGCGGATCGAGCCCGACTTGACCGGGGCGAGTCCGACGACCGCCCGGCCGAGGGTGGACTTGCCTGCCCCCGACTCCCCGACGACCGCGACCGTCTCGCCGCCAACCACGTCGAAACTGACTCCGTCGACGGCCCGGTGCTCTCGATGCGCGTGACGGTACTCGACGACCAGATCTCGGACCTCGAGCAGGGCGGTGCCCGGGCCCGGAGTCGGGGTGCTCGAGGATCGCTCGCTCATGTGCAACTCACCAGTAGATCGACGTGGATGCATCGGCTGAGGCGATCTTGCTCGGGTCCGACAAGCTCGATGGGTTCCGAGGCGCACTCGGCCGATGCGTAGCGACACCGGGGGGCGAACCGACAGCCCCGTGGCCAGCTGCCCGGGGCGGGCACCGCACCCCCGATCGTGGGCAACACCTGCCCGGCGACGGCGCGATGGGGGTCCGATGCGAGCAGCGCCTCGGTGTAGGGGTGCATCGGCCGATCGAAGGCGCTCGCCGCGTCGGCCTGCTCGACGACCTGGCCGGCGTACATGACCACCACGTCGTCGGCCAGCGTCGCCACGACGCCCCAGTCGTGCGTGATGAAGAGGATGGCAACCCCGGTGCTCATCTGGAGCGACCGCAGGAGCGCCAGGATCTCGGCTTGGACGGTCACGTCGAGGGCAGTGGTCGGCTCATCCGCGATGAGGATCTCGGGCTCTCCCGCGAGCGCCCGGGCGATGGCCACCCTCTGGGCCATCCCGCCCGACAGCTGGTGGGGGAACGAGCCCGCGACCCGTTCGGGGTCTTCCAAACGCACGCGGGCCAGGTGGTCGAGCACCTTGTGCTTGGCCCCGCTCCGCGAGAGGGTCCGGTCGTAGCGCCGGAGGACCTCGCGCAGCGATGAGCCGATCGTCTGGGCCGGGTCGAGGCTGGCGTGCGGCTCCTGTCCGACGAACCCGATCCTCCGGCCCCGAACCGAGCCGAGCACGGCGCGCGACGCGCCGATCAGCTCGGTCGGCCCGAGACGGATGCTGCCATCGAGGATTCGACCGCCGGCGGGAAGCACCCCGAGGATCGCCCGGGCGGTCATCGACTTGCCGCAGCCCGACTCCCCCACGAGAGCCAGGGTGCGCCCCTGGTACAGGTCGAAGCTGACCTGGTCGACGACGGTGACCAAGGATCGGCCGTCACCAAAACCGACCGACACGTCGCGCGCAGACAAGATCAACCCGGAGCCGTCGCCGCCTGGAGGCGTGCCCGCTGGCGCGGCGGCGCGACGAGCGCCCGAGATCGAACGAGATCGCACTCGCCTGGAACGACGCGCCACCCGAGCGACGGCGCTCCCGATCCAGCGCTCATCGACCAGGTCGGCCACTCCGTCACCCAGCAGACCGAGGGCGAGAACCATGAGCGCGATGATCCCGCCGCTCGGGACGAGCAGCCACGCCTGGCGCTGGTACTGCGTGGCGGCGTCGGCGACCATCGAACCCCAGCTGGGCGCCGGCGCGTTGATGCCGAACCCCAAGAAGGCGATCCCCGAGGCGGTGACCAGCGACACCGCCGAGACGAGCGTGGCCTGGACGACGATCGGCCCCCAGAGCCGCGGCAGGACGTGGCGGGTCATGACCCGCCGGTGCGACAGTCCCACCACCCGTGCGGCGTCGATGTACAGCTCCTCGCGCACCCCGAGGGTCGCCGAGCGTACGACCCGCATCGGGCCGGCGGAGAGGAGCACGCCGAGCGGGAGCATGGTCGGGTAGAGGCTCGAGGGAAACACCGAGATCACCACGATGAGGATCACGAGGACCGGCATGGCGAGCAGCAGGTCGCCCCAGCCGCTCAGGATGCGGTCGGCCCAGCCCCGCTTGTACCCGGCCAGGATGCCAAGCGCGGTCCCGAGCGAAACGGCGATCGCCGTTGCCTCGGCCATCGCGAGCAGCATGGGCTGGCCGCCGTAGAGGAGCCGGCTGAGAGTGTCGCGACCGAGCTCGTCGGTGCCCAAAAGGTGCTGCACCGACGGCCCGGTCAAGATGGCCGAGAAGTCGGTCGCGAGCGGCGGGTACGGGGCGAACCACCGGGCCCCGGCACACACGACGATGATCCCCACAACGAACACGAAGGATGCGAAGGCGACCGGTCGGCGAACGAAGCGGTGCAGGATCCCCTGCCGGCTCGGCGACTCGTCCGGTCGTCGGGCTTCGCTGGTGCCGGTGTCCACCCCGATGAGGGCGCCCGTCGAGCTCAAGACCCGACACGCACGCGTGGGTTCAACCACGCGTAGGACAGGTCGATCAAGAGATTGACCGCGATGACGACGAAGGTGAAGTAGACGACCACGCCCTCGATCACGGGCAGGTCGTGGTCGGTGGCCGCCTGCACCGCCAGGCCGCCCAGACCGGGCAGGACGAACACCTGCTCAACCACGATTGTGCCGCTCAGCATCGCGATGAAGAACAGCCCGGCCATGGTGACGATGGGCATGGCGGCGTTCCGCAGGGCGTGGCGGATCACGATAGAGCGCTCCGAGAGTCCGGCCATTCGCAGTGAGGCCACGAACTCCCGGTTCATCATCTCGGTCATGGCGTTGCGGGTCTGCTTGGCCACCCCGGTGGCACCGGCGGCCGAAAGGGTGAGCACGGGCAGGACCAAGGACTGCGCCCATCCGGCCGGGGACTGGCTGAGCGGCACATAGCCCGACGCCGGCAGGAGGTGCGCCTTCAAGACCAAGAACTCGACCAGGATCAGGCCCAGCCAGAAGTTGGGCACGGCGAACCCGAGCCACGACACCCCGTCAAGGGTCCTCGCCACCGGTCCCCTCGACAGCGCGCTTCCGAGCCCGAGTGCGACACCGACGACCAAAGAGACGATGCTGGCCCCGATGACCAACGACACGGTCACCCAAACCCGCTGGCTGAGCTCGGTGGTCACCGACTCCGACGTGAACAACGACCTGCCGAGCGACCCGTGGAACAAGCCGTCCAGCCAGTGCCAGTACTGAACGAACACCGGCTCTTCAAGACCCAGCTTTAGGTCGAACGCGTGGTAGACGGCCAACGTGTGACCCGCTCCGAGGATGCGCACCGCCGGATCACCCGGGATGAATGCCACCGTGACGAAGGTGAACACCGTGACCAAGAAGAACAGCGGAATCGAGATCGCGATCCTTCGGAGCACGAAGGCGAGCATTTCAAACTCCCTCGGCGCTCACCTCATGGGCCGGCGCGGTTCTGTGCCCCGCTTTCACTTGCTTGGATACCAGCTCAGCGACGCCTCGGGTGCGACCGGGTCGATGGTGGTATTGGCCGTCGTAGGTGGCGTGACGTTGGCCACGCCTTTGCCTACCACGAACGTCGCTCCCAATGAGAAGAGGGGGGCGTACCACGCGTTCTTGACGAGGTAGTCGTTGACCTTCTGGTACTCGGTGGTCTGCGCGCTTCCGGACTCCCCCCCGGCGGTGGACAACAAGGAAGTGAGTGTCGAGCTGGTTGTGTTGAACGCGTTGGTGAACGGGATCAATCCGAACTGCACCGAGTACGGAAAACCGGTTCCGTCGGCGGCGAGCGGCCAGATCACGGCGGGATACTGCTTGGACAACGAGGCCGGGATGAACTGCGCGGGACTCGGCACCACGGTGAGGGTCAGCTTGATCCCGATGGCCGCCAACTCGCTCTTCAGGGCGACGCCGATGTCACCATTCGGGTCGAGCGCCGAGGTGTCGAGCACGGACAGCGAGAATCCGTTGGAGTATCCGGCCTTCGCCAGCAGCTTCTTCGCGTTGGCCACATTGAACTTGTAGAGGTTGGCCAGGGCGGGGTCGTAGCCGGTCGCCCCGGGCACGGTCACCTCGTCGGTCGGGACCGCGGTGGAGCCACCGAGGGCCTTCGCGAGTCCCGGACGGTTGACCGCATCGTTGATCGCCTCGCGCACGAGGATGTTCCCGAGCGGAGACGCCGTCCCGGTCCGGTCCATGAAGACGAGCGATGCGATCGAGAACGGAACGGTGTAGGTGGCCAGGCCAGCCGTCTTGGCGGACGCCGCGATGGTGGTCGGTGCCCCGGTGAGCACGTTGACCTGCCCCGACTCGACCGATGCGAGTGCGGACTGCGGATCGGCGATCACCTTCACCACGACCTTGTTGTAGTGAACGGCCGACGGGTTCCAGTACTGCGGGTTGAGCGTGAACACGTACGAGCTGTTGGCCACGCTCTGGCTGGCCGACAGGATGTACGGCCCGGTCCCGTCCGAGGTCGTCTGGAGCTCGGTCGGGTTGGCGATGCCGGCCGGGCCGACGACCTGGCCCACGCACTCATACTGATCCAAGAGGAAGGGAAGGTCGGGCTGGGGGGCCGCGAACGACAGCTGGAGCGTGTTGGGCCCCGTGACGGTGGCGGAGGTCAGGCCGGCCAGGAAGGCTCCCTGTGGGCCGTTCGCGGACTTGAAATACTCGATCGAGTTCACGACCGCCTGGGGGGTGAGCGTCGAACCATCGCTGAAGGTGACGCCGGAGCGGATCGTCAGGTTGAACTTGGTGTTATTGGAGCCCGGGACGTAGGACCACGCCGTGGCCAGGTCCCCGGTGAACTTGCCGCTCGGGAGCTGGAAGATCAGCGAGTCGTAGTCGAGCGCGCCGAAGACGATGTCTGACTCATCGGTGCCCTCCAGGGCCGGGTTGAGACTGACCGGCTGGTTGAACTGCAGGCTGAGGGTCTGATCGACGACCCCTTTCGGGGGCTTTGACTTGGCCGCGCCGGCGACCTGCGTGCCACCGAGGGCGATCAACCCGGTGATCAAGAGCGCCGCCGACGCCGCCGCGCTCAGGCGGCCCCACCGCCCGGCTCCGAATTTCGCGCCTGAGTGCTGGCCCCTGCGCGCGTGTGACCTGCGTGTCGTCGTCGACATCTCGCCTCCCCCGATTTGTATCTTCACGCTCGTCTCCGAGCACCGCCAATGAAACCGCGGCAGGGGGGCAATGTCAAGTGACTTGAGATTCAGAATTCATACCGGCCGGTCTCCGAACCGTCGGACATATCGAGTTCCGGCCGCCGATGACTGGGAAATCGCGCGGCTGGCCGCCCAGCGTCCGGCTCATCTCGCGAGGTGGGTAATGGGACTTCAACTGTGCGACATTGAGCTCGCCGTCGGAAGCTCCGAAGAGCAGTTTCACTCCTACCGAGGGACCGACGGCTGATGCCGAGATAGAGCTTGGATCAGGGCGGCTGTAACAGATCAAGTCCCAACTACCCCGAGGTGCCGACGTGCGCGGGCGTACCCGGACGTCGCTCTGAAATGAAAGGTGCGGCCAGGATCGTCAGCGACGGCGGCGGCCGAGGGCCCACACGAGGCCGCCGATCACCCCGACGATGAGAGCGATCTTCACGAGCTCCCAGACGAAGCCAACCACGAAGTGCAAGACGGCGAACGCCACCACCACGCCGACGACACCTACGACGACGACCGCCGCCCCGTCGAGAACCCGGAGTCCCGAACCCTTGGCCTTCACCGGCTTGTTCGACATACCGCTCTCCCGTTCGCCGCTGCTACGTTCCCGCCATGGCCGAGGTCTCGCTCAGAGAACGTCGCCAACGGCTGGTCGAACGCTCCGATTTGCGGGGAATGGCCTTTTGCCGAGCTTACGCCGGCCAGGCCGACGATTGGCTGTCGGCCGTGGCCGACCGGGCGGTCGGCGGAAATCCCAGGTCGCTGGCCCTGTTGGCCGTGGGTGGCTACGGCCGTGGGGAGCTGTGCCCCTACAGCGACCTCGACGTGGTGCTCGTGCACGACGGGCTCCGGAACGTGGGCACGGTGGCCGATGCCATCTGGTACCCCGTCTGGGACCAGGGCGTGCACCTCGACCACAGCGTCCGCCGCCCGTCAGAGGTGCTCTCGGCCGCCGAGGACGACCTTCGGGTCGCTCTCGGCCTGCTCGACGCGCGGCTCGTGTGGGGCGAGGAGCGGGTCGCGGGCCCGCTCTTGTCCGAAGCCATCTCGTTGTGGCGCTCCAAGCTCGGCGAGAAGTGGCTTCCGGCTCTCTCCGCACAGATGGGCGAGCGGCACCGGACACAGGGCGAGCTCGCCTTCTTGCTCGAGCCCGACCTGAAGGAGGCCCACGGCGGCCTGCGAGACGCCAGCGTGTTGCGAGCCATGGCCGTGTACGCGCCGAAGTTGGCCGGCTACGTGGACATCGACTCCATCGGGCCGGCTGTCGACACGCTCACCGAGATCCGGGTCGAGTTGCACCGCCGGGCGGGCCGGGCACTCGACAAGCTGCTTCTCCAAGAACAGGACCAGGTGGCGTCGCTCCTCGCCTTTGAGAGCGCCGACGATCTCATGGCGTCGGTGTCCCAAGCGGGGCGCACCATTGCGTGGGCGGTCGACGACGCCTGGCGCCGCCAGCCGTCCTGGCAGCCGGTCCGCGAGCAACGGTTCGCGCGCCGGCGACCTCGCCAACCCGCCGTCACCGAGCCCATTGAGGTCGAACCGGGGGTCGTCATCTTCGGCCACGAGGTCGCCCTGTCCGACGACGCCGCGATCGTGGAGGACTCGTCATTGGCGCTGCGCCTCGCCGCTGTCGCCGCCGAGCGTGACCTCCCCATCGCGAAGTCGGCGCTCCGCCGCCTGGCCGACCGGATGCCGCCGTCGCCGGACCCGTGGCCGCTCGAGACCCGCGAAGCCTTGGTCAGGGTGCTTCGGTCCGGTCGGCCGGCGATCGCCGCCTTGGAGTCTCTCGACCAGGAGGACCTCTTCTCCAGGCTGTTGCCCGAGTGGTCGGTGGTGCGATCGCGACCCCAGCGCAACGCCTACCACCGGTTCACCGTCGACCGTCACCTGCTCGAGGCGGCGTCCAACGCGGCTGCGCTCGCAGGTCAGGTAGACCGTCCCGACCTCCTGGTCGTCGGCGCGCTGCTGCATGACATCGGAAAGGGCTACCCGGGCGACCACACAGAGGTCGGAGTGGAGCTCGTCAACCACATCGCGGTGCGCATGGGTTTCTCGCGGAAGGACATCGATGTCCTCGTGGCCATGGTGCGCCACCACCTGCTCCTCCCCGACGCCGCCACCCGGCGCGACCTCGCCGACCCGGTCACGGTGCAACGGGTGGCCGAGGCGGTCGGCGATGGACTCACCCTCACACTGCTCGGTGCGCTCGCCGAGGCCGACGGCCTGGCCACCGGATCCTCGGCCTGGGGGCCATGGAAGGCCGGCCTCGTCGCCGAGCTCGTCAACCGCACCGCCGGATACCTCGACGGCCGGCCCGTCGAAAAGGGGGCGGGCTGGGTCAACGAGGGTCACCACCGGCTGATGGAGGAGGTCCGCGAGAGCGGCCGACCGGCCGTCGTGCTCGACCCGCCCCGGGTCACGGTCGCAGCAGTCGACCGGCCCGGCCTCCTGGCGTCGGTCGCCGGGATCCTGGCGCTGCACGGGCTCGACGTCCGCAGCGCCGATGCCACGAGCGCAGAGGGCGTGGCGGTCGAGGTGTTCACCGTCGAGGTGCCCCGCGGGTCCTGGCCCGACTCGGCCCGGCTGCGCGAGGACCTCGACGCGGTGCTGGCCGCCCGGCTCAAGCTCGACGTCCGGCTGGCCGCCCGGGCCGACGCCTACGCCGGTGAGCGGCGCCAGTGGTCGGCCCGCTCCACCACCCCCCAGGTCGTGACCGACAACGACGCGTCGGCCTCCTCCACCGTCCTCGAGCTGCGGGCGCCCGACGAGGTCGGGCTGCTGCACCGGGTCACCCAGGCCCTGTTCGATTGCGCCCTCGACGTCGTCTCGGCCCGGGTCTCGACCATCGGCCCCGAGGTCGTCGACGCCTTCTACGTTCGGACTGCGGCGGGCGAAAAGGTCACCGACCCGGCCCAGCTCCGCTCGGTGGAAGAGGCCGTCCGCGCCGCAGCCGACTGAGCGGCGCCCTGGTGGGCCGGGGTTAGACGACCCGAGCCGATTCTCCCAGGTCAGCAGCGGCAAACCTGCGCCGAAGAACCCCGTGCGGTGAGCGCGGGACCCGCGGACTTCCGGGTACGATTTGCACGCAATGCAGGGCCAACCAGCACATCGCAAAGCGCCTGCTCGCCGCTGGCCCGTCGTCCTCGCGGTCGTGG
>Ga0182018_10002964_pt1 | contig 16029 bp, 26 predicted proteins | sample 812P2MmetaG_FD_120490 | JGI IMG/M metagenome (GOLD analysis project Ga0182018, IMG submission 120490) | Permafrost microbial communities from Stordalen Mire, Sweden - 812P2M metaG | ecosystem: Environmental > Terrestrial > Soil > Wetlands > Permafrost | place: Sweden: Stordalen | collected... | reverse complement strand
TCAGGTCCTCAGCGACCTGCCGTGCGGCATCGCTCGGCGTTGCGTCCTCGGTCTCGCAGTCGATGATCCGAGCAGCCGTGCCATAAGAGACGGTGATCGATTCGACGGTCGCGTTGGGGAACCGGGCTTTGATGGGCCCGTAGCTGCGCCACCCCGGCGTCCTCGTGTTCAAGTAGCCGGCCGCCAGCGTGGTCCACGGGGGCAACGCGGCCGCGTTGATCCCGTCGACCATCGTGAGCATGGCGGTCACGAGGTGACGGGGTGGGCGGGGTCCTCATCGATGACTGGCAGCACACCGAGCACGGCGAGCGCGTGGGCCATGAGCTCATCGACCGACGGGGGCGGCGGTGCGTCGCCGGCCAGTTGCTTCGCCTTCACCGCCATCTCGTCAGTGTGCCGAACCGTCGCGTGGTGCTCGTGCGTGTAGACCGCGATCACCACAGCCGCCGCCCCAGCCACCACCTGCTTGAGCGTGGCGGTCTCCGAGCTCGAGAGAGAGAGCCCGGCACCGACCATCGCGGCGACAGTGGTCCACCACGACGCGTCGGTCCAGTTGATCGGTGCAACCACCGTCTTGAGGAGCCCCTTCACCACGATCCAAAGGGCCTTGCCGAGCTTCCCCACGCCGCTACCCCGTTTTGACGCCGGCGCCGTCCACGACGAACCGGGCCACGAGCCACGCCAGGACACTCGCGCAGAGCCACGTGGTCCACGCGACCCCGAGCGCCGTCGCGCTCGCCGACGCCGTTGCGACGATGGCCAGGACGATCAGGACGATGGCTGCGAAGAGCAGCCAACTGACACCGTTGGCGAGGCTCATCCCTGCGACGGGGGCCCAGTGCTCACATCAGCCGGGTCGAACGCGGCGGGGGCGGCGGGGACCGCCGGCGCCGACCCAGCGGGCGACGCTGTTGCCGTCGACCCCGAGCTCGGGGTCGCGGTCGGCGGGGTCTCGGAACCCACCGGGGTGACCGCGCCCGGGGTGATCGTGATGGTCCCGGTGGCCGGTTCGTCGGCCACGTCGAGGACCTCGACCGCGATGGTGGTCACGACGCTGTTGCCGTCGAAGTCGAGCTCCGTGACCGTGATCGTCGAGGTCCCGGGGCCCACCGGGGTGACCGAGGAGTTGGTCCCGTCGGCCGAGGGCGAGAGAGCGATCACCGCGCCGCCGGAGCTCTCTGCCCACGTGGGCACCGTGTCGGGCGCGACGGGCTGGCCGGCCTCGGCCGCATAGGAGATCGAGGCGAGGGCCGGCGGGTCGGTCGTTTTCATCACAAAGGGCGTGGCTGGGGACGTCACGTAGCGCTCCTCTCTGAGCACGGGAACGGGGGCGCCGTCCCAGCTGAATCGTACATCACGGCGCCGGCGGAGGCCCCTCCACCGCTGGGGGATCGAGTCGCTCACGCTCACCATTCTACGGCCCCAGCGGGCACCGTGGCCGGGCTCAGGCCACAATGTCGTACACGATCGTGAACGTGGGAGCGGTCACGCCGACGACCGTGAGAGCCGTGTCGGTATCGCACAGGAGCCCGTCACCGAACCCCACATTCGCCGGGCTGGTCACGGTGCCGCTGGCGATGGCCACGGCGTTGCCCCCGATCGTGGCTGTCAGCGTCCCGCTGTCGCCCGCGGACGTGGTGTGGATGACCACATGCTTCACCAGGTACCGGCCCCACGCGAGCGCCGCGAGCGCGCTGCCGCTGGTGCCGATGGCCTGCACGGAGAGCTCGCCGGCGGCGCGTGTGCGCCCGTCCCCCCGGAGCGGCGCCAGGGCAACCCCCGACACCCCGAACACGTAGAGCGCGCCGGTGCACGTCGCACGGCCCACCAGGGTGAGGTTGAGGGTGTCCCCCACGTTATTGGCGAAGCCCATGAGCGCCTGCTGGCCCGTGATCCCGACCAGGGTCGACGCGTGAAACGATCCCGTGAACCGTGGGCCGTTGGCCCCGTCGACCGCGACAGCGAAGGCCGGTCCCAGCGTCCCGCTGGCGAGCACCCACACCGTGACGATGGTGGAATAGCTCTTGGCCAGGTCTGCCACGTTCGCCACGAACGACGAGCCGACCGTGAAATCACATGCTACGTCACTGACGAGCACGTCGAGCGAGCCCGAGACCGACACCTCCCCGGCGATCGCCGCGGTGATGGCCTGCGCGGTGAGCGACATGGGCCACACCGACGCCGACGGCAGCGCCTCGCCGGCCGAGTACCACGTGGCCACGAGGGTCTGGGCGATCGAGCCGGCCGGGGCGACGCCACTCACCTGGGGCACCACCAGGATCGGCTGGTGCGATGAGCCCAGCGCGAAGACGTTCTCGGTGTAGGGCGGCATCCACGTGAGTGCGCCGTTGACGCTGATGCTGAGCAGGTAGCCGCTCAGGTTGTCGATAACGACGGTCTGAGCGGTCTGCTGCTGGGGGCTGGCCAGCTGCGTCTGCAACCCCGGGGCGAGGGTGAAGGGCCCGGTCTGGACCGGCACGGCCCTACGCCGCCAGGGCCTCGGCGGCCTCGCCTTCGGCGCCCTTGTGGCCCGACGAGCTCTGCGAGCTTGAGCCCTTGCCGGTGACGTCGTGGCCGCTCGCCTTGGCCAGCACGTAGATGCCGGCCAGGATCATCACCAGGCCCATCAGCACGAACACGACGTCGAACACGAAGCCTTCGAGGCCCCCGAGTGACCCGAAGAGGCCGGCGATCGAGGTGGCGTTCGGGTTGCCCGGGAGCAAGTCGCTCTCGGCGTTGGCCCCCCCGGCGGCCGACCCCCCCGTCGGCCCGACGATGAGGGTACCGCTCCCGCTTACGTTGGCGTTGCCGCCCGCGGTGAAGAGGCTGGGCTCGACGGCCGCGCCGCTCCCGCCGCTCGAGAACGCCGGCGTGCCCCACGGGCTCTTCCCGACCGCCGCGCCGAACTGAGCCACCGGCGTGTTGCCGGCCACCAGATCGTTGAAGATGGCCGAGTACTGCGACTCTCGAATCGTCGACGCGGTGGCGAGGAGGCCGTTGGTCCAACTGGTATAGCTCTGCACGCCGGCCTCGGCGGCCGGGCCCGACGCGACGGTCGAGCTCCCGCCGTACTTGAGAGTCGTGTTGAGCGGGTTATAAGAGGCCGTGTTATCCCCACCAAACTCGGGCCCCGCACCCCCCTCGTGCGCGAACCATGCGAGCAGGTCAGCGACGTTCTGTTGCGTGTCGGGGACACCCAGGACCCCGAGCTCGGCGTTGGCCCAGTCGACCGGGGTGGCGATAGTGACCGGGGCCGTGGCCACGGCTCAGGTTGCGGCGGTCATCTGGGTGGTGGGGCCCGAGGTGAACAGGGTCGAGTTGGCGGGCAATGGCTGGCCGCCGGCCTGGGTGGGCAGCGTGCTGTAGGCCGTGGTCGGGGACCAGCCAGCCGTCGGCGCATAGCCGCCTCCCGGCAGGCTGTAGAACAACGACTCCCCCGCCGACTCGAGCTCCTCGGCATTGCCCCAGCCCGAGGGCGTCCCCGAGCCGGTCACCGCGGTGTACACGGTGCCATTGAGCGGGGTGGTCGACGACGAGCTCGAGGAGGGCGTGCCGCTCCCCGTGCCGCCCACGTCGGCACTCGACAGGTTCGATAGATAGGTCTGGAAGCCGGTCAGGGCCGACTGGATCGACTCGGCCTCCTGCTCCTGGTAGCTGCCGGCGCCGGCGCCACCTCCGCCGCTCGAGCCGGCCACCGAGGGCGTGGTCGTCGTCGACGCCGGGGCTGTCGTAGTCGTGGCGGCCGTCGAGCTCGAGCGCTTGTAGACGATGAACGTGAGCACGACGCCCACCACCCCGAGCACGATCAAAATGTGCTCGGTCTTGACCTTCTTCTTCTTCGCCGCGCCGGGGCCACCCTTCCCGTGCTCGTCCCCCTTCGCACCACCATCGGCCTCGGTCCCCGTGGCCTCCTCGTCGCCTTCGCCGAAGAGCGCCATCTCAGGCGTTCCCCGACGCGAACAGCGCCGCCCCGGCCTTGGTCGCGGCGAGACCCGACTGGCGAATCTGGTTGGCCACGACGGCCTCGCGCATTTGGAGGTTGTCGATCAGGCCGAGCGCGCCGCCGTAGACCGAGCCGGAGCGCTGGGCGCCCGGGTAGCCACCCCACTGTTGAGTGGCCCGAATCTGCGGGGTGACCTGTTGAGAGGGCGACGGGAAGAACCACCCCGAGCGGAGCCCGGAGATCCCGTTCTTTAGCTGCAGGCCCGACCAGTAGGCCGGGGTCTGGTTGAGCGGGGGGTTGACGCGGATGCCGTAGCCGCCGCCCCCTGGCGCCTGCCACGGCGCCAGGATGCCGATGGGCCTGAACGCGGCGGTCTCCTCGACCCCCGCGAAGGGCTTGAGGATCAAAGGGTCCGGCATCCGGCTCAGCATGGCCATCGGCCCGGGTCAGCTGCCTTGCGTGTTTGGCTTCGACCCCGCGGGCGTGTAGCCAGCCAGCAGGCTCGCGTCGTTGGTCACCTGGCCGCCCACCGCGTTGACGGACGTGGCGAACCCCGAGGCGTGGGTCACGACCAGCACGCAGAGCGCGCCGACGAAGATCCACATCACGAGGTGAATGCCGTCTTTCATCTTTGGCCTCTACTTCTTCGTGGCCACGTGGTAAAGGCCGAGGATCAGTAGCACCACGATGATCACAACGATGATCGTGGGCAGGTGGGGCGATCCTCCGCCCACGCCGGGAACTTGCACGTTCGACTCCTTCCTAGTCCTGGGAACCTTTGACGGTGCCGCTCGAGGCGTTCGTCGTGGCGATCCCCGAGTGCGTCGACTTGGCTGCTCCGAGGCCGGTGTTCATCAGCCAGAGAATCCACAGCGCCACGATGAGCACCACCATCGTCGACCCCCACGAGTCGCTCACGCCGGCGAGCACCGTGGCCACCACGACGAAGATGCCCTCGAACGCGACGTCGAGGATCGCCTGGTGGGCCGAGGACAGGTCCGAGCCCGAGAAGATCGCAGAGCTGACCGAGGCGCGGTCCGGCGAGTGCCAGAAGTTGGCCGCCACGAGCGCGGTGCCCCCGAGGCCGACGAGGGTCTGGGTGGCCGACACTAGAACGGTGCCAACGAGATCGAGTCGACCGAGGAGCCGACGCTGCCGAGGGTCGCGCTGGGCGAGACCGCGCCCGAGGACCCCGACGCGCTCGTCGCCCCGGAACTCGTCGACGAGCTCGAGGTCGACCCGGTGATCGCGCTAATGAACGCTTTGGAGTTGCCCGAGATGCCCGAGAGGAGCAGCGCCGCGCCGAGGACGATCAGCACGGCCCCGATGACCCACTCCACTACGCCTCCTCGGCGGCCGACTCGCGGGCCGGGCCGACGTGGGCCTCTTCCTTGGCACCTTCGAGGAGCGAATCGCGCCAGTGCACCGACTTCAAGAGGAACAGGCCGATCAAGAGCGCCGCGATCGCCCACCAGACCGGGGACACCTTCAAGTTGTTCGGGTTCTGGTTGGCCATCGAGGTGGTGGCCTGGTTGTTCCCGGCGGTCCCGTAGCCGCCCACGTTGTCCGAGACCCCGCCGGCGACGCTCGAGCCGCCCGACCCGACGCCCGCGAACGGCGGGAGCGACGGGGTGACGTTCGGCACCCCGGTCGAGGTCGGCCCCCAGTTGGGCGGGTTGTACGACGCGGAGGTCGGGAAGGTGAACCGTTGGCCGTTGACGACCTGGGTATCGGCTCCGAAGGGCACGGTTGCTCCTCTAGACCACGTAGACCAGGGACTCGGTGCCGAGCACGGCGTAAGCCGAGGCGCTCAGGGCCGACGAGAACTCGAGGTGCATGTCGATGCCCCCGGTGGTGAGCGTGTTGAGCGCCCGTTTGTTGGAGACCCGACCGCGCTCGTCGATGGCCAGGTCGAATACGAGCACGCCCTGGGGCGGCAGGTTGCCGTGCTGCTCGAGGTACCGGGCTTGGAGGTTCGCGTACGCGGTGCGGCCGGTCGGCTGGGTGGACCCGGTGTCGAACCAGAACAGGCCCGAGCCGTACTGGAGGTTGGCCCGGGTCACCACGTTGACGTTGATGGGGGCGCCGACGCCCGCGGCCGCCAGCGGGTCGAACATGCGAACGTAGGTCATGAGCAGCTGGCCGACGTCGAGCGGCATCAGGAGGTCCGAGCGCGACACGCCGCCGAGGCCGAACCGCTGGGTCTTGCGCCGGTACTGCCACGCGTAGACCGGCGGCAGCACGGCCGGTTGGCTCGCGTAGATGGCGTGACGCCGCACGGTGAGGGTCGCGGTCCCGGTGAAGGTCGACGCGGTGTCCGACGTGGGCGTCAGGGCGGTCGTGGTGACCGGGGCCAGGTCCGACGTGGCGCCATAGCCCGGGTTGTAAAGGATCGTCGGCGTGATGATCCGGTTCGGGCTGGCCATGTACTGCGGGGACACGAGGGCCGGGTGCGGCTGGGTGACCGGCGTGCCGTCGGCCGCCAGATCGAAATACTCATCGAACCACTGGGCGGCCGGCTGGCGGAGCAACAGGTTGAGCGACGTCGAGGCCGTCGAGAACTGGGCCGCTCCCCATATCTGGTTCGCCTGGGCGAGGGCGGCGGTCGGGTAGCCGGTCGCGGTGCCGCCGATCGGGTTCCCGTCCGGGTTCGTGTAGTTGAGGATTCCGTTGAGCGAGGCGTTCTTATATTGCGGCCTGATCGTGTCGAAGATATAGAGGTCGATCCCGCTCTCGACGTCCACAGAGGCGTACTGGTTCTGAATGAGCAAGCGGTTCGGGCCCACAATGTTCATCGGCGCATAGGCCGACGCGGTGATGGTCTGCCCGGTGCCGGCAGTCCACGCGAGCACGAAGTTGAGCTCGAGCAGCCAGTCGGCCACCACGTCGGTCTGCTTGAGCGGCACCATGCCGGTGACCGGCACCTGCGCGGTGGCTGACAGCGTGGTGACGATCCCGGCGATCGTGTCGTCCTGGTCGGTCCACTGGGTCGAGCCGCCGGGGATACCCGGCACGTCGAAATACTCGCCGGGGTTCATCTGGCCGGCCGCCTGCGCGGTCGGCGATCCCGCCGTTTGCATGCGGGCGGCGTGGGCGTCGGCGATCCTCGCCAGGCGCTCGAGCTCGGGGTCGTGAAAGACGTGCACGTCGATCCTTTCGATCACGGGTGCTGAAACAGCGCGGCGGGGCCGGGGAGGTTGGCGGCCTTGAAGCCCCAAGTGAACAGCGCCATCCATGCCACCACCACGAGGGTGATGACGAGGCTGAAAAAGATCGGGTGGTCCAACGCGTCTAGGAACTCTTCCCGACCTGCCATCGTGATGGCCTCCTCGACTGAGAGTGAGGCCCCATGCAATGGAGTCTGGAACTTGACGGCCCCGCACTCCACCTCATGGGACCGTCACCGGCGACCCTAGCACCGGCGGCGGCGGCCGCAAGGGGGCGGCGACTCAGCGCCGCGGCAGGGCCAGCTTGAAGGGCCCGTACACCTTGCGATACTCGGCTTTGTACCAGTACATGAACTCGAAGGGCTCCTCGGGCAGGGGGAACGGGGGAGCCCCCATCTCTTGGAACCGCTTCGCGTCGGCCGTGTAGTCGAGCCGGAAGGCATAGAGCCGCTTGAGCTCTTCCATCAGCTGGGGGGGGATGCCCCGGGTGCGCTGGGAACAATAGAGAGCGGCCGTGCCACGCTCGCGGCCGGCACGGGCCGCTCGCAGGATCGCATCGCTCCCTCCAATTGGAGAGCCGTTGCCGTGGAAAAAGTCCATTGTCTCATCGACCTGTAACAGCTGGGGCCGGCTCGAGCGCGAGTCGCGCAGGAACGCATCCGCGAACGTCACCAGCCGGCCGATCTCGGCCCGGCCGTCACACTGGGCGATGATCGTGCGCGTATTGCCGAGGTCCCACGCCGACTTTAGATCGCCCGGGTTGTCGACCACCAGGGAGCCGGGGATGATGGGCCCGTGATCCCAGGTTTTGTACCGCCGGCGCGGCGCCTTGCCGTGGAGCGACTGAGCGGCGCGATAGCGGGGCTTGGAGTCGAGAATCAGTCGCCGGCCGCCCTGGTTGTAATAACGGTGCACGAAGTCGGCGCCGAGCAGGTCGGCGAGGGTGCTCTTCCCGGCCTCGGTGCCTCCCGCTACAAAACCCCGTTCGGCTTTGCGGAGCGAAATCTGCCCGAGGTCAAGAGGTTGGCGCGTGCGGAGTGCCACTCGGCGCCGACAGTACGCGGTCAAGTGAGTCGCGCATCTCGGTCAGGAAATGGCGCACCTTGGGCTCGGGCACCGCGGCGAGCTCCTCGATAAACATGGGTTGCAATCCATAGAGCGTTCGGAGCAGCGCTCGAATATGGGGGGGGGCCTGCCCGTTGCCGCTCGAGACCCCGAGCTCGATCAGCCGCGTCAGCATCCCGCCGAGCTCCTCGTGCACCGGGGTGGGGGCGGCCACGAACGCGGGCGCCTCGGCCACGGCGGCGAGGGCGTCGCCTTGGGCGCTGAGCTCGTCGTAGCGCTTGGCCAAGTCGGCGATTCTCATGCTCACGACGCTGGCACCCCCTGGGGCACGGCGCCGTTAGGCCCCCGGGTGGCGTCGTTCTCCACTCCCATCGTGCGGAGCATTTCGGGAGTGAGCACCACACCCTCGGTCGGCGGGGGAGTCTGCGGGCCGACGCCGACGTCCACGACACCGATGTTCCCGACCGGGCGCGGGCCTCCGGGGGTGAGGTCGATGGCCCCGGTGGCCGGCGGCGCCGTCGGTCCGGGCCACGAGCGCGCCTCGATCGGTTGTTTGGCCGCTTGGAGCCGGTTGCGTTCGCGGAAGTACCGCCTCCAGTGCAGCGCCAGCTTGACCACCTCGCCCAGGCCGCTCACCACGTCGACGTTCTCCACGATCGCCCGCCCGTAGCGGACGTTGACCCCGGTGCCCGCGATCGCCTTGGCGAACGGCTTCATCACGTCCTGCGCGTCGCGCGGCTTGAGCGACAGATAGGCGACGAGGTTCTGACGCTCGGCCTCGCCGGCAGGGCCGTCGGGAATGTTCGCGTCGGTCTCGACCGCATAGCTGGCCACGGTGATGCTGGCAATGCCGAGGCCCTTGCCGAGTGCCCGCGAGAGCTCGTCGGCCGTCGGGGGCTTTTTGCCGCCGCTCGAGGGCAGGTCCTCGAGAACATCTTGCACGATTCCCACGACCACCGGCTGGGTGTCGTCCCTCGGCCGGCGGCGGGCGCGCTTGGGCGCGTCGGGGTTGCGATAGCCGTGGGCCCGGGCCCGGTGCGCGCCCATCTTCCAATTGATCGAGCCCGCCCCCTGGGCCTTCCCGGTGATCGCCTCGCCGCAGTCGGGACACGGCCGGGTGACGACGAGCTCGGTCTCCTCGGCCATCAGGGGGACCTCACTCTCCGATGGCTGCGGAACTTGTTCACGGTGCGGCGCTGGCCGGCACTCGGGCGTGACGCGGGCTCCTCCTCAAGCTGGGGGGGCACCTCGACTGGGGTCGCGTGGTCCTCGAGCTCGGGCTCCTCCTCGAGCTCGGGCTCCTCCTCGAGCTCGGGCTCCTCCTCTTCTGCCACCTCTTCCACCAGATCAGCCACGACCTCGAGGCGTTCGGTCTCCTCCTCTTGGCCGTGAGTCTCGACCAGCGCCTCGATGGCGGTCTCAGAGACCCGCGCCATGCCCTCGATCGCCGTTTCAGCCACACCGGCTGACTCCTCTACCGCCGCCGCGGCGACGTCATCGCCGGCGGCCGCGGGGGCGACGAGCTCGGCCTCCTCGATCACTTCGTCGCCGTGCTCGAGGCCACAGTGCGGGCAGAAATGCGGGCCTTCGATCACGCGCTCACGTCGGGATGCTTCACGTGGAACCATCCCCGCCGGGGACGACGAGCCGCTTGCCGTTCTGAGCAGCCGGGTCGAGCGGCCCTTTGCACGCGTCGATGCACTCGCGGAGGGTGGCGGCCACGTACTCGGCGCCCGGGACGTCGAGTATGAACTGGGTGGCGACGCTCAGATCGGTCGTGGTGAGCACGAACGCCACGAACGGCGCGCCGCCGTTCTGGCCGGCCCGGACCGAGAGCTCGTCGAACACGATCCCGAACCGGGGGACCGTTCGGACCGCCGTCTCGTGATCGTCCGGGACTTCAGCCATGCGGCGACGCTACCGCAGGCGGCACGTAGGCGTCGGCACGGTTGTAGTGGTGGAGGTGCTCGACGTTCGGGAGGTGCTGGTGGGGCCGGTAACCGCACGCCTGCAGCCAGCGCGAGAGCGTCGCATCCATCACCGCATAGGAACGGGGCGGGTGCACCGGGTGTAGGTCCATCTTGCCGGCTTCGAGCACGGCCTCGGGGTGCTCGATCATCATCGACCGGCGAAAGCGGGCGCACCCGAGGGCCCCCACGTGACCGTACGCGGTGGCCACATCACCGGCGAACACCTCATAACTGAACGCGCACCAGGGCTCTGAGCAGGTGAACAGCTGGATCAACGAATCCGGTCCAACCAAGATATCTTGCTCGACGATGGCGAAGGTTTCGGCCCTACCCCAGAGCCTGCCCATGAGCTCGAAGTAGGACTCGAGCCCGAGCATCGGGACGACGTCGACGTGCCAACCCGAGGCCAGGATCGCCGGCAGCGTCTCAGGCTTGAGCATCCCGGGGACCGCCGGCACCACGATCCTCACGCGGGCACCCCGAGCAACCCGACCCCGCCCCACGTGAAGGGCTCGTCGGCGAACGACTCCACCGGCCCGGACCACCGCTCCGACACCTCGTGCCAGAATCGCTCGACCTCGCACCCCGTCGTCGGGTCGTGCGGGCAAATATCGTGGAAGGCGACGAGACCGCCGCGGCGGGCGCGCTGGGCCCACACGTTGAAGTCTGACCGCACCCCGTCATAAGAGTGGTCGGCGTCGATGAACACGAGGTCGAAGGGCCGAGGGTGGACCTCGAGCGCTAGGGCGTAGGTGGCCGGCCGGCGACTGTCGCCTTCGATGATCGTGACGCTCGCCGGCATTTCGACCATCGGCCGGCGCGTCGAGAACGCGGCGCCGTGAAGCGTGACCCCGACGCACTGGGCCCCACGCACGCGCTCGGCGAGCGCGAGCAGGGTGCCGCCAGTGTCGCACCCGACCTCGAGCACCCCGAGGCCGCTCGCCACCCCCGCGTACGCGTCGAGCAAGTACGCGAGCTCGGTCGGCTTTTGGAGCGCGCCGGCCTCGAGGCCCCGGTCGACCGCCACTGACGTCAAGAGCGATGACACCGTCGGCGATGGTAGTACCGTCGGCCTGGTGACCGAGAGCGAGGAGCGGATCGAGCGGGCGCTGCACACGCTCGTCGAGGAGGTCGCGAAACTGCCCAGCGGCCTGCGCCAGGGCGTCACCGATGCCCTCTGGGCCCGCATCCCCACCCACGTGTCCGAGAGCGGCTGGGCGCCCAGCGCCTCCGGCCTCGTGGTGCCGCCCCAGACCGGCGACTGGGAGCTCATCACCTCGATCATCACCTACGTGCCCGCCACTGAGACAGGCTTCATCCAGCTCGGCAATCAGGACCTCATCCCTGTCGGGGGCGGCACCACGATCCTCGCTCCGTCCAAATGGATGATCGGGCCGGGCGACGCTCGCACTCTCACGATCGGGACGCCTGGCGGGGCCGTGGGACCCGCAGGGCTGCTCTATATGCACCTGGCCGGCGAGCGGATGCCCACCCACGGCGTGATGGGCGGGTAGCAAAGTGCCGGCCGGCATCCTGCTGCCCCCTTTCCCCGCGCTCCCGACCGAAACGCCGACCGGGCCGGCGGGGGGGGACCTCGGCGGCACCTTCCCCGACCCGACCGTCGACGCGATCGAGGGGGTGCCGGTCAGCGCGACGGCGCCGACCCTCGGGCAGGTGCTCGAGTACAACGGCGCCGAGTGGGCGCCGGCGGGGGCTGCGGGGGGGCCGGTCCAATCGGTCACCGCCGGCGGCGCCTCGATCGCCATCGGGGGCACCGGGGCCAACCCGACCGTTGCCCTCGCATCCCCCCTGCTCCTCCCCGCTTCCCCCGGCCACGCCATCACCACCGGGGGCGGGGCCACCCTCGACGACGGGTCGGGCAACATCAATATCGTCGGGTCGACATTGCGGCTCGGGACCTTGCCCTACAACGCCGGCGTCGCCCCCGAGGAAAATACCTGGTTCGGTGAGAAGGCCCTCAACGTGGGGAGCGCCACCGCGTCCGAGTCGGTGGCGATCGGATCGTTCGCGCTCATGTCGGCCACCACCGGCGGGGCCAACACCGCCGTCGGATCCAACGCCCTGCGGAGCCTCACCACCGGGAGCTCGAACACCGCGGTCGGTGATGGGGCTCTCTACACGGCGGTCACCGCGACGGGCTGCACGGCCGTCGGGAACATTGCGCTCCAGTTCGCCACCGGCGTGTCGAACACCGCGGTCGGTGATGGTGCCCTCGCGGCGCTCACCACCGGGGTAGCCAACACCGCCCTCGGGCTCTCAGCGGGGGCCGCCGCCACCACCATGAACAATGCGGTGATGGTCGGGACGTCGGCTGGTTCTACTCCGAATGGAGTCGCTGGTAATGCTTCGATCGCTGCCACGGGTCTTACCTTTGTTGGTTATCAGACTGGTTCCGGCAATAATGCTGATCCAACTAACTTGACCGCTATAGGTGCAAGCGCGATCGGCCAAACAAACGGCACCATTGTCGGGTCTGCGGCATCTGGTACTGGATCAAACGCCACCGCGGTAGGTCAAGCGGCAACTGCGGGGCTTGACTCGACTGCAATAGGCCAGATTGCATCTGCTAACAACACCCTTGGGGTGGCGGTCGGCTATGACGCCCGGGCCAACGTAGTTTATGGAACGGCTCTCGGTGCCCTGACTAACGTCACCGCTGCTGGTGGAGTGGCAATCGGGATAGATAATGCGGGTACAGGTGCTTCATCTGCTGTCGTCAATCAAATCTCGATTGGGACAGCACTCCATACGTCACTCTTCCTCGGACCGATCAAAGCAAGTGGTGGCACGAACACGGCCGGCTCGGCTGCGGTCACCGCCCCGGTCCTCGCTGCCGCGGCGCAACTGGCCCAGACCAGCGCGGACGCGATGCTCTATATAGACGTCACCGTGGCCGGCACCCTGACCATCAAGATCGGCCCCACGGTCGGGGTGGCCAACACCATCGTCAACGGGCTGGCCGCCGCCATCGGTGACCAGTACACGATCCGCCTCCCGGCCGGCTGGTATGTCGCCGTGACCACTTCGACCACCGCCGTGTGGACCACCACCGCGATCACGTGCTGAGCCGCGAGACCCTCGAGCTCTGCGAATCGCTCCTCAAGGCGTCCTCGCTACAGGTCGGCGCCGACGACTTCGACGACGTGGCTCGCCGGGTGATGACAGCGAAGCGGGAGATCGCCCTCGAGCTCAGGAAGCCAGCGCCGGCCGACCACCGGCCGCCGGCCCGCGCTGGTGGGGGATCGAGTCGTTCACGAGGCTCGGGCTAGACCACTCGATGCAACAGTTGGCGTGGGGGCCCGCGTGCCCTTCGGGCTTCTCGCAGGTGAGAGAGCAGGGAAGGAAGGTCGTCCCCGGCCCAGGCCCCCACGGGCCGGGGGCTATAGGTTCTAGCTGGTAGAGGGCCGGGCAGCTGGTTCGTTCCATGCACCCATGGTACCATGTACGGGTGCCGATCGAACGCACCGCCGTCGTCGAGGGCCTCGGGGTGGTGGCCATCACCACCACCAACGTGGACAAAGAAATTCTCGCCGAAGTGCGTGTCGCCGCGGCCAAGGAACGGCGCACTACGGTCGGCGTCGTTTGCGAGGCTCTCCTCGAGTGGCTCTCCGCCCACGGCCACGACCTCCCCGAGACTTATGAGCTCGTCGACACGAGGCCGTGACGTGGCTCCGATGCTTTGTGTGCGGCCGCCGCTGGCGGCTGCTCGAGCGTGACTACGGCGACGAGGCCATGACGCTCATTGTCGTTGGCGGCGGCTGGGAGCTCCTCAACCACGCCAACAGCTGTCCCGACGCCACGTTCGGGCTTATCCGCGGGAGTGACCGCACGTGACCGCTGGCGCGTGCACCCAGTGTGGCACCGAGGTCCCTCGCCGGGTGGTCCCCTACTACGACGCTGCCGAAGCGCTGTGCCCCGCGTGCGTGTCGGCCAACGTGATCGACTTCGGGCGCGACGGGTGGCCGAAGGGCATCGCGGACTACCCCCCCAGCACCGCCGCCGTGGTCGGGTTGCACTTCGGCCGGCTGGTGCTGTTCTGCGGAGGTGTAGCCCGGCCGGCCGAAATCAGACCCCTTCACGCCCTCGAGCTGCTCGAGCGTGCCGCCAAGGCGCATGGCGCCGGGCAGTTGTGGTTCCACGAGTCGGCCCTCGAGCCGCTCGGCCTCCCGCTCGAGCAGCCTCGCCGGCGGCCGAGCGACGTTCCCGAGGTCGAGCAGGCGTGGCGCCGGCATGACGGCCTCGAGGTGGCCGTGCCGGCCTGGGAAGGCCACACCGGCACCGACGGCCAGTATCGCAACCGTTCGCCGTGGGCCCGCACCTCGAACGCCCTCGAGCTCTCCCACGAGCTCGGTGCGTTCGAGGCGACGGTCGGCCATCGGTGGATTCGCTCGGGGGCCATCACCTCCGACGCCATGCTCGCCGACCACTGGGGGGGGCGGATCAAGCCGGCTGAGCTCCCCGGTGAGTGGGCCACCGCCGCGCTCGAGCAGCCCGACCACGTGGTGAATCGGAACCTGGTCGACCTCACCGATGTCGCGGCCATGCGCTACTGCTATGCGTTCGACCTCAACGCGAACTACCTGGGCGCGGCCTCGAATCTTCACTTGCCCGTCGGCGCGGCAATCGCGGTGGGCGGGTCCGAGCACGACCTCGTCACGCCGGTGACTCAGCCGGGCTACTGGGACACCGAGACCGGGTGGCGCACCACCCCGGGGATCGGCGAGCGCCGAGCGCTGGCCGGGTGGCTCTACCCCGGCAGCCACCAGTATCTGCAACCCTGGTACCGGGCACTGCGCGACGCGCGGGCTCTCCTCCCCCGGGGATCGGCCGCACTTCGCGCGGTGAAGGCCATCTATCAGATGGGCCCGGGCCGGCTGCTCTCGACCCGGCGCGGGTCCTCCCCCTACACCCAGCGCATGTACCAGCCCTATTGGCAGCAGGCCGTCGTCGCCAGCGCCCGCGAGCGCCTCCGCCGGCGGATCGTGGACATGAGGCAGGCCCCCGTCGCCATCGACGTCGACGCCGCGTTCTTTCTCTCCGACCGCCCCGACCCCCGCATCTTCGCGGCGTTCGTCGGCCTGCGCCTCGGTACCGCGCTGGGCGAGTGGCACGTGATCGGTCGATGCACCGGCGCCGAGGCGGCCGCCGCGTTGAAGAACCCTGACGACCTCCTGGCCATCGGTGAGCTCCGCGAGGCGGTCAAGTCGTGACCGACCGTTGGAGCCCGTGCTTGGCCAAGGGCCCTTCGTCACTCGTTTGGGAGAGGGTCCGGAAGCCTGTCTGCAACCGAGCCCACGGCCACGACGGGCCGCACCGAGAGTATGCCGTCGATGCTCACGTACGAGCTGAATGGACCGACGAATATCAGGAGGCCGAATGACCATCACCAGCTACCACGGCAGTGCCGGGCTCAAGGCCCACACCCTCGAGCAACTGGCCGAGCACCGCCGGCTCGATGAGATCGTGCAAGGGCAATACTGGACGGGGCACAAGGGCTGCGCAGTCGGGTGTCTGACCCACGACCCCACCGGTGGCCATGCCAAGTTCCCCGAGCTCTGGGGGGTCCCTGTCGAACTCGCGTACCTGATCGACCAGCTGTTCGAATTGCTCCCCAGCGCCGAGGCCGTTCGCTGGCCTGAACGCGCGATGAGCGCGGTGCCGGTGGGCGCCGACCTGGGCGGCGTGTGGGCTCGGTGGGGCCTCTGGATGCTCGTAGACGAGACCCACGGGGTGCTTCAGCGCGCGCGCGCCTCCACGGACGCTACAGCGGCCGTGGAGGGGGTTGCCGCCCTCTTCACACGCTGCATCGGTGGAGACGAGCCCACGCGTGACGAGTGGGCGGCGGCGGAGGCGGCGGCGGCGC
>Ga0182018_10002963_pt1 | contig 16037 bp, 14 predicted proteins | sample 812P2MmetaG_FD_120490 | JGI IMG/M metagenome (GOLD analysis project Ga0182018, IMG submission 120490) | Permafrost microbial communities from Stordalen Mire, Sweden - 812P2M metaG | ecosystem: Environmental > Terrestrial > Soil > Wetlands > Permafrost | place: Sweden: Stordalen | collected... | reverse complement strand
TCATCATGCAAAAATGGCGCGCCTCGCAGATTACGCCGACGCCCACCGGGTCGATGATCTCCTGAATGGTCTGCGCGACCTGTTGCGTGAGCCGCTCTTGAATCTGCAGGCGCCGCGCGAAGGCGTCCACGATGCGCGGAATCTTGCTCAGCCCGATGACCTTCGCTTTGGGCAGATAGGCCACGTGCATCTTGCCGAAGAACGGCAGCATGTGGTGCTCGCATAAGCTGAAGAACTCGATGTCTCTCACGATCACCATCTCGTCGTACTTCACTTCGTAGAGCGCGCCGTTGACGATCTTCCGAATATCCATCGCGTAACCGCTGGTCAGGAATTTCAGCGCCTTATCCACCCGGATCGGCGTATTTGCCAGGCCTTCGCGTTCGGGATCTTCTCCCAACTTCGCCAATATCTCGCGGATCAGCGGCGCCAGGTTCGGCTCCTCCGGCTTGGCTGGAATCATTTTCACCAATCCTTTATTCGATTTCATGGGCCTTCACTTCAAAGATGTTTCGCGCCGTCTCCGCGACGCGGACGGCGTCCAGCTTGGGCCATTCGCCCGGGAAAACAGCGCTCCAGTGCTCTTTCAACCGGCGGCAAATCTCCACCGCCAGGTTTTCCGACGTGGGCACAACCCGATCGAACCAGTTCCCATCCAGATTCAAATTGCGATGCGAAAAGGGCGTCAGCACCTGTTGTTGCACCAAATCGTCGAGACGGCCGGTGTCGAGGGCGCGGCCGGAATCGTCCAGCGGGCCGCGCGCGCTCACTTCCACCACATAGTTGTGGCCGTGTCCGTAGGGGTTATTGCACTTGCCGTACAGCTTCCGGTTTTCGAGCTCGCTCAATTGCGGCGCGTTCAGGCGGTGCGAGGCCGCGAACCGGTAACTGCGCGTTACGCGGAACACGGCGGCTCTCCACGATAATCCACGCACAAGTCCGGAGTCTCGTAGACCCGCACGGAGTGCAAGCGCCGGCGGGCGCCGGTCAAATGCGGTTCGAGCCGCTGCCAGATATCGCGCGCGATATTTTCGGTGGTGGGCACCACGCGGTCGAAGGGCGGCACTTCGTAGTTCAGGAAGCGGTGATCGTAGATATCCACCACCTGGCGGGTCAGGATCTCTTTCAGCTCCTTGAGATCCAGCACCATACCCGTCACCGGGTCGGGGTCGCCTTCGAGGCTCACTTCCAGCACGTAATTGTGCCCGTGACCGTGGGAATTGGCCGAAGCGCCGTAAATCCGGCGATTTTCCTCCTCCGACAGCTCCGGACGGCGGCACACATGCGAGGCCGAGAACTCTACTTTGCGGGTAATGACCATTTGGGGGCCTCTTCTTGGACGCTGGGGGCCGGTGTGGAGATACAATATGATTATAGTTTTCCGTTATGCAAAGCGTCAAAATCGACCGATACCTGCGTGTGGCCATCGGCGCCCTCGCGGTGGTATTCGTTTATGTAATCTATGCCGCCATCCACCAACGCGTCGTCGTTGCGGGTGATACGGCTCCCGAGTTCTCCATCACCGCCGACAATGGCCGTACCGTGTCCGTGCCCAATTTCGGAGGCAAACTCCTGGTATTGAATTTCTGGGCATCCTGGTGCGGCCCGTGCGTCGAAGAGACCCCCTCTCTGAGTAAATTCGCCCAGGATTACGCCTCGAAGGGCGTAGTGGTGCTGGGAGTCAGTGTGGATAAAGACCCGCAAGCCTACCAAGGTTTCCTGCGGAAGTACTCACCCGGCTTCCTGACGGCGCGCGACATGAAGGTCCACGAGGACTACGGCACCTACATGTACCCCGAGACATACATCGTCAATGCGAAGGGCCAGGTGGTCCTGAAGATCGCCGAGCCCGCCGACTGGAACGATCCGAAGCTGACGCATTACATCGATTCGCTGCTGTAGCCGCCATGGTGCCCGCACTCCTCCTCTACCTCACCCTGGCCGACGACGTCAAAGATCTGGTCGCCCGCAATGACCTGGCGGCCGCCGAACGCACGGTGCGGTCTTCCCAGAAGGAGGCCGGGTCCACGCCGGAGTTCGCCGCGGCCCTTTCCTGGCTGGCGCGCGGCGCGTTGCATGCGAATCAGTTCAGCCGCGCGGACGCGTTCGCGGTAGAGACTCGCAAGCTGGCCGATCAACTGCTGCGCACCCACAAACTGGACCAGGATCCCTGGCTGCCCACGGCGGTAGGCGCGGCCATCGAGGTCCACGCGCAAGTGCTAGCCGCCCGTGGGGAAACGGGCGAGGCTGTCGGCTTTTTGCGCGCGCAGTTGGCGCTGTTCGGGACCACCGGGCTGCATGAGCGGATTCAGAAAAACCTCAACCTGCTGAGCCTGGAAGGGAAACCGGCGCCGGCCTTGGAAGCGGCCGAGTGGCTCGGGTCAAAGCCGCCCGCGTGGACGGCACTGGCGGGCCATCCGGTGCTGCTGTTCTTCTGGGCGCACTGGTGCAGCGACTGCAAAGCGGAGGTTGCCGTTCTGGCGGAGATCCGGAAGCTGTACGGTCCAAGGGGTCTGGTGCTGATCGCACCTACCAGGTATTACGGGTATGTGGCGAAAGGTGAGGATGCCGCGCCGCCGGCGGAGAAGCGGTATATCGAAACCGTGCGCCGGCAGTACTATGCCGCGCTGGGCGACGTACCGGTACCACTGAGCAATTCCAATTTCCTGAAATACGGGGCCAGCACGACGCCAACGCTGGTGCTCCTCGACGCCGCCGGGGTGGTTCGCTTATACCATCCGGGCAATCTCTCCTTCCCGGACTTGGCGGCCCGCATACAATCGGTTTTGAAGAAATAGAGGCCGTTCGCAGCTCAGGCGGTCTTAAGGTTCTGCCGATCGATCCGCTCGGCGCGGAAACGCGTGTAGTCTTCCAGCGACTGAATCAGCGCCTCGACGGCCGACCGGCGGGCGTACAAGCCCTCCAATTGCCTTGCAAAACCTTGGATCGGGACAATCATCGCGGAGCTGGTGTGGGCGCGATGTGTACTTTTTTTCACGAGCATAGTTACGTTGTACCAGAACTACTAGTGCTTCCACAATAGGAATACAGGAAAAGCTGATTGCTAAATTGTGAGTTAACTTCCACCCCTATTTGGGGGTGTTCGATAATTCAACAGCGAACCTCCCGGCTATGATGAATGCATGTTGGCCGTTCATCTGGAGGATGGCGCCGTCACCGTGCGCGACGTTCCGGTCCCGGAGCGGCTTCCCGGTTTCGCCCTGCTGCGCCTGCTGAGCGGCGGCATCTGCAACACCGATCTGGAGTTGCAGCGCGGCTATTACCGCTTTGCCGGAACCCCCGGCCATGAGTTCGTGGCCCGGGTGGTGGCGGCCGATACGCCATCCCTGGTGGGCCGGCGGGTGGTGGGCGAGATCAACTTGGCCTGCCATGCCTGCGAGTGGTGTGCCAAGGGACTCTCCCGCCACTGCCCTCATCGCACCGTGCTGGGGATCGTAAACCACCCCGGCGCGTTCCAGGAGTTCTTCACTTTGCCGGAGAGAAATCTGCACGCGCTGCCGGACGGTATCCCCACGGAGCGCGCGGTCTTCGCCGAACCGCTGGCCGCGGCTTGCGAGATTCTGGACCAAGTGTCCATTCCGGCCGGCGAAACGGTGGCGGTGCTGGGCGACGGCAAACTGGGCCTGCTGATCGCCATGGTGCTGCGCGCGCATGGCTGCCGGGTGCGGCTGTTCGGGCGCCATGCGGAAAAGCTGAGCATCGCCGCCGCCACGGGCGTCGACGTGGAATTGGCCGGCGGCCGGCTGCCCGCGGCGGAGTATGGCTGGGTGGTGGATGCGACAGGCAGTCCCGAGGGACTGCGCGCCGCGGCCGCCATGGTGCGCCCGCGCGGCACGGTGATTCTCAAATCGACGGTGCACGGCATGGTAGCGGTGGACACCGCGCTGATCGTCGTGAATGAGATTACCTTGGTGGGCTCGCGTTGCGGACGTTTCGAGGCAGCGCTCCCGCTGCTGGATCATCCCGGGATTCGGGTGGAAGAGATGGTCGCGGCGCGCTATCCGTTGCGGGAGGCGGTAGCGGCATTCGCCCATGCGGGCCTCCGTGGCACGTTGAAGGTGCTGCTCTCGGACTGAAATAGCAGGCTGACACGGGGTTCTTCTTATCCGTGTTCAGGAACACGGATACCTCGATTCGCTAACCGAGCGCGCGCTTGGCGCTGTCTTTGAGGTTCCACTACGCTTGGTGCCAGCTTCCTCGAGAAAGTCTACGGGCGTGCCCTGCTGTGAGAACTCGCCCTTCGCGGCATCCGGGCTACCGCCCAAACCTCCTTGGCCGTCACCTACAAGGGCCGCCATGTCGGCGAAACTTTGCCGGCATACTCGTCGAGATTTGCTAGCGATCGAATTGAAGTGCGTGGATCGTCGTTGCCGACTATTTGCGAGCCTCCGGCCTCGGCCAGTGTCTTCTGGTCAATTCTCAAAGGCACACAGTCGAATCGAAGCGCATCGTTCATGGGTTTCAGACCTCCGAGCCGTCCGATTCCCCGAGTCACAAATGCGGCCAATCCGAGCCTATTTTGAGGTGTGTTGCGCGCCAAGGGCGAAACGAACGCCAGGAGCATTGAGGAGGGGATCTGCTGGTAAGTCAAGAGCTTTCCTCGGAACAACTGCAACCCCTCCGTGTTTCAGGCGAGGTCTCCTCCTGCCCGCGCGAGTCTCCCAGGCAGCACAAATTCTCCGTGCGGCGGCATCGGGTTCGCAATACCATAGACGTAGCCCGATGAAACTACTGACATCCGCTTTCTGCGTCTTGATGGCTTCCGCCGGCGCGTCGGCCATCGACCTGAACGGCCTGCGCTCGATCGGCCCCGTGGCGAGTTTCGTTAAAACGGATTCCGCCGTCACGCTCACTTGTGCCGACGGCTCCCAGGTTCGCATTACGGTCCTGGCGCCCGATCTCATCCGCGTCCGCGCGGCCTTTCTTCGCAACCTGCCCGAGCGCGATCACTCCTGGGCCATCGAGAAGACCTCTTGGGACGTCCCCCGCTGGGAGCTCGCCGAAGAACCCGGCGCACTGCGCATTTCCACCGGCGAACTGGAAGTCGTTGCCCACCGCTCGCCGCTCCAAATCGAATTTCGAGACGTCAAAACGCATCGCACCATCAATGCCGACCAGCAACCCATGCTGTTCGATCCGCAATCGGGTCTGGTCGCCGCCGCCAAGAAGCTCGGCTTCGACGAGCATTTCTACGGGCTGGGCGAAAAGGCGTCGCGGCTCGACAAGCGCCGCGGCGAATTCACCATGTGGAACTCCGACACCTTCGGCTACCAGGAAGGAACCGATCCGGTATACCAAAGTATTCCCTTCTACATCGGCTGGCAGCCCGGCACGGCCTATGGCATCTTCTTCGACAACAGCTACCGGACCCACTTCGATTTCGGCGCCACTTCCCAGGAATATGCCGCTTTCTCCTCCGAAGGCGGCGAGATGAACTATTACTTTTTCCAGGGGCCGTCGATCAAGAAGATCCTGGCGCGCTACGCCGATCTGACGGGCCACATGCCCCTGCCGCCGATGTGGGCGCTCGGCAATCAGCAGAGCCGCTACAGTTATTATCCGGGTTCCGTGGCCGAGGAGGTGGTGCGAAAATACCGCGCGGAGGATCTTCCGCTGGATGTCCTTCACCTCGATATCCACTTCATGAATGAATACCGTCCGTTCACCTGGGACCTGCGGCGATTCCCCGACCCCAAGGCCTTCACGAACAGGTTGCGCGCGCAGGGCGTCAAGGTGGTGACCATCGTCGATCCCGGCATCAAACTCCAGCCTCCGGCGGCCGGCGCGCGCGACGCCGCCAGCCATCCCGAACTGGCGCCGCAGGACCAAAGTTACTACGCCTACAACCAGGGGAAGGCCCACGATTACTTCCTCAAACGCAAGGACGGCAGCACCTACGTGGGCCGCGTTTGGCCGGGGGAAGCGGTTTTCGTCGACTACACAATCGACGCGGCAGCGCGCTGGTGGGGAGACCTGCACCGCGCCTATACCGATAACGGTGTGGCGGGCATTTGGAACGACATGAACGAACCGTCGGATTTCAACGACCAGACCGGCAAGTCGCAACTGGACGTGGTCACTTACGATGGCGGAACCAATTCTCCCTATGCCGGCAACCGAAATGTGTTCGCGCTCAACGAAGCCCGTGCCACCTATCAGGGCCTGGAGCGACTGCTCCCCAATCAGCGCCCTTACGTCATCACCCGCGCGGCCTACGCGGGAATCCAGCGGTATGCCACCATGTGGGCCGGCGACAACCGCAGCACCTGGGACGCACTCTCGCTCAGCCTGCCGATGTTCATGTCGCTCGGCCTGTCGGGCGAGCCCTTCGTCGGCTCGGACATCGGGGGTTTCATCGGCCGCACCGACCCCGAACTGCTGGTGCGCTGGTATGAGGTTGGCTTCCTGACACCCTTCTGCCGCAATCATGCCGCCATGGATTCGCCGGACCATGAGCCGTGGCGCTTCGGCAAGTATTACGAAGACATCATCCGCAGGTATTTAAAGCTCCGCTACCGCCTGCTGCCGTTCCTCTACACCGCGATCGAGGAATCGCACCGCACCGGCGTGCCCCTGTTTCGGCCTTTGCTGCTCAACTACCAGGATGACGAAAATGCGCTCGGCATCGACGACGAATTCATGATCGGCGACGACCTGCTGGTGGCGCCGATTCTCAAGCCGAACCTGACCGCCAGGCTGGTCTACCTTCCAGTCGGCGTCTGGTACGACTATTGGACTGGTGTCCGCCAGGAAGGCGGCCACATGATCCGCGTGGAAGCGCCGCTCGAAACCGTGCCCCTGTTTGTGCGCGGCGGAGCGGTTGTTCCGATGGATCCCGAGATGAACTACGTCGGGGAGAAGCCCGCGAACCCGCTGGAGTTCCAGATCTACCCCGATGCGCGCGGTGAAGCGTCGACCACGCTCTATGAAGACGACGGCCTCACCGACGCTTACCGGCAGGGCAGTTTCCGGCAGACCAGCGTTACTTACCGGAACAGCCAGATCGACCTAGCCGCGCCCAAAGGCGAGTATCGCCCCGCCCCGCGCGACTTCGTGTTTACCGTGCGGCCCGCATCGGCGATTCGTACGGGAAGCAAAGCCACGGCACGCATCGCGGACGACGGCCGGAGCCACCGCATCGAACTGCGCTAACGCGGCTAACTTGCGCGGCCGGACGGTCATAGTCTCACGATTTCACTGCAAGGGGGCCGCGCGGCGGTTATCCCGCGCGATCGGGCAAAGGGAGGAGTTGCAACTCGGGCATGGGGAAATGTTTCCGGTTATCGATGAGGAGCGGCACTCCGTGATTCAACCTAAAAACGGCGGTTGAGACGCCGCCGGAATAGTCTTCTCCTTCAGCCGCAAGTGTTTGCAGCGAAGGCAGTTGTCACCCATTGGGTGGACTGCGCGGCACTTGAAACTCCAGACAGGTCGCGGACTTGCCGACCGTGCCGCGGGTCAACTGCCGTTTTTCGGTTCAAGGCGATGGCGGCGATGGTCACGTCGGTGTAGAAAGCGTGTGGCCCTTCTTCTGCCAGTCGCGGCGCAACAGACCGGCTTGGCGGGCGATTTCCGGGGTGACGGGCGGGTATTCCAGGCTGTTCAGAAACGCTGCGGTTCTGTCCTCTTCGCCGGGCCGGAGGCCGGCGTACACCTCGGTGAAGTTTACCGCGCAACAGGCCAGAACGTACCCTTGCCGCGCCACGAGCTGGTCAAGGAATTCGGTGCGGCCAAGCCGTTGAGGTGGTCAAAAATGACAGACGAATCCAAAAGAACAAGGGCCATCAGGGAGTCGGGGCTCAGCGGATGGCGTCGTCGAACCGTTCATCGGGTTCGGAGCGGATTTTTTCCACATAGGCGGCGCCGCCCTGGGCCAATTCGGGGTGGTCGGCTGGATTCCAAGCCCCCGCGGAAAGTTTCAGGGCCTCGCGCTGCTTGTTGCGTCGCACGTCACGCCAGAGAACTTCGACGACGTAGGCGGTGCGCGGCTTGTGTTCCACTCCGGCCAGCCGGTCGAGCTCGTGGGCGAGTTCCTCTGGAATTTTGATGACGCTTGGCATAGGTTCCGATGGCAGGTACCTCGATTGGTTTCCCTTCGTGGTGCCTCAACTTAAATCTTAACCCGTTCGGGGTCAAGTCCGCATTTTCCCGGCTTTCTATTCCACCGCGATCGCCGTCGTGCGGCGGGCTGTCGCGCCGCCCTGCGCCGCCGTGACCGTGATCTCGTAAACGCCGGGGTCGAGCGCGCCGAATGCAATCCGGCTCCAAACCCGAAGCGAGCCGTCGGCCTCGGCCGGGGGCAGGCTCATCTGCGCGGAGGTCACCAGTTCGCCGTTGTGCGAGATCGCGATGCGCACGTCGGGGCTCGCATCCGGGCCGGGATAGAGGACGAAATAGACGCCCTCGGCCGCGCCGTTGGACTTGAGGATCGTAGAATTCATCTCCGGTGTGACCTTGCCGGCCGAGAACTCCAGCGGGTCCGTGACATCTCGATCCTCGGCGGTAGTTTGCACGCTCCGGACCAGCACCAGGTCGCTCAATGCGACGCGTGTCCCCGCCTCCGCGGAAGGTACCACGAACGCAATTCTGCGCGTACCGGCAAAATCCCCGTCCTGGTCCTTCGCCGCGGCCTCCAGGCGATACCGGCCCGGCGGAAGTCGCAACGGCAGCGTGACCGTAACCTCGCCTCGTTCAAACTCCTGCCGCTTGCTCGTGGGCGCCTGAAACGGCAGGTCGCGCGAAATCTTGGCCACCACCTGGTTCTGCTCGTCCTTCACCAGAGCCAGGAACGACACGTGGATGTGAAAAAGCTTGGCTCGCGCGTCTTCCGTAAAATGCAGCGCCCGGCTGGGGACCGAAAACACGGCCCGGTACTCGGTGGACTGGGCTGCCGCGCGGAAGGCCAGCACACCGGCATGGAAATCGAAGGCTCGCGCCGATAGCTCGCTGTCGAGCATCGCCAAGGCGGCCAGCTCGAAAGGCGCCACGGCTTCCCCGTCGAGCATCGGCAACGCGAAGTAGCCTTTCCGGCTTTGCAACCGCAGGCCGGGTCTCCGCGCGCGGACTTCGATGGTGCGGAAATGGCCGTCGTAATTCGAAGATGTGGGCGCGTAAGCGGCTTCATAGTGGGCCCGCACTTCTTCCATCACGCGCCGCAGGGGCACTCGCATATCATTGGTATCGGCGATCGCGAATCCCCCCGTGTCTTCCGCCAGGCCGCGCAGGTTTTCCTGATAGTTGGTGGGCATGACAGCCGGCCCGCCGCCTTCATCCGACTGGTGGATCGCCTGGCTGGTGAGCGAAGACACCCGGGCCCTCGACACGGTATCGAGCCCGCTCGGGTCCACGGTATAGAAACTGATGTTGGCGCGATTGGCATCGCTGACCACGGCGCGTAAGCGTTCCGGCTGCTCGGGAGGCACAATTAAGCCCTCGGAGAAATAGAGGATGGTCTTGCGGCCGGGGATTTGCGCCTGCGCGTGAATCAACTGGTGCAGCGCGTCGATCGACAGGTTGCCGGCCTGGTTGGCAATGATTGCAATCGTAAGTTCGGCCATCTTCCGCTCGAGCGGCGTGAAACGGTCCGCAACGATGGGACCCCGCTCCTCGGCGGAGCCTGGCCGAATCGGCTGGAAGATCCCCGACGCGCCGGCCGCCATGCCATTGAGCTTGGTCACCTCCGCTTCCATGTCCTTCGCGAACTGCTGGTAGGCGCCGCTCGCCGCCCGATCGACCGCCTTGTTCAGGAGGTCGAGATCGCTGGTGTATTGCTGCAGCAGCGCCAGGCGGTGGTTGAGAGTAAATACCGCGATATAGGTGTTCGGGCCTGCCTCATTCGCCAGGAAGTCTTTCGCCGCTTGCGTCGCCTGTGTCCGGCTTGCCCCGCTTAATCCTTCGAAAACCAGAGACACCACGTTGATCTGGCTCAGCGGCGCATATCGCGGGCTGCCGGACGCGAGCGGGGGTGCCGGCCCATCCGGGTGTCCTGGCGCCTCGCGGCCATCGCGGTACCGAAAGCTCCGGACCTTCTGCGGAACTCCGTCCTCCAGGATGTCGATATCCTCCGGGCGAAGATCGGTAACCAGCTTCTGGTGTTTGTCCCGCGCGATGAAATCGAGCAGGACCTCCTGGGCGGTGGAACGTAACACGATCTGAGGATCGCCCGCCGGCTGATTTTTCTGAGCACCTCCCGTGGATACGGCGAGCGCGGCCAGAATGGCGATGGCGCGGTATGACATAGCGCCTCCTATGGAGAGTATACGGGAAGAGCGGTCGGTCTTTACATAGCCAAAGAGAGACAATCGGCTCCGATTGGATCAATTGGATGTATAATGGACGCATCATCGATCTCGGCCGGGATGGCAAAACGGAAATGAGGGTGCGTACATTGATACCCAGAGTGAGTGCAGGCTTCAGGCTGCGGACGGTCAGATCGGCGGGGCTCGCCTGCCTGCTGGCGACGGCAATCCTGGTGGCCCAGCCGTTACCCCAGCGCGCACCGGCGGCCTCCGGAGCGATTACCGTCGATTACCCCGCGGCGGGTTCCATCTTTCCACCCGACCTTGTCCCGCCAACCATGGAGTGGCGCGATGCCGACCCGCGCGCCAAGCTGTGGGTGATCGAATTCGCGTTCGCGGACGGCACGAAACCGGTGCGGGTGAAATCGCCGGGCCCGCGGCTGCAGCTTGGCCCCATTGACGAGCGCTGCGCCAAGGCTGGCGCGGCCACGCCGGCACTTACCCCCAACCAGGAAGCCGGACATTCCTGGAAGGCCGACGCCACTACCTGGAACGAGGCCAAGAAGCACGGCGTCAAGCAGCCGGTGACGGTGCGGATCGTCGGCTACGAGGATGAAAAAACGGAGAAGCCGGTTTCGAGCGGGCAAGTCACGCTGAGCGTCTCCGCCGACCCGGTGGGCGCTCCCATCTTTTACCGCGACGTGCCGCTGGCTCCGGTGAACTTTGGCGAGCGCGGCGTGATCGCCCCGCTGCCGCCGGAGGCAGTGCCGCTGATCGCTTGGCGGATCATGGATTTGACCACCGGGCGCAGCCGCGTGATGATGGAAGGCTTGCCCACTTGTGCTAACTGCCACTCGTTCTCGCGCGATGGCAAATGGCTGGGCATCGACGTCGACGGCCCGCAAAACGACAAGGGCCTGTACGCGCTCGTGCCGGTACGCAAAGAGACCTCCATCCGCAACGAAGACGTGATCCGCTGGAACTCGTTCTCCGACGATCCGGCGAAAAAACGCTTCGGGTTCATGAGCCAGATGTCGCCCGACGGGCAGTACCTGATTACCTCCACCGAGCCGCCCGACGCGCAAATGAAGGGCCTCGACGATCGCCTGTTCAACGGGGTCTACAAAGACTACGGCTTCGGACAGGTGTTCTTCCCGACGCGAGGGATTCTCTCCTGGTACAGCAAGGCGACCGGCAAGCTGCTGCCGCTGCCCGGCGCCGACGACACCCAAATGGTCCAGACCAGCGCCTTTTGGAGCCCGGACGGCAAGTATCTGGTGTTCTCCCGCGCTACGGCGCGCGATCCCTTTGCGCCGGACCAGAAGGAGGCGGAATACGCCAATTCGCCCGACGAGACGCAAATCCAATACGACCTGTACCGGATCCCGTTCAACGGCGGCAAAGGCGGCAAGCCCGAGCCGGTGCGGGGAGCGAGCGGCGACGGGATGAGCAACAATTTCCCCAAAGTTTCACCCGACGGCAAGTGGATCGTGTTCGTCAAGAATAAGAACGGCCTGCTGATGCGGCCCGACAGCGAGTTGTTCATGGTGCCGTCCGAAGGCGGCACGGCGCGCCGGATGAACTGCAACCTGTCGCGGATGAACTCCTGGCACACCTTTTCGCCAAACGGCCGCTGGCTCGCGTTTTCATCCAAGGGACGCTCGCTGTTCACCCAGTTATTCCTGACCCACATCGACGAAAACGGCAACGACAGCCCGGCGATCTGGGTGGAAAATATGACGGCGTCGAATCGCGCCGTGAACATCCCCGAATTCGTGAACATCGCGCCGGACTTCATGGAAGCCATGAGTGCGCCGGCCACCGAATTCTACCGGCTGTTCAATATCGCCATCGCGGATCAGGGCAAGGGCGAAACGGAGACGGCGATCGCGGAGTGGAAGAATGCGCTGGCCATGAGCCCGGACGAACCGCGGGCGCTTTACAACCTGGGCGTGGCCCTGGCCGACACGAAACGCTATGAAGAGGCCGTCGTGCCACTGCGAAAGTCGTTGGAACTGAAGCCCACCGACGCCCGGACGCACGCCACTCTGGGCGTGGCGCTGCTGCGCATGAAACAACCCGAAGAGGCGTTAGAGCAATTGCAAAAGGCCGTCGAGTTGAATCCGAGGGACCCCAAGGCACAGAGCGCGCTGGGGAGTCTGCTTGCCGAGCGAGGCCAGGTTCAGGAGGCGATTCCGCATTTTGCGCAGGCGCTGGAGGTGGATCCCAATGACGCCGACACGCAGAACAATATCGGCATCGCGCTGGCGCGAGCGGGCCGGGCCGAAGCGGCTGTTCCTTACCTCGAGAAAGCTTTAACCGCCGATCCGAATGCGCCCGAGTTGCACGGGAACCTGGGCCTGATCCTAGCCCGGCAAGGCCGTTTCGACGAGGCGATTCCGCATCTGGAGAAGGCGCTCGCGGGCGGGTTCGAATCCACCGAGGCGCACCTCGTGCTGGGCCGCGCGCTGGCCGCCAAAGGGCGATTCGAGGAGGCGATCATCCACTTTGAGGCGGTCGCCAAAACCGACGATCCCCTCGTGCTGGGGGCGCTCTCGTCGCTCTATGCGAGAGTTGGCCGGTTGACGGATGCGTTGCGAACCGCCAGGCAGGGCCTCGCCTTGGCCACTCAGCGCAATGACCGGGATTTGATCGAGGCTTTCAACGGCAGCATTGCGCTTTATGAAAAGGCTGCTAGTGAAATGCCCAAGAAATAAACGCGGCGATCCCCAGGAGCATTTCTCACACCCCGCCGTGTGATGTGGCGCAGGCACTCGCGCCTGCCGGGTCGAGAGTCTCCGGAAATCTCCCGGGCAAGTCGTTGATTCCAGCCCTCGGCTCGGTTGAAGAACCAGCGAAGAAACGGCGAACACGAGCGCCCGCGACGACCGCTTCGGCGCGCGCCAGATCTGACCCGCCTCTGCTTTCCAACAATGACCCTGGCGTCGGGTAGCTGAGGCCACGGCCGGATCGCTTTTGCGTTATTTGCCCCATTGCTTCGGCGCTCGCTAGAAGTTGCCCATTTGTGCTCAGTTGAAGTGATCCAGGCTGGGAACAGGATTGGGATGGGGGGCACGCAGCATCATCCACGCTGAAGGCGTGTGGTGAGGAGATAAGCTCGCAGTCAGAATGCCTGGGTCACTTTTGCAGAGTACGGGTGGGTCAGTCTTGGCGAGCGCCGAAGCGCCTGCGCACACGCGGCCCTGACTGCGGACTTATCTTCCGCTGACCACGTGCTTGGGGGACCGTGAGTAAACGTGCTCAACCCAGGCGTCAAAGAGCGTTTGTTTTTGGGCCTCATTTAGTCCCGCAGGGGCAGCGGCGGGCATGGGTAAGAGTTCCTGGCCCGGTTGTTGCGATTGGAAGTACGCGCTTACGTCTGCGCGTAGTTTGTTGCGTTCATCGAATGTCATCGTTCAATTTCCAATTCGGTTTGGTGCAGGTGAAACTTGTGAAACTACTCTTCTCTTCGTCGGTCATTTGGTGCTGCTTTCGGTGGTGCTGGTGCTACGTGATATTTCAAGTGCAGCGAAGATCGCTTCAGCCCGCGTGACGCCCATGGCCTGTCTGTGCTGCTGCCGGGTAGCGCGGGCTCCACGCGCTGCTGTGAGGTTCGCGTCCGCTTCCTGGGCCTGCCCCTGCGCGCTTCCTCGGCTATCAGCTTCAGACGCTCTGTGGTTTCCGAGACTGCGACTTATCCGGCCAATCTCTGCCCGTTATTTGGGTGGGCTGAGCTTGCGGGTTTCGGAGAGAATTTTGGTCAGCCGATTAGAGAGGCGGTCGAGGCAGCGTCGCGGAGGGCCCTCCGGCCTCCGGCAGGGATCGACGGAACATCTCGATTGCGTGTTGCGCGAAGAGCAAGGATTCAACAACGCCTTCCAAGCCAGCGCGGGGCGAAATGGTTGGGGCATTCAGGTGTGGGGCCAGATATCGAGGTTGCGAGCGGGCGAGACGGAACTCGCTCTGCAGATCATTCGAAGTAACCTCGACGTAGCGCATCGTCATCCCTGGATCCGTGTGGCCGAGTAGTTTCATGACCGCGGGTAAGGTTACGCCCGAGCGGACCATCTCAATTGTGTAGGTGTGCCTAAGCTGGTGCGGAACGATGCGGGTGGGGATACCGGCCGCTGCGGAGACCTCGTGCAGGAAATAGCGCAACTGGCGGATTAAGGCGGTCTTGCCGTGGGGACGGGCTAACAGGTGGCCGTTGGGAGGCAGGGGGTCGAAAGAGCGGAAGAAGCGTAGACGTTGGACGAGTTCACAGACAAACGAGTCTACCGGGACCATCCGTTCCGCCTTCAATTTGCCGGGGGGCACGTGAATTGCCCAACGATCCGGAGCGACGTTGCGAAGGCAATCCCAAGAAAGGTCGACACATTCACCGATGCGCATACCGCTATGGCGCAGTAGCAGGAAGACGTTGGCGGAAAGATCATTGCGGCGGAGCAACTCCTGTTGGATTAGTTGATCCTGCTGCGCCGTCAAGGCACGGGGAAGACGTTGAGGAGGCCGCGGAGAATCCTCGCGACGGATCAGATGGGCCAGATCGGGAAGCTGTGCGGTCCAGGCGAGTTCCTCCGGATGCACTGCAGACGCAGCGAGTCGAGAGATGTAGACCGCGGGCGCCAAGGAGCGCAGGTGGGTGAACCAGCCGAGGATATGCGGGTTGCGGCGCAACTGACTTAACGAAGTAACATCAGGATGATCCTCGCCGAGATAAATCTCGTTGTGCCCATCGGCGCACGGTAGAGGGGTCCGGCAAACGGGTCGGATCTTTGCAGTAAGGTGCGGCTTGCTCGGCGGAGTCCCCGGCGGCGATCCGCTCGCAGGCCTGTTGTCGGCAACGCAAGCTGAAAGGCGCTGCCGGCGTCAAAACCGGCGAAACTGCTGCTGTTCTAAACCGGCGCTAACACGTTGACCGGAGTTACCACGCAATAATTCTCCGGGGACTGCTTACCCAGGGCTCCCAGTACTTCGCGTTTCTTCGAGAAATACTCTATTCGATTCATTGGTTACCTTCTTTGTGGACGCGGGGCCAGGACCGTAGACGCTACGGCACAAGGCACATTGTCCGTTTATACGTTCGTGCATTCGGCCATGCACTGCGCGCGGGCGTCCGCTACCAGGGGCGAACGCGCGTTGTGAGTTGTTCGATTCGGACCAGCGGGCCAGTGTAGACGCTACGGACCCCCCTGCGAACGGCCAGCCGGGTTACGCTGCGGTCTGGACCTTGGACTGTTCCGCAAACCGGGTCAGTTCGACCAGCGGGTAGCGCACGGCATTGTTCAGGTATTTCAGATAGGCTGGCCCAACGCGGCGGAAGAGCCAATCGGGGAGTGTGGTTACGTCCAACCCCAACCATTCCGCCGCCTTCATGTTCGTTCATCACGTGCTTGGTTGGGGGCAAAGTGGGTCGGTTCATGCCTTCCATCTCCCACAACCATGATATTTTCCGTGTAGCGGGTTTTCGTTGTGTTGCGGCCACCTGCGGCTTTGTTTTCTATGGGATGCCCATCGAAAAAATCGTGTGACCGCGATTCTCCGCAAGTCATTGATTTAGCATGCTGTTTTGTGTCAACCGAGAATCTGGGAATGAGCGTTTATACGCACGTGGAAGCGGCGGGCGCGGGTGCGAAAGCCGGGTTCTGGAGTGTAGTGAAAACTGTAGTGACCATAGGCAAAAAATGGCCACAAAATCGCCATAAATGGCCTAAATCTTGGGGGTGTCTGGGAAGGGCCTAAATCCTGTGGGATGTTGGATTTATTTGGCTCCCCGAG
>Ga0182018_10002962_pt1 | contig 16040 bp, 14 predicted proteins | sample 812P2MmetaG_FD_120490 | JGI IMG/M metagenome (GOLD analysis project Ga0182018, IMG submission 120490) | Permafrost microbial communities from Stordalen Mire, Sweden - 812P2M metaG | ecosystem: Environmental > Terrestrial > Soil > Wetlands > Permafrost | place: Sweden: Stordalen | collected... | reverse complement strand
GCCCCGCATACCTGCCTTTCTTCATCGAGTACGCGGGCGCCGATGCCCGAATGGTGCGGCTTCAGGAGGTGTATCAACGGGTGGGGCATCGCTGCGCCCCCAGCGTCTTCTCTCAGCTCACCATCAGCTGTTCGAAGAGCGAACTTGCTGAATGGATCGGACCGCATAACCTGCCCCTGCGATCCGTCTCCGGCTCAGACGGCCTCGTCGAGGCGCGGATCTCCACAGCTGACGGTGAGGTCGTCGTCCGATGACCCGTCGAGCGCGCGGCCATAAGTGAGGTCCATGGCGTCGCGCGCACGAAGCAGCCGCCGGTTTGTGTCCTCGACCGCCCGGGTCATCGCGCGGCGGCTTGCTTCGCTGGAAGCGAACAGGCGTAAGCGACACCGTGGTCCACCCAGCGCTGGAGCTGCGCAGTGGTCTCCACGCCCTCAGCATCCACGCGCAACCATCCCGGCATCTCGCGTCCGCGCATGACTGCGACCTCCGCGTGCGGCTTGGCGGTCAGCTCCTCGGTCTTGCTCGGGTCGACGCGCACGAGCAGACCGCCCTGACCACTGGCGCTGATCGCCATGTTGCCGCCGATCAGGAAGGCGAGGCCGCCGAACATGCGCTTCTCGGTCAGTGCTTGCTCGCCGCGAGTCAGCTCACGGATTCGCGCCGCCAGGATCTCGTCGTACGCCACAAGGTTATTTTCGGTCACCACGACCGGTGGGCGCCGACACCGGCGGCATGGCAGCGAAATCATCGAGGCCAAGGCCGATACGGACCGCGAGCTCCACCGGGGAGTACTCGCCCGATGGACGCCCGTACTCATACGCGGCACGCTTCGGAAGCGCGGGCTGCGCCATGAAGCGCGGGGTCGAGCCGCGGTGCGGCCAGGTGGCGCTGTTGACAAGAAAGGGATGGCAGAGATAGACGTCCCCCGCATGCCTCGATTTCCGGTGTGTCCGTCGCGACTCGAATAACGGCATGCCGGCGGTCCCGGCCGCACGCAGTTGCATGGGAACAAGCAGATGCGAACCGACCCGGATGCCCGTCGGCGCATCGTCACCGCCAACATCGCTGAGCAACACCAGCAGGAGCAGCGATCGCTCACGCGACGCCAGGTTGACCCAGTACTCGTCCCCAACCGCGTAGCTCCCCTCGATATGCCATCCGGCACCCCCGGATCCTCGGGCCGCGGATAGCGAACGACCACGAGCACGATGTTGTCGCGGGGTGCCCACTGATCGCTGCCGGCGAGCATGTCGTATGCCTGCTGCAGGATCGGCGTGTTGAGGACGCCGGCGAAGCTCGGGTGACCGGCGCCGACGTGCCGTGTGACCGGGTGTGTCCAGCTCGTCGGATCCGTCAGATCGATGCCCGCTTGCGCAGCGATCCGGTCCCGGCACTCCGCGGCGACCTCACCCGAGAAGGCACTGAATCCGTCGCGGATGAACCTGGCGACCTGGGTGCCCTCAAGCACGGACCGACTCGAACCGTCTGCACGATCCTCTGACATGCTCAGGGCGCGCGGAACTCGAAGACGGTCCCCACCGAGGGCTGCACGAACGCCTCCGGCATGGCGCGCGCCAGCGCGTGCATCGCACGCCAGCCCGTGCAATGTGCGGGCACGATTCGCTCGACTCCGATTGCGGTGATGTCGGCAATCGTTTCGGGGATGAGCGGCTCGAACAACGCACCGGTGAGGTGGAATCCGCCGATCACCCCGGCCACCCGCGCTTCGCCCGTCAGCTGTTGCGCGTTGCGAATGACGTTGACGACGCCCGCGTGCGAGCAACCGGACACGATGACGAGCCCTCGGTCGCGCACATTCACGACAATGTTCTGGTCGTCCCAGGTCCACGGGTCGGGCTCCCAGTCACCACCGCTGGAACGCGCGACCTGCACGGGAAATCCCTTCTCATACGAGGTGACTCTCGCCACCTGGCCCGAGATCAGCACCTCGCGATCGACGAGCAGCGTCGGCCCGCGCTCCTCGATCACGGTGAGGCCCTCGCGTTCGAGATCGTTGTGACTCGGAGGTGGGAGATGCATCTCCGTACCGGTCGGGAAGACAAGCTTGCGATCCTTCCAAGCATCCGGGTGGATGATGAGCGGGAGCTTCAAAGGACCGTTGCGGCGGAAGAGTCCCTCGAGACCGCCGTGATGATCGACGTGGCCGTGAGAGATCGCAATGGCACGCAGGTTGCTGACGTCAATCTGCATGACGTCGAGGTTGTGCTGGAGTGCGAGTGCGGACAGACCGCCGTCGTAGAGCACCGATTGCCGCCGGCCACCAGCCTCGACAGTGATCAGCGCCGAGAAGCCGTGCTCGGCAAGCAGGGAATCGTGATCCGACCAGTCGTACGCGACCTTGAACCGCTGCACACCCTCCTGACCCGCCATGAGGATGTCGAGGGAGAGGTCCATGACGAGCGTGACCTCGACGCTATCGACAGGAGTGAGCGCGACGGTCACGGCTGCTCGCTACGCACCGTCATAGATGAGGCGCGGGTGAACCACTCCCGGCGGAGTTCGTGGCTGCCGTCCTCGCAGCCGACCTCGTAGTACACCGCGGTGCAGTCACCGTCCTCAACGATCGCCGCGTAGCGGAGCGCCGGGTACGGTCCCGTCGCCTGCGCAACCGGGGCATCGCCCACAACCTCGAGGTGGTCGGGGCTACCGGTCGCTATACCGGTGCGCTCCTCCCAGTTCTCCACGGCGCTTGCACGGCCGTCGTACAACGCGAAGGTCTCGTCGCCTCGCTTCATGATCGCGGTGACTCGCGTGCCGCGCTGATCCCACCGGCCGGGGGCGGGTTGCAGCGCCGGGCCGCGCAACGTCCACGCAATGCCGTCGTCGCTCGTTGCGAACTCCGTCCACATGCAATCGGTGGTGTCCGGATCGTCGAGCGGATGGCAGCAGATCCACGCGCGCCATCCGCGGTCGTCGCACGTGATCACGGGGTCCTTCACGCCCACGTGCGCGTCGCCGGGCATCACCACCCGGCGGCTGGCGGTCACGAAGGCGTCGGGTGCGGCGGCATCCAGCAGCTCGACGCGCCAGTGTCGTGTGCCAAGGGTGGCGCAGCTGAGGTAGAGACGCCAGCGGCCGGAGGCATCGACGACGAGGGCGGGCCGTTCCAGCGACTCGGCGTCCATTGCCCGCTTGTCGATGCGGCAGAGCTCGGTGAACGTTCCGCCGGCGCCGACCTGCCCCACGATCACATCACCGCCGCGGCCGTCATCGACGGGGCGGCGGTTTCGGTACGCCACGTAGTGGACGCCATCGCGAACCAGGGCGCTGGCTGCGCCGACCCAGTGGCCCGGTCCGCGATCGGCGGGCACAGCGATCGTCTCCGCGCCCGTGTTGCGGGGAATAGGGAGGTCTGAGATTGGGAGCCTGGATGTCACCGACCTATCGTGCGGCGTCCGCGCCATGCGGTGCTTCGACCGCAATCGGACTGCAATCGGGTGCGTGGACGATGCGAATGTCGTACAACATCAGGAGCACCACGATGACCAATCCCGTCGACAGGTTCACCCAGGCGATCGAGACCGCGTCCCTGAGCGACGCGAACGTCTTCGCTCAGGATGCGGTTCTCGACGCAACCGTCCCCAACTGGCGATACACAGTGACCGGCGCGTCCGACATCGAGGCTGAGCTCGGCCGCTGGTACGCGGACCCGGGCCGGTTCGAGGAGATCCAGCGCACCGTCCTTCCAGACGGCGAGCTCGTGGAGTTCGTCCTCACCTGGGAGGAGGGTGGCGAACCGCACATGTGTCATCAGGCGCACCACATCGAAGTCCGCGACGGCCTGATCACGCGCGACCGCGCCTGGTGTGGCGGACGTTGGGGCGCGGCGCTGCAGGCGGAGATGGCCGAGGCAGCACGTTCGTGACCGCGTTGACGCCTGCGGGCCGGACGGTTCCGGTCGCCGAATCGGTCGAAATGCTGCTCCAGGGCTGCGAACGCCGCGAACCCTGGAGGACCGCCGATTCGCTCTCCGGCAGCCGCTTCGAGCGAGTGATCATCGACGGCGCTCCTCACGTTGTGAAATACATCTCGGTCGAGGACGACTGGATCATGCGGGCGACTGGGGATCTTGGCGGCCGCCAGCTGGCCCTGCTCGCATCCCGCATGCTCGACGCGCTCCCGGACTCGATCGACCACGCGATCGTGGGATGCGCCCCATTGGCCGGCAAGCGCGGTGCTGCGCTGCTCATGCGCGATGTCTCGCACGCCATGGTGCCTTCCGGGAGCGAGCCGATCGCGCTGCAATTGCACCGCGGGTTCATTGAGGACATGGCCGCGATGCACGCCGCGTCCTGGGGATTCCAGGAGGGCGCCGCGCTGTTCCCGCTCGCGCATCACTACGTCTTCCTGACCCCGGCGATGGCGGAGCTCGAGGCGGTCACGCCGCACTCGGACCCGGTCCCTCCTGCGGTCGCAAACGGTTGGCGGCAGCTTGGCGAGCGATATCCCAAAGACGCGCGCAGACTGCGCGATCTCGCCGAAGACCCGTGGCCGCTGGTGGCCGCCCTTCGGGCTGGCCCGCAGACGCTCATCCACGGCGATTGGAAGCTCGGCAACCTCGGCCGCGACGGATCGCGAACGATCCTGCTCGACTGGGACCGCACCGGCGAGGGTGCGCCGCTCATGGACCTGGCCTGGTACCTGGCGGTCAACTGCGACCGCTTGCCGGAAGCGAAGGAGGACACGATCAACGCGTACAGAGCGGCGCTCGAGTCTGCCGGCATCGCGACGACGCCCTGGTGGGACGATCAGCTCGCCGCCTCGCTCGCGGGAGCGTTCCTGCAACTGGGATGGTCGAAGACCGGCGACGCTCGCGAGTTCGGATGGTGGAGCGAACGCCTCGCCACGTGGAACCCGTAGCCACCGATCCAAGCAACGCCTACCAGGGTGTGGCTGACGCATGGGCTCATGGCCCAGCGGCCCTCTACGACAAGCTGGCTGCTCTCACCATCGCCGGTGCCGCCACTCAGCTCCGGGGCAAGCTGGTGCTCGACGTCGGCGCCGGGACCGGCGCCCTCTGCCGGGGACTCAGGACGGCAGGAGCGACTCCAATCGCCATCGACACATCAACGGACATGCTCCGGCTCATCGGTGACACCGCCGCGCTGTCCATCGCGGGCGACATGTGCGCGCTGCCATTTGCCCGCGGACGGTTCGCGGCAGCTGTGAGTGGTTTCGCCATCTCGCACATCGATGCGCCGCAGGACGCGTTGCGCGAGATGCGCAGGGTGGTGCAACCGCACGGCTGGGTCATCGTCGCGGTGTTCGGCGCAGCGCCCGCGAGCCCTTCCAAGGATGCGGTCGACGACGTGGCTCGGGACTTCGGGTATCAACCACCCGACTGGTATGTGCAGCTCAAGACGCGCACGGAGCCCCGCTCGAACACCCCCACCCTCCTCAATGAGTGCGCTGCGACGGCGGGCCTCGGCAGTATCGAGATCACCGATGTGATCGTGGATCCCGAACTCAAGTCGCCCGAATCGATCGCGGCATATCGAACCGGGCTTGCGCACATGGCGCCCTTCGTCGCGTCGCTCCCCGACTCGACGCGTATCGCATTCGTCGAGCGTGCTGTCGCCGCCGTCCGCAAGCGCGGTCAGGCCGTTCGTCCGCGGGTCCTGGTGCTTTCGAGTCGCGTCCCCGCATAGTCGACGAACGAGGCGCGCGCCGCCCCATCAAGATGCGCGGCGAGACGGTCACGATGCACCGCCGCGAGCTGGAAGCACAGCTCGGAGTGGAGCGACGCGCCAAGCTCCGCCATGACCCACCATGCCTCGACACCGGCAACCGCGGACAGCGATGCGCTCAGCTCCCGGAGGGCATCCTCCGGCGGCGATTCGGCGTCGAGTGCTCCACTCGCCTGCAGGCGAAGCACTTCGCCGAGCTGCGCGTAGCGCGGTGCATAGCGATCTGTCGCGCTGGCGATGAGCCGCTCAGCCATCGAGAGCGCTCCCTCAGCATCGTCACGCAGCAGTGCGATTCGGCCCTCGAGAAGATCCACGCGGAGCTCGTGGCGCCAGCGATACGCGTATGTCTCCTGCATGCGCTCGCGCGCCGCCACCAGTCCATGGCTCGCCGCGGTGACGTCATGCTCGGCAACCGCGTCGTCGCAGGGATCGAGCAGCGCGTAGACCTCGAGCTCGCGATACATGGATTCGTGAGCACCCTCGAGTGCCGCTGCGTTGCAGTCACGCGCTCGCGCGACTTCGCCGATGTTGCGCAGCACCCAGGCGCCCATGTTGACGCCGAGCGACTCATACCGTGTCAGGCCGCGCCGTCTTCCTTCCACGGAGGCGCGATCCAGAACGCGGAGTGCCTCGCCCGCTCGGCCGCAGGTCGCCAACGCGTATCCGTGGGCCAGGTAGCCATGCACCGGGGTGTAGATCGTCGACATCGCGTCGAGCGCCGCATACGGGCTTGCCTCGATGGCGATGATCGCCAGCCCGGCCTCGCCCATGTGCACTTTCAGGAACGCATACACGGAGGTGGGCTGGCGCAGCTTGTGCTTTCGGCATGCGGCCATCGCCTGCTCCATCAGCAGGTCGGCGGCGACGAGTTCCCCGACCGCATGGAGCGCCCGTGCGCGAATCACGTTTCCTTGCACACGTTGACGCGGATCGCCGGCCTGCTGCGCCAACGCTTCGCCGAGTGCCGCCGCACGTTCGAAGTCCGTACAGTAATAGGCGACGGACCCGGCGACCTCGAGGGCACGAGCGTCGCCGGCCTCGTCGATCGCATGCTCGGCGTCTGCCTGCGCAGCATCGAACCGGGTGAGCCGCAACTGCACGATCGCACGCTGGATGCGGGCGTCAGACGTGTCGTCGGCATTGACTGCTTCGTTGGCAAGGGCCAGCGCCGTGTCGTAGTCGAATCGGTCGGTGGCGATGCGACTCGCGGCGGTGAGTGCCACAGACGCGAGGGTTCGCGCTCCGCTCAACCGCGCGTGGTGCGCGACGAGCAGCGGATCCGCACCGGGCAGCCCGGAGAGCACTCGCGCGGCTTCGCGGTGGAGGAGCGCGCGCCGAGGCGATGTCGTGGCTGCGTCGAGGACCTCACGCACGATCGCGTGGCGGAACCCGTACGCACCGTCGCGTGCCTCGAGCAAGCCGAGGCGCACGCCGACATCGAGGTCCTCGAGCAGCCGGATCGGGTCGGTTCTCACCACTGCGGCGAGAACATCGATGTCGACCGAGGCGCCGAGCACAGCAGCGCTCATCAGGGTGCGGACGGCTTGGCCTGCCTCGGCGGAGCGGTCCAGGACCGCGGCCTGGATCGTTGCGGGAGGAGCCGCGCTCTCATCGCTGGACGCCAGCTGGGTGAGAAAGAGCGCATTGCCTCCGCTGCGTTCGTGCAGTCGTGCGCCGAGCTCTTCCCCGACGATCTGCCGGGCCGCCTCCATGGACAATGGCGGCAGCAGGAGACGCGTCGCGTGAGCGGGTATCTCACCCTCGCCGGTGCGACGGGTGAGCAGCACGAGCAGCGACAGATCCGGGCTCGCGATCAGGTCGGAGATCCAGGCCCACGTGAGCGGATCCGCTCGCTGAATGTCATCGACGTAGAGCACGGACGGCGTCGTGCACGCCCTCCGCACCACACGTCGCAACGCGGCGAAGAGCACGGCGAGGCCGGCCGGGGAGGATGCCTGCGCGATGTCGGCGAGCGGTTCTGCGTCCGTCGACGTCCAGTCGAGCACCGACTCGAGCAACGACGCGTCGGGACCGAGCAGGGCGCGGCCCATCTCCGCCCCGACCTGGCGAAGGTGATTGCGGATCATATGGAGCACGGGTTGGAGCGGCAGCGATCTGCTCAACTGATCACAGCGGGCCGCCAGCACGACGCTCTCCGGGCTGAGGCGGTCGATCCATGCCGACGCGACCGCGGTCTTGCCGATGCCAGGCTCGCCCTCGATGACAACCGCGACGGGAGTCCCAGCTCGCGCGCGCACGAATGCTTCGTCGAGCATGCGCAACTCGCCCTGACGGCCGGGCAGATCGTTTCCGCCGCTCCACGACGCTGACCGTGATTGCGGCGATGCCACGACGACCGCGGGAACCGGGAGACCCTTGAGCACCGCGACATGCGCCGCGTCAGTGAGCTCTGACGGCGAGGTGCCGAGCTCATCGGCGAGACGCAGCCGCATCCGCTCGTACATCGCGAGCGCCGATGACGATCTGCCCTGGGCAGCCAGCGCAGCCATGACGAGTCGCAGCGACTCCTCGTCGTAGGGATCTTCGTCGAGCGCCTGCTCGGCCGCCTCGACACCGGTGGCGAGGTCTCCCGCCGCGAGTGCCGCACGGGCAACCAGTTGCCTGGCGCGGGCGCCGAGCCGTTCCACCGCTCGCCGTTCCTCGACGAGCCACGCATCGTCATCGAGCGCGGGATGGGCGAGCAGCACGCGTGCAGCGAGTGCGGCAGCCAGCGCCGGCGCCGGCTCGCCGTCGCGCAGCCGGCGCTCGGCTTCCGACTCGAGCTCGACAGCGGCAGTGAGGTCGACCCAGTCCGCGTGCAGTGTGTAACCCGCATCGCTGTGAGCGATGCGTGAACCGCCGAGGACTCCCCGAAGCCGGCTCATGATCACGGCAAGCTGCGCCGGCGGATCCCGCGGCTGGTCGTCGAGCCAGAGAACGTCGGCCAGGCGCTCGAGGCTCACCGGCCGTCTGGGCGATGCCCAGCATGCGGAGCGCCACGCGAGCCTTGCGACTCCCGAGTTGATGCTCCGCGAAACCCTCGACGGAGAGCCCGCCGATGACGTGGACGCGCAGCGCGTCCGGGTGAGCCTCCGGGCGCGCCGACGGCGGGGCCTCAGCGCGGACCACGACACCAACAATACGTGCCGCGGGTCCGCGCGAGGGAACCATCTACCGCCCTGGGATCACGCCTTGCCGTAGTTGCTGGCGCCGTTCCAGTCGATGAGCACAACAGGCTCGTCACCGATCACCCACGCGTCGTGCCCCGAGGGAAGTGCTGTGATGTCGCCGGTCCGCGCGTCGAACTCGCTGCCGTCTGCCATCTGAATTCTCAGCACGCCGGAGGCGTGGTACTGAAAGTGCGGCGCCTCGCAGAGCTCGGTACCGGCGATCGGCTTGACGTGGACGGACCAGCGCCACCCGGGCTCCAGCGTCAGGCGGCCGACGGTACCGCCGCCGATGTTGACGAGATCGACGCGACCCTTCTCGAACACCCGCTCCTCGTCGGGACTGCTGAGGGTCTTGTGCTCCGCCGTGATAGTGGTTGGCATCGCATGCCTCCTTGACTCATGGCGCCGTCAGAGCGCCTCAGGACGCATGCTGCTCAGGAGCGATTGCAGAATCCATGCAGAGCAAGGCTCATGCGAGCGAGGGCGGCCGAACGCGTGTCGCTCATCCATGCGCGAGGCAGAACTCGTTGCCCCGGGGAACGCGCTAGCCAGACACCTGCGAGCCGGCCGCTCCGTGGCGGAGGCCGTCAAAGAGCAGCCCCACGAGGCGTTCCGAGGCCTCGGAGCGCTCCTGGTCGGTCGACATGCAGATGCCGCCGACCGCGCGCAGCAGGTCAGCGCCATCCACGTCAGCTCGCACTGTCCCTGCAGCGACGCCGGCGTTGAGCAGCTTGGTCGCGGCGGCCTGGGCGCGGCCCTTGGTCTGGTCGGAGAAACTCGGGTTGGAGCTGAGCAGCGGCTTGAGCGCTGAGAGCATCCCCTTCTTGGTCGCCACATGGCGCACGAAGAGCTGCATCCATTCGGCCAGCGCCTGGTCGGGCGGCATTTCTTCGAGGAGCTGATCCGCTCGCTGACAGAGGACATCGACCTCGTAGCGATAGACCGCCTCCACGAGCGCGTCGCGCGTGGGGAAGTGTCGATACAGGGTGCCGATCCCGACCCCAGCCGCCCGGGCGATGTCCTCGAGCGGGACGTCGGCGCCCCGAGCCGCAAAGGCGGCGGCCGCTGCCGAGAGCAGGAGGTCGCGGTTGCGCACCGCGTCGGCACGGGGACGGCGATCTGTGGAAACCGAACCCTCGAGTGCGCTCACCCGGATCTCAGCCGCCTCGACTTCACGTGCCACCACTCGATCACCATAGCCTCTCTTTGCAAAACGGAGGTAACCTCCGGTATACTTCCGGAGGCAGCGTCCGTTTCGTAAGTCTACCCCATCTGGAGGAACTCTGTGCCTGGTACCGCAACTCTCGTCGCCCCCGCCAGGGCAACCCAGCGCCAGCCTCGTCGCGGCCTGGTGCTCGGCATCATCCTTGCCGTTCAGCTGATGGTGGTGCTCGATGCCACCATCGTGAACATCGCCCTGCCGGACATCGCCGGCGCGCTCCACTTCTCGCCCGCGAACCTCTCGTGGGTCATCACCGCCTACACGCTCGCCTTCGGTGGATTCCTGCTCCTGGGTGCCCGAGCCGGTGACCTGCTCGGCCCTCGGCGAGTGTTCATCGCGGGCATCGGGATCTTCACCCTGGCCTCCGTCCTCGGTGGCATCGCGCCCTGGAGCGGCTGGCTGCTGGCGGCGCGCGCGCTCCAGGGCGTCGGTGGAGCGCTCGCTGCGCCGTCGGCACTGGCCCTCCTGATGACCATGTTCCGCGACGGCCAGGAGCGCGTTCGCGCTATCGGCTGGTACACCGCCGTGTCCATCGGCGGCGGCGCCGTGGGCCTGATCCTCGGCGGACTGCTCGTGCAGTGGGCGTCATGGCGCTGGGTGCTCTTCGTCAACGTGCCGATCGGCATCATCGTGATCGCGCTGGCGCGCCGCCAGCTCACCGAGACACCCAGCCGCAACGGCCACTTCGATGTCCGCGGCGCGCTCACCTCGACACTCGGCGTCACCTCGCTCGCGTACGGCTTCGTGCGCGCCGCCACCTCAGGGTGGGGCGACATGATCACCGTCGCAGCGTTCGCAGCGGGCGCCGTCCTGCTCGCGACCTTCGTGTTGCTCGAGCGCCGCGCACCCGAGCCGATCACACCGCTGCGGCTCTTCGCCGATCGCAGCCGCAGCGCGTCCTATGTCGCGCGCCTCTTCCTGACCGCAGGGATGTTCGGCATGTTCTTCTTCCTGACTCAATTTCTCCAGGGAGTGCTGCACTACAGCCCGATCAAGACCGGTCTCGCCTTCCTGCCGTTCACCGTGGCGCTGTTTTCGATGTCGCAGGTCAGCGCGCGCGGGCTGGTGCAGCGGTTCGGCGCCAAGCCCGTGATGGTGCTCGGCTTCACCGTGTCGACGGCCGGGATGTTGCTGATGACGCAGCTCTCGGCGTCGAGCAGCTATCTCGACTTGCTGGCGCCATTGATGCTCTTTGGCGGCGGCAACGGGCTCGCGTTCGTACCCCTGACGTCGACATCGCTGAGCGGCGTGCGTCAGGAGGATGCGGGTGCGGCGTCGGGTTTGGTCAACGTGATGCAGCAGCTGGGCGGCGCGCTCGGGCTGGCCGTGCTCGTCTCCGTGTTCGGCACTGCTGCAAGCGGCGCGGCGACGCAATCGGTGCTCGCCACGCAGCGGGCGTTCGTGATCGGTGCCGACCACGCGTTCATCGCGGCGACGGTCTTCGTCAGCGCGACGGTGCTCGTGCTGGTGGTCGCCATCCGCGGGCGGCGTGCGGCCGCCCGCGCCGCCGAGGTGCCGTCGTGGGTGCGCGAGCTCGACGCGCCGGCTAGGGTGTTGATCGAGGGGTGATCGGGTCCACGAAGATCTTCGACCGGTAGTACGCGAGCTCGGCGATCGAGTCCCGGATGTCCTCGAGCGCGCGGTGCGCCTCCCTTTTGGGGGGCGCATCCGCGAGGACATCCGGATACCACCGCCGGCAGAGTTCCTTGATGCTCGAGACATCGATCGACCGGTAGTGGAGGAAGTTCTCGATGTCGGGAAGCTGGGCTGCGAGGAAGCGCCGATCGGTGCCGATCGAGTTGCCGCACAGTGGCACCGAGCGAGGTTCGGCGATGTGTGCCCGGAGAAATGCGAGGGTCTCCAGACCGGCCTTGGCGAGCGAGACGGGTGACGACTGGATCGCTGCCAGCAGCCCCGACCTGGTGTGCATTGCGTGCACCACCGCGTCCATGCGGTCCAGCTCCTCGGACGTCGCCTGGACGACGATATCCGAACCTTCGGCGATCGTCTGGAGGTTGTCATCCGTGATCACCGTCGCGATCTCGACGATCACGTGCCGCGATGGGTCGAGGCCGGTCATCTCCAGGTCCATCCAGGCAAGCACGACCAGATCCTAGCCTGAGGGCGGTCGTTCACCTGCCCTGTGGGGTCTGGCGCGTGGTGCGCAACTGGCTCACGATCTCCCGGACACCATCGGCACCCTGGGTTGCGCCTGGCGGAAAGCTGTGATCGACGTAGTCGGGTGCGAGCACTTCGTCAAGCACACTGAGCTTCCCCTCCGAGAAGACTTCCAGTGGGAGGCGGCGTACCGCCGCAAGCACGCCGTCGGCCTCGCGTGACGATGTCGATGTCCCAGGCGCCTCTGTCGGCTCTGAGCTGATGCGAGAGGTATCCATGGCTTCTCCTGGTGCCTTTCGGGGACGAGGTGCCCCGGGCGATGGACGAGATGCTCGCTCTCGATTGCCGACGGCGAATCCGTGGACGCACGGAGTTAAGGGGAGCGCGATGAATCCGTGATGCCACGGACATCGGCGCCTGCGGCCGGTCTTTCCCCGCTCAGACGTTCGCCCCCGGTGGGAGACCGTCACGGGATTGCCATGGGCGGCCGAGTGCCGGCTGCCATGCTCTGGATCTCTGGTAGGCCACTCATGGTCGGCGAGATTTCAGTAAGGGAAACCCCGACCGATGAGTTCTCGCGGTAGTCGTCTTGGTGTGTCTGCGGCCATCTGCGGGATCGTCCTCGCGTCGTTCACCTTCGTGGTCGCTCCTGCGCGCGCGCTGGCAGCCGGCACCGCGGTGATTCCAAACTCGTCGTTCACGAACTTCACCGATGTCGCGATGCAACGGACAGACGACGGGAGTTGGCCGAGTGATGACGCTGCGCAAGTGTTTCCGTTTGCATTCAACATCAACTACTTCGGTGTGGATGAGCCTGGAGCGTACATCAACAACAACGGCAACCTGACGTTCACAGGTCCGCAGTCAAGTTACACACCATACGGCCTTCCCGGAGCGACGACACCCGTCATCGCTCCGTATTTTTCGGACGTGTACACCATATACGGCAATACGGTGAACATCGGCACCGGTTCGCTCGACGGACACCGCGTCTTCGTCGCGAACTGGCCCGGAGTCGAGTGCTATGACAATGACAACGCTGCTGAAACGGACAATTTCCAGGTCATCCTCATCGATCGACCCGACCTCGGGACGAGTGCGAATGGCGACGACTTCCAGATCGAGTTCAACTACGACTCGCTGCTCTGGGATGCAGGTCAGTACACCGGCGGCGACGCCAACTGCCTCCATGCGTCCGATGCCGATTCCGCGGCGGCCGGGTACTCCGATGGGACGGGGATCGTGGGCCACTATTACCAGCTGCCCCAGTCGCAACTGTCGGGCGCGACGCTCGATTCGAACACGACGACAGGCCTGATCTACAACGACCTGAACAGCAACACGACGACGAGCGTGCCACCGTCGGCCGCGCCCGTCCCCGGGCGCTACATCTTCAACGTCAACAACGGCCAGCCGATCTCGCCGACCACGTTGGTCACGTCGCTCTCTGGCGGTGGGACCACCGGGACGAGCCTCAACGTTCCGCCGAACACCCCAGTCACCGACTCCGCGACCCTGCCAGGCGCGAATACCGCGACAGCGGGTGGGACCGTTGTGTACGGTGTCTACTCGAATAGCTCGTGCACCACTGAGGTCGCTCCCGCTGGAACGGTGACGGTCACCAACGGGGTGGTTCCCAACTCGACTGCCGTCACGCTCCCCGCCCTTGGCACGTACTACTGGGGCGCGGTGTACTCCGGTGACTCCCTGAACGAACCGTCCACGAACGCGTGCTCCGAGGTCGAGACTGTCGCGCTGCAGCCGGCTACCGTGGCGACCGTCGTTGACGACACCGCGCTGGCAACCACCTGGAACTCGAGCGAGGTCACCGGCGCGTCCGCATACGACACCGCGACGGTCACCGGATCATCGGGCACTCCCACAGGTACTGTGACCTACCGGTTGTTTGCGGACGCGACGTGCACAGGTGGCGCGGCGACGACAGCCATCGTCACCTTGGCTGGGGGAGTTCTCCCCAACTCGGCCTCGACAGCCGCGCTTGGCGCCCGCACCGACGGCTATGAGGCCGACTACTCCGGCGACTCGCTCTACGCCGCCACCGCGGGCGGCTGCGAGAGTTTCATCGTGCATCAAGCCACGGCGACCGCGGGAACCGTGGTGAAAGACTCAGCGCTCGGATCGGCCTGGAACGGTACCGAGGCCACCGGGTCCGCGGCGTTTGACACGGCCACGCTGACCGGAGTCGCCGGATTCATCCCATCCGGGACCGTCACATACTCATTGTTCACGAGCGGCACGTGCACCGGTTCGCCGTCCACGACGCAGAACGTCACGGTAGCTGTCGGTGGTGGGGTCCCTGTCTCGAGCACGACCGGTGCGCTCGGTGCGGGCGCGTACTCCTACCGGGCTGCGTACTCGGGCGACGGCAACTATGTGGCGTCGAGCGGACTCTGCGAGCCGTTCTCGATTGTCGCGACGCCGAGTGGCGTGGGGACCGTGGTCGATAACAGCGCGACCAACCATGCGTGGAATGGGACCGAGACCGTCGGCGCGGCGGCATACGACACCGCCACGGTGACGCGAGTCGGCGGCTTCACGCCGGTAGGGACTCTCACCTACAAGCTCTACGCCAACGGGAACTGCACCGGCAGCCCCCTGACCTCCAACACCCAGACGCTCAGCGGTGGCCTGGTACCGAACTCCGCGAGCTCGGGTGCTCTCGCGGCAGGGTCATACGGCTACGCGGGCAGCTACTCAGGCGATCCCAACTATCTGCCTTCGACCGGCTCATGTGAAACGTTCTCCGTGGCGAAGAGCACTCCAACCGTGGGGACTGTTGTCGAGGACGGAAGCACGGACACACCCTGGGCCGGCACCGAGCAGACACCAGCCAGCGCGTTTGACACAGCCGCAGTGTCAGGGGTCGGCGCGTTCACACCAACCGGTACGGTGACGTACGACTTCTATCCCAACGCCACGTGCACCGATCCAGCCCTCGCAGGCGGAGTCGCAACGCTCATATCGGGCAGCGTCCCGCCTTCCGGTACCATCGAGGACTTGGAGTCGGGACAGTACGGAGTCCTGGCCACCTACTCGGGCGACGCCAACTACACCGCTGCGAGCGCGTTCTGCGAACCGTTCACGGTCGTCGCGGCGCCCACGATCACGAGCGCCGACAGCACGATCTTCACAACCAACACCCCAGGATCGTTCAGCGTCACCACGACAGGGCTGCCGGGCGGTGCATCGATGCAGATCGACGACGGCGGCACAACGTTGCCGTCCGGGGTGACATTCCTGGATAACGGCAACGGTACCGCGACGCTTTCCGGAACCCCTGGCGCACTGTCCAGTGGCGTCTACTCCTTCATCATCACCGCGTCCAACGGCGTCGGAACCGATGCAACACAGGCCTTCACCCTCACCGTCGATCGGCCCCCGATGATCACAACGACCAACGCAGTCACCTTCAAGGCGGCGACGTTCGGGACCTTCACCGTCTCCTCGAACGGCCTCCCCGGCGCCGGCACCATGACACTCTCCGATGGCGGCGCCATCCTGCCGTCGGGCGTGACCTTTGTCGACAACGGCGACGAGACAGCGACCCTGTCGGGGTCACCGGCCGCGACGACCGGGGGTATCTACACCTTCACGATCACGGCGGATAACGGAGCCGCTCCTGATGCGACGCAGGTATTCACGCTCACCATCGACGAACCTCCGACCATCACCAGCGCCGACAACGCCACCTTCGTGCTCGGTCGCGCGAGCAGCTTCACCGTCACGTCGACGGGCTTCCCAGCCGGCGTCGCGGACACGTACTCGGACGGAGGCGCCAACCTCCCCGCGGGAGTATCGTTC
>Ga0182018_10002961_pt1 | contig 16040 bp, 9 predicted proteins | sample 812P2MmetaG_FD_120490 | JGI IMG/M metagenome (GOLD analysis project Ga0182018, IMG submission 120490) | Permafrost microbial communities from Stordalen Mire, Sweden - 812P2M metaG | ecosystem: Environmental > Terrestrial > Soil > Wetlands > Permafrost | place: Sweden: Stordalen | collected... | reverse complement strand
GCCTGTTTTGCAGCCCGTGGTTGCATGGATGCGAGCGCTACGGAAGGCGGCCACCTTTGCGTATGGATTGTCGGCGATTCAGAGCTCACCTCTTTGCATCACAGCCTGTCGCGCGGCGTTCAGTCGACCGAATCCAGCCTCGTATTCTTCAGGGTGGAAGCACAGGCGCGGATACCAGTCGGCGTGTCCGTCGCGTCATCGAGCGCCCACAACGACTGTCTCACCTATAATCGGCCAAACTGTGCGCGAACTTTACCGGGCCGCCCATGGGTAATCGAGGCGTCACCCGGATGGACCGCGCCCGTTTGAGCCTCGGACGAAGTCCAGCATTAACGATTGACATCAACAATACGCTTTGAGTGTGCTCTGGATAGGACTACCCAACCAACATACGGTGCCGTGCGGCCGCCAAAGTTGGCTCAGCTGATCGTGTCGCTGCTTGTTGACTGGAATCCGCAATCTTGGCGGGCGCGGTTCACGGCGCCAAGAAGTATCGCGAGCAGCAGAGATGGCATCTGCAGCCCGTCCCATTAAAGTCGCACCAGAAAGAGGGTTGTCGCGACCCCGGATCGAACGGTTTCTTTTCAGCGTTCTGTCCGTTTAGTTAATATAGTCGATTTTGGACTAATCTAATACAGCTTATACGGTAATCCATTGCAGTCGGTTTCGCAATGGATAAATCGATTCATTCCGCTCAATACCGGCTCTTCCTCAAGGTGCTCCGAGATGCGCGCCGGCGAGCCGGATTGACGCAGATCGATCTGGCGAAGCATATTGGGGAGACGCAGAGCTTTGTGAGCAAGTGCGAACGCGGAGAGCGGCGGATCGATGTGATCGAGTTGCGAGCATTCTGCCTGGCATTCGGGGTATCGCTGAAGGAATTTGTGGCATCCATGGAACGGAAACTGCGATAAATAGGAGGCAGATGACGGCCGCATATAGACCCCACCCAGCTGAAGATCTCCTCGAACGCCGCGGTACGCGGTTTCCCCCACCCGTCAAGTCTGAAACTTCCGAGCCAACATCCGCACCCGGTCGTCGTCGAGCCGGTTCGACCAAAGCCCGGCTTGTTTCACTGACGACCCAACGATCAATGCGTCAGCGGTCGCAAAGTCTTCCATGTTCTCCGGCGTGACTCCCGAGCCAACCAACGTCGGGATACTCACCGCGCCGCTAACCGCCCGTACCTCGTTGGGATCCGTTGGGGACCCCGTCGAGGTGCCGGACACGATCACCCCGTCGGCCTGGAAGAACTCCGCCGCTTTCGCCGTCTCCGCAATGTCAACGTCCGCCGTGATGGCGTGTGCGGAATGTTTCTTCTTGATGTCGGCGAATACTCGTACGCGTTCCGCTCCAATTGCCCTTCTGTACCGTAGTAATTCCCCGGCGCTCGATTCGATCAACCCTTCGTCGGCCACGTGCGCGAACACGAAGCCCTCGACCCGAACGAAGGCCGCGCCACAAGCGTGAGCCACCGCCATCGCCGCAGCGTTCGCACCCGCAAGAACCTGAACGCCGAGCGGCAGATTGGCCGCCCGCCGAACTTCAACCCCGACAATCGTCATGGCCGCCACGATCTCCGGTCCAACCGAACCCTTCAGGTAAGGTCGGTCGCGCGTGTTTTCAATGATCAGGCCATGAAAGCCCGCGGCTTCATATGTGCGAGCCTCCGCGGCTGCGGCCTCGGCGATCTCGCCAACGTCGAGTCGGCTCCCTGGCGTGCCCGGTAGAGCGGAGATGTGGATGACCCCTACGAGTGCACGCGGTACTCCGAACACCGAATAGATGATTCTCTGAGAGTCCATGATGAAACGGTGCTGTCATTCTAGCGTGATCGGCTTGGCCGGATATACACTGCCGGTTATACTGTCCAAATCAACCCGTGGCTGAGAGAAGAATACTCCCTGGAGCAATGGCATGACCGGACCGGCACGTCTGCTTCTATCGTGCGTCCTTCTTGTTGGTGCCAACGTCCCTTCGAATGCCCAGGATCACAATTCCTGGCGAGACTATGGTGGGGCCTCCGATTCTGCGCAATACTCTGCCCTTCGGCAGATCAATCGTTCCAGCGTCAACAAGCTGGAAATTGCGTGGACGTTTCCCACTGGTGACGGGCTGAAGTATTCCTTTAATCCCCTCATGGCGAACGGTCTTCTCTACGTTCTGGCCAAGAACAACTCCATCGTCGCCTTGGAGGCGGCAACCGGTAAAGAGATCTGGACATATACACCCGACCCGCCGGCTACTATCATCACCAATCGCGGCATCAACTACTGGGAAAGCAAGGATCGAGCCGATCGCCGGCTCCTCTTATGCGTGAATCACGCCCTCCAGGCGATCGATGCCCGAACTGGAAAGCCGATTCTCTCATTTGGAACGAGCGGCCGTGTCGATCTGAAAGAGGGTCTCGGCCGCGACCCCAAGTCCCTCACCTTGGTCCAAGCCACCACTCCCGGCCGGGTATTTGAGAACCTCCTGATTCTGGGGTCGGCTACGAACCAGGGATACGGTTCGGCCCCTGGCGACATACGCGCCTTTGATGTGCGCACAGGTAAACAGATGTGGGCCTTTCACACGATCCCGCATCCAGGTGAATTCGGCTACGACACCTGGCCGCCCGATGCGTGGAAGTCCGTCGGCGGCGCCAATGTCTGGAGCGAGTTTTCGGTCGACGAAGCGCGCGGTATCGTCTACGCGCCGACCGCCAGCGCGAAGTACAACTTCTATGGCGCCGATCGCAAAGGCGCCAATCTGTTCGCCGATACGCTCCTCGCGCTCGATGCCCGTACGGGCAAACGCCTGTGGCACTTTCAAATGGTCCACCACGACGTTTGGGATTACGACGGTGCCACCGCTCCGAAGTTGTTGACTGTCCAGCATGAGGGCAAAGCTCTCGACGTCGTTGCGCAGGTGAGCAAGCAAGGATTCGTCTGGGTCTTCGATCGTGTCTCCGGCGCCCCTCTATGGCCTGTCGAGGAAAGACCAGTGCCTCGAAGCGACATGCCGGGTGAGGAAACTTGGCCAACCCAACCCTTCCCCACGAAGCCGCCTCCTTTTGCGCGACAGAAGTTTACGGCGGATGACCTGAATCCATACATCGAGCCGCAGGATCGCGCACGGTTCCGCGACGAGATCCTCAGCGCCACGAATGAAGGCCTGTTCACACCGCCGGGGCTGCGGCCCACCATTCAGATGCCAGGAAATAACGGCGGAGCGAACTGGGGCGGCGCCGCGGTGGATCCCGCCAGCGGCATGCTGTTCGTGGTATCCAAAGATCTGCCGGCTATCCTCAAACTGGTGCCCGATGCGACCGCGCCTGCCGGCACCCGCTACACCAGCGGCTTCGGACTGGTGACTGCGGGGAATGGGCTTTCTCCGATCGGGCCTCCCTGGTCGTCTCTCACCGCCTATGACTTGAACCAGGGAACCATCAAATGGAAGATCGCGCTCGGCGATGTTCCAGATCTGGCCGCGAAGGGTGTGAAGAACACTGGCTCACATTATCCGAAGGTGGGCCCAGTGGTCACCGCCGGCGGCCTGCTGTTCGCAGGAACGCACGATCGAACCGTGCGCGCCTTCGACGTGGAAACCGGCAAAGTGGTCTGGGAGAGGGAAGTGGATGCCGCACTGGAGGGCATTCCCGCGATCTACGAAATCGACGGCCGAGAGTTCATCGTTTTCTGCGCAGCGGCACAGGCAGGTCTGACCCCCTCTACGCAGCGGGCGATCGCGGGCGTCTACGTTGCGTTCGCGCTCCCCGCGGCGCGCTGAAAGCGTGCCATAGCTGTCAGCGCCCAGATCTCGGATGGACGGGCAATTTCGAATGGTCGGAATGAATCAACCCGACATTATTAGATTCGCCCGAGATGCCAGTCGTCACGTTGGCAAGCAGTTCGGCAGACTGAATACCCTGAACTAGCGGCACTCGTTTGCTACTGCACCCGGAAATCCCATACCAGCCCTGCCAGTGCATTAGCCGGCGAGGGCTTGTTTGGCGCCCCTACAATCGCGTATTCGCCGGGGGTCAGGGGCGACATGGGAGTCAGGACTACGCTGCCGTTGCCGCCAGATTCCAGACGGCATGGAACAACTTCCTGATCAATCCCGAGCATCACCATGGAAGCGGGATTCACCTGACTTTCGGTCATCTTGACGGTGACACGCACGCTACGGACGATCCTCGCGGAGTCCTTGGTTGAGGGCCTAATCCTCAATAACACCGGAGACGCTCCTTGGAGTCCTTCTTCCGGAACGATGAAGCTGTTGGCGGCCGATTGAACCGTGGCCTCGGACGAGAGACCCTGAAGGTACTCCACATCAAAGCCTTTTACGACGTGCTTTCTGAGCTTGCCCAGAACGTGCAGCACTCCCTCTACTGGCAGTGACCCGATCACCGGAATTGGCAAGGTCCTGCTCGCAACTGCGACGATTACCTTGCTTTCGGCGGCCGAGATTACGGTGTTCTGAAGCGCCTCTTGCGCAGTATTCGCGTTGCTAGTGACGACTGCTACCGTAGCCGAGTGCGGCGTTAGATCTATACGGGCTAGACCGGACAAGGCGTTAACTGTTTGGGCTTGGCTAATACCCACCATGCCCACAGCAAGCGCAAAGGTAAGCGCGAGGCGGGAGGCGCCGGCGCTAGTCGTAAATGCTTGTTTCATAAAGTCTCCTTTTGATTTAGCGGAAGGCCGTTCTTGGTCTCTTCTTGCTGCCCATAACGCGCAAAACGCGGGTATAAAGGGGTCACCGGGACAAGATGAGCTTCGACTCGGCCGCTCGCGGCCCTCTCGGCCCCCAAATGGACCATCACATTGGTTGAACCGGCGGAACGTAAAGCGTAGAATCTAATAGATCTCGAAAGGAGGTTCGAAATATGCCGCCCGATGGGCCGCTGACTCAATTACTGCGGGCCTCCAGCGACGGGAATCGAGAGGCTGAGGCGCAACTCATCCCGCTTGTTTACGATGAACTTCGCCGTTTAGCAGGCAGCTACATGCGTTCGGAGCGGCCCGATCATACCCTTCAGCCTACAGCGCTGGTTCATGAGGCTTACCTCAAGCTGATCGGCCAGGAATCGAACTGGAAAGGTCGCGCCCACTTCTTCGGCGTGGCGGCCCAGCAAATGCGCCGGATCCTGGTCGATCATGCCCGCAAGCATCAGGCTGCAAAACGGGCCGGCCGACAATCCAGAGTCTCCTTCGAAGATGTCCTCGCAGTCGCAGTCGAGAGGCCAGCGCAGTTGGTCACCGTCGATGAGGTTCTTCACCGTCTGGCCGCTGAATATCCTCGTCAGGCTCGCGTGGTCGAGTTACGGTTCTTTGGCGGTTATACCGAAGATAATGTCGCAGAGATTCTGGCAATATCTGCTGAAACGGTCAAGAGGGATTGGCGTTTTGCGCGAACTTGGATCGGTCGGGAGGTTCAAAAGGAACTGTGACACCGACTCAACGGCGACAGCGAATTACCGCCGTGTTCGAACTCGCGATCAAGCTTCGGCCGGAAGACCAGGATCGCTTCCTGGAACGGGAATGCCGTGGCGATAGAGCGCTTCTGGAGGAGTTGAAGTCCCTGGTTTCGGCGTATCGGGAATCGGGGATCAGCGAGAGTGGTAGTGACCCCGCACAGGAGGCTTTGAACGCTCCCCCAATGCCGCAGCGCATTGGGAGATACGAAATCACCGGCAGCATTGGGAGTGGGGGCTTCGGGCGAGTCTATAGTGCTCGCGATCCAGCGGTAGGCCGGGTGATCGCGATAAAGATCCTGAGCGCGCCGGGCGACCGGGATTTGGTCAAGCGGTTTCGCTCAGAAGCCGTGACGGTGGCGAACCTCCATCACAAGAACATCGTGACAGTACACGAGTTCGGCGAGGAAAACGGCGTTCCGTACCTCGTCATGGAATATCTCGAAGGCACAAATCTCCACGATCTCATCCGGCAACGTACTCCGCTCTCCCTCCAGGAAAAGCTGTCGATCATGTCGGAGGTCGCCGAAGGCTTGCGGTGCGCGCACGACCGCGGCGTGATTCACCGCGACGTAAAGCCGGCGAACATCATGCGGCTCACGGACGGCTCCGTGAAGATCATGGACTTCGGCATCGCGCGTTTGGCCAGGTCCAGTGCGACCCGATTGACGCATACCGGGCTAGTGATCGGCACCCTGATGTACATGGCTCCGGAGCAGTTTAGCGGTACCGCCGATGCACTGACCGACATCTTCGCGTACGGAGTGACCTTTTACGAGCTTTTGACGGGACGGCATCCGTTCTCGTTCTCGGAAGATCCAGCCGTCATGATGCATCGGATCATGAGTGTCGAGCCGGAAGCGGTGCGCGCCCTTTTCCCGGAGTGTCCGGAATCGGTGGAACGCATCGTGAGCCGCACTCTCGCCAAGAACCGGGAAGCCCGGTACACCAGTCTGGCCGACGTAGTGGCGGATACGAAGCCAATTCTGCAGGATTTAGGCCGCCAGCAAGCCGGTGAGCTTTTCTCCCGAGCCCAGGACCTGTTGCATGGCGACCAACTGGACGCGGCGCAATCCACCATTCGAAAAGCGCTCGAACTCGATCCTTGGCATGCCGACGCGCGACTGCTGCGCTCGAGTATCGAGGAAGCTCTTCACCGCCGCGATCTCCTCGGCCGCGCCGGCGCGTTGCTGGATCGTTCGGAAGGCTGGCTCAGGGAACGCGAGTATGCAAAGGCTGAAGAGTGCCTGGCCACCGTCAAGCAGATGGCGCTGAGCGACGTCTCAGTCAATGCCAGGCTAGAAAAGGCATACGGCCTCATCGAACAGGCCAGGAATGCTCAACTGCTCCTTGAGTCGGCCCGCCAGCACCTGCGGAAGGAAAACCTCACGGAGGCTTTCCGCACAGTATCGCAAGTACTGGCGATGGATCCTGGGAACAGCGAGGGTCAGCATCTTCTGGAAGAAGTCCGGACGCGCATGGCTTCACGCGAAGCCCAGCGAAAGATCCAAGAGGAAATGGGCCGGGCGGAAAGCCTGCTATCCATTGGCGAAATCGATCAAGCATTGGTACTCCTGATCGAGCTTGAGAGCCGCGATCCATCCAACAAAGAACTGTCCGCATTGCGAATCCGCGCGGATTCGCAAACGGCGGAAGCAGAGCGAGCGCGGCGTCTCGCAGGAGGCATCGCTGCCGTCAGAGATTTATTGAGAAATCGTCGATTCGATGACGCCCTCGGCAGGATCGACGGGCTGCTGGCGGAATTCCCAGACCATCCGGAGTTGAAGGCCCTTCACCGGTTCGCGGCCGAACAGGTTGCCACACGAAAGCGATCCGAGGAGATCCGGCAACTGAAGGCCGACGCCGCGGCCTGGATCGAGAGCGGAGAGTACGATCGTGCCCTCCGCGCCCTGGAAGCAGGAGTTGCGGCCTTCGGCGAAGACGGTGACCTTACCCGGCTGCTTCAAGCGGCCGTGGCGGGGAAGGTTGGGCTTGAACGCGAACGAGCGATAGCCCGCATCGTCGAAGACACGGAGCGCCTGCGCGCGCAGGGCAAGTTGGACGATGACGCGTTGCGAGCAATCGAACGGGCAATAAAGCCTTGGGGTCATGATCCGCGGCTGGACCGATTGCTGCAGGAGGTCTCGGGTGAACTCCGCGAGAAGGAGCGGCATAGTAGAATCCGCGACGTGTTGCAAAGGGCGAATACGCTGATCGATCAAGACAACCCGGACGCTGCCATACTTCTCTTGCGCCAGTCGGTAGAGCGGGATGGTGAAGATCGGGAAATCACCAGGCTTTTGAAAAGCGCCGAGTCTCACATTCGGGCGCGCTCTCGTTCAGCTCGCCTGAGCGTTCTCCTCGAAGAAGTGAAGAACCTGGCAGCTGAACAGCGTTGGGAGCAGGCGCGGCACCGCATCGATGAAGCGCTAGCGGAGTATCCGAATGAGCCGTCGCTGGTTGCGGCGCGGGCGGCGGTACTGCCCTTCCTCGCGGTTCGTTCTACGTCTTCGACCTGGCTCGGCGGTCTGTCATCCAATCTCGCATCGATCCGTCATCGTTTTGTCACGCGGGCGAGTGTTCCGGCTCTAACGGTTCTAGCCGCGATCATGCTCATGTGCGGATTTTGGGTGCTGCATGTCTACGATACCGGCTTCTCTCGGCCGCAGCCCCGAGTCGAGAAGGCAGTCCAGAGCCAAATCACGGAGAGAGTTGCTCCGAAGATCGAAGAGGGTGCCAAACCCCAACCAAGCAATCAGCCACAGGCGATACCAGGACAGACGCCTCAAAAGAAGGGGGCCGAGGTCGACCAGCACGCCAAGGGCAGCGGCGGACTGACGCAGAAGGGAGTTGCGCCGGGAGCGGTTCACAAAGGTACGCCGGCATGTAGTGCTTCCAAATTCGTACTTGCGGAATATGGCGATTTACGCGCCGGCGAGATTGTATGGACGGGCGCGCTGGGACAGGGTAATCGCCTGTTTATCGGGGGCGAACCCGTTTTAGACGTATCCAGTGGTCACGTTCAGGAGAGCCTGTTCAAGATCTTCGAGGAGAAATACCAGGAACCCGTTTTAGACGTATCCAGTGGTCACGTTCAGGGAGATGTCCCCCCAATAGGAATCCCTGTGCGCTTCCAGATTTCACCAAACACCGTTCGTATTACCTCGGGTCCTTCCGCTGGTAACTGTTGGCGGTCCGGGCTGTACCTGGAGAATACCGGATCGACGGCGAACGAGCTCAAGATTAGATGGGAAGTCTTCCAGCCATGAAGCTACCCATTTGCGTGCTCGCCGCACTTATGATTAGCGTCTCCCCGGGCGGCGGCCAGACTTCAACTCCCGTTCAAACACGACGGGCTCTGGTGATCGGAAATGCCTCCTATCAGGATCTTAGGCCACTCAAGTCCCCGCGAGCGAATGTCGACGCGGTTGGGGCCACACTGACGAGGGTGGGGTTTCAGGTGCAGATGGAGCACGATCTGACACAGCCTGGGATGATCGCCGGCATGCAGACCTTCCTCGATACAATTCAGGCGAACGACTTGGTCTTGATCTATTTTTCCGGATATGGCTATCAGGCGAATTCGCTGAACTACCTGCTGCCAACCACGTTCAAAGCGACCGACGTGTCGGCGCCTGCGCTTGGCACTGTGGCAGTTGCGGTGCGCAAGTTATGGGACGATATCATGCAGCAACGGCATGCCGGGACGCTGATGTGCGTCCTCGACGCGAGTCGACCGCTCCCTGGGGTGCCCGGGGGCCTAGCTGCTGCCGAGCCTGTCGACAATACCTACTTCCTATACTCGGCCGGCGTGGGCCAGAATGTTCCCGATCCGGCGAGTGGAGGCGTGAACCCCTTTACCGCTGCTTTGCTCCGGGCCGTTGAGAAGCCAGGAGCAACGCCAGTTAGCGTCCAACAGGAGGTTCAGAGCGACGTTAGCGCTGAGACAAATGGGAAGCAAGTGCCCTTTACGGTCCACGGACCTCTTCAGAATCTTTCCTACATCACGCTGCCGGCGGCCGGCTTACCTGGAACCGGCCTGGTATCGCAAGCCGACCATCTTTGCATGGTGAGTGACTGTAAGGGCGCCCTTCCCCTCTTCTTGCAGGCCGCAGAAACGGGCGATGTCAGGGCAATGACGGGGGCGGGCTTGATTCTCGAGCGTGACCGAAGGTATGAGGACGCTGCGAAGTGGTATAAAAAGGCCGCGGACGCTGGCAGTGCGGACGGGTTGATGAACTATGGCTCCCTGTTCGCAAACGGAATCGGAGTGGCAAGAAACGACAACGAGGCGCTGAAGTTCTTCAGGCGCGCTGCGGATATGGGAAGCGCGGAGGCCATGAACTGGATTGGTATTTTCTACGTGGCGGGCCGAGGCGTGCCTGTGGACTACGCGGCGGCAGTGGATTGGTACAAGCGCGCGGTGAAGGCCGGGAGCACAAATGCGATGGCCCGACTTGCGCTGATGTACGCCGCCGGCAATGGAACCGCCAAGAGCCCGGAGGAGGCGCTGAACTACTATCGATTGGCTGCGACATTTTGCGACGGTATTGCCGGGGACAACTCAGTTTGGAGATACCAGCGGGGAGGATGCGTACGCGGAATGATGTCCATCGGCTCATCTTGTGAATCGGGTTCCGGAATGCCGCAGAGCGACGCCGAGGCGCTGAAATGGTACCGGAAGGCAGCCGAAGCAGGCGATGCGGGAGCATTTGCAGTGGTAGCGCGCTTCTACGGAGAAGGAAAGGGTACGGCACGCGACGACACGGAAGCCCTCGCTTGGTGGAGGAAAGCAGCGGAGTCCGGCAACGGTTATGGGATGAATGAGGTCGGCTGGTTCTACGAGAACGGCTGGGGCGCTGCGAAGGACTATGCGCAAGCCATGGATTGGTTTCGGAAAGCAGCAGAAGTGGGCGATAGGACAGGCATGCACAACGTCGGGTGGCTTTATGAAAAAGGCTTGGGCGTCGCGGTGGACTACGAGGAAGCCATGGTGTGGTACCGCAAGGCCGCCGACGCGGGTCACAGCCTGGCTATGAATCAGATCGGCTGGCTTTATCAGAACGGCCAGGGAGTAGCGCAGGAATATGCTGAAGCTCTGAGATGGTATCGGAAATCCGCTGATGCCGGCGAAAGATCCGCCATGAGCAACATTGGATGGATTTATGAACTCGGGCTGGGTAGACAGAAGGACACGGATCAGGCGGTGGCTTGGTATCGCAAGGCAGCCGCTGCCGGCGCGGACGATGCAAAGACGGGTCTCAGGCGGCTAGGCGTATCGGAAAAGGCGGAGCAGGCAAGCAATGGAGTCCGGGCCGAACTCAGGGGTAACAACACTCCACTGGCGGTCGACGCCAACGCGGCGCTCGCGCAGTCTAAGAGGCTGATTGCCGATAACGACTATTGGACCGCGCTGCCGCTACTGAAGCAAGCGGCAGACGCCGACAGGGCAGAGGCCATAATGATGATCGGCGATGTCTATGAGAATGGCGAGGGACCTATCGTGAGGGATCCCGAGGAGGCAATCCGCTGGTATAAGAAGGCAGCCGATCTGGGTGACCCAATGGGAATGTACCGGCTAGGAAACATGATTCAGTTGCGCCCCGCGGTTCAGGACCGCGCGGAATCCATGAAGTGGCTTCGAATGGCTGCCGATGCAGGTAACGACGCTGCGATGTTGCGACTCGCAAACGAGTACCGACACGGTCAACTTGGGACGGATTATGTGGAAGCTGCAAACTGGCTCCGCAAGGCGGCCGATGCCGGAAATACCGTGGCCATGGTGAATCTCGGTACCGCGCTGAAGATGGGGCGAGGTGTGCAACAGGACTACCAGGAGGCGATGAAGTGGTACCGGAAAGCTGCCGGCCGGCTGGAGTCAACGAACTACCCTTGGGCAATGTACCTAATTGGCGACATGTATGAACAGGGTCTGGGGGTAGAGGCGGACCTTGCCGAAGCCATATCGTGGTATCGGAAAGCTGCAGCTGGTAAGCCCAATTATGCCCCCGCGAAGTTGAGGCTTGAGCAGCTAGGAGTCCCGGAGCCTTCAAAGGCAGCGATCCCCCAGGCCGAGTTGCAGAAGACCATCGCGGCGCTGAAATCGACGCAGGGAGATCTGGGCGTACAGAGCGGTTTGATCGCCACCAACGCCAATGAGCTGGCCGCGCTGAAACTGCGGGGCGAACGGAACTACGTGGATATCAAGCTCGGCAGGGAAAAGGAGCCGCGCAAATACGCGGACATCACGCTGCTGCTGAAAAGCACCGATCCCAAGAGGAACAAGTACACCGTGGAAGTGATGGCCGACGACAAGCTCACCGAGAAGAAGGACAAAAACATCAACGAGCCGGTGCAGTTTTTCACCGCCAAGGGCGGCCACATTCCCTACGAACTGGTGATCAATCAAGTGAACAAGAATGAGATTGTGGGTTACCTGGCTACACCCAAAGACCCATCGTCCCCGGATCTCGAGCAGCTAGGAGTGCCGGAGGCGCCTTCAAAGGCAGTGATCCCCGTGGCCACGGTCGCCGGAGATCGTGGCGTACAGAGCGGTTTGGCCGCTGCGAACCCGAACGAACCGGCGGTATTGACGATGCGGGGCGAGCGCAACTATACCGACATCAAGCTCGGCAAGGAGAAGAAGCCGCACAAATTCGCGGACATCACGCTACTGCTCAAGAGCACCGATCCCGAAAGGGGCCTGTACACCGTGGAAGTGATGGCCGACGACAAGCTCACCGAGAAGAAGGACAAGAAGATCAACGAGCCGGTCCGGTTTTACACCGCCAAGGGCGGCCATATTCCGTACGAACTGGTGATCACTCAGGTGAACAAGAACGAGATCGTCGGTTACCTGGCTACGCCCAAATAGCCATCGTCCCCGGATCTCGTGCCGCGAGGTACACCCGGGCTCGGACCCTGCTTCCGGCAAGGAATCCGACCGCCCTGCCTTTCTGACCCACCTGCCCGCCTCGCCTGGGCTCTTTTCCATCCCGAGCTCTTTCACAACGCGAGTGAATCCTAAGGACGGGCTGACGTACGTTTGGATTCCGCCAGGGACGTTTATAATGGGCTGCTCGCCAGGAGATTCAGAGTGCGAGAAGGATGAGATACCGGCTTATGTGGAATCCGGTCGATGTGAATAAGCGTTCCGGGAAATAGTGAATAACGATTCCGGGGCGATGTGAATACGGATTCCGACGGGAAGCGGAACGGTAGAACGTCCTGATCGGAATCGCGTTTCACATCCCCGGAATCGATTTCTGAATAACCCTTAATAAGTCGGAGCAGGTGCCGCTGGACAACAGCGGGGAGGAGTCGACTCCACTAGCAGGTGGAGGAAACTTCGTGCCCCAGGAGAGTGTGTCCATGCGAAAAGTGAAGGAAGTCCTGCGCCTGCGTTTCGGTCTGGGACTACAGCAAAATGAGATTGCCCGCAGTTGTGCAATCGGTCAGTCGACCGTGCACCGCTACTTGCAAAAAGCCGCAGCGGCAGGTTTGACCTGGCCGCTTGCGGAAGACATCGATGACCGCCGGCTGGAAGAGTTGTTGTTCCGGAAGCCGGCGGGGCGGCCCAGCCGAAACATTCGGTCCTTGCCGGACTTTGACGAGGTGCACCGGCAGTTACAGACGCATAAGCACCTAACCCTGCAACTGATCTGGGAAGAGTACCGCCAAACCCAGTCCGATGGTTACGGGTACAGCCGTTTCTGCGAATTCTACGATCGCTGGCATTGAGCTCCCCGAAATGTCCTACACGTCGGACGAACTAACCCGCCGCGCCGTCCTGCTCGCGGCCGCCGCTGTCCCAGCCGTTGCTGCCGGCTCCGCAGAAGCCACGCCTGAAGCAACTGTGCTCAACGCCGACCAGGCGATCGACCTTGTACACCGATCCGCCCCCGACCGCTGGCAACCGCACGCGGTAAACCTCGCGCCGGCGCGTTGGATCTGGCTGCCCTGCGGTCGCGTCCTTCCCAATACCTTCGTCCTGTTCCGGCGCGAAATCGAGCTCCCGGCGAAACCGCTGCGCGCCACCGCCCTGATCGCAGCGGACAGCCGCTACCGTCTCACGGCCAACGGACAGCGGGCCGGGTGGGGGCCGGCGCCATGCGATCCGCGCCAGCTGGACGTGGACCCCATCGATCTCACCGCGCTCCTCCAGCAAGGCCCGAATTCGCTCGGCGTCGAAGTGCTCTTTTACGGCACCGGCGACGGCACCTGGCCCGGCGGCAAACCTGGCCTTCTCTTCCATCTAACGATCGAGCTCCCGGGCGGCGAGAGCCGCGTCATCGTGAGCGACGATCAGTGGCTGACCTACCTCGACCGCGGGCACACGCCCGGTAAACCCAAGCGCTGGTTCCTGCGCGCCCTGCAAGAGGAGTTCGATGCCCGCCGCCACCCCGAGGGTTGGGACCAGACCGGCTTTCGCCCCGACTCCCTGTGGCTTCCCGCGTGCGCCAGTGACACCCCCGCCGACAAGCCGGCCGCCACAGGTGTGCTGCCCTTCTGGAGCGGGGACACAGTCGACCGCACCGATCCCGCGCGCAGCTCACTGCGCTTGCGCCAGATCCCGCCATGCCGGGAACTGATCGTCCCGGCGATGAGACTGGCCGAATCCGGCCGCGTGGAGTGGCTCCGCCCGCCCGAGGACTGGTTCGAGTCGCGCATCCCCGGCAGTTTTCGGCTGGAGCGCGCTGAGGTCGCCAAACCGCTCGACGACGGGACGTGGGAGTTGCGCGCGCCGTCACCCGCCGAAGGCATCTGGGTGACGTTCGAACTGCGTGAGCAGGTGGTCGGCTGGCCGCGATTCACCATCGATGCTCTGGCGGGTACGGTAGTCGAGACCATGGTTCAGGAGTCGCACGATCCGTCCAAGACGGCGTGGCTCGATAGCCAGTTCTTCGCCTGGTCGCGCTTTGTCTGCCGCGAGGGCGTGAACCAGTTCGAGTGTTTCGACTTCGAATCGCTGCGCTGGCTGCAATTGCACGTTCGCAACTCGGCACGCCCCGTGAAGATCGGCGCGGTGGGCGTGCGCCGGCGCATGTACGATTGGCCGGTGAAGCCGCACATCGAATGCTCCGAACCAGCGCTGCAGCGTCTGTTCGACGCCGGCATCAACACCCTCTACAACTCCGCCATCGAAACGGTTGTGGACGGCATGGCGCGCGAACGGCAGCAGTACAGCGGCGATGGCGGCCATCAGTTTCACGCCATCCGCTATGCTTTCGGCGAGACGCGCATCGGGCGCCGCTACCTGCGCACATTCAGCGAAGGACTGTCCACCGACGGCTACTTCCTGGATTGCTGGCCGGCGCACGACCGTCTGGCGCGCGTCGCCCAGAAGCAGGTGGACGGCGCGTATTGGGGTCCGCTGCTCGATCACGGCGTCGGCTTCAATTTCGACTGCTGGAATCACTACTGGGACACCGGCGAGCGCGAGGCGCTGGTGGAACCCTTCCCGCGCCTGGTCCGTTTCACTGAATATCTGAAGTCGATCCGCAAGCCCGATGGCCTTTTGCCGGTCGAGGATCTCGGCATCCCCACCGTGTGGATCGATCACATCGCCTACCAGCAGCAGCGGCACAAGATGTGCGCGTTCAATCTCTATGCGGCAGCCATGCTCGGTAACGCTTTGGCGCCCATGGCGGACGTTATCGGTGAGCCTGATCGCGCCCGGAGCTATGGTCAGTTGAGCGCCTCGATTCTGTCCGCTGTGACGCGTCGCTTCTGGGATCCGCGGCGCAAGCTATTCGTGGCCAATCTGCCGTGGGCCTCCGAGGAGAAGGCGACGCGCCTTTGCGATCGGTCGCTGGCGATGTCGATTCTCTTCGATCAGTGCCCCGAGGGCGCTGTCGCAGGGGCCTTGAAGGCCCTCGTCGAATGCCCGCCCGAGATGGGCCTCTCTTACCCCTGCAACGCCGGCTGGCGCTACTGGGCGTTAGCCAAGCTCGGCCGCGCCGACGTTGTGCTGAAGGATCTACGCGAGCGTTGGGCCGTCATGCCTTCGGTCACTCTTAACAACACCCTGCAGGAAGACTGGGCCGTCCGCAGCGACTCCACCTCACAATGGAGCCACTGCGCCCTGGCGCCGATATTCGTCCTGTTTATGGAAATCGCCGGCATCCGCGCCACCGCGCCCGGCTTCACGCGCTGTCAGATCCGCCCCCAACTGGGCGACCTCGAGCAATTGAGCCTGACCGCGCACACGGTCCGCGGCCCCATCCAGTTCGAAGCCCGGGCGGCACGGAACGGCCATGAGGTGCGTGTCTCGCTCCCGGACGGTTGTGTGGGCGAAGTCCTGGTGCGGCCCGATTCATCGACCTCGAAACGCGAGCTTCTGGCAGCCGGACAGGCCGGCACGTTCTGGACCGGCAACGGGAGGTAGGCGTCCGCGTTCGGCTAAACTCAAACGAACGCTTTGAATCGTCGTAACGATGCCAGGAAAGCCATTCGAGTCGGTGGTCGCCCACTACCCTAAGCAAATCAGGCGCCTAAGTGATATTACTTTTGTGGAACAATTCGAGGTGGTTCGTCGATAGACAACGACGTCTTCCTATCTCGGCCACGAGTGCGCTAT
>Ga0182018_10002960_pt1 | contig 16042 bp, 11 predicted proteins | sample 812P2MmetaG_FD_120490 | JGI IMG/M metagenome (GOLD analysis project Ga0182018, IMG submission 120490) | Permafrost microbial communities from Stordalen Mire, Sweden - 812P2M metaG | ecosystem: Environmental > Terrestrial > Soil > Wetlands > Permafrost | place: Sweden: Stordalen | collected... | reverse complement strand
GGCGATGATCTGTTCTTCGCTGAATCGACTCTTTCGCACGACTCCTCCTTTGACCCTGGGCGGGTCATCCTAAATGGAGAAGTCACATTTCCAATGGACTAATTTCTGGGGGGCAGGTCAGCCGCAATCCGACAAGTGCAACGCTGGAGCGCAGAGTGAAGCGTCATATCCCGAATTTTCTAACGCACTCCGCCACAGCAACTGTTTGGGATGAATTGCTGCATCTAATTACGTCGTCAGCGAGGCCGATCTTGTCGGGTCTCTTTTTTGCCTGAAGTTATGCCCGCCGAAGGGGAGAGGCTTCGTCGCGCACCGGCAGCATCTACATCCCATGTTGAAATTTCAACCAGCACCGCATCCGCGCCCGGAATACTCCCGCTCCGAAATTCTCCCTGTTCCCGATTCCGCACTCTTCTTTGGTTAATGTACTTCCGCGTTTGACGCGTGAAGCACCCGCCATGCAGTATGTGTTCACGCCATTCAGTAAACGCTTGATCGTTTTTGTCACCAGTCATTACCTGCTGCTAATGCTTCGTCTAGTGGTCCAGTCATTCCAAATCTTCCGGTCCGAGGTGAAATTTGGTCATGGGTCTTCGCAAACTGACGGTAGCAATCGCTTTTTTGTCGATCATTATCACATCCGCAGCATCAGGAGGTTCTTCGCTATATTCGCAAAACCCCAATTCGGTAACGACTAAACAGCTTCCAGGCGATGTGCTGTCACATTGCTACGGCAATACGTCGAACTGTTCCGCCGGAGATGCTATCGCCAAGTGTGCGATGACGGATTGCGGCAACCTCTCGGAGCTGAATAACCCAACCTACATGGGTCAGTTTGTTAAGGCTAGTCCGGGCCGAGACGATTTCGCCAACCCGGTCTATTACTCAGCTTCCACGGATCCGTGGTACACGATAACAACGGCCACCCCGACAGGTTCGCAGAGCGTAACATTCCACGCGCCAAACGCCGCGACGTTCTCCGAAGGTGCCGAGCACGAACTCACAATTTGGGATGAAGCTACAGGGTGGGTCGTGGAACTCTATAACCCCAGCAGCCCTTTTAGCATAATAGCTTTACCGGCGGCTTCGGGTTGCGGCGGTACACAAGCTACGGCTTGTCGGATATCGAACACCTACCAATCGGTTGCATCGGGCGTCTCACCACCGGACTACGGATATTCTGCGCATCCCAACGCTTCGAATGGCTTTGCTCCTGCGGCGGCAATGGTGTGGGAGAACGAACTGCAGAACGGCAGCATCGACCACGCGCTGATGTTCACCGTGGACTGCGTGAACGCGGCTACTCCGTTGGTATTCCCCGCTACGACTAATCCGGGCATATGTGGCAGCGGCGGCAGCTTTGGTCCTCAGGTGTCAACTCGTCCTTCTGCCGGAACTCTCCTGTTTTTGGACTACACGGCCGAGCAGATCGCCAGCTTCGACCTTCCTGCATGGCAGGCCGCGCTGCTAACGACATTCTCGAAGTACGGAGCCTACATCTCTGAGACCCAGGGGCAAAACACCGGGATCACGTTGGTCGGTGATGAAAACCTGGAGTCGAGCGAGGCGTGGAAATACCACAACACATTCAGCTCGAATCCATTTTGGCCGTGGATCAACGGGCAAGGCGGCCTTGATGGAACGCTGAAACTGACTAACACCGGTTGCGCGAAAGGCTCGCCAGGGTCCAACCCGAGCGAATACCGCTGCATTGGCTCTATCCTCGCCAACATTCCGCGCACTCTTGGGCCGGAAGGCAGCGATACAGAAGGCCATTCCTGTACGAGCGGCAGCGGATGCTATCCGAGCGGCCACATTCATGTTGCCGACGCCTGCGTCGCGAAAGGATTTGCCAATCGGACCGGAGGCTGTTTCTAATCCAAAATTAGGACATCGGAAGAACGACGGTAAAATACGCCGTCGGCGCAGAGATTTCTTCTGGAGCACCGTCATGGGGTCATCAGAAGTGCGCCGACGGCGCTTTTGCGCGGCGACACTGTCGTCGGCCCATCCTAGCCGGAGAGTTCCGCTTGGCTAAAGTTCCTATGGGGCAGACCAAAGTTTAGGTTATACTCTGATGGGTTTTGCAAGGAGGAGGCCCTTCTTTGCGGCTCGACACGGCGAGGGGCGCGCTGTAGTTCGCCTCGTTAGTGGAGGACTTCTTGTTCATTGATCCAGGGTCGAATTGCCGAGGCACAGATAACCTCCATTGTTTTGAGAATGAAGATTACAAAATCTGCTGGGTTGGTCTTTTTTATACCGCGGGCTCCCTGGCGGGACGGGCATCAATTACCAAACTGGCCGCCGATCTGCGGTCCAACAACCTGCAGCAACTCGCCGCGCACTTCAGGGGCGTCTTCATGTTGCTGGTCGAGGACAAGCGCTCCTCGAAGCATTATATGCTCGTGGACAATAGCGGAATGTTTCATGTTTTCTGCTCCAGCAGTGGAATTTCAACATCATTTCTCGAACTAGCGACGGCTCAAGGGTCACGCGCGGGCGATCTGGACCCCGAAACGGTAGTGGAATTTCTTCACTTTGGCTATGTGAGTTTCGGGCGCACACTCCTCAAGAACATAGTCAAGTTGGAGCCCGAGCAAATCGCGTGCATCTCGCGAACTGGAATTTCCTTTATCCCAAAAGCACTTCCTAGTTTTGACTCGCAGCCACCGCGTTCATTGGTGGATTTGCTCGGCGATTTTACCTCATCCGTCGCCGCAGAACGGGTCAGTGTGGATCTCACAGGAGGGATGGACTCAAGAACGCTTGTCAGCATCCTGCACTACCTGGGTTTGGATTTCGAAGTGGCAGTGCGGGGCAAAGATACCGATCCGGATGTGCAGATTGGCACCGAGGTCGCTAAAGCTATGGGAAAGCAACTGCATGTTTGCTATTCCCGCGTCGACGATCTTGAGAGCCAATTGCCGAACGTGCTGAATATCTGTGATGGATTGCTGGATATCATTAAGTCATACAGCGCCCTGCAGTTGCAGCGCGAGCGAGTGCAGCGGGGCATCACCCTGATGCTCAGCAGTAACGGCGGCGAGTTGTACCGGGATGACTGGTGGCTGCAGGATTTTCCTTTCTATGCCCGAAAAAAGGCAAACGTCGAGCGATTCTGTACCTATCGTTTACTGTTCAAAGAACCTGATCACTCGTTTCTCGCCGGACATTATCGAGAGATAAGCCGCGGTTATCGCCAGCGTCTCTTGAAGGATGTGTCGCGATACATTGTCCCTGGTAACACACAGACCTATGATCGGATCGTTTTTCAGTTTCGCATACGCGATCTGGTAGGCCGCTATGTCACAAACCACACGCACCTTCTTCGTTGCTACCCTCCCTTCGTGGAACGCGATGCGCTTATTGTTGGCTACAATCTTCCGCGCTCAAAGCGGCTTTTTGACTATTATGTTCGTAAAACGGTAACAGCGTGTTTGCCTGGCGCCGCCAGCATTCGGACGACACGCGGCAACGTTACGATGTCCGGAGAATGGTTAGGCATGGTCAAAGACTTGTATAAGTATTCCAATGATAAGCTTACTCGTGTCAAAAGATCGTTGGAACAGAAATACCTGAAGCGATACTACAGTTCCCGGGGAAAACTGGATGTAGCTCTAGAACCGCCGCAACTTTTCCCAGCTCTTAGGCGTTCTGAGTACATCAAAGCAGCGGTTGCACGCCTCAAGGAGGCTGCCATTTTGAATGACGACTTGCGAACCGAGGAATTAAAAAATGAATATCTTGGAACTGTCCTCACTTTAGGCTTAGTTATGGAGCGATTGGATGCCGCCCGATAGTGGCCTCCGCAACAGAAGCTGTCTGATCCCGTTAGAGTGACCTCCGATGAACCAATGGATAAAAACCGTCGCTAGCCTCTTCCCTCCAACCGTTGTAGGTTTCACCGAGTATCATCTGTATCCACACTTGGTTGACATATACGGAGGGGCTTTCAATGGACAGTGCTTTCGCCAGCTGATCTTCATGGACCTCTTGCACAGCTGCCGGTTTGAGGCGATCATCGAGACGGGCACGTTCCGCGGAGCTACCACATCGTTCATGGCGAGGAATAGTGGGATTCCCGTGTTCACATCGGAGCTGAACAAGAGGTTCGTTTTCGCCGCTTCGAAGCGCCTCAGGGGCTTAAACAACGTTCTGCTGTTTAACGAGGATTCCAGGAAGTTCCTTAGGCGCAACGAGATCAACAAAGAGTTGCGGACGTTTTTCTATCTGGACGCACACTGGCAGGAGGATCTGCCGCTTCGCGAGGAAACCGAATACATCTTCTCTCAGTTCAAGAGATTTGTGGTCATGATCGACGATTTCGAAGTCCCCGGCGATCGCGGGTACTCGTTCGACGACTACGGCCCAACCAAGAAGTTGAGTCTGTCCGACTTCCCTTTCGAGCGTGACCGGCGAGTCCGCACATACTTCCCGAACCGTCCGTCGGGGACAGAATCTGGGTTGAAACGGGGTTGCGTGGTCTTGGCCAGTGCCGACCTCGTTCCGCAAGCGGACACAGTACCTGGCCTAAGCCGAGTCGAACAAGTCTGAACCCGATCCCCGCAAGGCCATGTGTTGGTTGAAAAAGGCCAGCAAGTCGCCCTGCAGCGGGCGGTTACGCCTGGAAGGCTGTATTGTGGGCGCTGCGGCAGGTCGACGCGGGCGATAAGGTGGTGGAGATTTGTGGGAGGTGGGGATCAGCGAGGCGACCAACACTCCGGACCCATTCATTCCATCAGAAGAATTGGTGGGCTCCTATGTCAACAGCGGAGCCCTGACGAGGGACGCCATCGAAGTCGACAGCCGGAATGCACGGTGAAATACCGGGCGACGGTGCACAGTTTCCGCCGGTGCCCGCATGAATTAGCGGACTTCCGGAAACCAGGTGATAGTCGCCTAGCGTGGCGTCATCCTTGTAGTTTTTGACCAAACCGGAAGTGTCGTTACCGTCTCGCGCGATATTGCCGCTCAGAATAGCATTGGGCACAGGACAGCCTTTGGGGTCGCACCGCAGTAAGATGCGGTTGTTGTTCTGATCGCAGCCGGAGCTGAAGTTTCCTGCGAGGTAGTTGTTAGAGAACTTCGTGTGGGGAATCGAGCTGGTGTTATAAATCACGATTCCATCCGGGATCCCGCCTTGTCCGGGCGCAGCTTTTACACCGCAACCGAAGCCATTGCGAATGACTAGATTATTGTTCACTGTGCTGAAGTCGGCATTGCCGTTGCAATCCTCGCCCGATTCCGGTCCCGCGCTCAGCAGGATGCCGCCGGTGTAGTTGTGCACGACCGTGTTGTTGGAGATGTCCTGCTGGCAGGAGTTGTGGTAGGCGTGAATGCCGTATCCCGCCGCGCCCGAAATCAGATTATTGGTGACCGTCGCTCTCCATCCAGCAATGTAAATCCCGTGGGCACCCGTACCGGGATCGCCGCTGCATCCTCCCGCCCAGTTTCCGACGTTGTTTACAACATTGGAATCAAACACGAAGTCGTGGCTTCGCAGGCTGACAACAATCGCGGAACTGCCAGTCCCCGTGGGGTAGCACCCTTTTGCCAGATTCTGAAATCGGTTCTTATAGACATGCACGAAGTTGCCGACATTGGGGTTTGCGGCGCCGCCGCAGCAGCCAATAATCAGACCGGTGACATCCTTGACACTGCCATCGAACTCAAATCCGGCAATGTCAACGTAGTTGCCCTTAACTAGCCACTCCCCATTAAACTGAGCGCCGTACAGAGTGTCGGATTGCCATATGATTCGGTGGGCAGCCGTCCCATTCTGCGCCGTAATCATGTCCGCGCCGCCAGAATTCCAGCAACTTCCCTGCTGGTCATCGGTATACTGGCCAGCACCAACATGGATGATCGTTCCGTTCGGGCCAAGCTTCACGGACGCATCTGCTTTGCACAAGGTTTTCCAGGGTCGACGCTGAGAACCGTTCCCAGTCCAGTCGTTCCCGGAGGCCGAAACGTAGTATTCGTTCACCTTAGGCATCAGCTTCGAATTCATTGATTGCGCTTTTGCTGGTCGGATGGCGACCTGCCAGAAGAGGGGAATCATGAAGAGGATAGCGAGGCCAGCACGATTTCGTGCTGCGTGGAGTCGTCCCATCCAGGCAAGCATTCGTTTGTAGGCGAACGGAATTAGCAACCAGAAATACATCATGATGTACCAGGCCTCGCGTCGCATAGTGTAAAACCGAACTTCCTCAACAAACAAAAGGCTTCGCTTTAGGTAGCTTTAGGTATAAACCGACGTGCGGGCGTCCACATGCTCGCGATGCCACAACTCGAGCGTTAGCAGAACGTAGAGCAGTTCCCCGTAGTAGCGACTGAAGGGCGTGTTGTCCCGATCGAGATACTCAATCAGCTTCTGGACAAATTCCTTACGGAAATAGCCCCGTTGATAGGTCTTAGGATCGAGGAGCACATCCCGAGACATAGCTCTCAGGGTGGGTTCGGTTTTGAGCCACACTCCGATGGGAATACCAAATCCGTGCTTCCTCTTGCCCAGGATGGCAGCCGGCAAAAGATCTTTCGTCGCGAATTTGAAGATGTACCGTTGCTTCAATCCGTATACCTTAAGCTTAGATGGAATTCGGCCTGAAAGCTCAGCCAATACGTGGTCCAGATAAGGGAATCTGGCGTTGATGCCGGCCAGTTCGGCCGTCCGCACGACTTTCGGAACATCTTCATCGCCTATCGTCATCTTGATGTCAATGTACAGCAAGCGGTTGAGCTCCGATGAAGCGGGAGCGGCAGCATAATGCCGTCGTACCGTTGCAAGACGATCGCCGTTCGGTGGTAATGCGGGACCCGCGATTTCATCGAGCGGAAACTCTTGTACGAAGCGGTCAATCGCGTAGCGATCTGGATTCGGCAAGTGCGCCCGCTCGATGTGGCGCTGTACTTTGGCCATGACTTTGATACGTTGAAGGGCAGCCGCGAGCGGCTCTATGGCCAGGCGGCGAACAACTGCGGGCAGCTTGAGGTACGCGGCATACATTTCGCTGGTCCGGTACCTTTCGTTGCCGCCAAACAATTCGTCGCCACCGTCGCCGCCAAGAAGCACATTCATGCCTCGCTCGCGTGCGAACCTGGCACAACAGTAGGAGGGTATCGCCGAGGAATTGCCGAACGGTTCATCATAGATTGCTGCGATCTTCGGAATCGCTTCCAGGGCGTCAACGGGCCGTACCGTCAGCTCATGATGACTCGACTTGAACTGCTGCGCCGCGATACGAGCGAAGGCCAGCTCGTTGAAATGATCTTCCGTGAAACCTATTGAGAAGGTATTGGTGGGCCCACCGTTGATTTTCGTGAGCAGGCCCACGATCGAACTGCTGTCAGTCCCGCCGCTGAGGTAACAACCAGTTGTACTGGGGTCAAGACCCCGCGAAGTGATCCGCACGGAGTCTTCCAACTGTTGAAGCAGTTCCTCCGCCAATTGCTTTGTAGACCCGACAGCGTTCTCGGGATAAGTCATCTCCCAGTAGCGAGCCGTTCGCGCGTTCCCATCCTTCCAGATTAAATATTCGCCAGGGTTAATCTTCGCGATGTGTTGGAAAGCAGTTCTCGGCGACGGGACGACGTAGCAGTTCATGTATTCAAACATCGCCTCGACGTCCGCGTCCATGCTGACACGCCCGCTGGCCAGGATTCCCCGAGGATAGGACGCGAACACGATTTCGGAAGGTCCCAAGGAATAACAAAGAGGGCAAATGCCAAAACGGTCTAGTGCCAGGACCAGCGTGTTCGCATTGTTGTCCCAAATCGCCAGCGAGAACACACCGCGCAGAAGTTCCAGAAACGAATGGCCATGGAGCAGATAGAGCCCGCCGATGAGATCCGTTGTTGCCCTCGGCACCTCCTCCCCTAGGCTTTTCCAGAGTTCCGCCTCGTTATACAAATCTCCATCAAAAGCCACTAGCAGGGCATCGCCCGCTACAGCGGACTTTCTTTGAGTCGCAGATGTGGTCGCGAAACCGGCTCCCCGAGAGGTTCGAATATTCTGTTTCCGCCTGTCACCGATTTGCAGGGACGCAGCCATGGCCTCTAGGTCCCTCGTTGTTACCGGCTTTCCACCATCCTCCACTGCAATACCGCAAATTGACATTCAGTTTTCCCCCTGATCCTTTTAGTCTTGCGTGCGCAGCATCGTTGCGCGAGGTGCTTGCTATAATCTGTTCACAGGCCGTCTCCTAATGATCGAACGCATGCAACAGAATTTTCAGATTGTCTTGCGGCGTTTCCCCGCTGCCCCGTTACTTCTTGGTTTAACCGTCGTCGCGCTTCTTGCGGGGGTTGCTATAGCAGAGGAGCGGTGGCCATACCTTCTGATGCTCGCTCTGATCCCCTTGCTTTGGTTCTTTCCCATTGAAACGACTGTGGGACTGTTTGCGTTGTCGATTCCTTTTGAAGGAGTATCAGAGCTTTCCAGCGGCACCACTGCAATCTGGATCTTAGGACTACTCGCAGGTGGCACTTTGGTGACCGTTGGCCTCTTGAATAATCGGTTCGTTAAGCCCCCTCGAAACGCTATATTTTGGACATTATTCCTGTTCTGGTGTGGCATGTCACTTTTATGGGCGGTAGACCCAAAGAGTGCTTTGCGACAGCTGGCAACCTCAGCCGCACTGATTATCTTTTACCTGGTGGCGATCTCGTTTCGCATAACAGAAAGCGAGTTTAAGTGGGTGGTGCGGTTGGCCATTCTTGGTGGTTGTCTCGCAGCGACGTTTGCGGTGTACGAGTATTCGGCGGGCATCAACTGGGCAACGGGATCGGGATCTTCGCTGGTTGAAAGAGGGTCCCTGATAGTAGGTGAAACCGAGGTCAATCCGGATTTTTTTGGGCTGAAACTGATAATCCCAATCTCGCTGACGATGGCGGCCTTTCTTTCGGCCCGCAGTTGGTGGGGCAGACTTATCAGTTTCTGCGCGTTGGCGATAACTGTCCTGGCGCTCCTGTTGACCATGTCACGGTCGGCTTTGCTCGCTCTGTTAGTTATCGTGATTGTTTTTCTTGTGCGATTGCGCGTTTATCGTCGGCTCATCCCCGTGGTTTTGCTGGGATCAATCCTTCTTGCGGCGATGCCTTCGTCGTTCTACGGCCGCATCCAGGAGGCCGGACAAACAGGAGGGGCAGGCAGACTGGACATCTGGAAAGTTGGTTTCGAAATGTTCAAGCATTATCCGTTGGTCGGAACGGGTTTGGGCAACTTCATGATTGTGTACCAGCAGTACGCGGGATTCTCTCCCAAGTTCCACGGCTTCATGAGAAGCCCTCACAACACTTATCTTAATGTTTTGGTGGATCTGGGGATTTTGGGGTTTGTCCTCTTCTTGATAGCGATCGTGATGCAAGTGAGGGATGGGTCAGATTCCAAAATGCGCAGCCAGGATTCTAAGGTGTGGGTAGTTGCGGGGGAAGCTGCTTTTTACGGCCTGCTCTTGTATGGTTTCTTCGTGGACGTGATGTGGGATAAGTCATTTTGGCTTGCCGGGATTTTCCTGGCATTCGCAATCATGGTTCAACGGCCGCAAACGACCGAACCTCTTGAACATGGGATCGGGTCGGGAAAGCGCACCGGACGTGTCAAGGAAGACGGTCGGCGAGGGTTTGAGTAACGTCGACCAGCCTATGGAAGCACTTGCGCACATCTTCAATGCTGCCCTGATACGGATCTGCGATTTCGGCAGACATGCCGGAGTGGTGCTGCACCACTTCACCCATCAGGAACGTCTTCCTGGAGGCGGCTGGGTACCTCATCAGCAACATGGCCTCAGAAATGGAGTCCATGACGAATATCACATCGGCGCGTTGCACCATCTCGAGATTCACAGCCCTTGGCCTGTGGGTATGGAGGGAAATGCCAAGTTCGTCGCCAACCTGGATCGCCCTTTCGTCCACTCGGGCAGCTGGCGACGCTTTTATTCCTGCGGACTGGATGCATATCGAATTTCGCGACCTCGATGTAAGCTCACGGCCGAGCAACGCAGCCGCCATCGGACTGCGAATGATATTGCCATGACAGATAAATAATATCGCGTGAGCTCCCGCCAGAATCTTCCCCAACTCACTGCGGCGGGGTTGAATTGCACGCCTGAGCCTTATCTTAAGATAGGTTCGACCCGCTTGCCGGTCCAAACGCCGCGCGGCTAACGCACCTTCCATAATCGGTTCCGGCAGAACTTTGCTCACAAGAGCCTTAATGCAATAGCTGGCGATTGATTTCGATACTGCGAACAGCTCAACAGTGGCCTGCTTCGGATCACTCCAGGCGAATACCATGTGTCGAACCCATGGTCTAAAGTCCCAGATAAACTGGCCCCACTCTCGCAGAAGAGTTGTCGCCCCATGCTGCTTTCGGGCCTGCCAGAATTCCAGCATCCTCATCATGTCGCCCGCCAACCACCGCACCCGAATCCCTGACCGGTAGCCGCTCACTGCGACCGGGTTCTCGCCGCGCGCCAGTTTCCACTCGTACAGGGGGAAGTTCACGCCGGCATGAATCGGGAGCGAGATTGATCCCCAGTAGCGTCCATTGATTTCCATCAGTACGCTGCGCCCGCTGGTCCTGTCCTGTCTGAATTCGACCATGGCGATCCCTTCCCAGCCGGCGCGCTTAAGCAGCAGCAGAGCCCAGCGTTCCAATTGCGGGTCGACTTTCTCCGCACGAGCCAGAACGCTCACGCCCGTTGACAATTCCTTCAGCCTGCGGTGCTGGAACACGATCAAAGGCAGTCGTTGACTTATCAGGATCTCAATCCCAACGCCCTCCCCGTGAAAGTACTCCTGGAACAGACAACGGGCGGCACCGTCGGAATCGGTCTCGAACAGCAGCGCCAGTTGGTCAAAGTTGGCGAAATGCCGCACTTTGAATCCGCGATCGCCGACCTTCCTGCTGCGGCTCTTGCCGACTAGTGGAAAACGAAGACTGCCTCGAAGCGCCTCCAGCCTCTCCCGGTCTGGGATAAGAAATGTCGCCGGCACTGGTATGCCGCAAGACTCAGCAAGAGCGATGGTTTTTTCCTTTTGCAGAACGATCTCGACGACCGAAGGTGGCGGACAGCACAACCGGACCCGCTTGCCCAGTTCCCCATAGCGCGGATCTCCCTGGAGCAGAATCATCGCCGAAAGCGCCGTGTCGCTCATCGGCATGACGGTGTCCACCTGGTTCTTTTCTATTAGATCCAAAAATGCGGCCAGGAAATCCTGGCTCTCCACCGCTGGAAGCCTGAGGCACTGCTTGACCGCTCTAGAATCGAGCGTAGGTTCGGTTGGACCCAGAGCGGCTACCGTGACCGGAATGCCCTCTCGGGCCAGAGATCGCGCAACCGGTAGAGATATTCTTGGGTCGGACCCGAGGAGCAGTGTGGAGTTCATGGCTTAAGTAGACGATCGCGGACTTGCTGCGGTTTGCTGCCTGCCGGAAGAGCTATCCGTGACGAGTATTTGCTCGGCAGCGCCGGGGGGTATTTCCGTTGAATGTTTGTCGAACCGGGTTGGTCCCTTCGCCGGAAGAAGTCTCCCGAACCACGCCCTCGCACGTCTTACCGTATCAGCCGTCGCAAAGGTGGCTGCGGCTGACAAGTTCTTGCCCAGCCATCCGCCGAGGTACAGCTCCGCCGATTCCAACGGCACGACACGCGTCCCAAAACGCTGCTTGTAAAAGGATAGTCCCGACTCAAGATCGCGAGTCCCGCCCAGGTTGTACTGTTCTATCCCATCCGCTCGCAAGACTTGAGCTGTTTGAAAAACCAGGAAGTGCGACGCGCCCAGCCGCATGCCTTCAGGATCGGTTCCTGCCGAATACATGTATGCACCCTTGGCGGCTTTTACCACTACTGTGCTCGAAACAACTCGCCCCTTCAAGACCGCCTGAAAAACTTCGGCGACACCTGAATTCAATAGCGCCCGAGGGAAATCAGTTCCGGCCTCCTCGACACCCTCTCCCCGCTTCCTGCGCCGGTCCGCCGACGAGCTACAAACGCGCAGGTGGTCCCGCAAAGAGTCGCTTTCTCTTGTGCGCCGGAACTCAATGCCAACCACTGGAGCACGTCGTATCAAACGCCGGTGCTCCTTTCCCATTCCTGCAGTTAGATCTGCCTGGTTCATGTCGAGCAGAAATTCCCACCGCTTGTCATGGCGCGTTTGACCTTCCAGAGCTGGAATTTCCGCCGAAGCTGATCCGAAGCTCTCGACGGAAACGCGGTGAAGGCGTCCCTCTCGGCAGAATGCGAGGAGTCCATCCCAGAATTCGCTGCCAGCTGGAATCCTGGGCAACGACTGGATCTGCAGCGAACGGTTCAACTTCCCCCTCCGAATAAAGGCGGGACAGCCACAAATCAGCTTGCCTGCTTCTTTTGTTCCGATCACGATTGGTTTTGCGCCAGTCGTCGCCACTGCGCTCACGTATCCCCAGGTGTATCCGGTATTGGATGGCTCCTTGGCCGCGATGGCTGAGCACAAATCTTCGATTTGTTCCGTTTCCGCGAAGAACGTCATATTCAGGGTTTCAACTTGCTCTCGAGGTTTTTCTGATCCATTAGGGCATCTGCGTAAAATTTGGCCGCCCAATTCAAATTGGTGTAGGGACCGTAGGCACCGCCGAATGGGTACGAGCCGGGAATTCCTCCCGCTAAGCCTGGATTGGGCCAATGTAATTTCTGAGTGCTCGCCACGAAGTTCAGCAACTTGGTGCCCAGCTCACGAAACCCCGCTTCAGGATAATAAGAATGGATGCGAAAACAGACGCAGGCAATCTGGCACGAGCCTGTAAGACAGCACCATTCTGCGGCCGGACGCCAATCTGCGGTCCATCGGCCGGCTAGGAAGCCATCTGGCCTCGGCAGATTTCTTATCGACAACAGCGTCCGGCGCACCGCTTCCATGTAGGTTTTTTCGCCTAGTAAAGCACCAATTTCGAACAATCCTTCCAAGGTATAACCAATCGTGTGGGTGAGAGGCTGGTCGTGATGGTCGAGGTCGTTGTGCCCGAACCATCCATTTTTTGCCTGACAGCTCAACGCAAACTCCGCAGTGCCTCTGCCCCCAGCAACTGCCTTCGCGTCCTCTAGAACGGTTCCGCACAGAGTCATTGCCCAACCTGTGCGTACTTCGTAGGCCTTTGGGCCGGGAGCACAAAAATGGGAATAGCCTCTGACGAACCCACCGTCCTCGCCTAGGCACGAGAGCAGGAACGCCGCGCCGCGCCGAGAGGCTACTGCATACTCATCCTGGCCAAAGTGCTGATACGCCCGAACCAACCCGAAGAGCACCTGGCCAGTCACAAACGTACTGCTGGCAAGAGGTTTGGCTCCGATCACTCCACCCTGCGTGCCCCCGTCTGGTAGCTGGATGCTTACTTCCCAATCGACTATGCGCCGAGCCCTCGCCACTGCATCGTCATCGCCACAAAGTTGACTATACCGCAGCAAAGTCTCGACGATGTAGCCGCTGGTCTCCGGGTACGCGGGCTGCCATCCAAATGATAGTTGGGAACCGACTTTCGGCCGCGCGCAGTAACCTCTGGAAACACCCCCACTGCGAGTCGCATTCTGTGCTCTCTTAAGCCACTCAACAGTTGCCGCCAGTCTGGAGAGTTCATCGTGAATCGGACTTTCCCGACGAGCGCGCGCAAGCCGCGCAGCCTCCCAATGTCGCGGACGCACCGCCGAAGTGGTTTCAAGAAAACTTCTTGCAGCTCTTCCGGCAATCCTCTTCCACGACCAGGCGATCCCTTCCTCCAAAATGTTTCCCCCAATCAAAACAACAAGTTGCGTACTGCCCTACGCCATCACGCCATATGACATTCTATCCACGTGCCAGGCGCCAACGTGTGAATCGCGTGAGCGGGAGGTAAAGCAGCAGTTTTGGCAACTCCCACAATACCGCAACCCTAGTCCTGCCGAACGACCACCACTTGTTTCGATCCCAATAGCCGTAAGCGGGAATGGCAAATGGCCGGACGTTGATGCCCCTCGGCAGAATTGCCCGACAACACATCCGCACACGCCTGAGGTGAGGCGCCGTACTGATCATCAATACCGAGTTGAACCCGCCATGTTCGCGCAGCCATCGGTCGAGTTGAACCACCTCACTCAGCGTGCCGAAAGCCCCAAGAGGTACACGATCCACGGTAACCTTGCCCGACTCCAGCCAGACGAAAGCGTGTTGCTCAACAGACTGCGACAACGCCGCTTCCAACGCTTCCAAAGGCACGGGCCACTTCAACGCAGCAAGGTTACGTGCCTCACCAGGAGTCATGCTCAACAAAAGGCTTCGGACCTTTCCTTGCGAATACAGCCCTAAGGCAACTACCCTTCGCTGCTTAGCTCCGGCATGGACAAAGACGAGCTCGCAATCGCAGAATTCTTCGCCGCAGTCCAGCCAATCATAGAGCGCTGCGAGAAAACGCCGCACAATCGCTTCTAGTCGGACTATCAAATTCGTGAATTTCGTTTCATCGTTCACACCTGCGTGAAACAGCGCCGTGAGTGCGTTCAAATCCGTCCTGTTGGATATCAGCTTGCACAAACCCGACGCGTGTTAAGTAAGCGTCCGTTCGTAAATCAGCTCTCACATACCCAAAGAACTGAAGGCCATCAGAGGCCATGGCCGGTGGGACACATCAGTAGTAGGACGGGCGTTATCTATCGATTCTTAGGTCCTTCTTGGAAACTTGTCTTCGACGACTTGACCCCACGATCCAAAGGCTTCGGAGGCCCCGAATTGAGATCCTGTCCCAAGAACGGACTTGCAAGACAGCTCTCCTGCCGCTTCATTTTCGTACCCGTCTTACTAACTTTCGCGCTATCGCTACTCCTTATGGCATGCAGTGGAGCCAATGCCGGCACGCCGTCGTCACCGGCGGGGACCACGACACTCCAAACGGAAAAAACCACCCTGTCTCCGGCGCCTGCGACAATCAATTTCGGAACTGTCCTATTGAGTTCACAGGCAGTTACAAGCGGGGTTAACCTTACCAATGTCGGAACCTCCGTAGAAATTATTACGTCAGCAACTATTGCTCCGACTTCGGTCTTCTCGATCGAGAGTTGGACTAGGCCGGTCACCCTTAATCCCGGCCAGACGTACCAACTTCGAACGGTCTTTGCTCCTAAGAACGCTGGGACCTACGCAGGGACACTCACTTTGGTAACGCTGCATGAAACCCTCCCAGAGCCAGCCGGGCCTTCTGTAATTGAAGGCACGACTGAGCTGGTGCCCCGCATGGGCCAACTCAAAATCCCGGTAATCGGGTCGGCCAGCGCGGAAAATACTTCGCCGCCGACAGCGGGGGGAGTCTCAGTGTCGCCAAGTTCCCTGGCGCTGCAATCCGGCCAATCCAAACAGTTCACGGCCACGGTGACAGGAGCTTCCAAAGCCTCCGTGACCTGGACTGCGCGACTCGGCTCCATTACCTCATCCGGCGACTATACGGCACCGACCGTCACGAGTCAGACCTACGATACGGTTTCAGCCGTCAGTGTTGCTGATTCTACTGAGTCTGCCTCTGCATCGGTGACAGTCACACCATCAGGTGCGACAGGTCCGACCGTAGGAATCTCTTTGTCGCCAAGTTCCCTGGCGCTGCAATCTGGCCAATCGAAGCAATTCACGTCCGCAGTGACAGGGACCTCCAATACCGCGGTGACTTGGACTGCGCGACTCGGTTCCATTACCTCATCCGGCGTCTATACGGCACCGACCGTTACTAATCAGAGCTACGATACCGTCTCAGCCATCAGCCTTGCGGATTCTACTCAGTATGCTTCCACTACGGTTACGGTAACCATCACACCCACACCGACAAAGGGTGCCGCATACTCGCAAAATGCTAACTCGGTAACGACTAAACCGCTTCCGAGCGATGTGCTATCCCATTGCTTGGGCAACACGTCAGACTGTTCTACCGGAGACGCCGTCGCCAAGTGTGCCATGACCGATTGCGGCAGCCTCTCCGAATTGAATAACCCAACCTACATGGGAACCTTTGTCAAAGCCAGCCCAGGCCGAGATGATTTCGGCAACCCGG
>Ga0182018_10002957_pt1 | contig 16053 bp, 17 predicted proteins | sample 812P2MmetaG_FD_120490 | JGI IMG/M metagenome (GOLD analysis project Ga0182018, IMG submission 120490) | Permafrost microbial communities from Stordalen Mire, Sweden - 812P2M metaG | ecosystem: Environmental > Terrestrial > Soil > Wetlands > Permafrost | place: Sweden: Stordalen | collected... | reverse complement strand
TTTTCCTGCATATCGCTAGTTTACAGCCTAGGGCGCGGTACCCAAGTGGTAAGGGAGAGGTCTGCAAAACCTTTATACGTGAGTTCGATTCTCACCCGCGCCTCCAGTCTTTTGTTGCAATTGCTTGATTCCACTCTACTCCGTTCACTTTCGCGCTTCGGGCTCGATCGGCCTCGATGGGGCAAAATCGGGCCGATTCGGGGCCGGGGGGGTGACAAAAAGTACGACAAAAAATCTTGGGCTCAAATCGGCCCTTTGCCCTGATCTGACGCGGCTTCGCGCCATCTGAGCCGCATCGTAAATGAGCAGAAACGCGTTTCAATTCGGCCTCTCGAGGTCCCGACCAGCTTGGGTTTGCGCGATTTGAGCCGCTTCGTACCGGAGCATGGCATTCTTTTTGTGCTCGTCCGTGGGGTGAACGTACCGCTCCACGATGCGGATCGAGTTGTGGCCGAGGATCTTCGCGAGCGTCGCCAGGTCGATCCCCTCTTGGGCCATGCGTGTCGCGAAGGTGTGCCTCAGATCGTAAAGAACAAAATCCAGCGCGACCCCGTCTTTTTTCGCCTTCTCGCAGAGACGGTCATGGGCGTTGTTTAGCCTCGAGACGTGCTGGCCGGGGTTCCGATCCGAAGGGAAGATCCACGGCGACTTGCCGGCCATCCGCTCGGCAAGGATCCGACAGCTCTCGGCCGTGAGATCGAGCCTCCTTCGCGCGGCCCGAGACTTTCCCTTCCGGATGTACATTCGCCGATGCTCCAGGTCGACGTCCGCTTTCGCGAGCGAGGTAACCTCGTCCGGCCGGGGGCCTTGATTGAGCATCAGGCGCCCGAGATCGTGCAGGTCTCGATGCTTCGCGGCGCGGGCGAAATACTGCTCCTCCTCGATCGCCGTCAGAACGTGGATCCGAACCGCATCCTCGTCCGACGGGATCTCCACGTTGCGAACAGGGTTTTCCCGAGTCCAGTGTTGCTTGATCGCATGGCCGAAGAATTTCGACAGCGCGTGCAGATCGTGACGCAGCGTGACGTCGCGAACCTCGTGCTCTTTCACGCGCCAGGTCATGTAGGACTCGACGCGCGCTTCGTCGATGTGGCTCACTGCCTCGCGTCCGAAAAATTCTTTGATGCTCGCGAAGCTCGTCGCAATCCGCCGGTAGCTGTTCGGGTGCGCGCGATACTGCGTTTCGGCCCAAGCAAGGAACGCTTTCGCCGCGTCAGTGAACTCGCGGGTCAGAATCCGGCGTGGACCTCGGCCCTCTCGCAGCGCTTGACGATGTTCCGCCTCTTTGTCGTGCGCTGCCGTCTCGTTTCGTTTTGTGCCTTCCAAGCCGGTCGTTTTTCCGTACCGCTTGCCGTCGAGCTTGAACTGGTAATGCCAAATGCCGCCCCTGATCCTCAATGCCATCGCTCGTCTCCCCTCGCATCTGCGCTTCGATCCACGATTCGACTCGATCCTTCGGATACCAGATATTTCTTCCCGCTTTGAAGTAGGCCGGACCTTTGCCCTGCGACCTCCAATCGGCGAGAGTTGCCGCCTTGAGCCCGAGACGGCTCGCCAGGTCCTCCGGGGAGAGCAATTCGTACAGCATCCCCTGGGGTTTGTCGAGTTGTGTTCTCTCGGGGTCCATTTTCGTCTCTATCGATCTCCCTGTTTTTCAGCGAGACGGTGAGGGATCGAGGACCTCACCGTCTTCGCCTGACCGCACATTCCTCCTAAGGGGCACCCGCGCGGAAAGTTCGCAAAAACGCGGGCTGCACCCGAGCTCCAAAACGTGCAGCAACTCTATCCATGGGAGACAGAGGAAACCCAACGTGCTGGAGCGACACATCGGGGAACTCGTTCAAAGCCGACCCTCCGCCGGCGAGTGCGCGCCTCGCTCATCGCTCGCAGCATGGGACCGGCGAGCGACCCAATCCGCCAGCGCCTGTTTCTGCACGGCCGCTCGATCGCGCAATTGTGCAGGACTGGGAGGTTCCGGTATCGCCTTCAACACGACCCGCGGCCCCGCGGGAGGAACGGTCGCTGGCCGTTTTTCCGGCATCGCCTTCGCCGCGACGAGCTCCTTCGCGCGGGGGATCTCGAGGAGCCGCGCGCGATCACTGATCCGCTCGATGTCGGTCCAGGTTTCATATGCCTCGAAAAACCGTTTTTGGACGAAGGGAAAATCTTCGTCGGTCATGCGGAGGAACACGCTCCAGCCTCCCGATAGCCGAACGCTGTCGAGGATCCGCGGAGCGAGATCTGGAGCGCCCTTCTCGACATACACCGACGTGCGTTCGGAGTTCCATCGGAGCCACTTCGACGAGAACTTCTCGACGATCCCCCAGGCGAGCCACTTCTCCGCGTTCACGTCGGCTGCTTCGGTTCCTGGGAGCCGCTGAAAAATATCCGGGAGTCGGACAGGGAAGCGGCACTCCACCATGCAGCGATCAAGCGCCGCCGAGATCTGCTCGGGCGTCGCTCTCGAGAGAAGCGCGACCGACATCGCGGCGATCGCGCCTTTCACTTCCGGAGCATTCCCCACCATGGCGTAGAACTTCAACAACATTTCAAGAGCGCGCCGCGCGGGATCGGTTTCGATCGAGGCGTGCGTACTCATCCTCAGATCGCTCTCGGTACTCGTCGGTTGCGACATCGGATCTACTCCTCCGCTTGGGATTGTGGTAACGGCCATTCAGAAACCAAAGGTGATCGACGGGCTCGCCGCGTGCGCGGGCGTCGAGCGCGATCGCACGCATCTGCTCGAACGCAGCCTGCAGCGTCGGGGGCTCCCGAGATCTTGCGAAGGCGCGGATCGAGTCGGCCACGACGACGATATTTCCTTTCTGGGGCATCCCCAGGTCGTCGAGAAGTCCCCTCGCATACTCGAGCTCCGTGAGATCTAGGGGGACGACGTTGTCGTCGCCGTTCTCTACCGTCGTCGAGGAGAGAGTTTTTTGATCGTCGCGCGGTTTTGCCTTTTCGGCCGCTGGCGCCGGCAAAACTTCGAAGGGGGGTAAGGGGGGGTTAATTCCCCTTCCCTTTCCAGTTCCCTTTCCAGTTCCCTTTCCCCCCGAATTAGATTTTTCTTCCCCCGGGCAAGATTTCCCAACTTGTCCCACGCGTGAGCACGCCGTGCTCACCGCGTGCTCACCGCGTGACGACGCGGTGACGACGGGGACGGAAGCGTCTGACTTTGCAGACATTTCCAGTTGGAGCTGAGCATCGCGAGAAACCGAATCCGGCGGAGCGGGGAGACGTGACGACGATTCCTTGTGATTCGGCCGTTGATGACGGCTCCAAGTCGGGATGAAGCCGTACAGCTCTCCCTCGACCCGGTACTGGACGACGAACCGATGCCTTTCGAGCTCGGCCATCAGAACGGCGAAGTCGACGTCATCATAGGGGAGCACGTCGAGCTTGAGTTCTTCAGGCTTCCAACGGAAACGGCCCTCTCGATCGGCGACGATCCAGAGCCCCTCGAACCCCAGGCGGATCGGGAGCTTTGTTTCCTGCTCCAGTCGAAACAGTCCCGAGTGTCGGAAAAAATCCGGTTTAACGCAGCGAATCCGTGTAGACATTTCTCTCCTGTGATTGATCTCGAGGAAGGGGAGCGCGGCGTGGCGTGCGTGCGATGAAAGTTGTGGGGGTCGATCGAGTCAGGCGTATGGTAATCTTCATTTGGATCCTAAGCTTCGTCGTCGTTGCCTTGGGATTCGCCGTCGGTTCGTTTTCTTGGGGGCGCTCGTCATCGCGGGCGCCTCTTCCTTCAGCCGGAGTCGCCGGCGGAGTCCGATCCCCCCACTAAAATTCCAGCCAAACTATCCCGCGGACCCGCCTCCCACACCTGCGGCTCATCAGACTTAAGCCACGCGATGGCGGCCTCGACCTCCTGCCGACGCCGCTCCGCGACGCGAAGCAAAACCCGCCGCAGCGCGGAATCCTCGCCCCTGGTCGGGTCGCGGTAGCCCACTTCAATCCACGAGAGCCTTTGCCGGTTTAGTGCGGCGGCATCAGCCACGGCGAATTGCCTGAGGCCGAGGAGCCGCCGAACCATATGAAAATTCATCGGGGTCGTCGTTTGGGTCACCGGGTCATCTCCGTTGAGACCCGTCAGTTGTCGCATGGAGTTTGGGAATGTCAAGCGCCTGAGTGGCAGGGAGTGGCAGGGAATGGCAGGAAAAATTCTCCGCGGCGGACAGCCGCGGTCAGGTGCTGGAAGGTTCTAGCGAAGTCGAAAGCTGTGTTGGTGTTAGAGGTTTCTCGCGAGCTCTCAAACTGCCATTCCCTGCCATCGTTCGCGGGGTGCAGGGAGTGGCAGGGAATGGCAGGGAGTGGCAGGGAATGGCAGGAAAAATTCAGCCGGCTCGCCGCGAAGGACCAACGTTGAAATCAGGAGTGTTAGCTCTAATCGACTCCGCCGAGATCCGTCCCCGCTTCGTCGTTTTCTTCAGCTTGCCGTCTCTGAGCCAATTGTGCAGCGTTCGTTCCGGGAGCTCGAACAACGTCCGCACTTGCGCGTAAGTCAGGGATTCGCCGCGCTCGGCCTTTGCCCAAAGTGTTTGTCGCTCTGCGAGCTTCTCCTGATCGATTTGCTCTTTCGGTATCGACGTGACAGCAGCCGACGTCCCCATCTCCGGAGTCACCGCGGCCGCGATCAAATCGCCGGCGTCGGCGGATCCGCGTGACGTGTTGATCGCCTCGCCGGCGGCCTTCTGACGGCCGGCTTCCTGAGCCGCGGCCTCGGCTTCCTGCTTGGCCGCCTCGATCATCGCGTCGTCCGCGATCCGCTGGAGCTCGGGCGCGAGCCATTGCTCGAACTCGGCCGTCCGTGCCGCGGCTTGCGCGGCGAGCTCCTGGGGACGAGGGTCCCCGTTTTTTCGCTCACTCTGCGGCGCCGGCGTCTCTGTCTCGGTCGCCTTAGCTTCGGCGGAGATCTTCCGATCGAGCTTCTCCTCGGGCTGCTCTTTTTCGGAGAGATCGACCTCGTCTTTTCGGTCCGCCGCGGCGCCGGTCGTGATTGGTTTCGCCGATCGGAATCCGATTTGCCGGAGGAATGCGCGATCGCTCTCGTCGCGCTGCTCACTCGACGGGAATGAAACGGGTTTCAGTTTGTTCGTGTATCCCGCAAGGATCAGGGCGCCAACAGCATCGGTCGACAGTCCCTCGCGGATCCACGTCGCGACGAGTTCCGGATCTTTCTTGTGACGCTTGCCGAGTCCTTCGATTTCCGAGATCCGCTTTGCCTCTATCGATTTCAGGAGCGGCGCCGAGAAGAGCGAGCTCGCGACTTCGTGCGCCACTCGTGCGACGGCTGCCTCGTCCTCGAGCTGCTTCGCAACGGGAGGAAACATCAGCTCGAGGCTACGACGCGCGCGGTCAAGAAATTCCTCTGGCAACCGTTTGAGATCGTCCAGGTTTTCTAGTTGGAGTTCTTGCTGCAGGTAGGAACTGAAGCGACGGGTTACGGCTTCCAGCTTCTTCGGGGGCCGATCATCGGACGCCATCGAGCACCTCTCGCGTGCTGATTTCTCGCGTTCTGATGGGGAGCTCTTTCCTCGAAACGGGCGGCTGCGAGAGCGCCGCCCTTCACCCGCCGAGGATCAGTCGGCGAGCTTCCGAGGAATGATTTCTGGAAATTGCCGGCGAACGAGGAAAAACGACGCTCAGCAACCCCAAAACCGCGACCATTGTAACCCGTGCTGGTCAAGGCGCACCAGCGATTCGCGGTGACGGTTTGTCTCTGCCGGTTTCCACAGCTTTTCCACTTTTGCGCGCTCGGAGTCTAAACTTTCCCCTGTGACGCCCCGGCAGTGCCAACGGTGCCTCGATCTCGGCCACGGATGCGCGGCGACGCATGAGACCGAAGACGTCGAGCCGATCTGTGTTTTCTGCCTGGACGATGTCCCGTGTCCCGTTCAGCGAAAGCTGCAACGCTCCGGGAGCGATCACGAAGCTCTGACCACGGAGAAGCCGGCCGCGGCTGCAGCCGTGAAACCGGCGAAACAATTCGAGGAGGAACCCATGCTGGAAACCACACTGGGAAAAGCAAACGGCGCGGCCGCGGCCGTCGCGACAAAGATGTGCTCGCGGCCTGGATGTACGACCGAGCTCGGGCCGAAGAACAAATCCGGCAGATGCAGTTCCCATTTTCACTATGGCGAGGCTGGGAAAAACCAGGCGAAAAGCGCCGGCAACGGGCACGCGGCGGCGAGCTCCGCCGGCGCCAACGGCACGCACACAGGGCCGCTCATCGTCGCGCCGAGGGCAGCGAGCGGGAGCGAGGGGGCCAACGGCCGGTCGGAGAGGGTCGAGACGGTCCCGGATCGCGCCGGCGACTTCCGTGAGGACCGGCTAGACAAGCTGATCTTGAGCTTGCCCTTCGCTGACAAGGCAAAAATTGCGGCCGCGTGGCTGAGGGGATCGCTCTGAGGAATCAGCGCCGGACGTTGTCCGGGTTGAACGTGGAGAGCTGCACGAGCGCGTCTTTCAGGCTCCGATCGATCTTGTCGGTGATGACGACGAGGTCCCGTTCCCCGATGAGCTCGGCCGCGAGCCGCGGGGGGATCTGCAGAATCCGCTGTTTGATCTCGAGCACGATCGAGGCGAGGTCCTTCGTGACCCGATCGATGGAGACAAATTGCCGACGTTCCTTCGCGAGCTCGATCTGCTTCATCTCGGCATCCATCGAGAGCAATCGATGGCGAACTTCCCGGTCCGCCGTGTACCCGCCGTCCGGATCCTCGACGGCCGCGGCCTGGAGCTTTTTCTGCAGGTAACGAACGTAGAATCTCAAGCACTTATCCACGTCGTAACGGCCGCGAGCTGCCTTGGGTAGTCCTTCCCTGACGAGTTGCTGGACCCGGCGCTCGCCGAGGTGGAGAGCGGCGGCGCACTTCGCGAGCGTTCCGAACCTGGATTTCGCGGGAGATTTTTTGCTCGATTTCTTGCCGGATGCCTTCACGCGCGTTTTTCTCTTCGCCATGGGCTGAGATCATATCGCGAGCAGCTCGCGACGGCTCCAGGATCGATCTTTCCGATCGGACTAACCCAAACCTCACCCGTCGGGCAATCCGCGCTCCAGGGCCTTCCAGCGCCGCCGCAAGGCGGTTTTCTCGAAGCGAAGTCTTCCCGTGAAGTCTCTTTCAAAAATTTGGGGAAGCTCCTGCTTCGAAAGCGAAACGAAACGGGCAAAACAATTGTGTTCACTAGACCATTGGGGAGGTCGCCGTCACCCGAGGTATGCCGGCCCCTGGGGTAGTACCTTGAGTCGACGTTCCTCGAGGAACAGGTCACCATTCCATAATCGTGGGGACTGCGGTTCGCGCTTCGGTGCGTCCCGGTCCACGTCGACGCGAAGAGAGGCAGAAAATTCCCACGCGCGCAAGGTTGACTATCTGCGTGGAGGCAGATCGGTAGTTCGAGGAAACATGCCCATGAATGGCTTCTGATTCAGGCTCCCGCGCAACACGGCCGGGATGCCATTCGGTGCGTTGCGGTAGAGAACCACCATCGACGCGAGTTCTTTGTAGCCGAGACCCATCTTCGGACTGATCCCCGCGCAGAGCTCGCGCATTCGCTCTTTGCAATCTGCGTCGAACAGGTTCGAGTTGTCGTGGAGCGGTCGCTCCGCTTTCGAGTGGAGATGCCCCGCGTACGCCTCGATCCCACGTTTCCCGATCTCGTAAATCGCTTCCTCGCAAATGCTCGGCACCAGAAGGAACTCGGAGAACGTGCCCACGACGTTCGTCACAGCAAAATCGCGTGCCGTGCAAAACTGATCGCCACTTCCGACAAAGTCGTCGACGTATACAAGCGCGCCTTCGCCGAGCTGGTTCGTGAGCTTGTTGAGCCCGAGGGAATCGCGCGAATCCATGAAGCGACAGCCGAGACGTTCCAGTCCCGCCGCGTCGCGAAGAATGTTCAGCATGACAGCACTGCTGCTTCCAGGGTCGTGAACCTGGACGTAGACGATCTTTTTCGGGGGAATGCCCGCCTTCTTCAACCTCGTCATCAGAGCATCGTTTTGCTCGACGAGGATGCGCTGTGTTGTCGATTCCGACAGGTAGATGATCCGGTCGAGAAGAGCCAGAGCTCCGGCGCGATCCTTCGCCTCGAACTGCTTCAGCCATTTGCGCGTAGACGCGAATGTCACGGGTCTCGGCTTATAGTCGCCGAACCGGAACACAGCATAGGCAACGCGAACGAGACTGAACATGATCTAGTCTTTGGAAATCTCGGGATCGTCGCTTCCTCGTAGAGCTTCCGCGAGGCTTTCGCAGTAGAGCTGAACTTCGATAAGCGCTTCCCTGAGACGCCGTCGTTCGTCGTCGTCGGCGGTGTTGGCGAGTTTGAGCTGGCGCAGTTGTCGGAGAAAACCATCGCACGTAGCAAGCGCATTCTCGAAGCGCCTTTTTCCCACGATGAACTGATCGAAGGCGGCTCGGGTTTCCAGGTCTCGCTTGAGAAAAAATTGTTCGACTCTTCGGATCACCGCGGCGCGTGTGGCGGGTTCGTCCTCGTTGAGCTCGTAGCTCTCCATGATCCGGCGAAAATGGATCACACTCTTGATCTTTTTCGCCTGATATTTTTCAACGAGGATGTCCGTGATCTTGTCGCGGCCGAGTGCCTTCAGTGTTGGGATTTCCTGCTCAGCGAGATCGAGAACGGGTAGCGCCTCGATCCAGAAGTTCGATGGGATGCGCGTCGTCGGCTCGGGATCGAGCGACAGCTCTTGAAAGCGCTCCGGGAACTTCAGAAGTTTTTTGCAGCGCTCGATCTGAGCTTCGCTCAATCCCGTGAATTTCGCGAGAGCCTTGTTGTCGTCGACGCCGAGCTCGCCCATCACGATCTTGAGGCTCAATGCAGTGGGCATCAGCTCCCACGCCTCGCGAAAATTGTGAATGGAGAACATGTAGAGCAGGCCCGCGATCTTGGTCGGAGTCTCGACTACGTTCGCCGGAAGTTCGAGTTTGTGGCCTTCTTTGTTCAGCTCGCGGACGCATCGATAGCGCCTCTCGCCGTCGAGGATTGAATACTTCGTTTGGCCTCTCGGCTGGTAGACCGTAATCGGAACGAGCACACCGTGCTCCCGGATGTTCTTTTTCAATTGCTGAAGCTGTGCCGGATCGAAAAGCAGGCGTGGGTTGTTCGGATTTGGTTTGATCTCATCCGGGCTGAGCTTCATCAGCGTCCCGGTCGGGATCACCTGGGGAACATCCGTATGCGTTGTGGGTCGAAGGGACGGCATGACACTCTCCGCTCAAACGTTGGAGATCAAAATTTCCTTTGAAGCCGATCGGTGTGCAACGAATCCCGCGATGTTTCGGCGGACGGAGACCGCTTGCGAATCGAACCCTTTTCGCAACACGTCCGCCTCTTCCGACTCGGCGTAGCTGACAACGAATGCGATGCGTCTGCGCGCGAGGCGTTCCATCCAGACGCGAAGCCGCTTGATGTCGTCGACACCGAAGGTCGCTGGATCGTACTCATTGAAAACCCGCCGGGACCTGATGGCGAAGGGAGGATCGATGTACACAAAGTCGCCTCGCTTCGCATGTTTCAGCACTTTCTCGAAGTCGCCGGACACAAGACGAGTCCGCCTCAGCCTGTTCGCGCAATCGCGAAGATGATCGGGAGAAGGCAGCGTTCCCGTTCCAGCTCCGCCGTACGGCACATTGAACTCACCCTGAAGGTTCGTTCGATACAAACCGTTAAAGCAGTATCGATTGAGGTAGATGAATCGCGCAGCTCTCGCGGACGCGCCGAGCTTCGCCGGATCGGTCGCGCGGAGTTTCGAGTACAGCCATTTGCTACGTCGGAGCTTGAGCAATCGCGAGAGAATGCCGTGGTGTCTGTACTTCACTTCACGGTAGGTCGAGATCAAATCCGCGTTGAGGTCACCCAGGATCGCGCGCTCCGGGCTCAGCGAGAAAAACAAACATGCCGATCCCGCGAACGGCTCCAGATAGCGCTCGTGCGACGACTTCCAGTAGGTCTTGAGAACGGGAACGAGTTGCCGTTTGCTACCCGCCCATCGCAAGAATGGCGTCGTCGTCGGTCTCTCGGCTTCCCTCACTTAATTGTGTCTTCCTGACTCCTGTGACGCATTGCCCGAGCGCGGCGCGCCTTCGCCGCGGCCTTCGAGGCTTTCAGAGCGATTGCACGCTGCTCTTTCTTCGTGAGAGCTTTGGATCTGGCCTTCCCGCCCTTGCTTCCCAGGGTTGCGAAATAATTCGACAGTGCACGCTGATTCATGGGGGCTAGCGTACCATAGCGGCTATGGAGCCGTAGCAGGGACCCCGAGAACTTCGCAGTGGTCGCTACGATTTATCAGTTGTGGACACCCGGCGGGTACTGCGTCATACTTTACCTCTGAAGAAACAACGCCCCGCCCGAGTGCTGAAACACTCAGGCGAGGCTGACCAAAGGAACACTGGAGGTTCCAAATGGCTGTATTCACGGTATCAGTCCTTTCGCCTTTCCCTCAAGAAAACCGCACCCACAGCGGCAACCTGATCGACTCTCTCCTAGAAGCAGTCAACGCCGTGACGATCGCCGCGAAGCGCGCGGAAAGGCCGAAGGCGCCGACCTACTGGTTTCCGAAGTTTCAGGAATGGCTCACGCTCGACGCCGCGGAGTACCTCGAGCAGCTCGTGAAAGAGGCGATCTAATGTCAACACTCAATCGCTTCGCGCTCCTCGTGCTCGGGTCCGGCGTCCTGAGCTTTCTCTTGTCCTTCGCGTACGTCTTCACGATCGGGATCCGATGACCGAGCGATCGACGCCGATCGTTCGCGTTTCAGCAAAAGTCCGAAAATCGAAATGGAGGCCACCAATGCAGGCAAAAAAATCGACACGCACTCTGCAACCAAACAGCAATCCGCATCCGCGCGGCACAGAGCTCGCGCGCGTCTACGAAGAGGGATGGCGAAACGGCTATCTCCAATCGGAGGAAATGCTGGATCACGTGACGGAGGTAATCGCGGGAGCGCGGTTGCGCCATGAACGCGATACCGATCCGAAGTCGCGCCGGCGGGAAGTGATCGACATCGACACACTCGTGCGCCGGGATCTCGAGCGCGAGCGAGCGCAAAAGCCGCTCACGCGAGTACTATGAGGAAATTCCGCTCAAAGTTCTTTCGGGGAGTCGCTTTCATGGCGAATCGTGGTCGTCCTCGCAGCACGGCCTGGGCCGGACGGTTTGGATCGTTTGTGTCGAGGTATCGGGTCGAGCTGCTAGCCGACGAGGTCGGCGTCGACCCTGCTTCGGTGTATCGATGGTTGCGCGGTGATTCCGCGCCCTCGGTCCCCGCTGCGTTCGCCATCGTCCAGGTTGCTCGGAGGTTCGGGACGCCGCTAACCCTGGAAGACATCTACTCCCAAGCGAGCCCCGCTCATCGGACGCTCGGCTGATTTCCGATCACGCGGCACTCATTTCCCCCCGCGTCCGATTGCCTTCGTGGCCGCCTTCGGATTGTCCGCAAGATGCTGGAGCACGATCCGGCCGGCGCCCTTCGTCGCGAGATGCTTCAGGACGAGCCCTTGATCAAGTCCGAGGGTAACGTCCATCTTCCCGCCGGCGCCGCCGCCGGCGCCCTGCACGAGCCCGCCCTCGGCGAAACGTGGCATCGCGCGCCCCGCGATCGGGGGGACGCGAAGTCCGCCGTTGATCGCCGCGAACGTTCCCAAGCCCCAGGCTTGCACGGCCGACTTGCTGATAACGACCTCGCCGGGAGTGAGCATCGCGTGTACGGAGTCGCTGTCGCCGACTCCAGGAACGACGCCGCCGGTATCGAAGCCAATGATCCCGGCGAGCGAACCGATCCCGCCGGCGCCGCCCCCGCTCGCGCCGCCTTGCTTCGTAACCGCATTGAGTAGCTTTTGCATCGCGATCTGGAGCAAGAGTTGCGTCACGATCTTTTGAATCGACCCGACGACCGAGCCGGCGAGCTCGCGGAACGCTTGGCCGATCGTGTGAGCTTGGAAGACGGTCGAGGTTAGAAACTTGTTGAGATCCCCCTCGATCGCGGTCCCGGATTGCCGCGCGAACTGTTGCATTTGATCGGACGCGGCCTTCGCGGCGACCTGGATCTCGCGAATGTGTCGCGCGAAATCTTCCGCCGCCTGGACCTGCTCGGGACTGACCGCGGTCGCTTTCATCGTGGCCGCGATCTGCTCGAGCGTCGCGACCCGCGAGAGCTCGAGTTGCGCGATCTGTCGCGTCGCCGTGTACTGAGTCTCGAGTCCGGCCGTGACGCGGAGCTCGATGTCGGCCTTCGCATCGGCGAGCGCCTTGAGCGCGTTCTCGCCTTGTTTCTTGTCCTCGTCGAACGCGGCCGACGAGAGCTTAAGTTGCTGGAGTTGCGACATCAGCGCCGCGACCGCTTCCGGACTGAGCCCCGCTTGTACGAGGTTGCGCTTGATCGCGGCCGCTTCGCCCTCGATCTCTGCGAGCGCCGCGGCGTACGTTTGCCCCTGGAGCTTGAGGATCTCCGACTGATAGCCCTCGACCGTTTTCTGATGCGCCTCTTTCGCGAGGAAGTATTCCGACTCGAGCTCGCCCTGCTTCTGAGTCCCGGCGATTTGCGCGAGTGCGATGTCGGAGTCGAACTTGGCGAGCTTTTGCGCTTTCGCGATCTCCTCGGCCGCGGTCCCGTCGGTCGGTGCGGCCTTGGTCGCCGCTTTCTCTTTTAAGAGAATCGCGACGCGCTCGTCGACGTCGGTTTGCGCGAGTTGCTTTTTCTTCGCGAAGTAGTCGCGCAGCGACTCGAGCCCTTCGTTGTACGAGATCTGATTTGCGGACTCCTCGGCCGCATTGTTGGCCTTGTCGAGTGCGAGCTCTTCCTGCAGACTCGCCTCGAGCGCGGAGAGCCGAGCTTTGTTCGCCTTGTCGTCGTTCGGAGGGGGATCGCCGGGGCCGGCCTTCGGCGCGAACTTGGCGGTCCGCGCTTTCTGTCGCGCCGCTTCCTCCGCGGCCGAGGGGATCAGGGCTGCATAGTTCGCCGCGAGCTGCTTGCCCGTCTGATCGAAGATCGCGATCATCCGGCCGGAGTCGTCCTTCGATTCCGCGACCGCCTTCTTTCCGCCGGCGACGAGCGCATCCCATGCGCCTTTGAAACTCCCGCTCTTGATCGCGTTCGCGACGGTCTCGCCGCCGAGCTCGATCGTCTCCCACATCTGATCGAACTCTTCTCGGATGACCGCGACCATCCCCCCGACGGTCGTCCCGATGTCCAGAAACCCGAGCGCGATGTAGCGGAAAACTGTCCCGGCCACTTCGCCCAGGGACCTGAATCCATCTGCGCCATTGCTCCGGAGCGCCTCGCCGAGCGCTTCGCCGGTCTCGATGATCGCGGGGTCGAGTCCTGCCTCGAACTGATTCGCCGCGCCCTTCGCGGCGCCGGCGAGCTCGTTCATCGCCGCCGCCGCCGCGAGCGTGTTCGCTGCGATGTCGGCCGTCATCGCTTGGCCGGTCGCCTCCGCCGCCGCGGTAACCTTGTCGTATCCCTCGCCGGCGAGCAGGTCCAGCGTCGGGATCAGTGCTTGCCCGCCGCGCCCCATGATTTCCTGAGCGATCGCCGCTTTCTGGAGTCCGGCGTGCATCTTCCCCAGGCGATCGGTGACGAGCCGGATCTTCTCGTCCGGTGACAGGTTCTTAAAATCGGCTTGCGTGATATTCAGCGCGCGGAACGCCGCCGCCGCCTGGGATCCGCCTTGCTGAAATTTGACGATGTTCGTCGCGAGCCGGCCGAGCGCGATCGCGACTTGCTCAGTCGAGACGCCGGACCCCTCGGCCGCTTTCGAGAACGTCGACAGCATGCCGGCCGATACCCCGATCTTCTCGGAGAGCCGCGCGATGTTTAAGTTGGTTTGGAAAACCTCTTTCCCGAACTCGGCGAGCTTGAGCACGACGGCCGAGGCGACGAGAGCTTGAAAGGCGCCGGCGAGGTTGAAGGACGACTCGGCGACTTCCTGCTCTTTTTGTTTCAGCGTGGAGAGTTGGTTCCCGAGCTCTTTGATCGCGGCCGAGACGCCGCGGTCTTCGCCGGTTAGTACGACTTTGATCTCTGGAGCAGTGTCCGCCATGTCACGTCACCCGCCGATCGCGTGTCCGTCCGAAGCGTTTAGTTCGGCCGGGGGAGCTCCAGTCGTTTTTGACCTTCGCTCCGCCGGCCGCTAGTACCGCAAGTCAGAAAACCCAAGCTACTAGCTTGGCTGACACTCGGCCACGACGAACGCGGCCGGGTACTTGAATGCACAATCGCCCATCACGAAGGTCGTGAGCTCGATCATGCCCTGCTTCTTGAGGCGGAAGGGGTCGACGATCAGCTCGAACCCGCTCCCCCACATTCCGATTACCATCGTGTTCCACACGCCGAGAATGAGCGCGCTATTGTTCGAGGTCGACCCGCGGACCCCGGTCTTCGGGACCTGATTCGAGCTCCGCGCCATGTAGCCGGCGAGCTCGTCGTTGTCGGTCCAGGCCGGGACCGCGATCGTGTTCGCGAGAACCGGGGTTAGTTTGAAAACCGCCTTGAGCGCCGGGGTCGTGAGCCATCCCGGGTCCCCGAGCTGATCGGCGTTCGCGTCTTCGAGCTGCTCGATCATGTGAATCACGTCGGCATACGCCGGAAGTCCGCCGTTGCCCGAGTCCGCGGCGAGAACGAACGACGTAATCCCGGATTGGTTCATCACGCCGACGGGAGAGTTCCCGCCGGTCGGTCCGGCGATCGCCGCGAAGTCGATCGCGATCGCCATGTCCCGCGCAAGGTCCTGCCTGACCATCGTATCCACGTCGACGACGGCTTGCGCGAGCAGTTGCCGGGAATAGCTCGTCGAGGACTGGTACGTCTTCGGCGAGCTGAGCACCTGCCCGAGGGTGAGGTTCGTTTCCGCGACGTCGACGCCGGGATTTTCAGCGACCCATGCGCCGGTCCCTTTCCCCGTCTGCTTGGGGAAGGCGACATTTTCTCGAAGCCCGGTCACTGTTTGCGCGCCCAACTCTTTCACGCGGAGCAGATTGTATAAATACTCGAGGAAATCACCAGGCTTTGTGAACTTGAGCTCGGCCCCCTGGGTCGTGGTCGCCGAGTCCAGGCCGGCCCGTTTTATCTGCGTTCTTCGCTCGCCCTTGCGGGCGAACTCGCCGGCAGAAATGTTCCACGGGATGAAAATTCCGCCATGACGCGGGCCGACGTTCGAGTATTCTCGCTCGAGCTGCTCCGAGATCTCGAGCTCGAGACAGTTTTCTTCCTTCCCCTCTCGGCACCGTGCGCTCGTCAGAATCGCGCGGCCCAAACTGTATTCCCTGAGCTCGCGCTCGGTAAGGGAAAATCGCGGCGTCGAAGGCCGCTCCGCTCCGCCGGTCTCAAAGTGTGCTGTTGCCGCTGCCGTCATAAATTCCTCCGTGAACTTGTTTGAAACAACTTCTGGGGAAGGTGCGGGCCCGGCTTAACCGGCCCGAAGAAAAATCAGTTCGACGCGGAGCACGCGGCGCCGCCGATCGGAATCGGAAACGCGGTCGGGCAGAGCCGTTTAAGCATCTGTCCCAAATTTTCATTCGCCTGTGACGCGCGAAGACTTTGCTCGGTGAAGTCGGCACCGTCGCTACTGCACAAGATCTCGACGGCTCGATCGCTTTCGTAAATCGCTCGCGCGACTGCGCCGATGAACGCACGTCGTGTAAGCGTGTCTTCCGCGGCTACCTCGGCCGCCTGGATGAAAAGCTCGAGCAGATCAGGATGGGCGTCGACCAGCGACTTGTGAACCTCGCTCGAGTGAATCAGCGCGAGAACCTCGAGAGCGGGATCGCTGAGAGTGGGATTGCTCATCGGCGCCCACTCCCGGATCTCCCCTTCCGAAACGCACAATCGATGCGGGTTTTCGAGCTTGGGGGTGACAAAAAGTACGACAAAAAGCAGGGACGATCGGAGCAGGGGATTGAGGCGACACGAGTTAGAGCAACTACCGCAAGGTCTGCAAAACCTTTATACGTGAGTTCGATTCTCACCCGCGCCTCCAATTTCTTTTCAAAGCCATGCAATTCCGGCTAGATCAGGCCCACCCATCTATG
>Ga0182018_10002956_pt1 | contig 16055 bp, 13 predicted proteins | sample 812P2MmetaG_FD_120490 | JGI IMG/M metagenome (GOLD analysis project Ga0182018, IMG submission 120490) | Permafrost microbial communities from Stordalen Mire, Sweden - 812P2M metaG | ecosystem: Environmental > Terrestrial > Soil > Wetlands > Permafrost | place: Sweden: Stordalen | collected... | reverse complement strand
TCTGTGAACGCGGAGTAACTTGCCGAACCATCGCTGTTGTGATGGAAACCGTCGTGCGCGTTCTTGCGCCAGTCGGTGTTGATACTCGTAGCGCCGAAGAGATTCTTCGCGCAAAGTGTCACCCCTGAACTCACATGCGCTCTCATCACGGCAGCATCAATTAAGTAGGCGGCCTCAACCACCGTGGTATCGAGTCCGGTAGCGTTGTGGCTTTCAACCGAAAAAGGAATCGCGTTGGGTTTGAACTCGGCCTTTGCTCGTCCGTCCCCCCCGATATGGTCCACAAACGTGACGCCTGGAAATTCATGGTGAATCTTGTCGTAGAGATCGCCCGGGATGAACCGGCTGGAATCGAAGATGGTGATCGATCGTTCCGGCACTCTTCCCGGGCCGGTCAGATGTCGGACGAGCGAAAGGATCATATGGGGCGAGGAGTTTAGGCGTTCGATCGTGCCATGGCCCGTTGTGTTGTTCAGGTTCGCCTTGATCGCAATCTTCTCGCCAGGCCTGTATCCGGCTTTGCCGCGACCATGTGTACGATTGAAGTATTGAAAGATGGAGTTCCATGCCTGGGCGTCGCTTTTTTGATTTGTAAGACAACAAATGGAACCGGAAACCATGCGGTCAATCACAGACTGGTGGTTATTATCATCGGCCCACCACGAACCTGTGCCATCCCAGGTCACAGCCGTCGGATCGTGCGCCCAAGTCACTCGGCCGGGAACGACGCCGCGGGGAACTCCTAATGGGGAAAGCGGCTCGAACAAGGAGGGCCGCAGGTAGGTGGCAGCTGCAAGAGCCAGAGCGAATTGTCGGCGCGTCATGTCCATTTTAACTTGCTCCTCTCGCACCAAATCTTACGGTTCCGTGGGTCATTTTGCCCGAAAGCGCAGAAACTGCTGCAGCCTCTTCACAGACAGCACGGCTCAAAGCGTAGTGAGAGCCAAGAGTGTCTGGTCTCCAGGATTGACGGGGGACGCGGTCGCCACATCGCTCGCCGTCTCGCTCTTGCCGTTCGCGAAGAGCCAACTCAGGATCGTGTAGGCCGCGATGGCCCGCGGACGAGTGTGTCCGTATGTTGAGAAGATTTACGATGTCTCGCGCTAGAGGCCTACTGATTTCATATCCTAATGCTGCTCGATTTCCTAGAATTGGTCTGCATATGGTTGAGGCTACCGATTTCTTATCCTCATGCCAGCGCCTCGCAGCGACTGCTAGAAAATCAGCGGGTTGCGTGAACACCGAAGAGTCTTTTTGGATAAACTCTATGCCGGAGAAATAGGGTTTAGCAGGATCCGCCATCCCCCTGGTGATGACCCTGAACATGCGGAGCGCTTCGGTCTCGTGGTCCCTCTGGATTTCGCATACTACTTTAATGCTCTCGTGCCGCGGAACAGCGCGGTTCAAGGCAATTAAAATGGTGCTCAAGCACGTTAAATAACCGGCGAGCGCCGTCGTTGCTTGAGTTCCGTCCTTAATCAAATCCACGTAATCGGCAACCCGTACTAGTGAACAAAGCGGCTTCAATCCCTGTCTTTCAGGGATCGGCGCAAGAGCGTCTAGTAAGTATTTGGCTCTTTGTGACTTGCTATCGATTCGGAGGGTTTTCATGCGCAGAGACTTTCTGCGACCTAGTGCCTGCCTCCAGTCACGGGAGAGGGCATTCCACTGGTCATCACGACCATAGAAGCCGGCCACGGCAACATACTGGCTTGAAGTTGATGGGTCACTCTTGCTGAGGTAGGCGGTGAGCATCAGGCAGTCACCATGATCGTGATCGTGCCGAAATTGCCCGCGAATTCGCTCGCAGCCGGAAAGGTGTCGAGCAGGCCACCCTGCCTCTGGCTGCGCCATTCCACGTTGTAGAGGAAAAAAGCCTTGTTCCTATTGAGGTTGTAAAGATTCCCGAGAGTTATGCGCTCAACCAACGTCGAATCAGCATGCATTCTTACCTCCACGGTGATTGGCTTCACCGTTAACGTACACGGAGCGGGTTCCGTTCTGAGCACCCCCAGTGGGGCCATTTAGCGGCAAGAAGCCTATCTTGTCAACCTAAAATACCGGTATTCTAAGAGATATTTACCTGAAAAACCGGTATTCTGGCTTTTCCCTGTATCGCTAGACCTGCCGCTGTGCCCGAGGCTTCAACAAGGTAGAATGCTGCAAATGCCGGTGGCGGCGCGGCGCCATGCTAAGGTGCTATGTTTGTCGAATGTTAGGAGCGATGCGGGATGACAGCTCGGAAGAAGAAGGGGGGTGGCAGGAAAACCCGTGACGTTACGTTGAAAATGGTGGCCGAGCACGTGGGGCTCACCAAAGGGACCTGTTCCGCGGTGCTGAACAAAACGGCTGCATCCCGATCTATTCCACTGCACACCCAGGAACGAATCCTCGCTGCGGCTCGGGAGTTGAATTACCGCCCCAGCTTCTATGCCCGGAATTTGGGAGTAAAGCGCACCTATATGATCGGCGTGGCCACCCTGGAGATCGGTGACTTTTACAGCTCGCCGATCATCACTGGCATTGAACGATACCTTCGCCAGAAGAATTTCTTCTTCCTAACCGTCCCTCACCGCCACGACCCCAAGCTGCTTGAAACCTATTCGCACATTCTCCTGGACCGCGGCGTCGAGGGTTTCATTGCAGTGGACATCTCCATTGATCGTCCGTTGCCGCTGCCGACGGTTGCTATCCCCGGGCACCGCCGCGTGAAAGGTGTCACGAACATCGTTTTGGATCACCGGAGAGCCGCATGGTTGGCGCTGAACCATCTGATCGAGTTGGGTCATCGAGAAATTGCCTTCATGAAGGGATCCGAGCTCAGTCCAGATTCCGAGGACCGCTGGACGGCCATCCGTGAAGTTGCCGAAGAACTTGGCATCCGCATGCGATCGGAACTTATCGTCCAGCTGGAAGGCGATGACGCCACGCCTCAACTGGGTTACCCCTTCGCGAAACAGCTGCTTTCACGCAAACGGCCATTCACGGCGCTGTTTGCTTACAACGATATCTCCGCGATCGGTTCCATCCGCGCCATCCAGGAGGCCGGTTTGCGAGTTCCCAAAGATATTTCTGTAATGGGATTCGACGATATTAGAATTGCCGTTCATAACAACCCGAGTCTCACTACGGTGCGCCAACCGCTGCAAAAGATGGGAGAAATAGCAGCGCGAGCCCTGTTGGATCGGATCGAAGGTCACGACGACGGGGTGTCGGAAATAACGATTGAGCCTGAGTTTGTCGTGCGGAATTCGACCGACAGGGTAACCGCTCAACCTTCGGCAGCGCGCGACCATCAATACGTTCCGGCGCGAGCGCGAGGTTAATGAAGGGACAATCCGCAAGGGCTGCTGTTCCCAAAGCGATCTTTGGTCTGCGCTTTCCCTGATCTGACCGAGGCACAGCATTGGATCGATACGGCCTAACCGAGAGAGTTTTTTATTTTTCGGTAAACACCGGTGCGCGTTTTTCAACGAAATGTGCAACGCCTTCTTTGAAGTCCGCGCACTGCAAGCTGGCCAGCATTTCTTGCTCAGAACGTTCAAACGACCCAGTCAGCGTTTCAAACATCGCTTCATACACTTGCCGCTTGATGATCCTCGTCGACCGCGGGCTGACGTTCGACGCCAGGTCTATCGCGTACTCCCGCACTTTCTCCATGAATGCATCGCGCGGATAGACTTGGTTCGCCAGTCCCATTCTCATCGCTTCCGCTGCATCGATCATTCTGCCGGAGAGCAACAGATCCAGCGCATTTGCGTGTCCCACAAGGCGCGGCAGCATCCAGGCCATTCCGTACTCGGCTATAAGTCCTCGCCGGGCGAAAGTTGTCCCGAATCGCGCGGCATCAGAAGCAAACCGGATATCGCAATACAAAGCAATCACCAAGCCCAATCCCACTACCGGCCCATTGATCGCGGCAATCACGGGTTTCGTCACAGCCGGGAAATACGAATATTTGTGTCGAAAGTCATCTCGAACTACGTCGGGTTTGCTCTCTGTTTTTTGCACCGCCTGCGCCGTCCGCGCTGCATCGAGTCCCTTTTCGGCGACGGTGCTCAAGACCGACATGTCTGCGCCGGCGCAGAACGCGCGCCCCGCCCCCGTCAGGACAATGACGCGAACGCTTTCATCGCGCTCCGCCTCTTCCACCGCACAGCGCACTTCGCGTTCCATGATGGCAGTCCAGGCGTTGAGTTTGTCGGGACGGTTAAGCGTAATCGTGGCGACGCGGTCGGCCACCTGGTATAACGATTCCTGATTTGGCATAGCGAGGCGAATTATATACAATGCAATCGCGTTAGTCACATTCATTTGTGTCATACCATCATATCTTCATATACGGGTCACGAAACCAGAGGCTTCCATGCCATTCGTTGTGAACGAAGATGTCAAAATATATTGGGATGAATGCGGTTTCGGCGAACCTCTGCTGCTCATCATGGGCCTCAGCTATCCCTCCTACATGTGGCATCGCACCCGGCCTGTTCTTGCCCAACGCTACCGCACCATTGCTTTCGACAATCGCGGCATCGGACAAAGCGATGTGCCTTCGGGCGTTTATTCCATGCCCTCGATGGCCTCCGACGGAGCCGCAGTGCTGGATGCTGCGGATGTGGAGGCCGCACATGTATTTGGTCTGTCCATGGGAGGCATGATAGCGCAGGAATTTGCGCTTCAATATCCGAAGCGGGTGCGCTCGTTGATTCTGGGTTGCACCGCTGCAGGCGGGCCCCATGCCGTGCGAGCCGAAGCCGCAGTAATAGAGACCTTGTTGCGTCAAGGCATGACACCCGAAGAATCCCGGGAGGCTTTCACGCCATTCATTTATGACCCCGCCACTCCGCGCGAGCGCATCAACGAAGATATGGCTATCCGCATGAAGTGGTACCCCACCCCCCAGGGTTATGCAGGCCAGTTGCAGGGCATTTTCGGATGGGAAGCGTATAGCCGCATCGCGCAGATCACCGTCCCAACGCTGGTTATCCACGGCAAAACCGACAGACTCATTCCAGCCGCCAACGCCAAATTAATCGCTGAGCGAATTCCGGGAGCGAGGTTGGTGTTGATTCCCGATGCCAGCCACATCTTCGAAACCGACCAGCCTACTGCAGCCCACCAGGCAATTTTAGAATTCCTCGGCGCTCAGCAGGATGGCTCGCGAGTAACCCACGCCTAGGTTGACGGTCTTTCTTCCTTATCCAGGGTCCATTTCGTCGCCCGCCTGCGCGCGCCGAAGCAGTCCGAGTTCGCGTCCGGCTTGGAACCAAATCACGGCCTAGTTGTCCGATTGGAGCTTGGGAATAGACCGGCGGTGTCGAGCGTGCAACTACTGTCCAAAATCCAGGGTTTCGGGGCGGTTTTTGGGGTATCCTTCGCCAAAATTCGAGATCGAAGTCTTGGGCACGGCGGTGCCCTTCTTGTAAAACTGACTTCTCCGGCACACGCATCGCTGCTAATGAGCAAGAAGCCAGTAAGAGGCTTTTGGGGGGAAAATGCGATGGCAAATTGTCGGACACCTAATGTATTTTGGTCTCCTTTCCTGAAAAGGGTGGAAAGCGGCCTCCGCAACAATTCCGATGATCCGTTATGAAACAAGCGACTAAATTCCCGAGAGTATTGTTGGCAGTTCTCTTGTGCGCGACCGTGCTCGTCGGACAGGAACCTTTACAGGTCACGACTACCGTCAATGAATCCTTCATCGCCGGGCGGCCCGTCGCACTCGACAGTCATGACAAGCTTCTTCCATGGCCCATGCCGGACAACACCGGATATTCCTACTCCTCCTATTTTCTCTCGCAATGGACCATTGTCTGGGATCAATACAATCGCCAGCGCCTGCCCTATTTCTTCTGCTGCTTCGATTTTGATCGCACTACATTTGAATTGATGCCGGACTGGCATTGGGTTAATTCCACGGGTTACTTGCGCGCGATGATGCAGGGATTTGTCGAAAGACTCTACCCTTACACGGGAGACCCTCACACGCTGGAGTTCCTGCAGAATTTCGTGGACTACGAACTGCAGAATGGCCTGACGCCGGAGGGCTATGCGTGGGCGCAAGTGCCGTACCCTTCCGCGAATCCGGGCAGCCGGCGCTATACGGGCTGGAGCGAACACGGAGAGGATTATGTCGAGCCTCACGTGGTTGGGGAAGATGGCTACGCTTATCTTCGTCTTTATGAGATGACGGGAAACACCAAGTACCTGCGCGCGGCGATTCGCTGTGCCGAAGCGCTTGTCAAGAATTTCAAGCCTGGCGATGAACTGAATTCCCCATGGCCGTACCGGTGTTTCGCGCGCGACGGGAGCATCCATGGCGGCACCGGGATGTTTCCTTATTCCGCTAATGTCGTGGAACCGATCATGTTGCTCGATGAGCTGATCCGTTTGGATCAGGGCGACGTCGCTGCGTTTAAAAAGGTCCGCGAAGGCGCCTGGGCTTGGTTGATGAAATACCCGATGCAGAACAATGCGTGGGTCGGCTATTTCGAGGACGTGAAGGCCAGCATGGGAAACATGAACCAGGTCATTCCTCTGGAATTTGCTCGCTACATCCTTTTGCATCCTGAAAAGGATCCCGATTGGCGCGAGCATACACGCAAGTTGATCGACTGGGTGAAGACCACGCCGAAGTGGCCCAAGTACATCGTGCACGGCGCTACGGTCACGACCGAGCAGGGGAGCGGCCTCAAAAACTTCTGTTGCAATCTTCCAAATCAATGCTGCGATAGCCACAGCTCCAGGCTCGCTGCCGTTGAAGCGCTCTACTACGCAAAAACCGGCGATGCAGCCTACAAGGAAGCAGCGTATCGCACCTACAATTGGGTCACTTATTTCCAGGGGCTGTCAGCAGCCGCACACGCTCCCTATAGCACTCAGTGGTGGTTCACGGATGAGTTCGCCGATGGGCCTCGCAGAATGATGGACGCATTCTGGGCGGTTCCGGAGTGGGCGCCGGCCGACGAATCGCATTTGCTGGGTTCCCTCTCGGTGGTTACAAAGATCGCGTACGGCGCCGGCTCGGTCACCTATTCAACCTTCGATGACGAGTCCACCGATGTGCTGCGTCTCGATTTCTCGCCGGACTCCGTGACCGTAGGAGGCAAGGCCATCGCGCGTCGCAAGGATCTCGATCAGCAGGGTTTCACTTTCGATGACGCATCCGGCGTGCTCACCGTCCGGCACACCGCATCGCGAGACGTCGACGTTCAAGGAAAGAGCAATCGCTTCCCGCCTTCGTATATCACGTTCGACGATCCGCATCTTTCGGCGGGGACACTCTTATCAGGCCAATACCCTTCCGGTGTCATTGATTGGGGTGACGGTGAATGGCAGATCGGTACTCCTTACGGAAAGTTCGGCACGTTTACACTTGCTCTCGCGGATCCAAAAGCGCGGCACGCGGAATTTCGCTTTTACACGCCACGCGTCTTCGAAGGCCTGGATGTTTACAATGGTGGCGATGTGGATGCGACCATCCTGATTCGTTCGCCGGAGATTCGGGAGATGTCGTTCACCATCAAGCCCAAGGAACTTCGCCGTGTAAGAACGCAATGGCGTGACGCAAGTTCCCAGATATTCTTCGACATCACCGATGGGCAGGCGCTGCGTTTTGACAATCTCGCGTATCATCACCCGTAGGTTCACGGCCGTTCCGACAGCGTTCCATCCGATTTTGGGCGGCCGGCAGAACTATTTTAAGGTGACTTTCTTCGTTAGCGGCAAGGCTTGAGATGATCCGCCGACCAGGAACGAATAATCCCCCGGCACGAGTTTCCATCCGTCGGCAGCCTCGTCGTAGATCGACAGATACTTGGGATCAACGGTCACGCTGACCAGGGCGACTTCACCGGGGTTCAAATGCACCTTCCTCCAACCCACCAGGCGCTTTGGTGGTTCTGCGGCGTTGGCGGGAAGCGCGGCGTAGACCTCAGCAATTTCCAGTCCGGCACGTCCGCCAGTATTTTTTACTGTGAACGTGACCACAGTTTCCTCTCCAAGTGTGACTTTCAGGTCATGGTAGCTATACGTGGTGTAGGATAACCCGTAGCCGAATGGAAAAAGCACCGGCTTGTTCTCGGCGTCGTACCATTTGTAGCCGACCTTTAATCCTTCGTCATAGTGAACGCTAAATGTGGGCTTGGCTTCTCCGCTCGTACTGACCGCGGTGGCGCCCTGTCCCTTCTCCGGTGGCATTACTAGCCGAGGATGTGGCAGATCGGCTTCGCTGCGGGGGAACGTCATCGGAAGCTTCGCGCTGGGGTTCACGTCGCCGACCAGAATATTAGCAACTGCGTCCGCGCCTTTGCTGCCGGCGTACCACGCTTCCATAACGCCGCTCACTCTTTCGATCCACGGCATGGTCACGGCGGTACCTGTTTCCAGCACGACGATCGTTCGCGGATTTGCAGCGGCGACCTTTTCGATCAATGCATCCTGATTTTCGGGCAGTGACAAGCTTGGTAAATCCATTCCTTCGCTAGTCCATTGATGCGCGAATACGATGGCGACATCCGACTTCTTGGCAAGATCCGCGGCAGCCCCGGAATTCACGCCAGAATCGAATTGCACGCTCGCACCCGGAATTTTTGCGCTGACAGCCTTCAAAGGGGAAGTTGGAAACCATATGTGCTCCTGCCATTTTGCGCCCGGACGTCCGGGCGGATCGACCTGAGCCGATCCGCCGCCCGAAATCATTCCGGCATCGGCATGCGCGCCGATAATCGCGACAGAATGAATCGTGGCGCGATCGAGCGGAAGTATGTCGTTTGTATTTTTCAACAGCACGATACTTTGCTCGGCGATATGCCGCGCTGTCTCAAATCCGCCCTCCACGTCCACCACCCCTTTCGTCGTGGGATAGTCGACGATTCCAGACGCAAACTCCGAGCGCAAAACGCGATGCACGTGCTCATCGAGCTCTGCGACCGAAACCTTCCCTGTTTGTACCGCTCGTTTGAGCCCTTCGCCGAAAAAGTTGTCCTCCGGTTCTTCATTATCCAGGCCCGCAGCCGACGCTTTCACGGTGCTGTGCGTTCCGCCCCAATCGGACACGACGAAACCTTTGTATCCCCACGTTTTCTTGAGCAGGTCGGTCAGCAGATACTTGTTTTCGCAGGCGTAGTCCCCATTGACCGCATTGTAAGAACACATCACCGCGCTGGGATTCGCGATCTCGATACCGATTTCAAAGGCCAGCAAGTCGCTTTCGCGCATCGCGCGCCTGCCAATAATCGAATCCACTTCATTGCGCCCGCTTTCCTGATCATTCACGGCGTAATGCTTGATATCGCCAATTACATGCTGCGCTTGTTCGCATTTGATTCGGTTGCCCACCAGCGTGCCCGCCAGAATCGGGTCCTCGCCCATATATTCGAATGTCCGGCCATTGCGTGGCTCCCGCGTGATATTTACGCCGCCGCCCAGCGTCATGTTGTAGCCTTGCGCGCGCAATTCCCGTCCGATCAGCGCGCCATATTCACAAGCCGCGTGGGAATCCCAGCTTGCTGCCGAACCTAGATTCGACGGCAGGGCCGTGGAGTAGCGACCGTTTTCGCCGCTGCTCCGCACTCCATAGGCGGCATCGCTCATTTGGATCATCGGAATGCCCAGCCGTGCAACGCCAAGCACAAACCCAGCCCCGCCATTGCCTAGATAAGCGTTCGGTCGTGGTTTCCCCCAACCAGGCATGCCGTTTCCGTGCACGAGATCGATCTTCTCGTCCAGTGTCAATTCCTTGAGGACCAGGTCCGCGCGCTCATCCGGCGAAAGATTCGTATTCATCCACGGGCGGTTTTGCTTCGGTTCCTTGTCCTGGCAATGCGAACGGAAGGGCGCAAGGATAGGGACAACCGCGAGCGAAAGGGCGAGGGTTGCGGCAAAAAGGAACGACAAGCGAGCTGGCTTGCTCATTTGTGGAGACATCCCCGAAGAGTGGATTTAGGGAGGCCATAATACTCGTTTCTAGAGAGAGACGCATGCGCGAGGAGTTGCGCAGACCTCGACACAGATGATGGAAAGTAGTCCGAAGGCATCGGCAGTACGTTTACCCCCAGACACAATCCAATTTCTTGCTGTTTGAAGTAGCTCTGCTACGGTCCTGTTCGCGGCGGGATTGCATATCGCTTCGCGCGACAACAACCGAGGATCGGCGTGGCCAACTACAAAAACAGCGTAGTCTGCCGTCGACGTGACTGCCAGCCTCAGGATGCTAGTGTGCGGAGCGCTCCTCTTGATGGTTAACGCTAACGTCCTCAAGGCGTACGCAGCCCAATTTCTTGATCGGAGGTGCCGCGCCGTTTCTATCTCGCCGGCGCCCTCGCCACCATGGTAGAAAGTGGAGCGGCCCTTAGTGCAAAGATCGGTGGCGTTTTGATCCAGCGCGTGAATTACCAGGCGTCCTTTCTCGGTTTGGCGGCTGTCGCTTCGGCCGCGTTCGGCTTCCTCTGGCTCGCCGTTGCTGAGGCTCTCGACAACAACGACAACGCCTCGTCCAGCGTTGCCGCTCAAAAACAATTTCAACCTAGCCTCGGAAAATGAGGGTCTCGCCCCATGACATGCGTTGACCGGCCGGAAACCGTGGTCCCGAACGCGCAGCTCGGCCCAAGCCAAAATGGGAGAAAGCAATAAGTGATCTCCCCTTCCTTGGCCCACCTTCTGCTGGGGCTCATTGTCGTCGTCAGCATCGTGTTCATGCTCATTCGTCCGAGGAATATTCCCGAGGTGTATTGGATTGGAGGCGGAGTTCTCCTACTCCTGGTCCTGCGTCTGGTACCTTTGCCGCTCGCAGGCCGCGCCGCCGCAAAAGGAACGGACGTCTATCTTTTCCTCGCCGGCATGATGCTGCTCTCTGAACTTGCCCGCGAGCATGGCGTCTTCGATTGGCTTTCCTCGGTCGCCGTGAGAAGCGCGAAGGGTTCGTGCTCGCGATTATTTGTTCTCGTCTATGCGGTCGGCACCGTCGTCACCATTTTCATGTCCAACGACGCAACCGCCGTCGTGCTTACTCCCGCGATTCTGGTCGCTGTCCGCAAAGCTGAGGTGGAAGCTCTGCCGTACCTTTTTGTCTGCGCGTTCATCGCCAACGCCGCTTCGTTTGTCCTGCCGATTTCCAACCCTGCGAATCTGGTTGTCTTTCACAATCATATGCCGCCGCTAGGGCGATGGCTCCTCTGGTTCAGTATTCCTTCGATCCTCAGCATCGTCACCACATTCGTGCTGATGCGCTGGTTTTTCCGCAAGCAACTTCGCGGCGCCATCTCTGGTGAAATCGAAAATCACCCGCTCAGCCAGCACGGCAAATGGGTGCTCGGCGGATTGGCGGCGACGACGGTGGTTCTGCTCGCGGCATCTTCCCTGGACTGGAACTTGGGTCTGCCGACGTTGGTGACCGCCGTCGCTGTCGCTGCGATGGTTTCGCTCAAGGCGCGCAGCAATCCACTTCCGCTTGCGCGTGAAATCAGCGGGAGCACTCTTGTCCTCGTTGCTGGGCTCTTCGTGATGGTCGACGGAGTCGAAAGCCTTGGCGCGCTAGGGCACACCCAAGCTTGGCTTGTCTGGGCCGAGACCCGTGCACCTTGGGCAGGCACGTTGATCACCGGATTCGCCGTAGGTTTCGCCAACAATCTGGTGAACAACCTCCCCCTCGGACTGATCGCCGGAAGCACGCTGCACGCCACTCATGCCCAAGGATTGATCGCGAGCGCCGTGCTGATCGGCGTAGACCTCGGTCCAAATCTTTCGATCACTGGATCGCTGGCTACGATTCTATGGCTCATCGCATTGCGCAGAGAAAAGCTCAATGTGACTTTCTGGAGCTTTCTGAAAGCCGGCGCCATCGTCATGCCTGTCGCTTTGCTGTTCTCGCTCTGCGGCGCCATCGCGATGCAGGCGTGCTTTGGAGCTAAGTAAGATCTCTAGCTGCCCGCTTCAAGCTTCTTCGATTGATCCTTCTTGCGTTCGCTTTAATTCGCGCTCTGTCATGCAAACAGAGTCAAATACAAAAATCACCGGCATTGCCGCGCGACTAGCCCAGCAGTTGCTTCATGTCGGTGACGTTGTTCGATTGGGTGCCGCGCGGCCACGCTGGTCCGATTGCGACGGCTTCGTTGTGGCCTTCAAACCAGGCCACGAAGGAAGACTGCTCGGCTCCTGGGAGCCTTTGCTGGTTGAGCCAGTTGTAGTAGGCACCAAAATCGCCATCGACCAGGGAGCCGACCGGATCGAGTTCGGCGGGCTTCGTGTCTTTGGAAATCATCTCGTTCATCGGCCGTTGTCTCTGGCGCGGGGCAAAGCGAACCAGCAACGTGAGGGGTTGCGCGCGTCGGAGTGCTTCGCGCGCCGTCCACTGCGCGAAGGTGGTGGCGAAAATTTGTGTGCCGGAGCTTTCCGTCAGTACTTTTAACTGGAATCGCTCCATGACCGGATCGCTTGCTTTCCCTTGAGCCGCCGACATGCCGAGATCCTCGGGGCGCATGCGGGCCATCAGCGTTCGCAAGGCTTCAGGCCCCATGCCGGGCCGTTCGATTTCCGCACGCATCTTCGCGGTTAATGCCGCGCGCGCGGGTTGCAGGGCGGCGTAAGAAACACACGTTAGCGCAGGAGCGTGTCTGGCCTCCTGGCCGCCATCGATGTACCAATGAGCGTAGGGAACGGGATGCGCTTTTGCCCGCGCAGCGACGGCATCCAGCAACATCGCCAAACCGTTTTCTGGTTCAACGTGATTGAAATATGCGCCATTGGGACGGAGCTTTCGGAAAAGCGGCGCGTCGTACGCGGCTACTCCTTGGCCGACGATAGCGATGCCAAGTCTCGGGATCGGCGGCGGCTCTGGCGGCGCAGCTGCGCGCAAGCGTTCAGCATAGCCGACGGCTGCGGCGCGAAACGCATCAAGCTGATGAGTGCTCCACAAATGCGCCGACAACTGCTCCACAAATTGCGCGGGGGCATTCACCCAATCCGAATTTTCAAGCTGCGATGAAAGATGAATCTGCACGAAACCTTGAAACCAGTCTTTCAACTGTTCGGGAGAAAGAGACGCGAGGTTCGCTAGTTCCTTCTCGACGGCTCTGCGCTCGACGGGAAACTTGAAATCGTATTCAATGACCTCTCGCAACAGGCTGGGCAAGAAGCTCAACGGAAGACGTTGCAATGCGCCGATGTAGTTCGCGGCTAGTTTTCGAGCTTCCGGTGGATAGCCGTTGAACTGTTCGGGCTTGAGGTCGGTTGGCTGCATGACGATCACAACAATTCAGGTATCGGCTTGCCTTGCGAGAGTGAAGCCGAAAATCCGAGCATGGAGCCGAGCGTCGGCACTAGGTCGGTCGATTCCGCCGGGCGATCGTAAACGACGCCTTCGCGGACGCCGGCGCCCATGGCCATCATCCAGGTGGTGCGAGAGAGAGCGTCGCCGGTGCGGTGATGCTGAAAGCCGTTGCCGCCGGCGTCTTCGTCGGAGTCGCGCCCAAAATCCGGCAGGATGAACAGCGTGGTGTTGGCCGCGTACTCCGGCTCGGTTTGAATGGTTTTCCAGAGATCGGCGCAGAGGCGATCGGTGCGGCGAATGCCATCAATATATAAGGAGTAGGCTCCGGCGTGGGCGATATCGATGTCATGCATGGTGATCCACAGGAGGCTGGGCGCGACTTGCCGCATCAATTGGCGCGCAATGTACACGGAGAGTTCGTCGGGGCTGGAAAGAGTGAGGGCGTGAGCTTTGAAGTCGTCGACTGAGAGCTTCAGCATGATCGCCAATTGCTGCAATTCGAACTGGTTGCCGGCGAGCTCGGGGGTGTAGAACGGAGTTTCGTAGTTGTCGCGGAGCAGGTGCGCGTAATCGCTTCCGCCACCCGACGTGGCTGCGGTCAGCAGATGCTTGGGCAGAATCACCCGCGCTCCCAACCCTGGACCGTAAGAACGGTGGCTGCTTTCGCCAATACGGTTGAAGCCGTTGCTGGGAGCAATGACCCAGGCATCCGAGGCCGGACGGTGCAAGTCCTTGCGGAAGTATTCAAAGACCGTGGGATTCTCGGGAGAGACGGCGGCAAAGTTGTTGAACGTTTCGTAGGCACCGGTAGCCAAGCTTGCTGTAGCGACGTAATGACCCAGGATGCCGCGATTGACGACCTGGCTGAAAAAGGTGGATTGCGGGATCATCTCGCGCATCAGGTGCGGAATGTTCTCTTGGCCTTCGGGCGCAAAGGTCTCCTGGTCACGGGCACCCCCACCGAAGGTGATGACGACGACCTTTCGCCTTTTCATGGCGGCCCCGGCTAAGGCGATCGGCGAGTGTAGGAGCGTGCTGCCGAGGGCCACTCCGGCGGCAGAGCGCAAGAAGTCGCGGCGGGTAAACGCTAGATGCCTAGCGAGTTCCGCTGGGGTGGAGGCTCGATCGATCATCGCCGCCTCGCAGAAAAGTGGCGGCGGTCGCCCGCAGAATAGAAGATGTAGGTCATTGGAAACACACTGCTTAGCGTAAGGTACGCCCGGCAAGTGATGAAGTCAAGACTTGGCCGTCTGACTTGGCCGTCAGTCCGTCTCTGATTCTGAATATCGAGCGGTTGGGATCCCACCCCACCCCGTTTTTTCCCAAGCGTTGGTTCTGTAGCATTAAACGCGCAATGGAATCAGTAAGTTATTTGCTATCAATGCACTCAGTCCGCCTAATGCACTCGATCCGCATTCCTGTACGCTAGTTCTAGGACAATTTTCCGGCTCATTGGCCTTCTTTCGGCAGTTGCCTCGGATGTCGCCTTCGCCATTCCGCCCGCGCCTGTCCGGTAAGTGCTTATCAGGGCCGCTAACTTGGGCTGAGAGCGGTAATGATCTTGGCAACCATAGCTACTCTCATCCGGACTTCAATCAGTTGACTATCGAACAGATGAAGCGGGAGATCGTTTCTGGAGAGCGATCGATCTCGGAAATCCTGCGGAAGGTGGGCCGAAGACCGCTGTATATCCACACTGTGCGGATGAACCTCGCGCAAGAAGGGGTACTAGTTGGGAACGGAGAATGACAGAACGATTTTCTTTTCACGGAACACTCGGAAGATTTCCATGAACAAATCGCTCTTCAGCATATCAGCACGGTCGATCATCGTTGTCGTCGAAACGCGCAAGCTCACGTTGACGCTGTTGTCGCCGAACCCGGTGACCAGTACTGCGGGCGCGGGATCTTCCAGAACATGCTCGCTGCGTTTTGCAATATCCAGCAGCACGGCGCGCACGGTATCCAGATCGCTACCATAAGAAACTCCTACGGGAACTGTGAACCTAACGGTGCGGTCGTTCGCCGTCCAGTTTGCTACCCGGTTGTTGATGAACTCGGAGTTCGGCACGATGATTACTTCGTTGTCGAACGTCCGCACCCACGTGCCGCGTGCGCCGATCCGGATTACTTCTCCATGTGTGTTGCCTATATCAACGAAATCGCCGAGCTTGATCGGTCCTTCCCACAAAATCACGATACCAGCCACGAAATTGGCCACAATGTTTTGCAACCCGAATCCTATGCCCACTCCCAGCGCGCCGCCAACCACTACAAGGCTGCTCAAATTCAAGCCGGTAGTGTCCAGACCAATGACCAAGCCCAGCGCGAAAATGACATAGCCGGACACGCGCACAAATGCGTATTGATGTCCGCGGTCCATCGACGTGCGAGTCAGGACTTCCCTAGCAAGGAAGTTCTGAAATAGGCGTGAAAAAAGTGACAACGCGATCAAGAATACAGTGCACTTGATCAGAAACAGGGGCGTCAGCGGCAGTTTTCCGATGGTAAGAAGCGGCCATAGCAAGACCCGGCGCACGTCGCTGTTCAGCATGTCGAATAGTGATGTGGATAGCGGCCGCTGCAAAAATCCCCAGCCCACCAATCCCGCTACCAGCGCGCTCGCCGAAATGACAATCCGATTTTCCAAGCTCATTTTCATCTGAGTTGCTCCTGTGCGCCGGTTAAAACCGGTGAGGTGTAGTGAATGAAAAAGTCATACGAATGTGAAGTAGCGACCCACATCGGCCCCGAGTCATGCGGAGCCGCTCGCAAGGGCGGTGTCGAAG
>Ga0182018_10002955_pt1 | contig 16058 bp, 14 predicted proteins | sample 812P2MmetaG_FD_120490 | JGI IMG/M metagenome (GOLD analysis project Ga0182018, IMG submission 120490) | Permafrost microbial communities from Stordalen Mire, Sweden - 812P2M metaG | ecosystem: Environmental > Terrestrial > Soil > Wetlands > Permafrost | place: Sweden: Stordalen | collected... | reverse complement strand
CGCCAACGCAGCACGCTCGGTTCGCACGAACGCATCGGCGTGTTTCGCATGTTCGGCCGCGACGCCGGCTTTACGGCGCTCTTTAGCGCCTACGTCACTTCAGGCCGCTGCGTGATCCCGGAAGTTGAATTCGATCTCGAAGGCTTGGTAGAAATTGTCGCCGAAGACAAGCGCCAGAATTCCAGCCACTATTCGTTTGTGATTGCGTCTGAAGGCGCGGTATGGAAAGGCCACACCGTCACTGAATACGGCGAGCCTGACGCTTTCGGCCACAAGAAAAAAGTGGACATCGGCCAGGCTCTGGGCGACGAAATTCGCAAACGCACCGGAAATGAAATCATGCTAGCCGATCTGACCTACGAGCTTCGCAGCGGCGAACCTGATTCGACCGACCAAATCGTGGCCATCACGTTCGGCAACATCGCCGCCGACCTAATTCGCGAAGGGACTTTCGGCCGCCTCGTGGGCATCGAAGCCGGCAAATACACGCATGTACCGCTGCCCGATCCGAAACTGGGCCCGCGCAAACTGGACGTCGAGAAGTTGTACAACGTCGCGCGCTTTCGCCCGCACTTCCGCGGAAAGCTTGGCTCACCCCTGTTGCTAAACGTCTAAGACGCCGCTCAGCGTCTGACACGTCCAACTTGCGCGTGCAGACTCGGGCGCTCAGTATTCTTCGTCGTCTTCGGATTTTTTTAAGCGTGTCGTTTTCATGGTGAGCTTAAAGCCGCGCGCCCGCGCGTCATTCAAAATAGCCTGCCGCGCTTCGGCAGGTAAATCGCCAGGCGCGTGCACGCCCGGCACCTCGCGGGGAAAATGCCGCACAAACATGGCGGCGATCGACGCGGTAGCGTAAGCCACCGGCGTGGCGTGCTGTCCCCGCGCGCGCAGTTGATAGAGCGTCGGAAACGCGGCGTCCCAGCGGATCTCGATCGGTTCATCGTTCTTCACGCCGCGCACCACGATCGCCGCCGCGAATCGCGCATTGTGCAGAACCTTGCGGCGAATCAGGCGCGCCACCTGCCTCGGCGTCAGCGTTTTCGGAAAGCGCGACGCGACGATTCCACGCGAGCGCCGCAGCTTCCCTTGTCGGTACCAGCGGCGCAGGCGATCCATTTCGTTACCGCCGATCTTCGCGTCCATCTCGCGCAGCTTGAGCGTGTGCGGCACGATGCACACTTCATCCTGCGCCGCGAGCACCACGCGCGTCTCGCCGATCGGCCGCGGAAACCGGAATGTTTCCGGTTCTCCAAAGCGCGGACCAAAAAGAAAGTGTCCTTCGCGCACAATCGGCGGACGCGAGACGGCTTCATCGAACGACACTTCGGCCGACCATTGCGAAACCGGATCGTCGCTTTCCGTGCTTTCGTACAAGCGCAGCCGAATCGAATCCACCGAATCGAGCAACTCCGCGGCCCGCGCCGCCAGCAAGTTCGTCAATCCGGGCGATGCGCCCGCGGCGAAAACCGCCGCGCGGCCTTTCAATTGAAATTTGCGATTGTAGCGGAGCTGCTCCGGCCGGAACGGATGGCTGACCAGATGCGTCGCGAGGTCGAGATAATGCGCGCGCAACCTGAGCGCCGCGCGCATCGCGATTTCATTGAACACCGCGGCCGAGGCGTTCACCAGCAGATGCGAACCGCGCGCCGCGCGGACGATCGCGAACAAATTGCGCGCGTTCACCGCAACCACGGGAATCGTGCTGCGTTTGCCGAGAAACCGCCGCCCGCGCTCGGGATCGCGGTCGCCGCAAACCACGCGATGTCCTTGCCGCTCGAGGAGTTGCGCCAGCAGCGAGCCTGTCGCGCCGGTGCCTAAAACGAAGATGCGCATCGATTCGCCACTCTACCATAAACGCCTGAAACGTCGGCTCGGCCGCGCGAGTGTGTGCCGCATTCGCATGCGCGATCGCCCGGCTGTCCGCGGCGGACTGGCAAACCACGCGCGGTTGAGCGAAAATGCACTGTGGCCGACGAAACACCAGAACCGAAACTTTTCACGCTGAAGTCTGCCGAACGCGTGCGCCGCGAACTCGAACCGACGCTGGCCGAAGCCGTCGAAAGCCGGCAGAAAATGACCGAGCTCGACGACGCGCTGGCCCAAGTTTCGCAGCGCATTTTAATGATGGGCGGCGTCACGCTTCCGCACGAAAGCTTGGGACGCGTGCGCGTCGAGCGCGATCAATTGGAAGCGGTGGTGCGCGCCGCGGTCGATCGCATCCAAGAAGCCGGCTGCATCATCAAGGATCTCGACGTCGGCCTGGTCGATTTTCCCGCCCGGCTCAACAATGAAGACGTCCTGCTGTGCTGGCGCCTCGGCGAAAATCGCATCCGCTTCTGGCATCGCCCCGACGAAGGCTTCGCCGGTCGCAAGCCAATCGATCCGAACGATACCGGCGCGACAGAACTTATCCAGTAGCTCGCGCCACCGGCCGCCGCGGCGCGTAGCGACAAAAAAGAAAGAAGGACAGTTCGTGTCCGACTCTGCTGCCGCCGCACAACGCCTGGCTCGCTCGGCCAGCCCTTATCTGCGCTCCGCCGCGCATCAACCGGTCGATTGGTACGAATGGGGCGAGGAAGCTTTTGCCCGCGCACGCGCCGAAGACCGACCGATTCTGCTCGATATCGGCGCGGTTTGGTGCCACTGGTGCCATGTGATCGATCGCGAAAGTTACGAGGACCCAGAAATCGCCGCGCTGATCAACAAACTTTTCGTCGCCGTCAAAGTCGATCGCGACGAACGTCCCGACGTCGACGCGCGCTATCAAACCGCGATTAGCGCCGTTTCCGGACAAGGCGGCTGGCCGCTCACCGGATTTCTTTTGCCCGATGGGCGCCCGTTTTTCGGCGGCACGTATTTTCCGTCCGACGATACGGGCGGCCGGCCCGGTTTCCGCCGCGTTCTCGCGACCATGGCCGAAGCGTTTCGCACGCGCCGCAAAGAAGTCGATGAAGCCGCGGAGGCGCTTTCGAGCGCGGTGGCGCGCGCGGAAAGTTTTGCAGGCGCGGCGGGCGTGTTCGACGCCGCGATTGTCGACCGTATGGTGGAATCGATCGTCTCGCGTTTCGATCCGCGCGATGGCGGCTTCGGACGCTCGCCGAAATTCCCGCATCCTTCGGCGCTCGATTTGATTCTCGATCGCTGCCAGGCGGCACCGCCCGCCGCCGCAACGCAACTAACCAATGTCGCGCAATTCACGCTCGAGCACATGGCGCGCGGCGGCGTTTACGATCAACTCGCCGGCGGCTTTCATCGCTACTCGGTCGATGAACACTGGCGCGTTCCGCACTTCGAGAAAATGACCTACGACAATTCCGAATTGCTGAAAAACTATCTGCACGGCTACCAGGTCACCGGCCAACCGCTGTTCCGCGAAATCGCCGAATCCATTATCGGCTGGGTTGAGACCACGCTTTCCGATCAAGAGCGCGGCGGCTTCTACGCCAGTCAGGACGCCGACCAAACGCTCGACGACGACGGCGACTACTTCACCTGGACGCTGGCCGAATTGCGCGCCGCGCTCGATCCCGAAGAAGCCCGCGTCGCCGAAATTTTCTATGGCGTCGAACCCGTGGGCCAGATGCATCACAATCCGGAGAAAAACACGCTTTGCCGCGCCGCCGAGCCGGCCGACATCTCGCGCGAACTAGATCTCTCCGAGCCGCGCGTCGCCGAATTGATCGCATCGGCGAAAGCCAAGTTGCTCGCTGTGCGCGTTCAGCGTGCTGCTCCGTTCGTCGACACCACGCACTACGTTTCGTGGAACGCCATGTTCTGCTCGGCGTTTCTCGAAGCTGCGCGCGTTCTCGGCAATGAGCAGAGCCGGCGCGCCGGGCTTTTCGCGCTGCGCACGCTCGACCGAATCCTCGCCGAGACATGGAACTCCGAGCGCGGCTTCGCGCATCGCTTCGGAAGCGGCCCGCGCCTCGATGGCTCGCTCGACGATCAAGTCTTCACCGGCATCGCGCTGCTCGACGCATATGAAGCCACGCTCGATCCCCGCTACTTCGACGCCGCGCGCCGCGCCGCCGACGTAATGATCGCGCAATTCGCCGATTCCACCGCTGGCGGCTTTTTCGATCGGCCAGCGGCCGCGGCGCCACTCGGCGGCCTCGATGTGCGCCGAAAACCGTTTCAGGATTCGCCCACGCCCGGCGGCAACGCTGCCGCAGCCGTCCTGCTCGACCGCCTCTACGAATTCACAGGCGACGCGCGCTATCGCGAGCGCAGCACGGCCACACTCGACGCCTTCGCCAAGATCGCGCCCGAATATGGACTGCACGCCGCAACTTACGGCCTCGCCGCGCTGTTGCACGCCCGTGGTGCTCTGCAAGTCGTGATCACCGGCGGCGCTGACGATTCGGCAGCGCAAGAACTCGAGCGCATCGCGAACGCTGCATATCGCTTCGGCAAAATCGTCCTCCGCGTCACGCCCGACCGCGCCGCAAGCGCCGCACTTCCGCCCGCCCTGGCCGAAACGTTGCCCCACGTTCGCGCCGACCTCGCGCAGGCCCTCGTCTGCGTGGGCACGACTTGTCAACCACCCATCACGAATCCGGCAGAATTGAAAGCACTCCTGTCGCGATTGGCATAAGACGAGAAGTCAAAATTGAACCGTTAAGAGCAAAGAGTGCGGCAGCCCGCGCCTAAACGTGTCCGCCGGGTGGCAACGGGCAGTGGCGCGAGATGCGGTAGCGGTTGCGATTGAACCAGCGATAGCCGCGCCAGAGAATCCAATTGAATCCGGGCAGACTGAAGATTGCGTAGAACGGCCAGGCCCACCAGATTCTGCGCGCCACGAAGAGATAAGCGTCGGCGCCGGATGCCGTTTTGCCGTCGCGGGTCAGTATGAGGATGTCGTCCATCAGTTTCTCGCGCGGGCACTTCAAGCTCCCGTCGTCCCATGCAACCTGCAGGCCTTTTATGGCGAAGCCCCGTCTGCCAATAATGCTTTCCCAGAAGTGCACCCAACGAAAGCAGAATCCGCATCCATCGTCGTAAAGAACCCACCCGACGCGCGGGGGCGCGACACTCGATTCTTGGACCACTTTCGTCATCGGAATTTCGTGCCTCTGAAAACTGTAACGGTCGAGCCTTCGGCGATGAACGCGCTGCTCGGACGACCTTGAACGACGCGGCCAAGGTCGCCGCCGTACAGTTCGCTCGCCTCGCCTTCAAATCCTGCGGACTTGCTACGCCAAACTCGCCAGGGCGCGTGTAAAACATGGTATTGCAACGAGCGCCTACCGCGCTGGGCGGAGTAGCCCCAATAGTGTTCGGTGATGAATTGCTCGAGACTTCCCTTTTGCGGCAGATCGGGCGTGCCCGTTGCGTGCGCGGCTAGCGAGCACCACTTGGTTTTGAGTTTCCATTGATACGTAGCCGCCTTTTTCGAGTCCGCCGTCCTAATGTCGTGCTTCATCGGCAGGCATCTATAGTTCTCGCCATAGATCAGGCGAGCCGTAATCGCAATCGCCTGCCTGGGTACGATTTCTGCGATAAACACGACTCCCCTTCGGATCTCGTCGCCCTCCTTCCGGCGGACGTAGAAGCGAAGGTTCACTTCATCGAAATTGGAATGAAAAGGAATGGCGAGCGCGCCGAAGAGCTTGGTGCGGCAAAAGCGGAAGCCTACGAAGCTGACGTAGGTTTTTCCGTCGAACGAATCGAGCGTTGTGCCAGTGGGGACATATCGACTCAGGACGCGAGGATCGACTTCGTAGTTCAACATCACGAGATCTAGCCACTCAGCTGTGAGGAAGACAGACATGTGGGCCATTCCGCGCGAGATACGGTACACCCGAATTATCTGGTCCGAGACCCGCAACACGAAGTTTTTTCTTTTCTAGAACGGTGCGTGGCTTACCCAAGAACAAACTCTACTGGCGAGGTTTCGTCCCGCTCACGAGGAGGGCGCCGACTTCGCGGAACGCGCGCATTTGCGCGGCATCGCGGAACCAGCGGCCGGAATAAGTTTCGGGCGCGGGCGTGGGATCGGGGATGAGCGCGTACTCGACGTCGGCGAAACCGGCGGCGCGAAGCATGACGGACCATTCCTCGGCGGAATGCAGCTGCGCGGGCGTGGCGAATTGCTCGGCCCATTGGTGGCAATGCGGATTGTCGCGATAGTAGTTGATCAGGACCCAGGCGCGGCCGCCTTCGGCTAGCACGCGATAAATTTGCGATAGGCCGCGCGGGGGATCGGGCCAGTAGTAGGCCGATTCAACCGAAATCGCGTGCGTGAAAAAACTCGCATCCCAGGGAATTTCGTCGGCGGCGGCGACCACGAACAATACATTTTCTACGTCGGCGAGATTCTGCCGCGCGCGACGAATCATTTCGTCGGAAACGTCGAGGCCCACCACTCGGCCATCGGGAACGCGTTCGGCGAGCAAGCGCACAAGCCAGCCGGCGCCGCAGCCAACGTCCAAGATATTGTCTTCGGCGCGGATCTGCATGCGGTCGAGCACGGGAAGGGTGATGGGGAGATGGTGGTCCTCCATCTCCTCGCCGCGGCCGGCTTCCGCCCAGCGGTTGAATTCTTCGCGGAGTAGATCGTTAGACACTTACGTGGCGGGCTTTACAAAGAGCCGGAACTGTTTTTAGACGCGCTGTCACAGGCGCGTCGATCAGGACGGACTCGCGCTTGCAAACACCGCAAGGATGGGCCACCCACAACATGAACGGCAAGAGCGGCGCACGCGATGGCTCCAGCGCAGAATTGTGCGGCATCCCCGGCATACCAACAAGATCTACGCGGGTTTTTCGTCGGCCGTGGGGCCGTAATTCCCGGGCACCTTGACGTCGTTCAGCCGGAAATACACGCCCAACTGCGCGCGATGATGAATCGAATGATTCATGATCATGCTGCGCAGTACGGCGACGCGCGGCATGGTGAAGATCGGATTGCCATTCTGCAAAAGCGACCACGGCTTCATTAACTGCTCGTCGGTCGAGGCGGCCAAAGCGGCGCGCAGATCGGCCACGTTCTTATCGAATACTTCGAGCGCTTCTTTGGTAGTCGCGGCCTTGGGCATTTCGATCATTTTGCCACCGGGTGCGAAATCGAAATCGTCAGTGGTGAGCACGCTCGCGCCCCAACCAGGGAGGTTGGCAAGATGTGTGACCAGCCAGCCCAATTGACCCGATTTCTCGTGCGGCTTCCAGTTCCATTTGGCGTCGGGAGCGCGCTCGAGGGTTTTTCTGGTGTTGGCCATTTCGTGATCGAATTCGGGGAGAAGCGCTTGACTGATCGGCATAGTCTTGCTCCTGAGTCGAAATTTTGGTTTGCGGTTTCGTCCTGCGCCGCGCGCGATGCTCGAGGCGCGAGCATATTCGTCTTTTGTTCGCCTTGTGTCAAGGCTGAATGTTGGGCGGTTTTACTTCTCGACCTTGGCCAGGAGCTCGACGAATTTCTGCTGCCGCGCCGATTGATCGTGGCCGCCGTAGGCTTCGGCTAATTGCGTCACGTTCATAGAGCAGAATTTCGGCCCGCACATGGAGCAGAATTTCGCGTCCTTGTAAAAGTCATCCGGCAGCGTTTCATCGTGCATGGCGCGCGCGGTTTCAGGATCGAGCGACAGCTCGAATTGCTTATTCCAATCGAAAAGGAATCGCGCGTAGGACAATGCGTCGTCGCGATCGCGCGCGCCCGGACGATGCCGCGCGACGTCCGCCGCGTGGGCCGCGATTTTGTATGCGATCACGCCTTGCTTCACGTCTTCCGCGTTCGGCAATCCCAAATGTTCCTTAGGCGTGACGTAGCAGAGCATCGAAGCGCCGTACCAGCCGATCATCGCGGCGCCGATGGCGCTGGTAATGTGGTCGTAGCCGGGCGCGATATCGATCACCAGCGGGCCGAGCGTGTAAAACGGCGCTTCGTGGCACAGCTCCATTTCCTTTTTCACTTGCAGCTCGATCTGATCCATGGGCACGTGGCCCGGACCTTCGATCATCACTTGCACGTCGTGCTCCCAGGCCTTGGTCGTCAGCTCGCCGAGCACGGCCAATTCCGCAAATTGCGCTTTGTCGCTGGCGTCGGCCAAACTGCCGGGCCGCAATCCATCGCCAAGCGAAAAGCTCACGTCGTGCTTCTTGAAAATTTTGCAGAAGTCGTCGAAGCGCTCGTAGAGGAAATTTTCTTTCTTGTGCGCGCCCATCCATTGCGCCATCAGCGCTCCGCCGCGGCTGACGATTCCGGTGATGCGGTCGCGCACCAGCGGCACAAATTCGCGCAGCACGCCAGCGTGGATGGTCATGTAATCCACGCCCTGCTCGGCCTGCTCTTCGACGACTTCGAGCATTAACTCCGCCGTCAAATCTTCTGTGCGCTTGATGCGCGAGATGGCTTCGTAAATCGGCACGGTACCCACGGGCACGGGCGAGGCTTCGATGATGGCCTTGCGAATCGTGGGAATATCGCCGCCTGTCGAAAGATCCATCACGGTGTCCGAGCCGTAGTGCACGGCGTGATGCAGCTTGTCGAGTTCCTGCTGCACTTCGGAGGTCACCGCGGAATTTCCGATGTTCGCGTTGATCTTGCATTTGAACGCGATGCCGATGCCCATGGGTTCGAGCGATTTGTGATTGATATTGGCGGGAATGATGGCGCGGCCGCGCGCGATTTCGCTGCGCACAAGCTCGGGCTCGATTTTTTCGCGGCCGGCGACAAAGGCCATCTCTTCGGTGATCACGCCCTGGCGGGCGTAGTGCATCTGCGAGACGTTTCGGCTGCCATTCTTGGCGGCTTCAGCCGCTTGTCGCTCACCAAGCCACGCTTCTCTCGGTCCCATCGTTCTCCCCCTCAGGCCTCGCGTCGCAGCGCGACCCGCAAACGCCAACACAGCATCGTAAATCCGAGCGTACCACAGCGCGTAGCGCCGTTCCTATCGGCTCGGCGCGCCCGCCAAATCGCTTGACGCATCGCCGCTCTTCCGTTACCGTCGCCCCATTCTTACCGCAGTTTTAATTCTTTTGGAATCATCGGCCACTGCTTGCGCCGTTTCCGTTGTTCACATAGGGAGGACTCTCATGCTCCGTCTCTGGCGGGTCAGCTGGCTGCTCGTCCCGATCGCCGCACTTGCGCTGGCCGCCGTACCGTTCGGCACGCTCGTTGCGCAGCCCGTGCGCGCGCAGGGGACCCCGACATTGCCAGGCCTAGAACCGTCTGACGCATACGGGGCGGGCGGCGAACGCCTTACGTCACGCGATACCGCCGGCAATCCAATCAGTGTCACGGAGTACGACAAGGACCACCACATCCGCGAAGAGACCACCTACACGTACTATCCCGGCACGAAGCAGAAGAAAAGCAAGCTCCGGAGATATTTCACACCTTCAGGCGTAGTCGAGACAGAGGTGACCGAGCACTGGGGGCCCGATGGCCGCGAGACTGATTATTCGTCGGTCCACTACTCCGCTGAGGGCCACACCACAGGCGGCGAGAGAAAACAGTTCGGCGATCCGAAGACCGGCAGTTCGACCACCCGTCAAAAGTGGAATCCCCAGACCGAGCGCTTCGAAGATGTGCCGACGCCGACTGTGAGCGCCGCCCCGGCGCCCGCAACGCCCTCCTCGAGTCTGGCGGAGGTGACAGAGCAGCTCGGCGTGATCGTGCCACGCGACTATCGCCCCGGCGACACGATTACCGGCTCGATCCTCCCGGCGAATATCGCCAACGCCTACGCCACAGTGCCCGGTTTCAGCGTAAAGGATTTTTCGATTCGGTTGCCGAGCGACTTCAGCACATATACGGATTATAACGGCCTCGAGATCGGCCCGAAGAACTACGGCTACACTCCGGTGGAAGACGGCCGCTTCACGTTCCATCTTCCGATGAATCTAAACGGCGCGCTCGATTTTCAGCTGCGCCAACAGGACCCCTTCTCCGGCGGCCCCGTCACTTACACCGAGGTCACAATGGATCCGCCGGTCGCCGCGCCCGCGATGCCTCAAGGCCTGGTGCCCTCGGACTTTCGTTATTTTCTGACGCGCATCACCACGGCGCATCTGATCGATCTCTGGAACGAGGCCTTCGAGCTTGAAAACGAGTTAAGCGAGGCCGACGAAGCCGGCGCTTCCGACGGAGAGATGGACTCAATCGACGAAGACCTCGGAGAAGTTTACGGCGAAATCGACTACGTCGCTTCGCATCTTCCCGAAGAAGTCGTCACCAAACTCGCGCACGACATGGCGGACGAAACGCGCGCCATAAACGAAGAAATCCGCAAGGCCAATCCAAACGGCCTGACCGACGAGCAGATCGCCGAACTCCACGAGTACGACGCTTGGGCCAACTTCCTCGACGACGAAGCCGAAGAGCGCGCGGGAACCAATTTTCTTTCAGCGATTCAATCGGCTTCGCCGTACTGGACTTCTCCCGTGCTCTCGCAAGGCAGACTGGGCGCCCTGCGCGGGATCTTTTCAGGCGATGACGATTACACGCAGTTGCACATCGACGGCATACGAATTCCATCCATGGCGGAATCGCCGAGATGCGTTTACTTTATGCCACCCGACGGTCTGACCGCGGGCCTTCACAACTATCAGATCGGAGACATTGGCACGCCCGTAACCACGCTGCCGGTTTTCTATATGACGCTCACCATGTGGGCCGACGCTACCAGTCTTCGTAAAGGTCAATCGACCACGTATCACCTCAAGCTCACGGGACTAAACGGACTGCCGAGCTCGGCGTGGGGTTCGTCATTTTTCCCGAGCGACCTCGTCAGCCCTTCCGACCTGCAAGGCGGTTCGCCGGACGCGAGCCGCACCGGCACGATCACGCTGACAATCACAAATGAATCTCCCGGCGTGATCTCCATGAAAAATGTTTTCACTGTGCTGAACGCGCAGTCGTTCGCTCCTTCAGGCACGTTCCAGGTCGATGGCGGCGTTGGCGCGGTTCTTGATGGCGGATTCAATATCTCCGGCGTGGCCCGCGCCTATCTCCAACCGGAATGGGCCTGGGGCGGCACGCCTGGAAATACGACGATGCCCGCCTCTGACCAATCGGACAGCCAGGCGCCCGCGTCCTCCGGCACCACTTCCATGGTGTCCACTCCCGGCGCGTCCTCGTGCGATTTGCCCGATCCGCCGCCCGTCATATTGCTTCCGGTGAACGATCTGTACCTCAAGAGCTGCATGGGTCCCGACACCACGCGCATTTTCGATTCGGCCATGGCGGCCGGCGGCGGATCGAACTCGGCGTATGTCGACGACACGCCCAAGCCCACGCGCGCGGAAGCGCAAAAACGAGTGACCGACGCCGAACAGGCCGTAAAAGATTGGGAAAAGCGGTGGCAGGATTCGATCAAAAAGGCTGCCGCCGCTTGGATCGCCGGCAACGCCACTGCACCGCAAGGAGTCAAGGACGATCTAAGCGCGGCCTACGATGAACTCTGGAAGGCGGAGAGCAACGAAATGCAGGCGCGCGAAGACTATCGGAAAAACCCTACGATGGAGAACAAAATAAAGATCGAGGACGCCAAAACCCGCTACGCTGGCGCCAGCGCTAACGTGGAATCGGCCGCGAACGCCGAGGAGGCGCAATTCACTCCCGCGCAGCGAGCCGTCGTCGAGGCCACGCGCGGGGAGAAGAAAAGCGCGGAATACTACCTCGGGCAGGCCGATGAGGAATTGCGCGATGCCCGCGACCTGCTCAACACGTTCCCGTTACAACAAGATTGGAGGTACTTCTTCTGAGCTGCGGGCGCGCGGCGGCCGTGCATCAGCTCGCGCGGCGCAGCGTGTGCAAAGTGATTTCTGGCGGCACGCCAAGGCGCACAGGCGCGCCGATCGTGCCGAGGCCGCGATTGACGTAGAGCAGCGAGCCGGCGCCGGGAGTTTGGGGCGTCTCCGCCGCGCCAGAAGCAGCGCCGCTGCGCAAATCGAAATCGGTATCGCCGGACGGCGCGAAGAGCGGACGGCGATACAGGCCTTCGATGTACGGCGTGAAAAAACGCGCGGGGCTGACGTCCACGTCGAGGATCTCCACGCGTATCTGACCGCCGTGCGTGTGCCCCGCCAGCGACAAATCGATACCCATTTCCGCCGCACGCATAAATGAATTGGGATTATGCGACATGAGTATGTGAAATATGTTCGGCTCGACGAGCGATTCGATTTGCGCCAGCATGCGTCGCTTCGTTCCGTCGCGATTACGCTCGCGCTGGTAATCCACGCCGATCAGATGAAACGCGCGCCCATTCGAGCGAATCTCGGCGCGCTCCTGCCGCAGCAACTTCATGCCGTAACGGCTGAAAAGTTCCGCCGCCATCGCTTCAGCATCGGCGTAGATTTCGTGGTTGCCGTTGCAGCCCCAAACGCCCAGCGGCGCGCGCAACTGCGCCAGCTCGGCAATGCAGGCTTCCAGCGGATCGCCCGCTTCGGTCAAGAAATCGCCGGTGACCACGGTCAAATCCGCGTTCAGCTCGTTGGCCATCCCGACAGCGCGGCGAATCTCGCGCACCGGCATGAAGCTGCCGATGTGAATGTCGCTCAACTGCGCGATGCGCAGGCCATCGAGTTCCGCGGGGAGCGTCTCGAGCAAGAGCGTCTGCTCGCGCACTTGAAATTCCCATCGCTCGACCGCGAATCCGTACGCGAACCCCACGAACGGCGCCGCACCGGCTACGACCGTGGCTGTCCGCACGAATCTCCGCCGCCCAAAATCTACTGGCGCGTCATTTTCGGGCCGCGATCCTTTCCCCAATTCTTCGGATGTGCCCTTCTGCGCCGCGCTCAGCGGGAACACGCGTTCCCAGAGCCAAGCCGCACCGTGCACCACTTGGATGCAGACATAGGCCACGAGAGAACTTGAGAACCACAGCCATGCGATCTCGGCCAACACTCGGCGCCGCGGCAACAGGGCGTAACGTCCGACGACGTCGTTCACCACGATTAAAATCAGAACCAGCAGCGCCACGGTCCAGCCCGCGCGCGCCCATCGCCGCGCTGCGGGCCGCGCGAGGCGCGCGGACAACTCACGACCCCGACGCAACCAATAGCGCTGCGATAAGAACAGCAGCACGAGCGTCACGACCGGGATCGTAAATCTCCCGAAGTACGACACAATTCGGAGCATCAAATCCGCGTCCTCTTTCGCCACCGATCTCGGTTCTCAATCTTCATTGCTAATCTTAATTGTCGCACGCGCGAGTCGCTCGCCGCTTCCTCCACAATTTGATTCGCCACCACAGTTACCGGTACATGCGATTCCGGGACGGTTTCGCGCCTTTGACGGCGGCAAATCACGGCGCTATACTCGCGCTTCCGCCGGGAGAAACGGAACCTCATGGGCGTGCTCGATCAGCGGTTCGAAAAGAATTTCCTGATCACTTCGGTAGATTACGTCTTCAATTGGGCGCGCAAATCCGCGATCTGGCCGCTGACGTTTGGCTTGGCCTGCTGCGCGATCGAGATGATCGCTTCCACCACCTCGCGCTTCGATCTCGCGCGTTTCGGCGCCGAAGTGTTTCGCCCCTCGCCGCGCCAGGCCGATTTAATGATCGTGGCCGGCACGGTAACGCTGAAAATGGCGCCGGTCCTCAAGCGCGTATGGGATCAGATGCCCGACCCGAAGTGGTGCATCTCGATGGGCGCCTGTTCGAGCGTCGGCGGACCCTTTAACGCCTACTCAGTGCTGCAAGGCGTGGACAAAATCGTGCCCGTCGACGTCTACGTGATCGGCTGTCCGCCGCGGCCCGAGGCCCTGTTCTATGCGCTGCTGAAGTTGCAGGACAAAATCGACCAGATGTCGCTGGCCAAGCGGCCCACCGCCGTGCGCTTGCGGCCTGAGCTTGTCGACCAATTCAAGCGCGGCGTGATGGTGGCGCAGACGCCTTCGCCCCGCTGATTTCGCCGGACCGGCCGGTTCGTCCGGCTCGGCCGGTTCGTATTAAAACAAGAGGAGTTCCGCAATGGCCTTGATGCGCGCCGCGAAGACCGATGAACTCCCCGTAGGTTCAGTCCGCGAATTCCAGGTAGAAGGCAAAACGCTGGCGATCGCCAACGTCGACGGCAAGTTCTACGCCATTAACAACACGTGCCTGCATCGCGGCGGCCCGCTTGGCCAGGGAGAACTCCAGGGCAAGATCCTTACCTGCCCCTGGCATGGCTGGCAATATGACGTCACCACCGGCAAACTCACTATGAACCCAGCCGTCGGCGTCGAATGTTATGCCCTCGAAGTCAAAGGCGAGGACATCTGGGTCGATTTGAGCGCGCCGTGCTAGCCAGAATCAGGCCGAGATAGGTACTAGTACTCTGTATTTGCGCGGCAGCCCGTTCTTTCCTGAGACCTAAAGCCCACATTCTGCGTCTAATTAACTGGAAATTGCCCAGGTGCTACGTGTATAGTGTCCGCCCAAATCGCGCACTGACAGGATTTAGGGCGCCAGTGCGCTCAAAGCCCAAGGGAGGGACCGGGTTGAGCGTGATACGCCAGCCAGCCAAGCGTAACCACTGGCTATTTTCGGTGGATCCCCAGAATTATCATTGGGATACGCTGTTCGTGAAGGGCAAGGAGATGTGGCGCGGCGGAGGCACGCGGCCGGACGTCCTGCGGCAACTCAAGCAGGTGCGTCGCGGCGACCGGGTGCTTTGCTACCATGCCGCCCCCGAACGAGCCCTTTATGCCTTGGCCGAGGTCACGCGCGACCCCTATCCCGATCCGCACGAGGAGAAGGGCAAATCGACCGCGTTTGTGGCCGACTTGCGCGCCATCGAGCGCCTGCCGCGCCAGGTAAGCCTGGCGGAACTGCGATCCAACTCGGCTCTGCGCAAAGTGAAATTCCTCAAGAACTTCCGACTGATCATCTCGCCCGTCTCCGACGAGGAGTATCAGGAAATCCTGCGCATGGCCGGAATCATCGCCACGCCCGGCATGCCGCTGCCGTAATCGCGCGATCGCGCGGGCCTGCCGGCCAGTATCATTTCCATTTCATCATTCCAGAGCTAGCCCGTGTAAGCTGATCTCTGATCGCTGCCGTATTTCGGCAAGCGCGGAAAAAACCTCATGCCCGAACTTCCTGAAGTTGAAACCGTAGTGCGCGGCCTGCAACTGGCTTTGCCGGGCCGCCAGATTCTTACCGTGCGTATGGGCAAGATCGATTTCATCCACGAGCCCGACTTGCTCGCCGAGCGGTTGCCGGGCAGCCGAATCAACAGCGTTTCACGCTGCGGAAAATTCATCGCCGTCGAGCTTGCGCCCAGCGCAGCGACCGCAAATCCCGAAGCGCGACTCCACCTTGTAATCCATCTTGGTATGACCGGGCGCCTCACGGCGGGCGCGCCGACCGAGCCCGTGCCTCCGCACACGCACGTTTTCCTCACGCTCGATGACGGGAACGAACTGCGCTACACCGATATCCGCCGCTTCGGGAAGATGCGCCTCGCGCCCGACAGTTGGATGGATGAGCTGCGAGCGCGCTGGGGTCAGGATGCCTTGGCGATCAGTGCGTCGGAATTCGTGGAACGATTCGGATCGCGAGCCTCGCGCATCAAAGCGCTGCTGCTCGATCAGCACACCGTGAGCGGGATCGGAAATATCTACGCCGACGAAAGCTTATGGCGCGCGCGCATTCATCCCGCGCGCCGCGCCGACCGGCTTACCGCAAAACAACTCCGCGCGCTGCATCGCGCGATCCAGACCACCCTTCTCGCGGCAATTCGCATGAAGGGTTCGTCGTTTTCCGATTACGTGGACGCGGAAGGCAAACCGGGTATGTTCCAGCGGATGCATCGCGTTTATCAACGAGAAGGAATGGCTTGCCGCCGCTGCGCACAGCAAATTCGCCGAATTCAAGTTGCGGGGCGCAGCAGCTTTTTCTGTCCGCGATGCCAGCCCGCACCGCGCGCACGCAAGAATTTCGGCGCGCGCAAGAAATAATAATCAGGGTCGGGATCCCGCGTGCGTTAGCGAGCGATGGCGCCGTGAGGTTGACCGTTGGGGCGAAGCAGAGGCGCAGCCGCGGCGAAGATCAATTCTCCCCAGACGCGGCGCTCGCGCTGATCGAGCCACAAGACGCGCTCGGCCGAGCGCGCAAACGGCGCTTCGT
>Ga0182018_10002954_pt1 | contig 16064 bp, 13 predicted proteins | sample 812P2MmetaG_FD_120490 | JGI IMG/M metagenome (GOLD analysis project Ga0182018, IMG submission 120490) | Permafrost microbial communities from Stordalen Mire, Sweden - 812P2M metaG | ecosystem: Environmental > Terrestrial > Soil > Wetlands > Permafrost | place: Sweden: Stordalen | collected... | reverse complement strand
CGTAGACAATTCGCCGACTCAGTCCGTTGATCGCGGTCCATATCTATCGACGCTGGTTATGGTACCGGTGCTCACGTGGTCCGACGGATCGTCGGCGCCACACTAGAAGTCGAGGAGTATAAGGCAACTTACCCAGGGACGATTACGGTTCGGCGCGTGTCGTTTGCCGGGGCAGTCCAGGCTTCGGAGATCGATGAGAGCGGATACGTTCGTGTTGGAACTTCCACCTTATGATTAGCGATGAGTTGTATGTAAACCGGGATTTGGGCCATGATGTCGGCGATCGACGCGGAGCCAGCGCCGCTTCCGGAGATACGGATGTGCCGGCTTCGTAAAAGTGCCGCGGGCACGGCTGCTTCGTTACCGGCCATCGCGCCGATTTGCACGTAGGCAATGTCTGCGGTGTCTTCCTCGAGGCCGCGCCTGCCCAAAGCTGTGAATGCGGTTTCGGCGGCAGCCGCCCAGAGAAAGTCGAGGACGATGCTTGGTGCGGCACCGTCGAGGGCATCGACGAGTGCCGCAGCGTCGGCATCTCGTTCTCCCGTCAGCCCACGGTTTTTGCCCCGAGTTTTGCGGCGTGCTGGAGACGTGCCGGACTTCGCCCGAGGCCGACGACCTGAGTTGCGCCGAGTATTCGTGCGTGTTGAACGGCAAGCGATCCCGCCATTCCGGTCACGCCAAGGATGAGCACGGTGCCGAGTTCGCCGATCTCTGCGGCCCGCGCGTTTAGCGGCAACCAGGACGAGAGACCGGGGTTCAGTCCGGCCGCGACGTGCACCGGGTCCGCGCCGGAGGGCAGAGCAATGCGCATTGTAATTGGCGCCGCCATTCGCTCTGCAAGCGTACCGTACGGCGGTTGGATTAACCCCGTATAGATAAGATCACCGGCGGGGGTGCGCGCTACGGCGTCGACGCCGGGGATTTGCGGCCACTTACCGATGCTACCGTGGTGACGCCCGGACGCAAGTGAGCGCACGACATTATGAATTCCCGCCGCCACCAACGCGACGAGTTCGTAGCCTTCATCAACTAGCGGTTCGGGGAAATCGCCATATTCGGGGGCAACGTTTGGGGCCTTTACGATAGCGGCTTTCACAGCGTCACACTCTATAGCAGCGGCAAGTACCCAGTGACGGGTGTCGTTTCCTCATTGTCGCTCCAACTTAGTTTAACTGCTCCGGTAAAACCTTGCGTCTTCTTGCCAATGATCGCGTTCTTGGCGTGGCGTCGCGACCTCAGGCCCACGGAGCCGGCCGCACCCTGCGAGCATTGCAGCGGGCAGCGCGGCAGTTCGTAGGCGGTGTATCACGATGATAGGTAACGTTGCATCCGGCCTCCTCGAGGATATCGTCGCGATCTTAGCTTCCGTCGTGATCGTCGCTCGGCTCTGACGCCCGATCTAAGATCGAGCCAGTCGTGCAGGACCTGGAGGAGTAGCCACCAATTGCTGTCTTCGGCCATCCCCTAGCTTCTAACGCGAGAAAATATCGCAGTGCGCGGATGGTGGTCTCGCAGAGGATAGCATGAAGAGATGTTTCGCGACCCCAACGAGGCGAGAGGTGTGAAAGCATCGGTGGTGAGTGCGTACGGCGGTCCGGAAGTGATGAAATATCAAGACATGCCGGATCCCGAGCCGGGCGTGGGCGACGTCCTCGTCAAGGTGGCCGGCATCGGCATTAACCCCGAAGACATGCTCGAGCGCAACGGCGACTTGAAGGATCGCTGGCAGTTGCACTTTCCGGCGATCATCGGCCTGGACGTGTCGGGAACGGTGATCGCGACGGGCGACGGCGTCACCGACATCAAAATAGGCGAGCGTGTCTGCGGGTGGTCGTACCACACGTACGCTGAACTGGTCGCCGACAAAGCGACTCTTTTCGCCAAGGTGCCCGAAACGATGGACCTGGTCGAGGCGGCCGCGATTCCGCTCGTAGGCGTCACGGGCAGCCAATTGGTCTCCGTCGCAAGCGGGCTGCAATCCGGCCAGACGGTGCTGGTCTCGGGCGCGGCGGGCGCCGTCGGTCGTGTTGCAGTCTACCTGGCGAAGGTATCGGGCGCGCACGTGATCGCGGGCGTGCAGCGTTTTCAGCTCGACCAGGCGGAGAGCATCGGCGCCGACGAAACGATCGCCCTCGACGACCCAGCCGCCTTCGCGACGATTCCGAAAGTCGACATCGTGGCGAACGCGCTTCGCGGGAAAGCGGCGACCGATCTGCTCGCGAAGGTCAAGGACGGCGGGACGTTTGCATCGGTGACGGGAGAGCCCGACGGTACCAAGGACTACCCGAAGGTGCGCGTCGTCTCGTTCCGCTCAAAGCAAGACCGAACGGGCATCGCCTTCATCGCCGATGCCGTAAACGCCGGCAAGGTGACGATCCCGATCGGCCGCCGCGAGGAGCTTAAGAACGCGGGCGCCGCGCAGGCCGCGTTTACGAACGGCGGCATCGGTAAGGTGCTGCTCACCCCGTGAGTACGCGGATATTCAAGCGTGCTATAAAGCCGGACTTCACTTACGGTTAAGAAAAGCGGGCCTCAGGATCGACTACTAGCGTGATCGACGAAAAGGTTGCTGTAATAACCGGTGCTTCGCACGGTATCGGCGAGGGGCTAGTGGCCGCATACCGCGATGCAGGCTTCAAGGTCGTCGCGAGCGCGCTCTCAATTGGGCATAGCACAGACCCGAATGTGCGCAACGTTGCCGGCGACATCAGTAACCCCAAGACCGCCGACCTCATTATAAGCGAGGGCGTCGATGGATTCGGACGACTCGACACACTAGTCAATAATGCAGGAGCCTACATTTCGAAACCATTCACACAGTACACCCAAGCTGACTTTGACTTGATGCTCTCAACGAACCTCGCGGGGTTCTTTCACATTACGCAGCGCGCGCTGCGCGTAATGGAGGCTCAAGGTTGGGGTCATATCGTCAACATCACGGCGACGGTAGCCGAACAACCTGTCAAAGGTGTTCCGGCGGCGTTAGCATCGTTGACTAAGGGCGGCGTGAACTCAGTGACGAAGGCACTCGCGATCGAATATGCGTCGTGCGGCATCCGAGTGAATGCGGTCTCACCTACAATCATCAGGACGCATCCGGAGGCATCGTACGCCGGACTCGAAGCGCAGATCCCGCTCGGGCGAATTGGAGAGATCCAAGACGTCGTCTCTGCCGTAATGTATTTGGAAAACGCCCCGTACGTAACTGGCGAAATTTCCCATGTGGATGGAGGTCAAAGCGCAGGCCACTGGTAGGGAGGCACCTCGCTATTGTGGCCTTATCTTGAAGACTACACCGCAACCTTTGGCGCCGCCGGGACCGCCGTCGGCGCAGTTCGTCTGCGTTCCACCCGAGCGCGTCGCTCCGTAGATCGCGCCGCTCTCGTCCGAAAGCAGGTTGGTCTGTTCCGGTTCCGCGCCGTGGATCGGACGGCGGAAATCGTAAACGACGTGGAACGAATAGCGCGCGCCGGACGGCGCCAGCTCGAAGACGACGCCGCAGCCGATGCCGTGACAGCCTCCGCCGCCAAGTGCGGCCGTGCCGTACACTGTGCCGTCGGGTTCGAGTAACGGCGTCCCCTCCGGTAAGAAGCCATCCGCTTTAGCCGTAAAACTATGGAGGACGCGTTCGCTATAGGACGAGCCGTTCGGGGTGAGCTTGAAGAACGTGCCAACGCGCTTCGTGCCGCCCCAGAACGTCGTTCCGAAAACGGCTCCGGATCGCTCGTCGACGGTTACTGCTCCGTCTGGGAGGTCGCCGTCCAAACCGTCAAACGTGAAGATCACGCCCTCGGAATAGCTGGATTTCGCGAGCTTCAATTTGTAGACCGTGCCGCAACCGCCGTCGCAGAAGCCCGCATAGCTGCCGCCGTACATAGTCGTGCCGTAAATCGAACCATGCTTATCGATCGTCACGCCGGCTTCGGGCAAAATCCCGCCCGAGCCACCCGGAAACGAGTAGAGTAAACTTTCGGTGTAGCCGGACTTGCCTGGCGTCAATTTGAAGACGGCACCGTCATTCCGCGAGCCGCCGAACGCCGAAGCGCCGTAAATGTTTCCCGCTTTGTCAAGGACGATCGGGCCGAGCGGTTCCCACGCATCGAGCCCGCCGCGGAAACGGTAGAGTACGCTTTCGGTGTAACCCGATTTTCCCAACGACAGCTTGAAGATCGTTCCCCAGCCGAGACCGCCGTTGCCGGAAGGGTCACCGCCAGCGAACGTTACGCCGTATAACACGCCGTCGCGTAAAACGATACCCTCTGGCGTGGACCCGTCGTAGCCGCCCCTGAAACTGTAGAGAACGCTTTCGGCATATCCTAAACCTTGCGGCGCGAGTTTGAATACCGTTCCGGCGCCGCCGCTACTGCCGCCGCCGAAGAGCGTCGTACCGTAGAAAGCGCCCGCCTTGCCTGCGATCAGGCCGTCGCTGGCGGCGGCTCCATCGAGACCGCCGAAGCTGTGCAAAACGGTTTCTTGCCAAGCCGGCGTTGCGTTTCCAAAGGCTTGCGTCATCGCGCCGGGCGTGCCGATCGGCAGCTCCGATCTCCCGCACCCCGCCGGCATGGCCGCGGCCACGTAAATGCTTAGGGCCCAGCGGGTAAGTCCTGAATTCCTCATCGCCTGCCTCCTCGAGCCTCCGCGGTGGCTGTGTACATTCGCTCACGCCGTGGCGCTGTCCCAGCGCAGCGTGCGCCTAGGAGGCGACGAGCTGCCCCTTTCACGCTTCAGATTTTTTTATTAGCCCGGCTTAAGCTCTGCGGCATCGTTCCTCTCGGCCCACAAGGAGAACCGCCTATGCGTTTTTCGAAACGGATTCTAATCGCGGCCGTTGCGGCCGTGGCTGTCTGCGCCGGTCCCGCGATGGCGCACGGGTATAACGGCAACAGCATGTTTGTTCCGGGATCACACAGTTACACCGGTGCGTGGCCGGTGACCGTGACCCACTCGCAACGCAGCAACGGCACGGACTGCCTGACGTTGACCGGCAGTGGCAGCAGAGGCTCGGCTTCGCTAGTTTTTGGCGGTCAGAAATACCCTTACGGCTCATTCCTAGTAATCAACGACACCCTCCTGGCGACTATCACAGAACCACTATATGGTCAGAACGGAGCCTTGATCTTCATCGCTTCCGCCAGCCGCAGCCACATCGGCCAGGGCATCTTCGAAAATGTCGAAGGCGGGTCAAACTTCGACGCCGGTGCATTGGCGTTTGGCACGAAGAACGGTTGCTGAAGTTATTGCGAACGGGCTCGCTACGGCCGGCCCCGCCAAAGGCGGTACCGTTACGCTCTACATCGATGGAAAGGCAGTCGGCAAGGGTCGCCTTGAGCAGACGGCACCGATCATATTCTCCGCTGACGAAACTTCCGATGTTGGCGTTAAGCATGGCTCTCCGATGACGCCGACTATGCCCCCTAATAAGAGCGCATTTAATGGAACCGTCGACGTCGTTGTTATCGAAACGAGCGGTGAAAACACCGACCACCTGCTGAATCGAGAAGAAGTGCTAAACATGATCATGGCGAGACAGTGAGGTAGTGGCTATGGTAGCGCTAGCCTGGGGAATACTTCAAAAAACATATCGCGGATCATCGTAACGGCGGCACCGCCTCTTATGTCGGCGTTCGGTCCGATGTCCGGAACGGGTTTGCCAAGAGCCTTCCCGAGCCCCAAGCACGCTAAGAAGATTGCTTTTGGCAACGGCCCCAATGGGTCGTCCGGAGGCAAGAGCGCGACGTCGAACTTTGCGACTGGAAACGGAATGACATCGGGCCAACTCTCCGGAGCCCTGGGATTATCGAGCGACAGGATTGGAGCGATGTCACGCGCGGTCGCGTCGCGAGCCGTGAGGGGCGCGCCAAGGGACCAGCGTTCGCGTAAGGTCCGGATTACGGACGTGTGGCGGTATTCATCATTCACGACGGTGCGCTCGGCGATCCATGGCGAGATCGCGATCGCAGGCACTCGGATGCCCGACCGATTAAACGTGAAGTCCATCTGGCCAACCGGAGCTGCGGGGTCGGGAGGTTGTGCGGCTGGTGGAGCGACATGATCGTAGGTGCCACCGTGCTCATCGAAGTTGACCATCATTAGCGTATTGAAGACGTTCGACCCACGATCGGAGGCAGAGGAACGGATCGCGTGGTAAATTTTCGCCAACAAGGCTTCGCCGCCCAGGAGCGATGATGGCGGGTCAAAGTTCATTCCAGGGGCCATCGCGTTGAACGCGGGATGCATATCGTTGTGGCCGTGCAAGAAGTTGGGCTCGATGAACGAGTAATTGGGGAGTTCGCCTTTGGCGGCGTCCTCAAGGAACTGGTCAGTAGTGAAGAAATTCGTCGCAAAGCGTTCACGCAAGCGAGAAGCATGAATCAAGGCCGTCATTGAGAGGGGCGTTGGCGGATCACAATAGACGCGCCAAGTTAGCCCTTTTGACTCGAGCCGTTCGAAGATGGTCTCGGCGGTATTGTGTACGGGAAACGAATCCGGCGGAGACGTGTTGACGACGTAACCCGACGAGGTGGCTGCATGAAAGAACGAGCGATTGGGAAACGTCTGAGACGGCACCTCGCAGAACCAATGGTCGAATGTCGCAAAGCCTCGCGCGAGCGTCGAAATGACCGGCACTTGTTTCGGCGTATAGCCGGTCATGATCTGCTCGTATTCGTCGTAGGTAGGCTGCCGGCCGATCTCAGCGGTAAATGCGCTGATGTAGTCGGCGAGGAAACCGTCCATTGTGGGGCGTGCGTTGGGATCGGTCGGCGCGTTGTATGGAGCGGCCATCTTTGCGTATGAAATCCCGCGGTTGCCGCCGGGCTCGATTAAGCCGAACACCTGGGTGTTGACGTGAGGATACTCCTCGCCGGAATCGGGGTTGGGCGTGTCCATACTCTTCGCAACACTGTAGGGCACGGTTCTCTTATCGGCTCCGTGCTCGGCCCACTCGGGAATCGGATTGCTTAGATTCCTACCGAGCACACCTTCGAACGACTTCACCTCACCGGCTTCGTATAGGCGTCCGAGGAGATTGTCGAGAGAGCGGTTCTCAAACATTATCACGACTACGTGGTCGAGAGCGTTGGTTCGGTCGGGGCGTGCCGTAGATGGTCTCACGCGTTCTCTTTTCGCAGCGATCGGAAGCTCGCGCGAACGTCTTCGGAGAAGAGTTGCGGCTGTTCCCAGGCGGCAAAGTGGCCGCCCACGTCGTGCTTCTTGTAATAGACGAGTTTGGGATACGCCTTCTCCGACCAGCTCCGTGGCGCTGTATAGATCTCGTGCGGAAAGGCGCTCACGCCAGTCGGGATCTTCACGCCCTGCACGTTAAAGAAGCCGAGCTTGTTTTCCCAGTAGAGGCGCGCCGAAGAGATGCCCGTCTTCGTCAGCCAGTACATCGTGATGTTGTCGAGCACGTCGTCGCGCGAAAGACCGCCCGGGTTACCCGCAAAGGCCGGCGCGATCATCTCGTAACTGTCCTTGTCGTGATCGAGAATCCAAGCCGCCAAGCCGATCGGCGAATCGAGCAAGGCGTAGAGCGTTTGCGGGCGGTTCGCCATCTCGACGGCGTACCCGAGGTGATGCGTGTAGAAGTCGGCCAGCTGCCGATACGCGTTCAGCTCGTCGCTCGCAAGCCCAGCGGGCGGCGGAGCGTTGGCAATTGCCTTCGCTAAAATGTCGTCGGGAACGGTCCCCGGCATGTTGCTGTGAATGGCCATCACGTGATCCGGTGCGATTATCGCCAACTGTTGCGTGACGGAGGCACCCCAATCGCCGCCTTGCGCGACGAATCTATCGTATCCGAGGCGCTGCATCAGCACGACCCAGGCCTTGGCGACCCGTACCGGATCCCAGCCGAGGGCTACCGGCTCGGCCGAATAGCCGTATCCCGGAATTGACGGAATCACCAGATGGAACGCGTCCGATGCGCTCGCGCCGTGTGCCGTGGGATCGGTCAATAGACCGATGACCTTCATTTGCTCGATGATCGAACCGGGCCATCCGTGCGTGATCACGAGCGGCAGCGCATTTTCGTGTTTCGAACGAACGTGAATGAACTGGATGTCCACTCCGTCGACCTGGGTGACGAACTGCGGGGTCGCATTCAGTCTGGCCTCGATCTTACGCCAATCGTAACCCTCCGCCCAATAGGTCGCCAGCGCCTGAGTCGTCGCCAACTGCACGCCTTGCGACTGGTCCGCGACGAGCTCTTTTGTGGGCCACCGCATCGCCTTGATGCGCCGGCGCAAATCATCGAGTTCCGCCTCGGGAACGTTCAATTTCGGAAACGGACGAATAGCGGTGTTTTCGCTGCCCGTCTGTTGCGCAACCGTAGTCATCGGTGAAGTCCTTTCAATAGGGTTTTTCGCTGTCTTTGAATGAGCGCACGCAACGAGCCACAGATACGCACCGGAGAAACCCGTGGCGGCCATGCGAACGAAGTAACGTCGGTCCATTTTATAAAGCCGTTCTGCTTATTGGCGAAGTGACGGATTCATATCTTTGGGTCTTCTCATGGCCGGAGCGAGTGGCAGCCTGTCATTCTTGGCGTCGAGAGGGTGCGCAACGATGCGATAATCGAACTCGACACGCGAACGGCCCCCCTCATTTTCTCGCACCTGGAACCCCGACGCGGTCTTCATGCTCACGTAGAGGCCGCGCGTGTCTCCCAGTGGCGTCAGAAAGACGTAGTACCACTTCCGATCCATCACGGAAGCAAAGGCCGGATCGATCTGCACGTTGGCGACACCGGCGACCATCCGCGAGGTTCCAACGTCTTCGATCGTTGCCGTCGCCGATTCCGCCGCGTAGGCGAGAACGTGCTCGCCGTTGGCATCCGTATGCCGCGTGCGCACGTTCTTTACGACGGCGCCGCCCGTACATGAGAGAGTCGCGTTATAGTCGATCGTGCATAGGCCGTCGGTCGAAGCGTTAAAACCCTCAAAGATATACGTATTAGAGCTGTCGGCCTTCGCCTCCAGGGCTTCATACAAATTCGTGGTGTCTGCCGACTCTGAGTACACGCCGTCGCCGCTGCCGCTCGACGTGCCTCGCTGAATACCCGCGACGCCGGAAGCCCCACTCCCAGTAGAATGGCCTTCGACGCCGTTGTTGCTCGAGGAGGTTCCATACACGCCTTGCCCGTTCGAAGAACGGCCGTATACGCCGTGACCCTGGCCGCTCGTTCCGGTGCTGATCCCCGACGTACCCGAATTCCCGTTGATAGTACTGGTGACGCCGTGAACGCCATCGGCGGTCGCGCCGACGCCATAGACGCCCCACGTGTTGCTGCCCGTTGAATTGCCCTCGACGCACGCCGTGCCGCTACTGCATTTGTAGGTCTTGCTCTTGTCCGGCGTCACGTGTTCTGCCCGCACGATGCCTAAGCTGGAGACCGCGATAGCCATGCCAACCGCGACCATTCCTGCGACTGCGAGCCGACTCGGGCGAAAAGTGGATTGAATCATGTCCTCCCCTTTCCGAAGTACACATTATAGTGCTCTCGTAGGCTACGATAGCGCGGGGCTCGCCAAAGACCCTCCCCGCCCATAGCGGCTACCGGGCCTGACCGGTACTCAAATCGTTTGCGAAGATGCTTGGCGGCAAAGTACCAAAGATCCGGACCAATACCACCGGTGCGATGGTGGATGCGGAGTTGCTTACTTGCTTGCTCAGACGCGGGTCGACTACACGAAGATCCAAGCCCCGCGCCTCGGTACTCGTATTTGAGCAACGGCGAGAAAGCTACGTTTCGCGCGAATTGGCCGCCGATCGTCGATTGGCAAGCAGATGCAATCGCGCGCTTCAAAACCTACAATCCGAAGCGCGCCAAGCCAACCGTTTTAGCGCTGCCGTCGGCTCCGCACTACATCTACATCAACGACGAGGACTTTGTCGTTCGTCAAATGCGCGCGTTTCTGGGGCTGCCGCTCTCGCCGGACTGAGTCAAACCGCCCTGTACGCTCTCGAACGGCTGACTTGCTAGAGTACCCGGCAACGGCGCTTCCGCCGGATGCCTTCAGCCGGGAGCGACCGATGCACCCTGGCGGTTCCCACTTCGGCCCGCTCTCTAAAATTAAGGATCAAACATCTCTCATGAATAGCTCGATCTCGCTAAAGTACGCATTAGGCAGCATTGCGGCTGCCGCTCTTTTCGCCGGCTGCAGCTCTGGCAGCGCCCAATCAGCATTCGCACCACCTGCAGCAGCCCAGAACGTCGCTGCGGCCAATCCCGGCTCGCCGTCGTCAGCCAACGTCATGACTCCCGCGATGCCGGGCAAGGCTGCGATAAACGTGCAACCCGACCATCAGCCTTCGTGGATGTCTCCCGATGCCAAGAAGCAGCAGTTGCTTTACGTCTCCGACCAAAAGACCGACGACGTATATGTGTACTCGTATCCGAATGGTAAGTTGGTCGGAACGCTGACCGGCTTCGCCGCGCCGTACGGTCAGTGTACCGACAAGTCCGGCAACGTTTTCATCACGCAGTTCGAGGCGTCTGCCGTCACGGAGTACGCGCACGGCGGCACGAACCCAATCAACACCCTCGACACTCCCGGCGTAAATCCCGTCGGCTGCTCGGTCGATCCGAAGACCGGAGATCTCGCCGTCGCCGATTTCATCTCGGACAATTATCCGGGCGGCATCCTCGTCTTTCCACATGCCACGGGCACGCCGAAGGCATACCAGGCGCCGGGTATGTACTACTACTTCCCCCCAGCCTACGACGATCGCGGCAACCTCTTTGTCGAGGTTGAAGGGCCTAGTTCGGGCGGAACGGTCGTCATGGAACTTCCGCGCGGTAGCGGCACGCTTAAAGCGCTGTACCTTAACGTGACCATCCACTTCCCAGGCGGCGTTCAGTGGGACGGAAGGCATGTGGATCTCGTCGATCAGTCTTTCAGTGCTTCGGCCGGCTCCGGAATCTATCAAGTCAATATCAAAGGCAAGCTCGGTACGATGACGGGCGAGTTCGCGCTACCTGGTTCGTGCGGATTCAGCGATGTCGTTCAGCCCTGGGTGCAAGGCTCCAAGATCGTCGGGCCGGATACTTATTGCGGAACGGTCGGCATCGACTCCATTCCGGGCGGAGTGAATCAAAAATACCTGACAGGCACCCAATATCCCATCGGTGCGACGGTCAGCGAAGCCAAGATATAGTTCCGAGCGTCGCTCGACCCGAGATAACAGTACGAGCTCGCTTCGGCGGGCCCGTTTCCGAACGCTTCCGAACGCGCCGGATGCTAGATTGGGGCATGAGCGATTCTCGGGAAGAACACGTCTTCGTGCTTCGCGTTTGGAAAGAGCCGGCGACGTCGAGCGCTGGGTGGCGCGCCAGCGTCGTGCACGTCGGGTCGGGTTGTAGTGTCGCGGCGACCGAATGCCGCGACATCGTCGACTTCGTTGCGTTGCGCGTCGCAGCCGGAGGAAAGGAGAGTATTACATGCGACAAAAAAACTGGCGCTTAATCGCCGGCGGCCTGGTTTTTATGGCCTTCGCCGGGGCATTCTTTTGGGTCATGGCGGGTCAGATGGCACGATCGACAGACGCAAGCGGCATGATGCACGAGGTCGGGCAGGTTTCCGGGCTAGTCGGCGCAATCGGCGTGGCGTTGCTAGTCGCGGGACTTTTCGGGTGGCGTGGCCTCTCAAAGAAGCGCGATGGTGCCGGATAGGCGCAGGCCCCGGCCGATTCTGGCGATCGCCGTAACGGCCGTCTGGGGAGTTCTAGCGGTACCCGGTTTCGTAATAGCCGCGGTGGGGGCGCCGATGGCGTTCGATGCGCCGGGGTCGGACGCAAATCCGCTGGTGTGGGCTATCGTTGTTGCCTTCGTCGCGTTTCCCGTAGCGTGCATCGTCTCGATCGTCGCCTCTTGGATTACGTGGAGAATGGAGAAGGTGCCGCTCGCGATGGCGTGCATACCGCTGCTTCCAATCGTCACGATCGTTGGAGCGATGGCACTATCGGCGGAGCCTCAATCGGCCGGGTCGATGCCGCGGGCCCCGACGCCGCAAGCTCCGACACCGCAAGCCTCGTCGCTTCTCCCAATACCGACTGTGCCGCCGGAATCGACTCGTTGAGAGAAGGAACGCCACACCACAGGCGAAGCGTGTTGAATGGCCCGACGCGTCGCCGGAAGGGATCCGCCGCACTCCGGCCCCGAACCCGAACTGCATATCAGTCTGTTCGGCCACGTCGCGGTGGAAGTAAACGGGACGCCCTTTAAGCTCGCGACGCCTCGTAAAACGCTTCCGGTTCTCGCTTATCTGCTGCTCAATCGCGATGCTCCCATTGCACGCGACTTCCTCGCTTACGTCATGTGGCCGGAAGACGAGGAAGAAGCCGCACGCACCAAGCTGCGCTTGAGCCTCTTCGATCTGGCTCGCGTTTTGCCGCCGGAGTTCGAAGGGCGAGCGCTCACCGTCGATGGCGACAGCGTGCGCTTGCGCCCCGACTTGCACTTGTGGCTCGACGTCGAAGAGTTCGGCCGGCTAATCGTCGATCCACAGCGGATCGAGGAAGCCGTTAGCCTCTACCGCGGAGACTTGTTGACCTCGCTTTACGACGAGTGGGTCTTCTCCGAGCGCGAGCGGCACCGCAACACTTTTCTCGCGGGGCTGCTGCAACTCGTTTCTCAAGCGCGCAGGCAACGCAATTTCGCCCGCGGAATTGCCCGTGCCCAACAAATCCTCGCGATCGATCCATGGCGTGAAGACGTCGTACGGCAAGTCATGGCGCTGCGCTGCGAATCCGGCGATCGTGCCGGAGCGCTGGCCGAGTACGAACGCTTCGCGAAACTGCTTCGTCTGGAACTAAAGGTCCAGCCGATGCCCGAAACGCTCACCCTGCGCGAAACGATCGCGCGCGGCGAGGTCGTCGAACCGAACGCGCCGCTCGAGCTCGCCGCCACGACATCATTGTCTGCGCGCTCGGCGACGCTGCCGTTCGTCGGCCGCCAAACGGAGATGGGACAACTGCTCGAGACCTGGAGCCGCGTCGCCCGCGGCCGCGGTGCCTGCGTTTTCGTCGGCGGAGAGCCCGGCGTTGGCAAGTCTCGCTTGATTCTGGAGCTCGCCCACGCGGTCGAAGAGAGCGGCGGACGTGTCCTCATCGGTGCGACCGGCTCGCCGGAGGCGACTCCATACGAGAGCATCGTCGATGCGCTGCGCTCCGCGTTGCCGCTTGTTGCGTCGCTAAAGAGCAGCATGTGGCTTGCCTGTATAGCGGAGCTGCTTCCCGAGATCCGCACGCGAGTGGCTGGATTACCGGAAGTTTCCCACATCGACGCCGAGAGCGAACGCATCCGGTTATTCGAGTCGCTCTTCCGTTGTTTCTCCGGCCTCGCGCAGCCGCGCCCACTGCTGCTCGTGCTTGAAGATATGCATTGGGCGCAATCCGCTTCGATCTCGCTGTTGCACTCGCTTCTGCGACGAGTCTCCGGCGCGCCCATAATGATCGTCGTGACGTATCGCGATGACGAAACGCCGCGGCCGCATCCACTCCACAGGCTGCGAAGCGAGGCTCGTGCGGCCGCCTGCGCGCAAAGCCTTTCGCTGCGAACCCTGTCGCTCGACGAGATCCACGAGCTGACCGGCGCTTTACCCGATATCGCCGATCTGGAACCCGCCAACCTGCTAGCAGTTTCCGCCGGGAACCCGCTCTTCCTGACGCAGTTCATCGACGATCTTCGCCATGGCGAAAAAAACGCTCCGCCCGCGAGTTTACAGGCGCTGGTAACGGCGCGGGTCGGCCAACTCTCCGAGGAGGCGCGCACCGCCGCCGAGATCGCTGCGTGCATCGGTACGCGATTCTCGCACGACGCGCTTCGGGACGTCAGCGGGTGGGATGAAACTGCGATCGGCAACGCGCTCGACGAGCTTTTCGACCGGCGCATCGTCCGTGAGGCGAGCGGACGCGGACTCTTCGAGTACGCGTTCTCTCACCAGGTTTTTCAGGAGGCGATTGCCGGCGGGGTTCCGCGAGAACGATCGGCGGCGCGGCATCGACGCGTGGCGCGCGTGCTCGAAGAGCTGTACGCCGACCGGGCATCCGAGCTTTCAGCCACGATCGCTCGGCATTACGAGCTTGCGGGCGACGGTGCAAGCGCCGCTCGCTGCTACCTTACGGCGGTGCGGCGATCCATCGCGCTGGGCGCGCTGGACGACGCGCACGCGCTGAGCGATCGTGCCTTAGCGCTTACCGGCGACCCGCGCGCGCGCGCCGAGATCCTTCTCGAACGAGAAACGGTCGAACTCCGGCGTGGCAATCGCTCCGCCCAAGAATTTACGCTTGCGAGGCTCCAAGAACTCGCCGTGAGGCTCGCCGATCCGGAGCTGCATCGCCTTACCCTGTTACGCCAGATCGAGTTTGCGACGAGCATCGCCGATCCGGCGAAGCTCGAAACGGCAATCGGCCAACTGCGCACGCACGCGCCGCACGACGACGTTGCGTGGCGACTGCATATCGCCGAGGCAAACCTCGCGTTTTCTTATGGCCGGCTTGCCGAAGCGCACGCATCGGCGGAGAACGCACTCGCCTGCAGCCGCAAATCGGGGAGCGGTGCGGGAATCGCGCAGGCATTGTGCTGCCTTGCGAACGTGGAGGCCCACCGCGGGAATCTCTCCGAGGCAGAAGCGTTGCTCGACGAAGCCGAACGGGCGGCCGCGGTTGCGACCGATCCCGTGCTGGAGAATATCTCGCTGTCAAGTGCGTTTTCTATTGCGTACAATCGGCGCGACCTCGAGCGCTGCATGGCTATTGGCCAGCGGTGGCTGGACCGCGCGGTGGCGCTTGGCGACCGGCCCGCCGAAGCGCGGGCACGCGGTCGCCTGGGACTCACGCTTACTGCAGCCGGAACGCGATACGCAGAAGCGCGCGAGCACTTCGCTAACTCAGCGCGCTTCTTCACCGAAATGGGAGATATGAGCAAAGCCGCCGGCGAGATCTTGAACGAGGCAGTGCTCGAGACGCGATTGGGATTCTTCGAAAAAGCCGTCGCGGCGACGGAGAATGCCGTCGAACTCTTTGAAGGCGTGCATGACGAACGCGGTCGCGTGATCGGCCTGGCGAACCTCGGTTTCCTGCGAGCGTGCGCGGGCGACATCGAGGCGGCGGAGTCGGCGGCGCGGGAGGCCCGTCAACTGGCGCAGCAGCTCGGGTTCGGCTTGATCGAGGCCTCGGCGCTGGAAAATCTCGCCTTTGCCGAAGCGGCAGCCGGGAAGTTGGCGGACGCGATCGCGCACGCTGAGGAGGCGCTCGAGGTTCGAGCGCGATCGCAATCCCAGGTCTGGGCGAGTAAGACGCTCGCCGACTTGGCCGTGTGGCACGCGGCGCTCGCCAATCTCCCTGCCGCGCGCGATCACGTGCGGCGCCTGTTGATCCACGAAGACGAGATTTCAGACAGTACGGAGTGGCCGGAATACTGCTATTGGGCCGCTGCGCAAGTCTTTCGCCTCGAAGGGAATTTGCCCGAAGCTGCACGCGCGCTCGACCGCGCGCGAGCGGTAGTGCAGACTGCGGCGGAAAGCCTCGATGCTGTCGATCGGGAGAGCTTCGCGGCTATCTCGTGGCATGTCGACATTGCGGCAGCCGCCCAGCGAGGAATCTGGCCCGACCCGCCGCGGTAGTTCCTCGCCGTCGCTTCGAACGCTCACACGCAGCCGTCGCTTCTCACCCAGCCCGGCGCTAAGACGGGGAAGGTCTGACGTGATTGAGATTCCCGAACTTCATGGTTGCAGCGCAGCCGGCAAGTCGCTGGGACCAATGAGATAGTTTACGCTTACGTTAAAAAGACTGGGGTATACCGTGGCTGTGGCGTTGACGAGACCTTCAAACGGACCCATCGCCGAAGCCGTTCGCACGAAACCACCTTCGGTTAACGCAATCTCGAAGTGGCGTCCAATGAGTTGGCCGGCGCTCAGCGCAATCGGCGTCGTGTTCCGGTTAAAGTTGTAGTGCTCCCCACGCCTGACACAGAAAGAATGGCTTGCCTACCCGCTTGGAGGGAGTCATGCCGAGGTCCTACCGTCGCTTCAGCCGCGAGTTCAAGATGCAGGTCGTCGAATCGATCT
>Ga0182018_10002953_pt1 | contig 16069 bp, 10 predicted proteins | sample 812P2MmetaG_FD_120490 | JGI IMG/M metagenome (GOLD analysis project Ga0182018, IMG submission 120490) | Permafrost microbial communities from Stordalen Mire, Sweden - 812P2M metaG | ecosystem: Environmental > Terrestrial > Soil > Wetlands > Permafrost | place: Sweden: Stordalen | collected... | reverse complement strand
CGTCGCGCAGCAGCCAGTACTTCCGCCCGCGCCAAAGAATCGTATTCCCAAAGAAGCCGGCGCACCATACCAGGAAACTAGCGGCATCTTGCAGCGGCACCAGCCACCACTGGCGCCGCGTCAGCGAATCGTCGAGTACGTGGCCGGCGGTGGCCCAGGCCGCAGCGGCGCGCAGCACGGCCGTCACGGCCAGTACCGGCCACCACGCCGGGCTGACGGCGCACAATAGCAACGCCAGCGGCAGGGGATGGGTGAATACCTGGCCAATATAGCCCCAGGGCCGCGACCGGCGCGCGCTACGGTTCCAACGGAGCCGGTGCCGAAGGTTGGCGGCGAAAGACTGCGCCCCAATACGGTGCTCGATCACGTAGGAGGATAGAATCACGCCGTAGCCGTACTCCGCGGCCAGTTTCCCAAGCACGAAATCTTCCGCCAGGTAATCCTTGACGGCGTCGAAGCCGCCGATCCGATCGAGCGTCTCGCGTCTCGCGGCGATGGCCGGGCCGAGCGCGAATTTCATGCCCTCCAGCATGCGCGCCACCAGTACGCCCGCGAGAAATTCGGTATTCAGCCCGATCGCCTCCAGCGTCGACCAGAAACTGCGGCCCGGCACCACGCGATAGGGACACGTCGCCATACCGAGCTTTTCGTCGTCGAACTCGGCGGCGATTGTGGAAAGCATGCCCGGTGTGACACGGGTATCGCTATCGGCCATCACCAGCAGGTCGTAGCGCGCGGCGGCCAGCATGCGGTCCAGGCTGTACACTTTGGCGTTGGGATAGGGAGGCTCGCCGGTCACGATCAGCCGCGAGGGCACCGCCGGGTAACGCGCCCGCACCCGCTCCACCACCGCGAGGGCCGGATCTTTGCCGTTACGAACCGCGAAGAGAATCTCAAATGCGGGGTATTGTTGCGCGAAGAAAGATCGCAGGTTCTCTTCCAGACCCTCCTCCGCGCCGGCCAACGGTTTGAGAATGCTGATGGGCGGGGCCGCGTGCATTTGCGCCGGGCGGACGCCGCGATAGCGAATCGCGGCGACAATCGTCAGGACACAATATACCAGGGAGCCGGCCACCAGGGCCAGCAGTGCGACGACAATCACTCTTACACTGTAACAAGCGACATGAAGCACATCATCGTCGGAACCGCCGGCCACATCGACCATGGCAAGACCGCCCTGGTCAAAGCGCTCACCGGCATCGACGCCGACCGCCTGGAAGAAGAGAAGCGGCGCGGCATCACCATCGACCTGGGATTCGCCCACTTGCAACTCACCCCCGAACTGCGGCTCGGTTTCGTCGACGTCCCGGGCCACGAGCGCTTCGTGAAGAACATGCTGGCGGGCGTCGGCGGCGTCGACCTGGTGCTATTTGTGGTGGCGGCCGACGAGTCCATCAAGCCGCAGACCCGCGAGCACTTCGATATCTGCCGCCTGCTGGGCATCGGGCGCGGCGTCATCGCCCTCACCAAGGCTGACCTCGTCGATGCCGACATCCTCGAACTGGTGCGGCTCGAAGTGGAAGAGATGGTGACGGGTTCCTTCCTGGAAGGCGCGGCCATGGTCCCGGTCAGTTCGCTCACCGGCGCCGGTCTGGAGGAGCTGCGCGGCGAGTTAGAGCGGGCGGCGTACGCCGTGCCGGAAAAAAGCGCGGCCGGCTATTTTCGCCTGCCCATCGACCGCGTTTTCTCGGTGAAAGGCTTCGGAACGGTGGCCACGGGAACGCTGATTTCCGGATCGGTCGCCAAGGAACAGGCGGTCGAGCTGTATCCGCGCGAGCGCCGCCTGCGCGCACGGGGGGTCGAGGTGCATGGAGCCGCCGCCGAGCGCGCGGTGGCCGGCGAGCGTACCGCGGTGAACCTGGCGGACATCGAGCCGGCGGAACTCGCCCGCGGCGACGTACTCTCCGAACCGGGCCGCTTCCGCGCGGTGACCCGCGTGGATTGCCGTCTGCGAATGCTCGCTTCGGCCAAACCCTTGAAGCATCGCGCGCCTGTCCATTTTCATTCGGGGACCGCGGAGATCGGAGCGGAAGTGCGTTTGCTCGGCGGCGCGACGGTGCTCCAGCCGGGTACCGCGGCGTACGCGCGGCTGGTGCTCAAGCAGGCGGCGCTCCTGCTGCCGGGCGATCGCTTCATCATCCGCATGTTCTCGCCGGTGATCACCATCGGCGGCGGCGAAGTGCTCGACCTTCCCACCAGCCTTCGTCCCACCGGCGCTGCCGAGCGGCTCGCCTTGCTGGCTGCGACCGACGCGCCGGGGCGCGTCGCCCTGTTGGTGCGGGAAGCGGAGTTCGGCGCCGACATGCAGGAATTGGTGGCGCGCACCGGATGGCGGGAGACGGACCTCGCGGCCGCCGCCACCAGCGCGCGGTTGATTACCGTGGCCGATTCCTGGTACGTGGATGGAGGCTGGTTCCGGATGGCGCGCGGCAAACTGGTCGACGCGGTGCGCGCGTATCATCGCGAAAATCCGCTGGCCCCCGGAATCGCCAAGCAGGAACTGCGCGCCCGCGCGATGCCGCGCATTCCGCCGTTTCTATTGGACGCGCTGCTGGTGGGGCAGACAAACCTGGCTGCGCCGAGCCTTTCCAGGTCCGGCACTGGCCAGCAAGGATTGGCTGACCCACGGGAAGAGATCGTGGTGGAAGGCGAGACCGTGCGGCTGCGAAGCCACACGGTGGTGCTGAGGGAGGACGAAGAGCAGGCGCGCGCGGCCATCGAACGTACTTTTGAAACGGCCGGGCTGGCGGTGCCGGCGATGGCCGAGGCGCTGGCGAAATCGGGCGTCGAGGCGAAACGGGCGCGCACTCTGCTGGAGATTCTGGTGCGCCAGAAGCGGCTGCTGCGCATTAACGAAGGACTGGTGTTTCATGCGAGCGCCATCGAACGGCTGCGGCAGATCCTGGCGGCGCGAAAATCGCAGTATTTCGGCGTCGGCGAGTTCAAGGAATGGACCGGGATTTCGCGGAAATACGCCATTCCGTTGTTGGAATACCTGGACCGCGAACACCTCACCCGGCGCGAAGGCGACCGGCGTTTGATACTATAACTGGCAAGCATGATGGGTTTTCTGAAACACCGCACAGCCGACACCACCGGCGCCAATCCGCCGGCGTTGGGACCGTTGGAAGTCGCCGTAATGGAAATTCTTTGGCAACACGGCGAAAGCAATGTTCACGACGTGATCGAAAAGTTGGGCCGGCCGTTGGCCTATACCACGGTCATGACCACGCTCGACCGCCTGTATAAGAAGGGCTTTCTGGACCGGCACAAGTCCGAGCGGGCCTTCCTCTATTCCACCCGCCAAACGCGCCTGGAATGGGAGCAGAAGCGCGCCGGCGAGTTCGTGGCCGGTTTTCTGAACGGCCCGCAATCGGCTGGCGAATTGCTGATCTCCTGCCTGGTGGAGGCGGTGGGGCGAAAGGACGAAGCGCTGCTGGACGAGTTGGAGCGAAAGATCCGCCTCAAGCGCAAGGAGTTGTATCAGGGGAGGAAGCCATGATCCTTCCCTACCTGGCGCGGCTGGTCTGCTTGTGCCTGGCGGCGTTTTTCCTCGTGCACGCGGCATTGGGACTGCTGGTTTCCGCCCTGGCTCCATGGGCCGTCCGGTTCGCCAGCCGCATGGCCCCGGTCTCCGGCGCGCGGGTTCTGCTGTTGCTGCGGCTGTTTCCGGCGGGGTTCGCGCTGTTCGTTGTGGCCGGGCTCTGCACCCCGAGTTACCTGTGGCTGGAACCGAAAAGCGCTCCCGAGCCCATGGGACTGGTATGCCTGGCCGCGGCGCTGATGGGCCTCGCAATCTGGGGGACGTCGATGGGGCGCGCCACGCGGGCCATGGCACGATCGGCGCGCTATCTTCGCCGGTGCCGCGTCGCCAGCCGCGAAATGCGTCTCCCGGGAGAACGGATGGCCGCCTGGGTGATCGATGGGGCCGCTCCCTGCGTGATGCTCGCCGGAGTCCTCCGGCCGCGGCTGGTGATTTCGCGAAACGTAGTGGCGGCGCTGTCGGCGGAGCAATTGTCGGCGGCGATCCGGCACGAACGCGCGCATGGCATTTCGCGCGACAACCTCAAGCGGCTGCTGGTGCTGCTGGCGCCCGGCATGCTGCCGTTCGTCCCCGGATTTCGAAATCTCGAACGGGCTTGGGCGCGCATTGCGGAATGGGCGGCGGACGATCGTGCGGCCGCGGGAAAGACGCGGCGTTCGCTTTCCCTGGCGGCGGCGCTGGTGCGTGTGGCGCGCCTGGGTTCCGCGCCGGCGGCGCCCGCGCTCGCGACGTCGTTGATGGCCGATGAGTCGGACCTTTCGGAGCGCGTCGACCGTCTGTTGCGCCCCGCTCGCCGGATTGCCCGGCGCGGACCTCGGGAGCCGGTGCTGGCGGCGAGTGCCGGCCTGCTGCTCGGGGGCGCGCTGATCGCGGTGATGGCGCATCCGGCGACACTCTACTCCGCGCACGAGTTTCTCGAATTCCTGATTCGGTAAACACGCAGGGCGGGTAAAAATGCCGGCGCCCAGGGCCGATGGCCTACTCCGGCAAGTATCCTTCCTAAATCGGACGTCGCGCTCGGTGGACCGCTGGGAAGCGGCGGGACCACCCAATTCTTCGTGGCGGGCGAGTTCAGCCGCGAAGATAAGGCGACGCCTTGATCCCCCGGGGATTCGGTAAACACGCAGGGCGGGTGAAAATGCCGGCGCCCAGGGCCGATGGCCTACTCCGGCAAATATCCTTCTTTTGCGCGGATTTTGGGATCTTTCAGGCCGTTCACGGTCAGTTGGATCGTCCGCCATTTCGCTTCCGTGACGGCGGGAGGTTTATAGACCAGCATGTACGTGTGCTGCAGGTCGCCGGAGATTTCCTGAAAAATCGTCGAGATTTCGCTGGACTTGTGGACCCGATATGGCTGTCCCCCAGTCATCTCCGCCACATCTTTCAACTCGTCGAGTAGAGGCTTGCTCGTCAGGGCCTCCCCTTCGGCGATCGCGTACACGGGAACGCCTGCCTTCTTGGCGCGTTGTATCGCCGCACGGGCATTCAACAAGCTGGCGTTGTCCGCTCCGTCGGTGAAGACTATGATCGCCTTCTTGCCGTTTCGAGGCGCGATTTCATGGGCTAATTCAGAAATCGCATCGAAGAGCGCGGTAGAGCCGCCGGCCCGAGTGCGAAAGATTGCCTGCTTGGCGGCGGCCTTGTCCGTGGTGAAATCCTGCAAGCGGTTCAGACTGGTGCTGAAACTGTAAACCGCCGCGGCATCTCCCTCACGAAGCTCGTCCACCAGATGAACCACCGAATTCTTGACCGTCGGCAACACCGCGGCCATGCTGCCGGTAGTGTCGATGAGGATGGCGCAGGAGAGCCGCTTGGAATCGGATTCGAACGCCACCAATGGCTGAGGTACGCCATTGTCCAATACCTGGAACCGGTCCTTTTCCAGGCCGTCCAAATATCGTCCGTGGTTGTCGCGGACGGTGGCATAAACTTCCACTAAGCGGGCATCGGCCCGGAATATCGCGGGTGCCTGTGCTAATAGGACGGTTGCGGGCGCCAGCACCGAAATCCAAAGGAATATTCGTCTCACTTTGCTAGAATCCCCTCCACTACTTTCCCGTCCAGTGTCGCATATGCCGCCAACACCGAGCGCCAATCGTGCATGTCGCTCAACACCAACCGCTTCAGAATGGCCCGCGCAGCCGGTTCCGCCAGCGCTCCCAGGGCCAGCGCGGGCACTCCCGCTACATCCGCGTACTTTGCCAGGTACAGCTTGAACTCGGCGCTGCGCTCGGCCAGCCGTAACACCAACAGTTCCTTTTCATATTCTTCGTAAGGGGGAGCACTCTGCAAATGCGGATGGCTGCAGCCGAACATGGCGTCGTATTCCCCTCCTAATAACTGTAAGCGCGAACCGTCGTTGCGAGAGGCCAATTGCCGCAGCGCGTTGGTGGCCGGGGACTGCCAGGGGTCGGCAGGGTATCGTTCCAGATAGCGATCGCCCAGGAAATACAAGTCGCTCAGGGTCGCCAAGTTCCAAACCGAGGTCCAGTTTCCCTCTGCTAGCGCGCCCAACAGGTCGGCTCTCCGGTTCAGGGAAAGCAGCCCCAACGTGTCTTCCGACAGACTGGCTTGCAACTCCGGTTTCCCGGCCGCTCGCACCATCCACTCCCGTGCCACGGTCACCTTCAGTCCCACCATCCGCAAATCGTCGTCGCGCAGACTACCCCAGTTGGTCATGCGAAGCGCGGCCATCTGTTTGGAAGCGACCTGCTCGGAGATGTCGCCTCCCGGTTTCGCGCTCTTGGCCGCGGCGGCGCCCGCCGCGTCGGCGAAATCGGCGAATCCGCCGGTGAAGTAACTGCCCGCCCTCTCACTGGACTGTGCCAGGTCGGCTTTCTGCCAAACCGGGGTTTTGAAACTCGACGAAACGATCACGAATTGGTGTTTGCGAAGCAGCAGCGGATCTTCCGCCACCAACAGGTCCTCGGGACTCAGGAAATAGGCGTACACAAGGCCTTCCAGGGACCAGCGCACCGGAGCGTCGATCCCTTCCAGATAATCCTGCGAAAGCTTTTCCAGGTCCTTTGGATTGACCTTCTTCTTAGTTGTCTTTTCCTGGAACTGTTTGACGATCTCCTGCAAACGGCGCGGCTGGAATCCTTCCACCAACTCCCGCTCTTTGCCGTTTAACTTGAACTCCTTGGGCGCCTCGACAAAGAACAAGCCGGCGGCTTGCGATTGCAGCACCTGGATCTGAGCCGCTGCCGGGCCCTTGCCCGCGGCCAGATTGCGGACGGCGTCCGCTACCGCCAGAACCGTCGCTAGCGTGGGCGCCTTCTGCAACTCGATCACCTGCCGATAGGCGGCATGACGGACTTTCGAGGGGTCCACGGTGACGGGCGTGCCGGCCAAGTCCACGTCCACGGGCGGGCTGGATCCGAGGAGCATGTCGCGCATGGCTTCGTCCGGATCGGCTTGCGCGGCCTTGCCGCCTCGAGCCAGGATCTGGCGCACCAAGTCCAGGGACACAGCGGTTCGCGCTGCCACCGAGGCAGCTCCCTGGAACCCGGTTGTGATGCGGCCGAATAACTCGGCACTCTGGGCTTCGCTCAGGGCGCCGGCTTGCTGCGCGAGGCATAAGATCTCGATCAACGAGTAAATGGGAGCGAGTTCCGCGCCTTTCTCGGCATCGGGCCGCGCCCGCACGCTCTCCGTCAGGGCGAAGAATTGTTCGAACTGCTTTTGTCCTAGCCCCGTGAGGGTGGCGAAAAACGGGTAGGCTGCCGCGTCCTGCGCGAAACGTTGCGCCAGCAGCAGGGCGGAGGCCTCGTCCAAGGGGTCGGACCGGTGCGCGTCCACACGCACCACCGCGAGGAAATTGTCCAGCTCGGTGTGCTCGGTGTTGGCGTCCTTGTAACGCGTCGTCGCCAGCCGCAGCAGGATCTCGTCTTCCACGTCGGGCGCCGCCGCGCGCTTCAGCCTTTTCATCATCTTCACCATGTTTCCGGCGGAATGGGACTGGCCCTTAGCGACCATCCACACTTCCGGACTCCCGGGAAAATCGACGCTCCCATCGGCCAGAGGCACCCCCGCCAGGAACTCCCCGAAGGAACCGGACAGTATGTACCTGGAGGTAGACCTCTGCACCTCCGGGGAGTCTTTGAACAGCTCGTAGAACTTCGCGGTGCGCGCGGGTGTGCGGGTAAAGAAGCGTTGGTGCGCGATGTCCAGTGCGCCGAGCCTGCCGTAATAAGCCAGCAGTTTGCCATCGTCCTTGCCTAAGAGGGCGCGGAAGAATGGCCCCGGCTGGCGCGGATTGGCGCCCACGAGGCTCGTCCAGATGGGTTCCGCGGCAGTCCCGCCGGGAACGGATACGCGACCCTGTTCCACGGCCAGCGCGGAAGAATACTGCAGCAGGAGAGCGGCATGCTTTTCGGCGAGCGTCTTCAGGTCGACAGCGGAGACCAGAGTTGCCGCGGTGGTGGCATCCATCTGGCCTAGCGCGGCGTAAGTCTGAGCCAGGTGAAAGTCGCCGGCCATAGCTTCCACCAGGCCGCCGCTGTACTTCTCTTTGGGGTAGAACTGGGAACGCCAGAGTTCCTCACCCAGCGCCACGCTGGCGGTTTCCGTGGGAATGTCGAAAGAGAACGGCTTGCCGGCTTCCAAGTTCTGCTGCATGCCGACTTCGTCGATTGCCAGCGCCGAGGCGGTCTCCTGGTGGCTGGCGCGCGCGCCCTTCTCGGCGGCTTCCAGCTTCACGCCCTTGCTTCCGGTATGCATCTTCCATCCCAACAGGTCCAGAACCTTCTCCGCGTCTTTCTGCGACTTCTTGTCCTGCGCCGCGATGGTCACCGTGATTTTTCCGTTCTTTGCAGTCCCCAACGCCGCCAGTTCGGCAATCCGGCGGAAGTGGTCGCGGATGGCGGCCGTATAGGTGTCGGCTGCCTTCTTGTCATGGGGATTCACGTATTGCACCACGGTTCGCGCGTACTCCACGAGAAACCGTTCCGGCGACGAGTGTTTGCTGTGAGCCACGAAGCTAAGAGCGTCTAACCCACCGGGGACCGGCATTGTGCCACCCGGTGCGCGCGGTGCGACCGCCGTGCCGCCCAGTTGGGTGCGAAACCATGCGGCGTTCTCCATATCGCCATCGCGCTGGGCGGCAGCCAGGCCGCGCTGCTGCGCCGTGCTCCGGTCGGCGGCCGGCAGCCCGGACTTGTCGCCGGCCTCGACTGCCTGGCGATAATACCGGGCGGCATCTTGCCCGCCGGCATCCTCCATCTCCGCCAGTCGAAGCAAGAGCGTCGAGTCGGGCAACTCCGGCGCCACCCGCCGCAGCGTGCGGCGCGCGTCGTAGAACCGGTCCAGCTTCTCCAGCACCTCGGCCTTCGCCAGGTATAGCGGCGCCGACTTGGGCGCCGCTTCGATACCCGCTTCCGCCGCCTCCAGCGCATCCGGCAGTGCCTTCTTCTCAATCAGCAGCCGGGTGATGCGCACGTGCGCCAATTCGAGCTTGGCATTCGCTTCGAGTGTTCTCTTCCACGCCGCCAGAGCCTCCTCCGGCTGATGCAGCGTGTCCAGATAACCGGCGTATTCGCTCCGCACGCCGGCATCGGCGGGAAGCTGTTCCGCTACCGCGCGGACGTGAACCAACGCCCGATCCGGCAGTTGATGCGCCAGGTAGAGAACTATCAGGCCGGTACGCCGATCGAGCGCCACGTCGCCTAATACGAGGGCGTGCTCCACCGAATCGGCAATCCGCTGCCAATCCTCCAGACGGGTTGCCACGTCCGCCCGCAGCAACCACAGATCCTGCTTATCGGCATGCGCCGCCAGGGCCTCTTCCAGGAAGGGCATCGCCCCGCGGTCGTCTTTGCGGCTGAGCCGGATGGCCGCCAGTTCCTCGGCCACCTGGCCATCTCCCGGCTTCAATTCGCGAGACCGCAGCAGCGCGCGCTCGGCGCCGTCCGCATCCCCCAACCGGTAGCGAACGTGGCCCAAATCGGTGAACAAGGCGGCATCGCTGGGAGCCATCTCACTGAGCGTCGCCAGGAGAGACGCGAGCTTCCGATCATTCGTCAGGCGCTTGTAAAGATCGACCCCCAGACGAAGCACTTCCTCCTCGCGGGGACTGACTTCCAGGGCTTGGCTGAGATCGGCCTCGGCCCGGATCGCTTGCCCGGCGGAAAGCTGCGGCAGCACCAGGGCGGCGGCCAGAGATCGGGTCTTCTCCCGCAGCAGGGCGTAGCGCTCGATTTCCGGGACCGCCATGCCCGAGGCCACAGCCACCGAGGGGATCCGCGCCACCGCCTCGCCATCGCCTCCGATCAGCGAAATCGGGCAGACGCGAATACCCCAGGGAACCGCGGGATCGCCCCACGACACCTCGTGAAGCTCGTCCTTCTGTTTGAGAACGGAAGTTAAGCCCGCTAGCCCGTCGGCCAGGCGCTTACCGCCGGTGGACGATGCCACCGCGTCCATCGCCTCGGAGTCTTCACCGGACGGCGTCCAATAGCTGACCCGCAATCTGGCGGCGCGGAGGCGCATCGAGAGCCACCCGGTTGTGAAGGCGGCCAGATCGGGCGACACCGCGGGAAAGCGGCCCACCAGCACCGCTGTGGTCCAGTCGGAACCGAGTTTCGGCGCCACTGCTCCCAGGACCGAATAGAAGTGCAGCGGCTGCAGGGCTTCGGCTGCTTCGGCCGGCGCCGGCACAAGTTCCCCCAGCGCCGTCTGCAACAGACCGCGTGTCCGGAACGGACCGGCGAATTGGACGTTGTCGCCCAGCAACATTGCCAGGCGGATCGAATTCGTGGTTTTGGCGGGTTGATTGGATTGGTAAAAGGAGGCGATCTGCTTACGGAACTCCGCCATATCGTCCTCCCGCAGCACATCGCCGAGCACGGCGATCACGACGTCGCTGGAAGGCTCGACGGGAACCGACGCAACCTGCGCGCTTCCCATACAGGTCTCGGCTCGAGTGACTTCGCTGGGTAACAACGCCGGCTGTCCGGCCATGTTCTGCACCACAAGGAAGCACGCGACGCTTGCTGCAATCCGGAAATGATCACACTTAGGGGGGCGAATGCCGCTGATTCTACCATACCGGCCCCTCTATCCTCCGGTCGGAGCGGGAATTGCGATCCGTGGTAGTACTAGCCTGCAATGGTCGGCCGCAACGCCGGCGCTCTTCGTGGGCCGGCAACGGCTAGCAGCCCGCATGTGCCATGCGGAGCGACAAGTAAACCTAAAAACGGCGGTTGAGACGCCGCCGGAATAGTCTTCTCCTTCAGCCGCAAGTGTTTGCAGCAAAGGCAGTTGTCACCCATTGGGTGAACTGCGCGGCAGTTGAAACTCCAGGCACGTCGCGGACTTGCCGACCGTGCTGAGGCTCAACTGCCGTTTCTCGGGTAAAGGACGACTCTCAACGTCCCGGCTTGTTCAAGCACAAGGGAGCGATTTCCGCGGCCACCAGGTCCGGCGCTTCCATGGGGAGGTAGTGGTTGTGATCCGGCAGAAAGACGTCGCGCCCGTTGGGGAAGCTGGCGGCCGCATTCGGCGCGGTGGGTGAGGCGTTGAGATCGAGGGTCGCGCTGTTCGGAGTGGCGCCGGCGCGCAGAACCGTCACTGGCTGCTTGACCCTCGGGATGCCGGGATACAAGTTGTTCTCGGGGGCGTTGCAGAGGGCGTATATGGCGGCTTCCACCGCGGGCGGGCAGGCCAATACGAAAGAGTCGCCCTCCGGCAGCAGGGCGTAATCGCAGTAGTTGCGTAGCGCTTCCGGCTGCCAGGCGTCAAACGGCGGGCGCGCGCGGAAGCGGTCGAACATTGCCTGCGGCGACGCCCATCGGTTGCGGCGCCGCCCAATGTACGAGGCATCCGGCAGCGGCGCGCCGTAGTATTCGGGCGGGAAGATCACCGGGTCCACCAGCACCAGCGCCGCGAAGATTTCAGGCCGCAGGATGGCGGCGGAGACCACCGAATGGCCGCCCATGGAATGGCCGATGCCGATGGCGTCGCGGACTCCGAAGTGGCGCGCCACGGCGAGCACGTCTTGCGCGAAATCGGACCACGGAATGGGCGGGGCCGGTACGGTGCTGCGCCCGTGGCCGCGGAACTCGACGGCCAGGGCGCGACGGCCGGGAAAAAGGCGCACGATGTGATCCCAACAGCGGCCATGAAAGCCGGTGGCGTGGGCGAAGAATAGCGGAGGCTCTTGTCCGGGCCACTCCCACACGGCCAGGTGGAGCGCACCGACGGGGACGAAGTGCAAATCAGGCGCCACTGGTCGCACTCCCTCCGGCCGCGTCGAAACTCCCTCGAAAATCCCCACCGCCAAACTGGCGACTTATTGAAAACACGTCGAGGCGTTTTTCATGGTCCGCTGTGCGCCCCGACGCACGTCCACTCATCTCAAATTGCCGCGGGATTGGTGGAGCGGACAATCCGGGAGGTGCCCCCTGGGCACGCCGGCGCCCCCGTCGGCCTGCCGATGCTTCGCTGAAGGCTAATACCGTTGCAGCAACGGCGTGACGAGGAACCGCTTCCACGTTCCCCATTCTACGCGCCCGCCTTCGCCGGGACCGCGGCGTTCGACCGCAGGATGTACAAACAGGGCAGTCCCAGCACCAGAATGACCACGTAGCCGTAAGCCTGCGTGAGCACAATATATGCCAAGGCCGAGGCCTTGGGGATGCCGAACGGCGCCAGGACCGTGACGGCCACGAACTGATAGATTCCCACGTATCCGGGGGTGGAAGGCAAAGCGCTGCCGAGACCCAGACCCGTCAACAGCAACACCGCCATGGGGAACGAGATGGCCAGACCCAAGGCGTGACCCGCGACCATGGCGCCGGCGGCGTCGCATACCCAGATGACAACGGTGAGCCCGGCGAATCCCAGGAAGCGGCCCACGTTGTGAAAGGCGCGCATGCCGAGCAGCACCTGTCCGGTCAACTCCAACAGGCGGTCGCGGAGCGCGTGCGGCAGCGGCAAGCGGCGGAGCTGGTTTGCGCAGAAGCTGCCGGTGTGCGGCAGAACGGCGATGGCCATGGCGCCCAGCCCGGCCGTGATCGCCATGGTCCGCGCCACGCCCCCCATCCAATCCGGCTTGGAATGGACGCCCAGAAGAATCAGGGAGGCCCACAAGACCAGCGCGATGACGTCCATCAGGCGCTCGCTCAAGGCGGTGGTGAGAACGTAGGTCTTGCTCAACGACGAGCGGCCGCTGACCACCAGCGTGCGCACCAGTTCGCCGGCGCGGGCGGGCAGGAAGGAGTTGCCCAGGTAGCCGGCCATGGTGGCGCAGAAAACCGCGCCCACCGGCAGATTCTCCTCCGCATTCAGCAGGATGCGCCAGCGGATCGAACGTACGAAAAAGGAGAAGCAGGTAAACAGGCTGGCGGCCGCGAGGAATCCCCAGCGCGCCGCGGTAATGGTGCTCCAGACGGTTTTCCAATCGACCCCTCGGAGCGACCAATACAGCAGGAAGGCGGCCAGCGGAATGGCCAGAATCCACGACCAGAGGCGGCCCTTGCCGTCACTCTTCATAGCGCCATCATCCGGCGCTCGACAATGGAATCGATCGCATCGGCGGCTTGGATCAAGAACGCGGCCGCTTCCGCGACTGTATTGCCCAAGATCATAGGGAATGCCCCTGCATTATAGCTTGGTGCGCCCAGCGGACACCCGGTCCCCGTGCAGTGTGGCGGCCGGACGGTAGTCGCGGTGACCGGCCAGATTCGGGCGATTGCCAAGGAGTGTCCGCGGGAGTGCCTGGGCGAGATCTCTTCGAGCGACATGGAAGCGGTGGAAGCGGGAGTCCTCAGAATTCCGGAGTTGGGGCCATCATCCGGCGCTCGATCTCGCGGCAGAAATAGTGATACAGGCACAGGTGGACCTGTTGTATCAAAGGTGTGCTGCGCGAGGGTGCCGCCAGGAGGTAGTCCGCCAAAGGCGCCAGCTTGCCCCCGCCTTCGCCGGTGAGAGCGATGGTGCTCATTCCCATGGTGTGAGCCTGTGCAAAGGCGGCGATGACGTTTTTAGCGTTGCCCGAGGTACTGATGCCCAGAAGCACCGCGCCCCTCTCCCCGTAGGCTTCCACCTGGCGGGCGAAGACCGAATCGTAGCCGTAGTCGTTGCTCCAGGCTGTGATCACCGCCGGATTGGACGAGAGGCAGATCGCCTTGAGGGCGCGCCGCTCCTCGAGAAAGCGGCCCACCAGTTCGCCGGTAATGTGCATGGCATCAGAGGCCGAGCCGCCGTTGCCGCAGACCAGCAGCGGCTTGCCGGCGGTGAGGGCGTCAACCACGGCATCGACGGCGCCCTCCATGGTTTCCTGACTGACGGCAGCAGTGGAGAGCTGCAGCACGCCGGCCGATTCCGCGAGATAGTCGCGCAGCGACATAGAGGCTAAAGGCATTATAGCGTTGGAATCCCGGCTACCATTGCGGACCGCGCCGCAGCATCGATAAATCGACCGCATTGGCCATGGCGGCATAGCCGTGGGGATGGACGCGAATCGCCGCTGTCTTTGCCACCCGAGTTTCGCCGGATTGCCGGGAAAGGGGTATTCACTTAACGCAGGTTGCACGCTGGCCCCACAACAGGTGGAGAAAAACGCCGTCTGCGGGCACAGGATCTTGTCGCAACCTGCGTGAAGGGAACATCCCCAATGCCGGGATTGGCGTCCTCATGCCAGGGACATGATCGGGTGAGAGGCCTCCGCGACTGCGGGAAGCTGCAAGAAATTCGGGCGAGGGCCGGCTAAAGCGATGCAAACGCGTGCCCCACCACTGAAAGCATCAGCCGTTTGGTGGGCCATGCTTTGCCAGTTTCCATCGGAATGAACTTCTGAAATGTCGGACCTAGTACCGGTAGAGCCGGTAGTAGGCACGGCACTGCGGCCGTAACAGTTATAATGTGGGACTGGCGCCCGTCGCCGCGCTCCCTGGATGACTCGCTTCTTTCGCGTCTTCGTTCCCGCAACGGCAGTGGTACTGCTCGTCTCGGAGATCCTGCTGATCACGTCGGCGTTTATCGTTGCCGTCTACCTCACGCTGGATGTGGATCCGTGGGTGAACCTCGTCTACGATGGCGGATTCGTGCACCTGCTCCCCGTGCTGCTCACCATCCTGGTGGGGATGCACTTCAACGATCTCTACTCGCAATACTACGTAAAGTCCCGTGTCGTGTTGTTGCAGCAGCTCTGTCTGGTGATGGGCGGCGCCTTTCTGGTACAAGGGCTGTTGAGCTATATCAGCCCCGACATGCGGGTTTCGGCCAGGGTGATGGCCGTGGGCAGCGCTCTGGCGGTGGTGTCGATTTACTTCTGGCGCGTGCTTTTCAGTACGTTTGCCATCAAGGTGATGGGCCGTGACAGGCTCCTGTTGGTGGGGGGGAGTCCGCTGCTGGAAGATATTGCCAAACACCTGGAGGCTCATCCCGAACTGGGTCTGGAAGTGGCCGGGTACGTAGACGACGCTCACCAACCGGGAGAGGCTTTGCGCGGCGGGAAGGTTCTGGGCACGCTTCCCGACTTGAGAGAGATCGCGCAGGCCACCCGCCCGAACCGCATCGTGGTGGGAATGTCGGAACGCCGGCAGCGGATGCCGGTGGCCGACCTGCTGGAGTTGCGCTTTTCGGGGTACATCATCGAAGAGGTGGCGACGGCGTTCGAACGGCTCTGCGGAAGGGTCTGCCTGAAGGAACTGCGCCCCGCGCAGCTCATTTACTCGGGAGAATTGGGTCCGCGTCCACAGAGCCTGTTCGTGCAAGCTGTTGGGAACCGGTTGCTGGCCGCGGCCGGCCTGATCGTGGCCTCGCCGCTGATGGCTCTGACGGCGCTGGCGGTGCGGCTTTCTTCGCCGGGGCCGATTCTGTACCGGCAGGTGCGGGTAGGCTTGGACGATGTGCCTTTCACGGTGTACAAGTTCCGCTCCATGCGGGCCGATGCGGAAGCGGTCACCGGAGCGGTGTGGGCGTCCAAGGACGATCCGCGCATCACCACGGTGGGCAAGATCATTCGCAAGCTGCGGTTCGACGAATTGCCGCAGTTGTTCAATACCCTCAAGGGCGACATGTGCATCGTGGGGCCGCGTCCCGAGAGGCCGGAGTTCGTGCAGGAGCTTTCGAGAAAGATCCCGTATTACCGGCAGCGCCACTGCGTGCGTCCCGGCATCACCGGGTGGGCGCAGATCAACTTCAAATACGGCGACACGCTGGAAGATACCATGACCAAGCTGGAATACGACTTGTACTACATCAAGAACATGTCGCTCAGCCTGGACACCTATATCGTCTTCCACACGGTGAAAGCCATGCTGCTGTCCCGCGGATCGCAGTAGGGTGGTGCATTACTAACCGTGAGACTCAGTGCGAGCCGCGACCGGCGCTGATTTGAAAGCCGAAAGCTCTCTCTCCACTGACTGGTTTCTCGACCCTTTGTTTTCAACGCGGGGCTGTCGAAATGGTTGGAAAACACGGATTTTGGCTCGCTGATGAACGCAGTTACCGCAGATGAAAACGACAGTTCTATCGCCGCCCATCCCCGCCTATCCGCGGCCAAAATCGACATCTCCGCTG
>Ga0182018_10002952_pt1 | contig 16069 bp, 12 predicted proteins | sample 812P2MmetaG_FD_120490 | JGI IMG/M metagenome (GOLD analysis project Ga0182018, IMG submission 120490) | Permafrost microbial communities from Stordalen Mire, Sweden - 812P2M metaG | ecosystem: Environmental > Terrestrial > Soil > Wetlands > Permafrost | place: Sweden: Stordalen | collected... | reverse complement strand
CGGGAGCAATTGAGCCTTCCCACGTGCTCACCGCGATGGGCCTGCGGTTCGACCGGGCGCGGGCCAGCATCCGGTTCAGCCTGGGCAAGCAGAACACGGCGGAAGACGTCGACCTCGCGCTAGCGCTGGTAGCGGAGACCGTAGCACGCCTGCGAGAGTTGTCGCCGTTGTACGGAAAGGCAGCAATTAGGAATTAGCAATTAGCCCGCTGAGCTTCGCAGCGAGTTGTGGACGCTCCGCCTGATAGAGTGAATCGAAAGATTGTCGTGGCTAATTGCCAATTGCTAACGGCTCAAATTAAGAAATGCAAGATCCTAAGACTATTGCGGTAGCCATGTCGGGCGGAGTAGATTCTTCTACTGTCGCGGCCATGCTGCGCGCCGAGGGACATAACATCATCGGCCTGACCATGCAACTCTGGAACCAGCGCCGGCTCGCTGGACACGAGGGCATGCCCGAACAGGTAACCGGCCGTTGCTGCTCCCTCGACGATGTCTACGACGCGCGGCGCGTGGCGGAGCACATCGGTATCCCTTATTACGTGGTCAATCATGAAGAGCGCTTCGAGCGCGACGTCGTACGTCCGTTCGTTGCTGAATATCTTTCGGGGCGCACGCCCATCCCCTGCAGTCTTTGCAATAATCATTTGAAGTTCGATCAGCTACTCGTTGTCGCTCAGCAAATCGGCGCAGATTGCGTCGCCACTGGCCACTACGCTCGCGTGGGGTATGACGATACCCGCGGACGCTGGTTGCTCAAGCGTCCCGCTGACCGCAGCAAGGACCAGACTTACTTCCTCTTTGGTCTCACTCAGGAGCAGCTCAGCCGTACGCTTTTCCCCCTCGGCGGCATGACCAAGCCCGAGGTGCGCGAACTGGCCCGCAAGCAAGGCCTGGCCCTGGCCGAGAAGCCCGACTCGCAGGAGATCTGCTTTGTCCCCGGCGGCGACTACAAGCGCTTCATCGACGCCTATCTCGCCGAGAGTGGCGAGGCCCTGCCCGACACTGCTGGCGAGCTGGTAACCGCGAGCGGCGAAGTGATCGGCGAACACAGCGGCATTCACAACTTCACCGTCGGCCAGCGCAAAGGCTTGGGCATTGCGACGGGATCGCCACTCTACGTGATCCAGATCAACGGAGCCGACAAGCAAGTCGTGGTCGGCAGCGATGAGCATCTCTACTCCCGCACGCTGCGCGCTCGGCGCGTGAACCTCATCTCCGTGGACGACCTGCGCGAGCCCATGCGCGTCTCCGTGAAGATTCGTCACCGGCACGAACCGGCTCCAGCGGTGCTGGAGAGAGTTGCCGCCGACGAGGTTCTTGTCACTTTCGATCAGCCGCAGCGCGCCATCACTCCAGGCCAGGCTGCAGTGTTCTACTCCGAGGACCTCGTCGTCGGAGGCGCCTGGATTGCGTAAATAGGTCGCGTAGAGAATCACGCGCGACTGGGCCACAGTTGGGCCACGCCGAGCGCCACCGCGATCCCGAGCGACACTTCCACAAAGCGATGCGAAGCCACGATCCACGCCGGGCGTTGGTGCGCGATCAATAGAATGATGCTCAGCGTAATCGCCGCAAAGCGGTAAGCGCTGCGCACTCGGAGAAGCGCGCAGAGCGCTCCGCACAAGAAAATTGCGGCCGCGTAGACCAGTGCGTTAGAGGGAAAAAATGTGGCGATCAACGCTCCTAACGCCGCGCCTAGGGCAGTCCCTGCAAACCGTTGCCATGCCACCGTTTTCGGAGGGATCGTGGACTCAATAATCACGATGGCGGAAATCGGCGCCCAATAATACTCGGGAAGCCTCAGAGTGCGAGCCAGCAGCAGAGACGAGACCGCCGCTACCGTGGTTCGTGTCGCGTTCAGAAGGGCGTCAAGCCTCAGCGTGCGGGTATTTGCCATGGTCAAAGCGATCGGGGTAACCGGTCCGAGTGTCGCGAAACTAGTGTAGTGCGTGATGCGGAGTGCGTAGCGTTGAAAGCTAGATGTTATCAAGGCAATTACATCGCTTATTGAGCGCACTCCGCCAACTCCACTTATGATTCGGATCGGTGTTTCTTGCCGCGGAGCGAGTCAAGGAAGGGCGTGCCCGCCGCCTTTAGTTTCTGCTCCAGCCGTGCGGTGCAATCGCAGTCGCGACATGCCCACGGCTCGGTTCCATTCTCGTCGCGGCACTCGCGCCGGTCGTGCGCATCCTGCACCTTCGTGAGGTCGAAATATTTCTCCCAATAAGGCCGTTCTTCCAGAAGCGGTGTGGGGCAGTAGCAGACTTCCACCCAGCGCACGGTCTGGTCGGCGCAGAGCCGCGCTTCGCCCATATTGCGCAGGTATTCGCCTTCGGCAACCGAGCCGCGGCCTAGGGATTCAATGTTAATGGCCTCAAGCAGATCTCCTTCGCAGCCGGGCTTAATGCGGGCTCGAACTAAGTAACGCATGAGTAGAGGAACTACAGAAAGTATAGGCGCGTTCCGAAGCTTTTCACGGCGCTGCCAGGTTCTATCCTGGGCCGGAGACCAGCCTTAGATGAACATCTCGTCTTGCGGCACCGGCCGTCGCGCCTCGCGGTTGCTGCCGTTTCTGCGGGCACGGTTGCCGAGCAGGAACTCGATGCCGGCCGTCACACCCTGAATCAATCCTGAGAATTGACGCACGGGCGAGACTACAGTCTTGGCCACCATCTCGGAGGTCTCTTCCACCCGGTCGATCGTGCGGCTGAGCAGTTCGTCGGCGCGGATGATTTGCAGGCGCGCGCGATCCACCACATCATCCACTGTGGCATCCATGCGTTCCACTTGCGAGCGTACCGAGTGCGTCGTCTCCGTCAGATTGTCGGCAATCACCGTCAGCTTGGGGCGAAGTTCGGTCAGGATCGCGTGGGCCGTTTCCAGTGTAGGCAGAGCCTTGGTCTTAACTTCGAGGGCCAACGCCTCCATCCGGGAGCTGCTCTTGCGCATGGTCAAGTACATAGCCACAAGAACGCAGGCCTGTAGAGCCACGGCTGCTCCGGTCAGGGCAATGAACAACGGAGTGAGGTTTTCCATAGAGAGCGCTCTCCGAGCCCGTCGACTCCAAGAGATTTTACAGGTTCTTGGGTGCGCCGGTCTCCGTCGTAGCCTCTTGATAGGCCTGTCGTCCAGCCTCGTAGGCCGCGCGGAACTGATCTTTCTGCTGACTTACGGCGTCGCGGCCACGGTCCACCCAACCCGAAGCCTGTTCGCGGGCCTCGCGTGCGCGGCTGCGGACGTAATCGCGCCCCTGCTCCGCCCGAGTTCGCAGTTCCTCGCGCGTTTCGCTGCCGGGCCGCGGCGCGTACAGAACTCCCACCAAACCACCCAGACCCAATCCAGCCAGAAACCACACTAAACTGTTGCTATCCCGATCAGACATCGTCGCTACCTCCGATTATTGCCGATAGTCGGATGTTAGCACCCGCATGCGGGAAATACAATTACACTAAAACCCGCAAGGTCCAGCCAGGAAAGCTGTAGGGAGAGGACTTTCGTAGGCTTTTGTGACGAATGCGGACTGGCTCCTACTTCTGCGTAGGATTTGCGGGGGTGGGCGCCGGTGCCGCTGGCTGGGCCTTGACGGGCGCCGATTTCAAGCCTTGCAGCACAGAGTTCGGCCCACCATGCTTGATGGCGTTAATGGAGAGCGTTACCGAGGTCAACATGAACAGCACGGCCGAAATCGTCGTCGCTCTGGAGAGCGCCGTAGCTCCGCCGCGAGGGCCAAACGCGGCCTGACTGCCCTGCCCGCCGAATGCCGCCGAGATGTCTCCGGCCTTGCCGCTCTGCAGCAGAACAACCACAATCAGAAACAGACAAACGATCACGTGAATGATGGTGACAAGAATGATCATGGAATCGAAGCGTCCTAAATGGGTCAGAATGTGTGCAACGGTGCGGAAGCGGGCAATCCCGATTCCGTTGTAGATTTATTGTACGACAAAGCATTGCGGGAGAGAAATCACTGCCAATGTTTTCTCCCGGCCGGCGGCATTATCTCGGCGTCGACACGCTTAAAATATCTCCTGAATTCCTTACGCGTGTTACGAAGACAGAAAGGATTCGTGAAGACTCGCAGGTTAGTATTCCGAGTGGCCGTGGTGGGGCTTGCCATGGCGCTGAACGCCATGGAGGTTTCCGGAGGCAAGGAAGCGCCCGTGTTGGCCATCACCCCGCCCATGGGCTGGAATAGTTGGGACGGGTACGGCACTACGATCAACGAGACCGCCTTTAAAGCCAATGTCGACTGGTTCGCCAAACGTCTCAAGCCCTATGGCTGGCAGTACGTTGTGGTGGATATGGAATGGTATGTTACGAATCCAGTGGCGGAAGGAAATCGGCCGACATTCCGGTACTCAATGGATGAGATGGGCCGGTACATGCCGCCGGCGAGCCGCTTCCCATCGGCCGCAGGGGGTGCTGGATTCAAGCCTCTGGCCGACTATGTGCACGCTCTCGGCCTGAAGTTTGGCATTCATATTCTCCGCGGGATTCCCAAGGAAGCGGTCAAGAGGAACCTTCCGGTCGAGAGCTCGAGCTATCACGCTACTAACGCCGCAGACCTGTCCGATACTTGTCCCTGGAATTTTGACAATTATGGAATGGATGCAAATGGACCCGCGGGACAAGCCTACTACGATTCTGTCGCCCGACTGTACGCAAGTTGGCAGGTCGATCTAATCAAAGTTGACTGCATCAGCAGTCGGCCGTACAAGGGCGAGGAGATTCGCATGTTTAGGGAGGCGCTCGACAAGACCAATCGCCCCATCGTGCTGAGTCTGTCTCCCGGTCCCGCGCCTCGGGAAAAAACGGAGGAGATGCGGAAGTACGCTCAGATGTGGCGAATCTCGAACGACATTTGGGACCTCTGGCATAGTTCGGTCGAATATCCTCAGGGCGTCGGAGATCAATTTGCCAACGTGGCCAAGTGGGCTGGCATGGGCGAATTAGGACACTGGCCCGATGCCGACATGCTGCCGGTCGGATATTTGGGGCCGGCCCCCGGATGGGGTAAGGCGCGTTATACGCGGCTTACCCATGACGAGCAGCGAACGATGCTTACGTTATGGTCGATCTTTCGTTCGCCTCTCATGCTGGGGGGAGATTTGAAATCCGACGATGACTGGACGATCGCGTTGCTTACGAATCCGGAGGTTATCGCAGTCGATCAGCATTCTACGGACAGCCATCCAGTGATGGTGAATGAGAGAACGGTTGCTTGGCTGTCTAAACCGGTATCGGGGGGCGGAGAGTACCTGGCTGTGTTCAATATCTCCCCTGGCGCTGAAGACATTCACTTTGATTGGAAGGAGTTGGGGCTTAGCCCAGTGGAATACGAAGTCAGAGATCTATGGGAACACGCGGATATTGGGGGGTCCAAATCGTTGAAGGTGACGCTGGGCTCGCACGCTTGCGTGCTGTATAAGTTGTCAGTTCAACGGCCAAGCAGCTAATAATTCACTGGGGCGCCATCGGAGGTCCTATTTGTTCGCGGGATTTCCGCCTTCCAGCGCAGCTTTAGGCCAACCGTCAATCCATGCAATCGTGGAAATCTGCAAATAGGCCTTGCCCGAGTTGCCGTCGTAGGCGTGGAAGACGATGATGTCTCCATCTTTCTGCTGGAGCAGAGATTCGCCTCCAGGTCCCAGCCATCGGCTGTTTCCCAGCAGCAGGGGAGTGCCGCCGCCATCCAACATCGGCTTTCCCTCCGCGTCAACGTATGGACCGGTCACAGATTGAGAGCGGCCGACCATCGTCTTGTAGTTGCTTTTCGTCCCTCGGCAGCAGAGATCAAAAGACACAAAGAGGTAGAAATAGTCGCCGTGATGAATGATGAAGGGAGCCTCAATCGCTTGCCAATTTCCGGGCAGACCCGGGGAATTCGGCGGCGGGTTGTCCGGGCGCTTGCGCGTGGCGAGGGAGTAGAGCGTTGTATCTCCAGAGGACAGCAAGCCGGTCTTGGCATCAATACGTCGCATCTTGATGCCGCTCCAGAAACTGCCAAAGGACAGCCATGGCTGTCCTTTTCCATCGATCACGAGGTTTGGATCAATCGCGTTGAAGTCATCTTCCAGTCGAGATTGCAACACCAGTCCCCGGTCCACCCAATGGAAATCGGGGCTCTTCGGGTTCAGTGTTTTGTTCGTGAGCAGCGCGATCCCAGAAGTGTTTTTGCCGAAGGCTGAAAAGGCGTAGTAAAGATGGTATTCGCCGTTGAAGTAGGAGATGTCGGGAGCCCAAAGCTCTTTCGTCTCCGGACTTTGCTTCCGGATCCATTCGGGAATCTGGTCGAAGACATTCCCGCACCGCTTCCAGACATGCAAATCCTGAGAACATCGGATGGGGAGTTCTCCGTTTCGGCCGGGGCCATTCGCGGTTCCGAACAAGTACCAGGTGTCGCCATCTTTGGAGATGGAGGGATCGTGCGTGTATTCCACGTCGCCTTCAACTTTCACCACTTGTGGGATGTCCGCCGGCTTGTCTTTTGCGTACGCGAATGCCGATGTCAGAAGGCAAACGGCAAGGAGGTGTGCAGTCTGGTTTCGCATGGAACGCACCTTTTGCATTGAAACAAAGAAATGAGATATTTTCGCAAGGGCACAATATCAGAAATCGTTTACTCTTGGCTAGGCGTCGGCATGGTTGTGAATGCTGGCAAGCCGAGCTTCAGAAAAACTATAGTATCCATCGCAGCAAGCGTTTACTATGTCGGCATTCTTGCCCAGAGATCCATCATGATCGAACGCCGTGATTTTCTCCAGAAAATTCTCACCAGCGCGGGCTTCCTTCTTGCCACCGGAGCTTCCTTCCCCTTTGCCTGGTCCGAATCCAAGTCCGTCGACTCGAGCATCGAAGTGCTCACTGGCGAGCCCCTGGGAATTATTTCACCCAACCTGTACGGGCACTTCACGGAGAACCTTAGTGGCGTGATCTACGACGGTGTCTGGGTCGGGACGAACTCGAAGGTTCCAAACATCGATGGTATTCGCAAGGAGCTGGTCGATGAAATGCGCAAGATCAAAGCTCCCGTGGTCCGCTTTCCGGGCGGCTGTTTCGCCGACAGCTATGACTGGCGTGACGGTATCGGGCCAACCGACAAGAGGCCTCGGCGGACCAACTTCTGGAACGGCGGGGAAACCAGTGAAGCTCCCGCCAAGCACCGCTACGATCCTAACGAGTTTGGTACGAATGAGTTCGTACACTTCTGCAAGTTGATCGGCAGTGAGCCTTACCTGGCGACGAATCTGCGCAGCCTTCCAGCCGAAGAGTTCTATCGCTGGGTCGAGTATTGCAACTCCCCGGCGGGCAGCACGACTCTCGCGGACTCGCGCGCCGCCGCCGGTTTCAAGGATCCGTTCAATGTTCGTTTCTGGGGAGTGGGCAACGAATCGTGGGGGTGCGGCGGAAATTTCACGGCTCAGGAATACGCGGTGGAATTCCGGCGCTTCACAACCTGGGTTCCGCGTTTTGGGCAGGAATTGTCGTTCATCGGTTCCGGCCCCAACGCGGATGATTGGTCTTGGACTAGAGGCTTCTTCGAGGAAATAGCTAAGAAAGGTCGCCGGGAGCTGCGCGATGTTTATGGCTGGGCGCTCCATCACTACGCGTGGAACCTGAGCCGGGGCCGCACCCGCGATTGGGTTCAAGGAAAAGGCGAAGCTCTCAAGTTCGACAGTGTGGACTGGTATGAGTTGTTGCGCGAAGGCGATCGCATGGAAGGCCTGATTAACGGCCATTGGCAGGTGATGGCAGAAGAAGATCCGGAACACTCCGTCAAGCTGGTCGTGGATGAATGGGGGCCATGGTACCGCCCCGGAAGCGAAGCGACTCCGGGAGATCAACTGGAACAGATGCCGACGTTGCGGGACGCGGTGTTCAGCGGAATGACGCTGGATACATTCAATCGTCATCCGGAGAAGATTGCGATGGCGAATTGCGCGCAGTTGATCAACTGCCTCAATAGCCTGTACCTTGCGCACGAGGACAGGTTCGTGGTCACGCCTGTGGGCCACGTGTTCGCCATGTACGTGGCACACCAGGACGGCCACGCGCTGCGGACGATCTTCTCAGCTCCGACGATCGAGTATGACCGGGATGGCAAACCAGCATCTTTCTGGGGATTGAAGGGATCGGCTTCATTGCGTGACAAGGAACTGACTCTGACAGTCGTGAATCCGCATGTGACCGACTCGCGCGACGCCGAAATTGTTGTTCGGGGCGCTACGCTGAAGTCAGGCTTGGCAACGGTTCTTACGAACTCAGACATTCACGCGCACAACACATTCGAACAGAGACAAGTTGTCGTTCCAGAGACGAAGGCGCTCGAAATCAAGGGACCAATTCTCAACTATACTTTTCTCCAGGCTTCGGTTACGAAGCTGACGTTGACGCTGACATAGACCGGTTTCTGGAAAAGACGGCGCGCCGAGGATGTGGGAAGCTGAATTGATCCTTCAATCAGGCGAGCCGAACGCTGCTGACCCGTAACATGACCATGACGATGGGGAACAGACCCTCGAGAACCTTCGCAGTTCTGGTGTTGGCGCTCGTCGGCGCCTTGGGGGCAGAGTCCCAAAGCACCCCGCAAAAGCAGGAAAGCAACCAAGTTGCAGCCACCCCCGTGCAACAAACGCAAGGTGCGGTTTCTACGGGCGGCGCCCACGGGGCGGTGCTGGATAGCGAGAAACGGCCCATCACCGCCGGCGGGTTCGTGGAAAGCGGGCCGATTGTTTTTCAAGAGGTGGCCGAAAAGGCCGGGCTGACTCGCTGGCGCCACGTGATGGGCACGGAAGAATTGCGCTTCATTATAGAGACCGTCGGTTCCGGTGTCGCCATAATCGATTATGACAACGACGGCTGGCCGGACATTTATCTCGTCAATGGCTCAACGTACGAGGCAATGGCTGGCAAGGCTTCGCCTCCGCACGCCGCTCTCTTTCACAACAATCATGACGGCACATTCACTGACGTTGCGCAGCAAGCCGGAGTTACGAACGACCGCTGGGGTTTCGGCGTGGCCGTGGGCGATTATGACAACGACGGCTGGCCGGACCTCTATGTGACGAATTTCGGCAAGAATCGCCTGTATCACAATAATCACGATGGAACGTTTACCGACGTCGCTGAGAAGGCGGGGGTTGCTCTGGGCAACTGGTCGACGGGCGCTACTTTTGGCGACTACGACGGTGATGGCCGTCTGGATCTATTTGTTCCTGGTTACGTGCACTACGATCTCGACCATCCGCCGGTAGCGGGCTCCTCGGTGGTAGCTTTTTCGACTTGCGAATTTCGCGGCATGAAGGTGATGTGTGGCCCGCGCGGATTGAAGGGCGAAGCCGACCATCTTTTCCATAACAATGGCGATGGCACCTTTACCGACGTTAGCGAGAAGGCGGGAGTCAGTGATTCCAACCGCTATTACGGTCTCACCGCCGTGTTTGCCGATGTCAACAACGACAGCAAGGTCGACTTGATAGTGGCCAATGACTCGACTCCGAATTATCTATACATCAACAAGGGTAACGGGACTTTCGAGGACGCAAGCTACGCCTCCGGCTACGCGCTGAACGAGAATGGCCGCGAGACGGCGTCGATGGGAATCGCTGTCGGAGACTACCTGAACAATGGCATGTTGGATCTCTACAACACAGTCTTCTCAGACGACTACAACCCCCTCTATCGAAACGAGGGCGGCGCAAACTTTACCGACGTCAGCTATCAGGCCGGCATTGCCGAGGTGACGATACCGTTTCTGGGCTGGGGAACCGGGTTTCTTGACTATGACAATGACGGCTGGAAGGATCTTTTCGCGGCGAACGGGCATGTATATCCGGGAGTCGATCAGAGCGATTGGGGCACCACATTCGCTGAGCACCCGCTGTTGTTTCACAATTTGCGGAACGGGAAGTTCGAGGTTGTCCCGCCAGTCAAGGGAACCGGGCTGGCTTCATTGTTGACGGCCCGGGGCGCGGCTTTCGGCGATCTTTTCAACGACGGAAAAATAGACGTAGTGATCAACCAGCTCAACCGTCCGCCGGCTCTTCTTCGCAATGTATATTCCACGAAAAACCACTGGGTCGCTCTTCAACTGATTGGAGGGCCGAAGAGCCCGCGCGACGCGATCGGAGCTGCGGTTTATTTAGTCGCAGGGGGCATTCGACAGAGGGAGGATGTGATCAGCGGTGGAAGTTATGCCTCCTCGAATGATCTTCGGGTGCACTTTGGGCTTGGGGAGGCGGCCAAAGTGGACAGTGTCGAAATCCACTGGCCGAGTGGGACGGTGGAGCGGCTTAGTTTGCCGGAAGTTGACCGCTTCTATTCTGTCCAAGAAGGGCGAGGAATTGTTTCCGGCGTTTTGGATCCAAAGCCGGGAAGCATCCAATCTCCCAATCCCCGCCTGAAATAGACCCTGCGGCTGGAATTTGCACGGGTGCGCCTCTTTCGGCTGGTCCGTGCCGCTGTGGAAGCTCGACTAGCTATGCTTCTCCGATTCATGCTCTCTCAGTGGAGCACGAGACGCATCGTGCCTGAATCACTCAAGAGAGCACCTAGAGTAAACGTTTACCAAAAAGTAGAGGGTCGAGAAAATGTCCTTGACAAGCGTAATTGATTAGTACTACAGTCTGCCTCGCATTGCTTTCTGCGCCAAAAATCGGTCTTTCGGTCAAACCCTTCCGGGCCGGGCTGATCGCCTACTATCTCACGGTGCTTGGCGATTCGTTCTCCTGGTTTGGCCGGGATACTCACTTCGAGAAATCGTTTCAGCGGGGCCATCAACCTCACCGCCGCAGTCCGCGGGCTGCGAAGGGGCCAATGACAGTCCCGCGCAGTCATTACGTCCGAGTTCGATCGTCTGCAAGACCACCTGAATGAATGCCAGTCGTGCTCCGGGTGCGGCTTAGCCAGCCGGAGCCGATGAGTTGGGGCGTTACAAAGCCGTTCAAGCATGAGCTGGGTGCTGTGAGAAAACGATTACTGATGAACTCAGGCTGTCGGAATTTCGGCCTCAGAACGAATCGATGCTCTGGGCTTCCTGGAGAGTTATGACACACGCCATGCCGCAAGTCATTGTCAGAAGTCTGCGACGACTTCTCGATTCCAATCCCTTCAGAAAGCGAAGTGGGGCCGTTGGGTTAGCTCTGCTTTCCATTTTGCTAGTGGGTTTGCCCGCGATGGCCCAATTGGACACTGGGTCGATCAGCGGCACCATCACCGACCCCTCCGGCAGCGTGGTCGCGAATGCGCAGATCACCGCCACGGAGCTAGCCACTGGAATCACTTATACGACGGCGAGCACAAAAACGGGTTACTACGTGTTCCCGTCGGTGCATACCGGTGTTTACAAACTGACGATCACCAGCACCGGCTTCAAGACGACGGTTTCCAGCGGAATCACGGTTTCGATTGGAGGCGCCACGGCGCACGATTACATGCTTCAGGTGGGCGCAATATCTGAAACCGTCGCGGTCACGGCGTCGTCGCTGGCGCTTGAGACCGAAAGCTCGGATGTGGCCAGCGCCATCCAACCCGAGCAGGTTGCGGATCTGCCTCTCGCCGTTACGGGGGCTCTGCGCTCCCTGTCAACGCTTACTTTTTTGGTCCCGGGCGCGGTCGGGCCCGGAACATCGGCGGGCGGCGCCGGTGGCCAGATTCTAGCCAAGATCAATGGCGGCCAGACGCTGGGAAGCGAATACCTGGTCGACGGTATCACCACGAACCGCGCCGAAAACGGGTCAGGCGGGTTTGACGGCATTTCCCCGTCGATCGAGGCGATCCAGGAGTTTCGTGTCAGCATCTCCGCGCTGCCCGCCGACATCGGGAGAACTACAGGCGGCGTCGCAAATTTCAATTCGCGCAGCGGCACCAATGCATATCATGGAACCGTCTACGACTTCTACAAGAACGCAGCTCTGGATGGGAACAATTGGTTTAACAATGGCTATCTCGCGCAGGCGACCACTCCGGCGGCCATGGCTGCTCTAAAGCGCACGCCCGATACGAAGAACGACTACGGGATCACCTTGGGCGGGCCGCTTCAGATTCCTCACGTGTACGACGGCCGCGACAAGACATTCTTTTTCTTTGGATGGGAGCAGCTTCGCTATGACACCGGCTCGGCCATTACCAGCCTGTTGCCGACCTCAGCGGTTCGCGGCGACAACCAACAATTTGCCGACTTTTCGAGTTTCCTCGGGCCGCAAATTCCTGGTGTCACAAATCCCTGCACCGGCGGCGGACCGCTGTTCTTCGGCCAGATATTTGATCCAGCGACGGTCCAGAACCAGTTCACCTCGAACGAGTGCCGGTCGCCGTTCCCCAACAATCAAATCCCCTACAGCAGATTCAGCACGGTGGCCTTGAATGTCCTCAAGCTGCTTCCCGAACCAAACCTTACCGGCGCGAGCAACAATTATGTTTTGGACACGACGGACACGCTAAATCAAACCGTATACAGCATTCGCCTGGATGAGAATTTAGGCTCCAAGCACAAGATCTTTGGTTTCTGGAGTTCGCGTGAGAACACCGACGAAGGCAACAACTTCAACCTTCCTTCGCCACTCAACAGTTGCTGCCCGGTATCCGATGATTACGGCAAGCTGCTGCGAGTCGGTTGGGAGTGGATTTTCACTCCGAGTTTAATCAACGAACTCACATTTGGGAGCAACCGTTCGAACAACTTTACGGCCGCCAAGGCAGTTGGACAAAATCCGAATTGGGGAGCACAAATCGGTCTTCCCGGCGCATCGGGCCCAACCTTCCCCGGCTTCGTCTTCATCAACAGCTCGTATCCCAGCTTCGGAGAAAACTCCGACGCGCAGGATGTGGACAACGGCATTATTCTGAATGACTCGGTGAACTGGCTGCACGGAGCCCATAGCTTCAAATTCGGCGGAACCGTCGCCTATCATCAGTACTCGTTTATCAGCAAGATTGGCGGCACTTGTAGCGGCGTCTCCGGCTGCTTCACTTTCTATCCAGGACAAACAGCCGGTCTCCTAACCGAACAGGGAAACACGGGCAACGCCTTCGCCGATTTTCTCATTGGACTATCTGGAGACGTCAACCGGATCGTCGATTTGCATGCTCCTCGCTGGATTAGCCACTACGCCGCGGCTTTCATTCAGGATGACTGGAAGGTCCGGCCCAACCTCACCCTCAACCTTGGAGTGCGCTGGAGCTATGAAACGCCCCGGCACGAGGCCGATGGAGATACCACCAGCTTCGTACCCAACGTGCCGAACCCGGGCGCGAACGGTATCCCGGGAGCCTTGGTCTTTGCAGGGAACGGGCCCGGGCGCAATGGAAACGTGGGCGAGACCTGGGCAGACACCTACTACAAGGATTTCGAGCCTCGCGTCGGCTTTGCCTGGAATCCAGACTTTGATCGGCGGCTCGTGGTCCGCGGAAACTACGGTATCTACTATGGCCCCCTGGTGGACGCCGACTACGGCCAGGGAACAGTTGCGGGTTTTACCATCACGCCCAACGTATTCAATGCGGGAGATCCTATGTCGGGTCCGCTGGTGGATGCCGGCCTCCCCGCGCTGCCAACGGTCCCAAACCTCGACCCGACCCAGTTGAACGGCCAGGGTGTGGACTATGTAGCAAAATCCTATGGGCGACCGGCCATGGTGCAGACCTGGACCCTCGAAAACCAGGTTCAACTCGCCTCGAATCTCATCTTCAGCCTGGGGTACCTGGGACAGCATTCCACACACTTGCATGGCCTGCTCAACTTCCCCAACGATATGCCCCTCAGCGGGCTGGCATTAGGCAATACGCTTTTCGACCTCGCGCCAAACGGGGGTGTGCCGCTTCCCTACGCCAACTTCCAAACGACCTGGGGCGGCGGCGGCACAGTTTCACAAGCGCTGCGTCCCTTCCCGCAGTACGGCTACATCAATACCGACAGCTATCTGCAAAATGTTGGCCAGTCCACTTATAATGCGCTCGAAGCCAAGCTGGAGCGAAGGTTCCACAACGGCCTCAACGTGTTGGTTTCCTACACCTTCTCGAAGACTCTCACTGACGCCGACAGCATTCAGCCCTTTTACAGCACTCTGCAGAGCCAGGGCGGCACACAGAATCCGTATGACCTGAAGGCTGAAAAAGCCGTCAGTAACCTCGATGTTCCAAATAACTTCGTCATCAGCTATTTGTATGAACTCCCTGTGGGCCGGGGAAAGAAAATTTGGGGCAACGCGCCCAGACCCGTCAGTGCCGTCATCTCCAACTGGCGCATTAGCGGCGTGCAGCGTTACCTCAGCGGACAACCAATCAGTTTCTTTGGCGAGCCCGGCATTCCTGGGTTTGACAACGGAATCCGTCCGAACCGCGTGCCTGGCCAGTCGGTGAAGGGCCACGTCGGCAGCTATGATCCATTTAGCTGGAGCTCAACCAACACATGTGGCACCGGCTACTGGAACTGTGCTGCCTTCGCCGACCCGAATGCCAACCGCGGTACCGGCGCCTTCCAGTTCGGAGACATGCCGCGTAACTCTGCCGATATCCGGTCGTTCGCCTTTTACAACGAGGACTTTGGCATCAACAAGACCTTCCCGATCCGCGAAACGGTCAATGTTGAATTCCGGGCCGAGATGTTCAACGCCTTTAACCGTCACATCTTTAGTAAACCGGATTCAGGAGTGCTCGATGGCAACTTTGGTCAGATCAACAGCACACTGGACAGCGGAGGTCTGTCGCAGGGCGGAGCGCGCAACGTGCAGTTCGTGCTGAAGATCCACTATTGAACTGGAGGGGAGTGCGCAACTAGACAGCTTGCGCCCAACCATCTTCCACTGGACTGCGGGGCCGCTCCGCAGTCCTTTTGTTTTCGGGATCGGATATGCTTATGGGCGTGGCCCGTCCTTCCTCGCGACTGCTGATGATTGCGTTGACTCTGACCCTGTTCTGCCAGCCTGGAATCGCCCAAGTTGAAAACGCGAGGTCTTTGTTCGAGCAGGGAAACGCGGCCATGCGAAGAGGCGATGCCGCCGAGGCCGTCCGCGACTTTCAACAGTTTGTTCGACAACAGCCCGGTTCGGCGGAAGGATACTTCAATTTGGGCCTCGCATTGGAGTCGGCGGGCCAGTTGCAAGATGCGCTCACCGCGCTTCATAAGGCGGCATCTCTGCAACCGAACCTGCATGGCGTGCGCCTGTTCACAGGAATCGTGGACTACAAGCTGAACCGTCTTGCCGATGCGCATCGCGAATTTCTCCGCGAGACCCAGCTTGAGTCCCAGAATGCGGCTGCCTGGATGTGGCTCGGCGTCACAGAACTGGCCCAGAACCAGGCTGAGGCGGCTGCCACTGCTCTCGACAAAGCGGCCGCTCTCGATCCCACCAACTTGGACACGCTCTACCACCGGGGTCGGGCGCACCTGCTGGTCTCCAAGGAAAGCTATGCGGCGATGTTCAAGCTGGGTCCCGACTCCTGGCGCGTCCACGAAGTGCTGGGACAGGCGGATGCCGAGGCCTTTCGCACGGACGATGCAATCAGCGAATTCCAGTTCGCAGTACGCGCGGCGCCGCACGAGCCAGGGCTGAACGAAGATCTCGGTGACGCCTGCTGGACCGCCGGCAAGTTACAGGAAGCCGATGACGCGTACGTCCAGGAGACGAAGATCGACACCGCAAATGCTGTGGCTCTATACAAGCTGGGCAGTCTGCGGGTAACTCGCAACGACGCAGCCAGCGGAGTGCCGCTCCTGGAGCAAGCCCTGGTTCTCGATCCGACAATCAATGACGTTCACTACTATCTGGGTAAGGGCGATGCAGCGCTGGGTAAGGATGACCTGGCTATCGAGCAGTTCCGGCTGGCAACTAACCCGCAAGGGACCGAGGAGCTGCGGATCATGTCCTGGTATCAGCTCGCAATCCTGTATCGCAATCTCCACCGCGCGCAGGAGGCAGGGGAGGCGCTCGCTACTTTTCGGAAGATGAAAACCGAGCGGGATCAGCGCCAGGAGGGCAAGTTTCAGGAACAGGGGCGGCGGCGCGATCAAATACCACAACACGAAGCCGTTCCTGATGCAGGGTCTGCGCCCATGAGCCCTAATTAGG
>Ga0182018_10002951_pt1 | contig 16075 bp, 11 predicted proteins | sample 812P2MmetaG_FD_120490 | JGI IMG/M metagenome (GOLD analysis project Ga0182018, IMG submission 120490) | Permafrost microbial communities from Stordalen Mire, Sweden - 812P2M metaG | ecosystem: Environmental > Terrestrial > Soil > Wetlands > Permafrost | place: Sweden: Stordalen | collected... | reverse complement strand
CAAAATCCAGTCGGGTTGGTTCTGCGCATCTATGATCGGTTCATACTTCATGGTGGTGATGTAGCCGGATGCTTTGTGAGGCCGGAGTACTTTCGCCATTTGATCTTGCACGCGCTGACGTTCGAAGTGCCGGAGTTGTGCTGAGAAGGTGCAGTACTCGGAATATGAAATCTTCGCGCGAGCGTAATCGTTCTTGAGCGCCGCAAAGATTTTCCGGCTGATGATTTCATAGAATCGTTGCGCCGCTGGCGGAAGCGTTTTCATGTATGTGCGGTCAAGTGGACGGACAGGTGCATTGTTGAGCACTGCCCAAAATGGATCGTTGAAAGAAATATACACGGCATCCGCTTTCCGGCCGTCGGGAAGTTTCTCGCCGGTGAAGACAACGCCATAGCGAGTGACGCCGGCCTCAACGTGACGTTCGGAACCATCGTTCGCGCGGTAGTTAAATTTCGCGGTGATGAACGCACTGGCGTTTTGGAGAAAAGCCCGCTTCAAGTCTTTCGCGTTTTCTCCCGCGTGTGTCGCTAGATTGAGCTCGGCGCAAATCTCATTCAGACTTCCGATGCGGAGAAGTTTTGGAAGAGGTCTTCCGGCTTCATCGATCCGCTGGTTGATGATAATGGTGTCGAGTTTGTAGGCTAGTTGGCGAGCCTGACCGTAACGCTCGCTGTAAGAGACCTCCCACTTCAGCTCGACCTCTCCGCTCGGGGTGGTTTTGACGATCTGAATATTGACCCTCCCCTGCTTCGCAAGATTGTGAACTGGCAGCCGGGAGAGTACGGTCTCGGTTCGGATTAATTCTAAGCTCAGCGCTTCCGACTGCGTGGTTGGAATAGACGGACGGGTCTCCCCTTCTTGTAGATTATTAACCTCCATTTCTTTTTGAAACTATTTTCACCAACAACGATCCTGCGTGTTGATGATGTTATTAAGTCTATACAGAGTTAAAGACTTACGCAATTCACAGCCCTTATAAAACAAGGATTATCGATGTGCTTTGTAGCGTCAAACTTCACTATTCGTAGCGCGAAACTTCACTGCCCGTAGCGTCAAACTTCACTATTCGTAGAGTCAAAGTGCACCATTCGTAGCGTCAAACTTCACTATTCGTAGAGCCTAACTTCACTTGAAGTTTGGCACTACGCCAGAAGAGAACTGGCAATTCGCGGGTGTTTGAGGATGGCATGCGCGGGAGGGAATTTGTCGCGGGATTTGACAGCGCAGGGGATCAGCCGTAGGGTTACCGGAGCAGGTCATAACCACTAAGGAGAATCAAAATCAATGGATAGGGTAAGCTTCGATGAGATCAAAACAGTAGTCACGCTTCAGATGGCAATCGAACGTTACGGCATTCCGCTGCGGCACGTGAATGGGACAACGCTCAGGGGAAAATGCCCCTTGCCATCACATGGGTCAGAGAAGAGCAAAGAGAGCTTCACCGCCACCCTTACCAAAGGCGTCGGGGGTGCGTGGGCCTGCCAGTCGCAATCGTGCATCAAAGCACGGGGACGCGTCGGCGGGAACGTTCTCGATTTCGTCGCCGCGATGGAACGCTGTTCCGTGCGCGATGCGGCGATCAAACTGCAAATGTGGTTTCTCGTTCCTGCGGCTGGCAACGGATCGGGGACGAGTGGCAAGGAACCTCGCGCGAATCGTTTCGCGGGCAAGGAACCGGAGCCAGAGCTGGTTTCGAAAAAAGCAAACGATGCAGGAGCGGAGAGTGATTTGAACAAACCGCTGACGTTCAATCTCCAAAACATCGATCACGCTCATCCGTATCTCACAGAGAGGGGCGTGAGCGTTCTGACCGCGCAAAAGTTCGGCGTGGGATTTTTCCCCGGCAAAGGATCGATGCATGATCGCATCGTGATCCCGATCCATAACCCGAAGGGCGAGCTCGTTGCGTATGCCGGGAGATCAATCGACGGATCGGAACCGCGCTACAAATTTCCGGCGGGGTTTCATAAGTCAATGGAACTCTATAACCTGAATCGGGTGAAACATGAAGTGTCCATCGTTCTTGTCGAAGGCTTCTTCGATTGTATAAAGGTGACGCAAGCAGGGTTTCCGTGTGTGGCGCTTATGGGTTCAACGATGAGTAACGCGCAAGAAGAACTCATCCGGCAACACTTTGCACACCTGGTCGTGATGCTCGATGGCGATGAGGCCGGCAGACAAGGAGCTGAAGAGATCGCGGACAGGGCGCATCGACTCGTCTATCGAGTGGAGGTCGCAGCGCTTAGCAACGGCATGCAGGCAGATCAACTTTGGGAAGATGAGCTTCACGAATTGCTTGATCCAATCCTCGTAACGCGATAGCTGTAAATACAAAGACTGGCGCTTGTAGCGCCAGTCTTTTCTATTAGAGGAAACCCCGTACTGGCGGCCGTCACAGCAAAGAAAGTGGTGCTCTGTCATCGCCCGCCGGTCCGGGGATGAATCAATGCCGGAGCAAAGCGGAGGCCGGTTGCATGTCCAAGTAATCTGGTACGCTCCCTCTCGCGTGACGGGCATGAAACCCTTTTCCCCGAAGCCCCGGGCTTCAGCCCGGGGAGGGGGTCACTTGAGAACAAATAAGCACCAAGAGGCCATTTGCTTGTGGTCCCAAGCGGTCGCTATCTATCTTACAAGGTGGACACGACCATAATGGTATCGATCGGCGCCAAACTGGGCCCTGCGTATGCCGGTTGCGCGGAAGTGCCAAAACGTGATAAAAGTCAACAGTTCACAATGAGAAGATTGAACAATATGGAGGGGATGATATGTTTTGTTTTCTAGCGGCATCGTCACTCGGGCCAGATGCATGGCGGATATTTCGAGCCGTGGAGATCATTGGCTATCACGCTACTGACCGTACAATCAAAATCCTGTTAGCCCTAATCGTGGAGAATATGGCGGAAAATGGGGTGAAGAATGACCTGCGGTTAATGCATGCAGGAACGCCCGACTGTTTCGTAGTCCCGCCCTGGCCGCTCCCAAAGCACCCGGACGAAGAGCCGGACTCCAAGGGGATTCTGGACCAACTCTTCGGACACGCCTTTGAGTCCGGGAGCGGAGGGCTTAAGCGAACCAAGGGATTGACGAGTTGGGATGAATGTCATCCGATCCCAGAGACACCGATTGTTACATTCCAATCAGGAGGCGATCACAACCCTCTGTTAGGAGGATCTTTTGTGATGCCTGAACAGGGAATCCCGACCGACGGACGAGTGGCGCCATTTACAGTTTGGAAATTTGGACCGTTCACCCAAAAAGCAGCTCATCTTATTACTCTCGGACTTCGATTTGCAGGAAGTTCCTGCGATCAGTTGCTTGGGCCAGGACAGGTGGAGTTCACCGTGGATGGTCCTCTCCGGTTGGTAACGCGCATCAAACTTGAAGACTTATCCGACTTCTCTTCCGAAACGCGACGTGCATGGGTTGACCGAATAACCCCGTTCGAGGAAGCAAACCATTTACTGATGGGGGAAGGTTACGACGTAATCATCTTGCGCGAGCCGCTCGCCGACAGGGTGGAACTCGTCGGGGAGATCGGCATAGCTCGGGCGGCTAAACAGCCGGTGCAGAGGGGGGTTCAGATCGCCGATCGTTTTGTGACAACTCATCGGCACTTTAGCATCCTTGCCCGGTTGGCGGAAAGAACTGCCGAGGAACTTGTGTCTTAAGCGAGATGGGAAGTTCGGTGGAACCCAGCCCTTACAAGATCGAAAAATCACGTGAACCGCGCGGGGCGGCCAACCCCAGTACGGCGGAAGCCTACGTGCGACTTCACTTCGTTCGACGAGCCTACGATGTTAAGAAAGTTAATCCTGTCGTTGGAAAAGCTCTAGGTTTTCTAGCGGATCTTGGAAGCTCATCTGAGCTTGATATGAGTCCGATTGACTGCACGAGGTGCTTGCTCTACGCCTTGGAATGTCTCGACGAGGCTCCGTTAGAGTTCGTGCGAAGATATCCAGAATTTTGGAAGACCGTTGGATCTATAAGCGGCGAGGTCCTTGCTCGGTTTGATCATACGCACGTCAGGATCAATCCTGCTGAGATTAGCGAACGATTTGAGCACGCGTTTGCCGATGCTCCATGGGACATCAAAGCCCGGATAGTCGCGGGATTCGTGGAGGTAGTTACACGCTCCGCGTTCAAGGACGAAGCGTTCTGGCGTTTCACTACAAAGATCTTGAAAACTTGTCAGGATGAGGTTGCGCAGCCGGGGGCGCGGGCTTGTTGCGCCTGTCTAGCGAAACTCTGGTTGAACATCGCTGATCGACACGGTACCGACCGTTATGTCCGTGGGCAACTCGTATCGTCCGCGAGCCCGCTTCTTCGCCTTGTCTTAGACTTTCAATTGAGTGATGCGCTTAAAGACTGGGTACTGATGCTCCAGTTGCTTAAGCTACCCGCAATTGATCCGTTGCAGCAGGAGACTCTGGACCCACAGCGTGCTGAAGTCCAGAAAGGACTCGACGATCTTGCGACTGAGCTGAGTGAGTATGCTTACAATCTTTCCCAAGAATGGCGGGTGGCACGTTTGAAGAAGTTATTACCGGAGATTATGCCGTACCTTCATGGATTTGAGAAACATGGTTCGAGAGTAAGGCCGCCAGAGGGATACGGACGTGCAACGGCGACTCTAGTGGGGCGTGGACCTAAAGACGGCCACGAAATCTCCTTTTCCGTAGAAGCCAAAGTCTCCGACATCTGCACAAGAAGTGGCGGGGGATTTCGGTTGTATATTCCGACCGTCGTCGTAACCGGTAATCTTAACGGGTCCCTGCGGCACCCATGCGAACGCGTGGTGATCCAGATTCCCGATGGAAGTCTGCTCGCAATCAATAGAATTGATTTGACCATGATTGATGACATGGATTTGCCATGCTCGTTCAATTGCCAGATTCTTCGAGCTTGGCGTGCGCGAAACGGGGCTGGTTCGGAGTGGGCATTGCATGCACCCGTGGAGCAGTCTGAGACTGGTGACCGTTGGCTTTCCTATGTGAAGGGCCTACCACACATTGGTGGCCGATGAAGAGGAGTACCGTGTCGATTAAACAGAAGCAAGTGATCTCCGAAAAGGTGCTACAGGCTACTGCCAGCGCGCTATTCGAATGGTACGGGCCGGCAAGCCTTCACTATCGATTTACTTCCTTCGTTTGCAAGATGCCGCACGAGGTCAAGAGTTTGGAAGTGTGCGAGGACCTCGTGAAAAGATCTGTTTACAATGAATCTTCCTCACCACTTATAAATCTGGGACGCTTGATCATTGACGTAATGGACAGTTCACCTGCAGCCAAAGACTCAAGAGCGTTGCAGAAGCGTCTCCGTGAGCGCCTTCTTCGGATTTTGAAAATGGGCGGGCTCACTTACAAGCGCGGGGGAGTCGTGGCAGTCGATTCGAGCCTTCAACTAAGTAACTTTAAAGCTCTGCTTGGAAAGGCTAGCCTACCAGAGATCGTTAATGAATTCGAAAATGTCATCCTGCTCGAAGGAGCACACGCCAAGTCCGCGCTGACATCGGTCGGTGCGATGTTAGAGGCCATCTTGCGAACGTATCTCGAAAGAAACCAAGTGAACCCAGAAGCGAGAAGCGGCTTAATGCATCTATGGCGGCTTGTACATGCCGACCTAGAGAGAACCTCCCTCGACCCCAAGTTCACGAAGTTGCTCGACACAACTGTCCAATCCCTTGCAGAGATTAGAAATGCATCAAGTTCGGCACATGCCAATCGAGCCGAGCTTGACGTGATTCACGTTACCCTTGCTGCAAATCTTGCTTGTGCCGTTGGGGCATTTCTTCTAGTGCGAAGCTCGAAAAAGTCACGAAAGAAGGCGAAGAACGCTAAGAGCCTTTCGATCGCGCAATCGGCCTGAGAGTGGATCGGTAAACGAACATTGAGCGGCTGCCAGAGCCGGACCGGATCAAGAAACAACTCCCAAGGATGATCCGCCAACGCGTACGCGCGGAGGACTCCCCTCAATGGGAAACTTGGCCGTGCCGAAACCATTCACCCGGTCGTGTATTCGGCATGTCGCGAAAGTGTCTTGCCAGTCCAGATTTCAACGTCGGTTTGTTAGTCAACTCACTCGTGCCTACCGCCTCAATAATTGCCGAACTATGAATCGAGCAATCTGGGCCTCGACCATCACGCGCCGCCTTGTATAGCGTTCGTTGCTCGTCCGCTCAATCCTATTGCGCCATTCCGCATCGGAGTTCTTCAGGAACGGGGGATAGGTAGCGATGCGCTCCGGCTCCGTTGGCCGGCAACCGCTATCATCGCAAACGAGCGTACGCACATACGCCGTGTAGTCGGGAAGGTCCTGGATTGCAGCTCCGGCGAACGCCATCGTGAATTCGTCTTTGAGTCGCTCGGCGTCGGTGTTCGATACGCGGAAGGCAATGAGGTTCGCCGCGTTCGTAAAGATGGCTGCGGCCGTCTCCGGGGAGAGGCTCTCGATTACCTGCGTGGCGATCGCGAGTACGAGGTTGAATTTCCTGGTTTCAGCAAGGATGGATTCAAAGTCGCCGATGTAGTTCTGCGCTTCTTCCGCGAAGAGCAAGTGGGGAACGCGATCCGATTCCGGAATGTCGCTTCGTGAAAGCGCTGCGAGTTTCTCCTGCATCACAATGACCGATCCGAGGAGCATCGCGTTGTCCGCGCCAATGGCGCCCTTCGAGAGGTCACACAAGATGATCTTCCGTTCATCCATCGCACGCCGGAAATCAAAACTGGATCGTGGTTGCCCGATGACCGCCCGGATGAGGGGATCGGTTAGGAACGCCCTGCACTTATTCAACACCGGCGAGATGGCTTCTTCGCGAAACCGGTTGTCCCATCGTTCAAACGTGTTATGAAAAAAATCGAGCACGGCTGAATTCTGGACCGCAGCCAACGCCGATGTCCGGTAGTTCTGATTGGTGAGTAATTTCGGCAGGGCGAGAATTGAAACGGGGTGGGGCTGCTCGACGAGGGCATGAAGGCCGTTGCGGAGGATGTCTTCCATGCGCGGACCCCAGGAATCCGCCCAGAGCTTTTTGAAAATACTGATGACGTTTGAGACGACGAGCCCCTTCTCTCCGGGCCTCCGGCATTCGAGCAGATTGAGCGCGAAGGCGCGTTCTTGATCTTTGGGATTAAAATAGATGACATCATTCGTCCGATGCCGGGGAATGTGATTATCCAGAATATCTTCGATGAGCTGGGAGTGGGGATCGATCACCGTCACGCCGTGGCCGGCGGCGATATCGCTTGCAAGAATATTCCGCAAGAGCGTGCTCTTGCCGGAACCCGAGCCGCCGAAGAGTGCCAGGTGCCTACGCCTCGCATCCGGCACGATATAAACTTCCCTGCCTTCGTGGAAAGCATCTTCACTGCTGCCAATGAGCACGGGATGGAGCGACATAAAAATAAAACGGATCGTGCGACCCGTCTGTGAATTATAAGGTGCGAGATGAAATGCGTCGAACCCCGTTATCCCCAAGTGGCGCGTCTTCAGCGCCACCGGGGAGAGGGGACCGCCCATCCAACGAGTGAGTGATCGAAGAAAATCCCGCACTCGTCACGGCCGGTGCGTTCTTCCACGTCCGGCCGATACAAGCCATGCGCGGCGAATCACAGGAGAGCGCGACAGGGTTCCTTGCCGAGAGCTGCCGAGCGAGTTCCCGTTGGTTCGCCGACGAGCGGTTTTTCCAACCGCCGAGGTTGCAGGATGGGCGGTTGGGGTCGTTATAGCAGAGGCCGGCGAATGGCGCAAGGAAGAAACCGAATCCGAAACGAAAAAAACGTTGCTAAAATATGCAGGTTTAGTATACTGTAACAACATGTAAGCACAGGACTTATTCCTATGGACCCTCGAACCAATGCTCAAAACGCGCAGTTGCCGGATAGCCTTCGGCCTTTCTTTTGGTCGTACCGGTTTGAGGAACTTGAAACTGCCAAGGACGAAAAAACCGTTATCATCCAACTCATCAACTACGGGACCCTGAGGCACTGGCGGTGGCTGGTCCAGCAGTACGGTGCCGCAGAGATCAAGCGCGTACTTCACTCGATTCCCGCAACCGAGATCAAACCGAGGACTCGCGTACTCGCATCGCTTCTCTTTTCCATCCCCACCTGGAGGCATGCATACCGAGGCGCTCACTGAAGAGGGATTGAAACTTTTTCCTGCGCTCGCAGCGTTCGATGATTTTTATTTGGCCGGTGGCACAGCGCTCGCGCTCCAGATTGGACACCGCGTCTCCATCGATTTCGATTTGTTCTGCGATCATCAGATCGACCGAACACTCGTATCAAAAGTGAAAAGAGTCTTCACGGATGTTCCGGTTCAACCCGCGATCAACAACCCGGAGGAGCTCACGGCGTTCGTTGGCCAGGTGAAGATGACGTTTCTCTCGTATCCGTTCCCTCTCATTGAACCGTTCGTTTCGGTTGATCGTCTGCGGATGCTATCAGTCAAAGAAATCGCCGCGACGAAAGCGTACACGATCGGGAGAAGGGGAACCTATAAGGACTACGTCGATCTCTATTTCATCATCGCGGAGAACCACGCTTCACTTGAAGAGATCATTGGACTGGCGGAACGAAAATTCGGCCACGAGTTCAACTCGCGACTATTCACGGAACAACTGCTCTTTATGGACGACGTTCACGACTACGCGATCGACTTCTTGAAGTTGCCCATTGCCCCGGCTGGCATTGCAGCTTTCTTCAGAGACAAGATCCGCGAATTGCCGCTTTCCTGACGTAACGGTGCAAGCAGCGAAGGCTACTTTTCTAAGGCCGCTTGTTCCTGGACAACCTGAATGAACTCACGCGAATTCACGATACGTGTGGACTTCCAATTCTTTGGAAAGTGCCGTTTGTCGCCCGTCACGAGGTAGTCTGCGTCAGCTTCCTCCGCGCATTCCAGGAAGCGGTTGTCGGGCTCATCCTTTGATTCGGTAACGATATCGCCCGGCGTAACCATCGTTGCCTGATCCTTGAGCAAGTGGAGCAGGCGGCCGATGCGGGCCGGGTTGATTCGGGCGAACTTAGGACGCCCAAACACCATCTCGTATTCGGCAATCAGTTCTGCCGAGACAAACAGGGCAAGTTCGCGCGAGATTACTAATTCAACGATGAGCCCTTCGAGACCGTCGGGCTTGATGGCTGCGGAAACTACTACGTTTGTGTCAAGCACAATACGCAGCTTCTTCATTTCGCAGGTGGTCTGGCTGCCTTGGTACGCGGCGCCCGCCGCGCTGCTGTGACTTCTCTGTTGATCTCCTGCATGGTCATCTTATTGAGTCCCGTCCGTCGTGCATCGTCTTGAACCGCCCGCAAAGCAGCAAGGAGTTCGGCGTTCATGCCCCGCTTTTCCTCTTGTTCGAGCCGGCGAAGGCCCTCGCGAAAAAGCTCGCTGATGGTGCGGTTCTGCTTCTTGGCCAAGCGCTCGGCGCTCTTGAACTGTTCCGGCGCGAGTGATATGGAGACACTTTTGGTTGTTCTCATGGTTATTACTAGATACGACTTAGTCCGACTGTTTCTTTCACAATAGCAGGTGTAGTGTAACGGTCAAGCCCTAGCGCCCGCAGCCTTCGGCAGCAGCGTTGCGAGCGCAAGATCCTCGAATGGAATGAAGAGGTAGGCATCGTGCGAGGCCGCATGGGGTATCGAAGTACGGAGATCTTTCCGGAGTTCCTCCGCACGACTGCGCGTCTGGGTCACTGTGGCAACGAGAAACGACTTCATGCCGGGATACTTCTGCTGGTGCAGTTCCTGCTCATAGTAGGCGACATATCCATCAATCTTTGTCGCCATGCGTTGATGACTCATGGTTGATCGATCCGCTTCCAGGAAGACATGGAACCTATTTTTTCCTTCTGGCCGGTCGGAGTGCCTCAGGATAAAGTAGGCATCCGGTCGGATCGGGATGGCGAAATCGTCGTCACCGGCCCTAACGGTATCCCAAAGCGCGGAACCTTCCTGCCAATGAACGAGCTTGATCGGAGCACTTCTCGTGGCGAGCATCATGCGCGTGTGGATGTCGGCGACGAATAAGGAATGCCGGATTCCGATTTCGGTAAGTTCGTTATGCCGGAGCCGTTTTTCCGCGAGGTCACGCGGTAGGTATCCGTGTTCAATCAGAATCGGGACACCTGCGGACCCGATCGCATAGACGTGCTTCTGCATGAAGCGCGCAACTGACGCAAGGTAGCGGCGCTCTTTAAGCTTCAGAAGCCTTGCCCACAAGGCCCGCACAGACCGCCCGGAAAGCGCGGACAGGTGATCGATCGTCGCGATGCGAAGCTGGTACACGGCGTGCAGAAGCTCGATGTCGCGGTCTTGGAGTTCAAAACCGTTTTGCGCGGGCATGTTGAACGAGAGTATCTAGAATTCCGGTCGAGGGGACCTATGGGGTGCAGCGGCCTTTGTTTCCGATGATTCTACCTCAGAAGCGGCCAGATGATAAGACAAGCGTTACGAAGGAAGTCGGCACAGAGGGAGGCGGGACCTCCGTACAGTGATGCGGGCAAGTTTACTCCAAGAATACAGGATGGCCACCCCGCCGGGACCGCCCAAAAAGGCAGCCTTTCTGCACGAATCGTAATGCCGTAATGTATCTACTTGCAAATTTGATAAACTATAATCCCATTTCGTTTCCAGATATGGTGCAAGATTAGATCGGTCCGGGCCAGGTGGCGGGGTCGGGAGGTCAAGGCGATGGCGAATGGTGCGATTGTGCTCGTTCATGGTACCGGCGTGCGAATCAGAGACTACCAGCCAGCCTTTCATAACGCCGCCTTGAAGTTAAAGCAATATGCGTTAGATTACGAGCTCATCCCGTGCGAGTGGGGGGATGCTCTCGGTGCCAGATTCGACGGTCTCAGCCTCCCAGACCCAACTCCAGCTGACCTTTCCGATGACGATCTCCAATGGTACTACCTGTACGACGATCCCTTTCACAATTTACGTCCGTTTACTATTGAGCGTTCGGCGGGAGTCAATGATGCCCCGATTCCCGGCGATTTGGCAAGGAATGAGGTAGTCTGGGAGAACATTAAACGCTACCAGCCATCGTCCGAGTTCCTGGAACTGCTGAGGGTTTCTGATCTCCAAGCATTTTGGCCGTCAGCTTGGACCTTCATCGTCGAGGATTCTGATGTTCCAGCTCGGGCGTACGCGGCCAGCGGTGAACAAACTCCGGATGTTAGCTACGAACTTGGCCGCGCCGTGGTGGCAGAATTGTGCAATCGGGCGCAGCTGAGCGGATTTTGCGGACCCGGTCACAAACTGCGAGACCAGATGGTAGACCGTTTGCTGGTCGATTGGGGGGAGAGTGTCTTTGGTTTGGGTGATTTTCTGAAATCATTCCTTGCCAAGATTGGCACGTCGGTCGGACGCCGCTATCGGAATGCCTGGAGCGAGAGCGCAGCGTTCGTCATCGGAGACATCCTGTTGTACCAGGCAAACGGCGATAGGATAAGGAGCTTCATCCGAGAAAAAATTCGGAACTCCCCAACGGCACCAGTATATCTAATGGCACACAGCCTAGGTGGAGTAGCTTGCGTCGATCTCCTCGCGATGCGGGATGCTCCGGCCGTCGCTGGGCTTATAACCTTCGGCTCGCAGGCGCCACTGCTATTTGAGCTCGGTGCGATGCGATTTATTCAAGAGACCCGCAGCCTTCCTCTCACGTTTCCACCGTGGCTTAATCTGTACGACCGAAACGATTTTCTTAGCTACGTCGCGCAGCGACTGTTTCCTGTGGCAGTGGATCGAGAAATTTCATCAATGCGGCCTTTCCCGGAGTCACACGGAGCCTATTTGGCGCAAGACGATACATGGGCTGCCATCGGCAAATTCCTTAAGGGAGCGGATCAATGTTGAACACTTACGGCTTCATCACGGGCATTGAACATTATGATCAAGATAGTCGATGGAATGTGCGCGGCCCTGCACGGACGGCTACAAGTATGGCGCAGTGGCTTCGCGACCAAGAAACACCGCCGTCACAGATCTATCTTTTCTTGAGTATGACTCCGAATGGGTACGAGCCGTCGGCTCGCCAGCAGCTTGAAGCTGACGTTCACGAACTAGAGGTATTAGGCGTCAATGTTGATCGCCAGACCGACTACGAGACGCTTTATTCGTTCTGGCGGGAGCGCCTTCCAAAGCTGCCGGTCGAGCCAAGGATACCGGACGAGTCTCGGTTATTTGGATACTGGTCTGGCCACGGGGCCCTAGATGTCCGTGGACGACGGATTTTCTTCTGCAGCGACTACACGACTCAAAAACCTGCGTTACTTTTCAACTGGGACGACTTTCTCACGGATCTTGCGTCAAACCGATACTCCACGTTTTCCAAGCAAATGTTTTTGGCCGATGTGTGTGCAAAAAAGGCAGGAGTCGAGGTGGGCACTACTGACCAGCCTATGCGGCCTTCTCGAAATGTTGACCAAGTGTGCTACTACGCGACCGTCGACAACGCATTCGCCACGAACCTAGGCGCAGAAGAAGGAGGAGAATTCTCTCGGGCTGCTCTCAAGTGTCTTTCCAAACAAAAAGGCTGGCCCAAAGATGACGACTTTTTTGCCGAGTTGGAGAAGCAAAGCTATCAAAGGCGAGGATCACTTCACAGAAAGACCAGAGGGTACGAGGGATACATAACACCGTGGGGTAGCGAGTCTCCGGCAGGGGACTATACTGTCGCCGGCCGGGCTTACACCCTGCTCCGAGCGTTGCCCGTTTCGGACGGGGACTATCGTGTTCTCTATTTGCAGGTAGTTATTTCGACGGCAGGCGAAGCCCTTCCAAAGGAAGCGACGTTGCAACAGATGCTGATTTCGCTGAGTAATGAAACTGCCAACTCTGGCGAGCCAATACCGCGTCCCTTAACGGAGTTTCTTTTTCGCATCGGTGAACGCTTCAATTTTGGTCCAAACGTGGAACGTTGGTGTTTAGCTGAGGGAACTTCGCCCAATCTCCTGGCCTCCACACGGGAAAAGATTAGGCGCACCACTACTCAACCGCACAATGCTCGTTCGGGTCTACATGGATTTCTGAGGGACTCAGCGGTCGTCAGCAGGCTGGAGGGGCTTCGCCTTTTACTCGACCAGGCAAGTACACAGATAGAAACGCTAACGGACTATAAGGAACTCCACGCGAATCTGCATGTGCTCAAGGAACAGGCAGCGATGATCCGCCAACTTAAGAAGACATTTCCTACGGAAGAGACGCCTCAAGACCTGGAGTTTTACGCGGGGGCCATCGCGGAGATCTTTGGCGAGGTCCGCAAGGTGCTTGAAAGACCTACGTTTGACGCCAGCACCTCTGAGGAATTTGAAGAAGCTATGTCCAAGATCGAGGTGCATCTTCGGGCCGCACTATCGACGCTAGATTCTCTATCCCTAGAGGAGGGGATCAATGCTCTGTGGGTTCTCCTCGATCACCATCTACGCTACGCAAACAGTGGGATCCGGCAAGCGATTAAAGCCCTTCCGTTCCAGCGGCTCATTGACTGCCTATCAAAGGTTGAGGACGGAGCGCCGGCCGAGTTTGGTCTGTGGCTGCAGTCCCTCCAGACAACTCACGCGGAACTTACAAGACTCGTAAAGGAACACGATGCTTGGCAGGCCGCCGACGGTAGAATTCGAATCTTCGAGATGAATTTGGAGTCCTCCTTGGTTGAATCCTACGTTGAGGAGTGGAATTCGCTGCGTAAGGCTATAGAAAAAGCGTGTGAAGGACAACATGAGCAGTGGGCGAGAAGTCTTGAGTTTGAGTGTAAGAAACTAGGTGTCGCGATAGAGAAGGCGGACATCCAAAAGGCGCGTGTAACGTTTCCAAGTATTCGGGCTTACGCAAGTAAGCGATTCTTGGATGTCGACGAAAATCTGCGCCGTGCAGAGTCCTTGAAGCAAATTCGATCACAAATTGGCATCGCCCTGGACGCGTTATGACAACTACTGTAGAGGAGTGTTTTTCGTCGTTCGCCACGCTGCGCAAGGCCCATTCCGAGTTGCTAGCACGCCTGGCAAACTACAACGAGCATGAACTTCCAGGGTTCATGATCCCTGCCATTCTGGACTTCACTTCCCGTGCCGTTAAGAGCGGCGAGCAGTTTTACGATTGGGAGACCAGAAACGACGCGCAGACTTTACTGAGCTTTTGGACAGGCATACTAACCGAGAATGATCGTGCCTTCAAGCCCTTACTACTGGCCGATTTTCGCCAACGAGTCGGAGGTAAACCTCCCTACAAAGGGCTCGAAGCGTTTCAGCAGGAGGACGAATTCGTATTTTTTGGACGTCGCGACTTAGTGCTTGCAATGGTCGAGAAACTCAAGACTGCCCGGCTCATTGGCGTCTTGGGTCTGTCGGGCAGCGGAAAGTCATCGGTGGTATTGGCGGGGCTCTTGCCAGCGCTCAAGCACGGCATCATTCCGAATAGCGAATTATGGCATTACATCAACCCATTGACACCAAGCGCGAGTCCGCTTGCGGCGTTGGAGGCTGCACTTGGTGTCAACGGGCTTCGCCAAGATCCAGACGCGCTATTAAGATGTTTAGACGAAGATTCCCTTCAGCCGAGCGTACTGGTGGTTGATCAGTTTGAGGAAGTATTCACCGTCGCTCAAAACGACGATGAAAGGCGAATGTTCCTCGACCTTCTCCTGAGGGTAGGAGCCGCGCCGAGTAGTCCCCACCGGATTGTACTCACGATGCGGAGTGAGTTCGATACCTACCTTACGAAGGTGCCGATGCTCAAGGAACTAGTTGAGGCAGCGCGATTTAACGTGCCCCCTATGGGCGAAACGGACCTTCAAAAGGCCATCACGGTACCGGCGGCTGTTTATGGTGTAAGGTTTGAAGAACCGCTTGTGCACCGTCTGGTCGCTGCGGTCCTAGGGGAACCGGCCGGGCTACCCTTGCTTCAATTTGCACTGCTGGAACTTTGGAAAACAAAGGTCGACAATGTCATCTCTGAGAAAGCTTATGTCTATCTGGGTGGTAGCCCGCAGAATCTGCTGAGCAATGCGGCAGATAGAATATTGAATGGGCTTGCGACTAGAGCAGACCGAGACACAACTCGCAATATCTTCGAATCCCTAGTGGTAGTAGGCGTCAGCAGCGAAGCGACCAGACAACGACGCTCACGTCTTGCGCTGCATGCTTTGGCCGCACGCGAACGAGTGGATTGGCTGTTGAATAAGTGGCACACCGCTGGACTTTTGAAACTTAGTCCAGGTCGGATTAGCGACGAAGATCTATTTGAAATTGCCCATGAGACCCTGATTCGAAACTGGCCGAGCCTTATCGAGTGGGTTTCGGAGCTTGCTGCTAACCGAAAGCAGAGGCTTCTTTTTGCTGCCAGGGCCAAGGATTGGGATAGGTCCAAACATAAAGCGGCACTGCTGACTCTTGGGGAGATTCAAGAATCAAAACAGTACATCGATAAGGGCGAAGAAGAAGAGCGATTCATTGCTGCGAGTGCGAAAAGCCTCAGATACCGGGGATGGACTCGTAAGGGGGCTACATTCCTCTGTTTTGCATTGGTGGCCGCAGGCATATACGTTTTCCAGAAAGTGAAGGCCTATAACGAAAGCCAGAGGTACCAGACGGAAGTTGCTATCTCCCAGGCGAAAACGGAGTTGGCGGAAGCGCAGAAGCATGCAGCCGAACAAAACTTGGCGCTGATAACAAGCCCACCCAAGGTTAGAGTCGAGAACGGAACCTTTGACCTTCCCACGGATGCCGATTGGAAGCCCGCTATTCAGGGAGCTCAAGCACGCCTCCAAAACTTCTTGAAGCAATCTCCCGTGGCGCAAACAATCTTGATGGTGCGTGATCCCAAGTCAGGAATCGAGAAGGCATCTGTTTCAGGAACAGGTGTACTGTTGAAGGACAATCTTTTGCTCACCTCTAGCGTCAACAAGGCGTGGAAAAATTTCAAACTGGGTGACCCGAATGCGAGATTGGATATTTTGTTCCAAGGTGCTGACGGCAAGTCGATAAAATATACTGCCTACAGTGATGTAGCTTCTGTCACCCGGCTGCAGTACGTTGGCCGCGTGTCATTGCTGAAACTTGACGGGGACCTTT
>Ga0182018_10002950_pt1 | contig 16077 bp, 12 predicted proteins | sample 812P2MmetaG_FD_120490 | JGI IMG/M metagenome (GOLD analysis project Ga0182018, IMG submission 120490) | Permafrost microbial communities from Stordalen Mire, Sweden - 812P2M metaG | ecosystem: Environmental > Terrestrial > Soil > Wetlands > Permafrost | place: Sweden: Stordalen | collected... | reverse complement strand
TGCGTCGAGACCGATAGTTGGCAATCCAATGCATTATAAAGAGCTTACGAAGGCTGCCGGTTGGAAATCGGTCTGACTATGTGTCCCCCTATATAATTTTCGTATGGACGCGCCAGTGCCTCTGGAAAATTTTGTTCGTTCGGAAAAACAGACTTTTTCAACAGTATCGACCCATAGCGGACACTGGCGGACTCTGGGGCCGGCCTTCACCGGGCCGTCGTCGAAAGCAAGCATCAACACGCTCACTCCTTGAGCGATAAAACGATCATTGGCAAAGTGATTCCACCTGCGCTCGCACGTCGGGCGTCGCCGGAGTTCCGCCTTTGAACCAGAGCCGGAACTGGGGTGTGGAATTCATCCCGTGGGCATTTCTCCGCCCTTAGCCGGGGGCTTCATGAGTTCATTTCTGAGTTCGCTGTAACAGGCATTGCGCTGCGTTATGTCACTTAAAGCACTACATTTCTCAAAACTCGGGCTGCTAATCATCCATATGCCCGCGATGAAGAATGCAATGCACAGTATCAACAGCGAAAGATTGACTCCAAAATGATCTGCGAAGTCCTCGGGATTTTCGGATTTGGCCACATCGTATTCGTCGCCGCCCTGTGCCTTTGTTTCAAGATTCCATTCTTCGACTTGCATGGCGCGCTCCCATCACGATGGGCTCTGGTCGTTTTATATAGGATTTTCCATATAAAAATTCGATGTGGATCGAGGGGCGACCGTATAGGAAAGCCATGAAGGCAATGACAACCCGTCCATCGGTTTTGCGCGCACGGGCATAGGCGCCTTTTGAGACGACTGGCAGGCAGTCCGTTCCGGATTTTCTAGCTTAACCAAGTCCGGCTCTCTAGAATGCCCGTGGTACGGATCCCGATCCGATCGCAAACCATCGTGAGCCAATGTTTGATACTACCCTTGTGCTGCTCGTCATCGCGGGCTTGTTGGTCGTCGTCGGGATAAGCCAACCGCTCGCCGTTCGCCTTAGGCTGCCGCCGTCCGTTCTGCTCGCGGCGATCGGTGTGGCGATCGGCGCATTGCCCGTGGTCTTGGGCCGATTGGGCCTGTCGGGGCCGCTCGACTTTGCCGCCGGGCTGTTTGCCAATCTGCCGGTCAACTCAGCAACCTTTATTTATGTGTTTCTGCCGCTCCTGGTATTCGAGGCCGGGATTGCCACGGACGTCAGGCGGACAATCGAGGACGCCACTGCAATACTATTTCTCGCGATTGTCGCCACGCTTATCACAACAGCGGTGATTGGCTTCGCGCTGTGGCCGTTTGCTCAAGTTCCGCTTGTGGTGTGTTTGCTCCTCGGCGCCGTCGTTGCCACGACGGACCCGGCTGCGGTCATCGCCATCTTCCGCGACGTCGGTGCGCCGGCGCGGCTGACACGGCTGGTCGAGGGCGAAGCCCTCTTGAACGATGCGGCCGCGATTTCCCTATTCGTTGTCCTGCTCGCGATGATCCTGAGCGGGCGCGAACCGAATACCATCGGGGGCCTCGGGGAGTTTGCCGTATCCTTCGTCGGTGGCGGTGTGGTCGGGTTTTTTGCCGGCAGATTCTTGCTTTGGATTATCGCGCGGGTTGGCGATGACCGGCTGGCCGAGGCTACCCTGACATTGGCGTTTTCCTATTTGGCATTCATCGCCGCGGAACGGCTGTTTCATGTATCGGGTGTGGTAGCGGTGCTGGTATCGGGCCTGACACTGACCGCTCTCGGACCGTCCAGGATCGCGCCCGAAAATTGGTCGTTCCTTACCGAACTCTGGGAACAAATCGCGTTTTGGGCGCGCTCTTTGATTTTTATACTAGCCTCGATCCTGGTGCCGAGACTGCTGGTCGATATCGGATCTCGGGACGTGTTCTTGCTGGCGGTGCTGATCGCGGCTGCGATCGGAGCGCGCGTTTTCTCTTTATTTGCGCTCCTGCCGCCGCTCGAGCGGCTCGGACTGACACAGCACATTGAAGTCTCTTACAAGTTCGCCATCATTTGGGGCGGCCTGCGTGGCGCATTGACCTTGGTCTTGGCGCTGGCGGTCACCGAGAATCCGGCGCTGCCGGAACATATCCAGCGTTTTGTGGCGGTGCTCGCTACCGGCTTTGTGCTGTTCACGCTGTTCGTCAACGGCACGACACTGCGTCTCGTGATTAGTCTCCTCGGGCTCGACCGGCTTTCACCCAAAGACGAGGCGCTCCGCGACCGCATCTTGGCACTGTCCTATGGCGAGGCCCGCGAGGCGGCGCGCCAGATCGCGCAGACACACGCACTGTCCACGCCGGCCGTCGCGCAAGTGATCGCGTCCTATGAAGCCAGGACTGCACCGGAAAATGCCGACGAGATCGGCAAGCAGAACTTGAGCGAACGAGACGGCTTGGCTATTTCCCTCGTCGCTCTCGGCAATCAGGAGCGCGTCCTCGTCCTCGACATGCTAAGCGACCGGATCGCGTCGCCGGCGGCCATGCAGGTGATGCTCAGCGTTGCCGATGCCATCAAGGAAGCCGCGCGGGGCCAAGGGCGTGAAGGCTACCGCGGGGCCAGCGAGGCTGCTTTGGCGTTTCCGGTGAGTTTCAGCGTCGCCTATTTTCTCTATCGCCGGCTCGGAATAGTTCGGCCACTGGCCAGTCGACTTGCCGATCGCGTCGAAGTCCTGCTGATCATGGGTTTTGTGATCGAGCGGCTACGTCCTTTCAATGAACAACAGATTCGCTCGATCTTTGGGGAACTCATCGCGGGCGTAATCGGCACCATCCTCGACGAACGACGGGACGCGGTCACAGGAGCTCTCGACGCGTTGCGCCGGCAATATCCCGATTATGCGGCAGAGCTCGAAGCGCGATTTCTGCGCCAATCGACGCTGCGGCATGAAATGACAAGATACCAAAGCCTCTTCGAGGAGGGGCTGATCGCGCACGAGATCTACGATGATTTGAAGCGAAACGTACTTGGCGCCCGCGTTGCCCAGCAGCGCCCGCGCTTCGATATCGGGCTGGATACCCACCAACTCGTCAAGCGGCTCGACATATTGACTAGTCTCGATCAGCATCAGCTTGACCGCGTGTGCCGGCTGCTTCGCCCGAGATTCGCCGTGCCGAATGATCGGATCCTCCGCAAAGGCGACCGCGGCGATGCAGTCTTCTTCATTGCATCTGGAGCGGTTGAAGTGATCATGCCGGAGCGCCGCGTACGGCTTGGAAGCGGTGAGTTTTTCGGGGAAATGGCCCTGCTGTCGGGACGGCCGCGGCAGGCAGACGTGGTCGCTCTGACCTATTGCCAGCTCCTTGTTTTGCGGCGATCTGATTTTGAGAGTTTCATGGAGGCAAATCCGGAAGCCAGAGCCATGATCAAGCAGGCCGCCGATGCTCGGCTGGCGATTAACTCCTCCGATCGCGCAACATCTCCGGATTCCTCGGTTTAATATGGGCAGAACACGCAACGGGCTACTCTCGCCTCTCTGGCGTTAGACATATGAACGGGCACCATCTCATTATTCATAATTCATATATGCCGCTATTATACGGAACAGCGCCGCTTCCCCTCGAAATTATATGCGATCGTAACGAAAATACGGCGTGGGATTGCATGATCCACATTGCGCCTGGATCATCCAAAGCTCATCGCTTTTGTCGGGAGTAGTACGATGCAAAGTCAGTTGGAAATGCGTACGGAAAGTAGAAATATCCACGATGCGCTCGATCTGTCCGAGTCCCGCGCCTACGATTGCGCTCTCGACATTCTTGGATGCTATAAATTGACTGGCAATTTTCATGTCGACCTGCAAATCGTTCTCAAGGATCTCGGTGTCCTCGACAAGATCACATACGAGATCGAACCAAAGGCCCCGCTGTCCGACTGCCGACACGTGGTCTTCCGCCCAAATGGTAGCGTGCACATGGACCGCTTCTGTGAAATCACACGCTCAATAAAAGGCCGGATCGGATACGATGCAAAGCTGCCATGGTGGGTTAGGCTGTTTCGCTAGCTCTGATTGATTCTTTAAATTGCCGGGGAAATCTCAACCAGCCGGGATGGTCCAGAGGCCAGCCCATTTTTCATGGCACAACGGACCTTCGTACGTTGCGGTAGTTTTCGGGGGCAAAGCGGACAACCAGATTCACTAAAACGAAAATCTCGACGGCGCAGCCGTCGACCTCACCATCGTGCGGCCAGCAGCCGCTGCACCGCCCAGGCGGCCCGAGCAGGTCGGTCTGCGTCAGAGCTCGCTGGAATCGGCGCTCGTCTCTCGCGCGCGCGTGAGGGCAGCGAAGATGGTGAACGCTGCCAAATTCTGATGATCGTTCAGTGCCGCAGCGCTTGATACTCACGTCCGCACAAACCGCCACCACCGAGACGACCCCGCTGTCGGGGAAGAATACATGGACGAGCAAACTATACGCCAACTAAGGCGGCCTCAGATGCCGCGGCGTCCGGCGAGGTGGTGGGGCAGATTTTGACCCTTAGCGACGATTTTGGTCGCCAGAACGTTCGCCCGTTAGGGACCGATCGTGCGTTGAACCTCCGCGAGCGCTTGCTCGCAAGCCACCTTGTCGCCGGCTTGATCCGCTTCGCGCGCGCGGGCCATAGCTTCCCTGATAGCTCTCGCCTTCTCTGGCGATATTTCGCCTAGTCCACTTTCAACGGCTGCAATCGAGCCTGGTGTCGGCTGACGGTGGCTAAGCGCGCCGGGGCTTTCGGGCGCCGATTGCCCGGTGGCCGCTTTTGCTTCGAGCCCGGCATCGAGGCGTGCCTGCATGCGCGCGATTTCGGGCGCACAAGGGCCGGCGGAACAAGCTATCGTCGATACGGTGAGCGCTGCCGCAGTCAGCCCGAACAACCGACGGACGGCCGTCTTTGCTCGCGGCGGGCGCGCCGCGAAGGGCCAACGAACCGTCGTTCCGCCACGCACCGCTATGCAGGGGTGCCTTCCGACGTCGACTGCCATTTGATCCTCCCAATTAAGCCGTCATCCCTCCGATTCCGTCCCCGATAATCAATACTTGCATGGCCGTTTAGTCGCCTGATCGATAATGACGGGCCCGATTTACTCTAGCTTGATGCCAGCTTTCTTAAGGACCTTCGGTTGGATGACGCGCTGGCGCCGCCTCGTGCGCGACTACGAAAAGCGGATCGATGTTTCCAAAGCCATGATCCACGTCGCCCTCGGAAGCCTCCTCCTCAGACGAATCTCCCACTAAAATACATTTTCAAACGGACTCTTACTTGCTGGCGGGTTTGTAATAGTCGCCCTGCTTGATCTGTTGCTGTTGTCCCGGGCTGACCGTCGCCGGATGCATCCCCCTCGTCGGCCCATTCCGCACGCACCGGTCTGTATTACCGGTTTCAGACGCTTTGCATTGTGCAAGCGTCTGATAAGCGCACTCATGGCCCGTCTGGGATACAAGGCACCAAGCGTGATGGACGTAGCTGCCTTGCGCAAATGCACTCGAACCAGCAAACGTCGCAGCAAATAGGGTGGCAACTGTGAGCAAACGCATCTTTTCCTCCTTTGTTAAACTAAAATAATATTGTTTGATTACCCAACGAGTGACATTGATCTGGGTCAACAATGAAGAGCTTTTTTAGTGGATATCGGCAGAGGCTCTTTGTATCCGGGATTCTCCAGATGACTCCCGAACTGGCGTGAATATTCGCGTTTTTCCGGCCTTCCTGCAAGACAGAAGCGAGGTTCGGACGGCTACCGTCAACTCGGGCAGCCCGAGCGGTAGTCGAGGGGCTGATCTGCCTATTTTCGCTGGCATTTGGACGCACTCCTCCCGTCGGTAGCTGTTGAACGCTTCAACATGCACGACGGTTTCGGTCACATTTCGGCAACTGGCCGTCGCATCAACTCCTCGTAATGGGGCAACATCTGAACGGTAGTGAAGGCAAAGGTCCGAAGAAATCGTATTTTGTAACAATCCCCAGCATCTTTCCTTCTTCTACTACGGGGAAAGAATTGAAATCGTGTTTCTCGAACAACGCCTCTAGTTCACGCATGGTTGTCTGGCGCGTTACCGTCGTTACGGCACGGGTCATATACTGATCAGCTGTGCCTTCGAGAAAACGATACATGATTAGGACTGACGCCGGCCGCGGAAGTAACCCTCGTTCGTGGTGTTCTGCTCAATATTGGCGGTATCGCCTTCTTCGGAGGAGTTGGGATGATGTTCATGCTTCGCCAACTTGTCATCTTTCGACGCTTCCGGATTTCCCTTCGGACCGTGCTTACTGCGACTGGCAGGCGGTGCAGGTGGCATATGGCTCGACATAATTCAAAATCCTAACGTTGCGATTTTCAAAAGGTTGAACCCTCTACAACGACATCAGCCGCCGAATGATCTGTTCAACGTTGGGAACGTGCCGCCGGCCGTGCCTAGGAGCTTCTGTAGGCGCAACCTCCAGCGATTCAGCCTGGGCCGTTCGCTGAGGACCGATCGCTTCGAACCTCGCTTTTTGCTCGTCGGACAGCGTTCCATAGAAGTCGTTGAGCGCGGAACTTACCATCGTAACGGCTTGGAGCATGACGGCGAGACGTTTGCCGACCGCGGCAAGCCGCGCCGGCGGCGTGAGCGGATCGTTGGTCACGCACGAAGCCTTGAGCAAATCCGCCGCCTGGGTGGTTGCGTTCTGCAGCGCGGCCAAACTTGCGCGCTGCGCATCGGTCGGGCGTACCGTCTGGTCGATTTCGGCCGTTGGCCATTCCATGACGCCAGGTTGCGCGGCACCGCAGGTCTGATCGAGCGAGCCGGTGGTATCGGCGGTAGTCTTGCTTTGATGCTGATCGTTGCCGAGCGCGGTCAGCCGCGCCTTCTGCTCGTCGTTCAGGAGGGCGTAGAATTTCTCCAACGGCGGCTGCACCGTATTTACCGCCGCAATCATCGCCTCGATGCGGTGTTGCATAGCTGCAAGCCGGCTCGGGGCGGTTAACGCGATGTCGGTCGGGCACGCGGCCTTGAGGTCCTGCGCCGCCTTGAGCGAAGCGTTGGCGAGATCGTCCAGCGCAGCGCTTTGTTCGGCGGTCGGCTGGATGGCTTGCTGGAATTGATCGATTGGCAGGCCGGCGATGTCGCGGTTGTCCGCGCCGCACATTTGCGTCAGCTGGTCGGGCGCCGCGGCCGGCGCGCCGGAAGCGGGCGCCGCTTCGCTCGGGTTACCGATGGCGTATTGCGGCAGGTAGCCGGTGAGGTCGTCGTAGCCGTAGGGCGCGAATATGCCGGCGTAAATGTCGCCGTAGCCGTAACCCCAGAACGAGTCGTCATAGCCGTAGCCCCACATCGCGTAGTCGTACATGTCGTAATAGGCGAACGGCCAGTACAGCGGGCCAACCCATCCGTACCCGCCATTGCCGTGTCGCCACCAGCCATTGCCGCCGTCCCGTCCGCCATGCCATCCCGCCGTCGCCGCGCTCGCGGTGATATGGGCACGGCTGCTCGAACTGCGTAGTGCGCTCCGATTGCGCAGTGCACCGGCGACCGAGCTGGAGTTCAACGTGCTACGCACGGCACTGGATTTCAGATTAGGATTGACGTTCGCATTGCGCGTTGCGTTACCCGTTGAATTGAGGGGCGTCGTTCGACCGACAGATTTGCTGGCGGTCGAGGACCGACTGCCGCGCGAACTTGGACTTGCAGCCGAACGGGAGAGTGCCGGTCTGGCGCTGACGTGACGCCCGCCACCGCCGCTGAAATGCGCACCGCCGCCGCGGCCGATATGCCCACCACCGCCGCCGCGTCCGCCACCGCCGGCAGCATGCCCGCCGCCGCCACCGTGACCGCCGCCACCGCCGTGGCCTCCTCCACCACCGCCGCCTTTAGCTGCGTAGGCCGCGGTCGACAGCGCGGCCGCAAGAACAATGACGGCAAGCCCAGATTTGAAGCTCAACATAACTTTCCCCTATCGGTCTGAAAATTAGCGGTTCGGAATTCGAATTCTGAAATCAAATTGCGGCGGTTAAAGCCGACCCGCATTGATGCAGATCAATGTACGATACCGAACATTTATATTGATCTGATAGCCAGTAAGCTGTCAAGGTCTGGCCTCGTCGGCCGCCGGTTACCGCGTCTTCGCAAATTTCTTCGCCATCCTTTCCGCCGGCGCAAGCTAATGCAACGGGCTGCGCAGGCGTCCATTGAACTAGATCAAATACTTCGATGGCGAAGGCGAATAAACAAAAGAAACTGACCGTTGTTGGCAGACCTTAATAAGCTTGACATCGGGCGCCGGTTGGATAGCCGATTCAAAAGTTCAGTGAATACCATCATCGCGATGAGTTTCCTTAATGCGTGAATTGCGCCAGCACAAAATATACGACGCGCTGATCTATGCCTGCCACGCACTGGCACCGGTGCGCACGGCCGTCGCGCATTCCTGCGACGAGACTTCGCTTCGTGGCGCCATTGAGGCTTTTGAGGCAAAAATTATCAAGCCGATACTGATCGGACCCGAGGTACGTATCCGGGCACTTGCCGCGTCCCTCAAACTGGACATTAGGGATTTGCAGCTCGTCGATACGCCATACAGCCATGCTTCCGCGGCCAAAGCCGTCGAGATCGTCCGCAACGGCGAAACCGACGCGCTGATGAAGGGAAGCCTGCATACCGACGAGTTGATGGCCGAGGTCGTCAACAAGGACACCGGCATCCGCACTGCCCGCCGCACCAGCCATGTCTTCATCATGGATGTGCCGACCTATCCCAAGCCGCTGTTCATCACCGATGCGGCAGTGAATATTTATCCAACGCTGGAAGACAAGGTCGATATCGTGCAAAACGCGATCGATCTCGCGCAGACGCTTCGGATCGAACGTCCGAAAGTGGCCATCCTCTCTGCCGTCGAAACGATCACCTCGAAAATTCCGTCCACGATAGACGCCGCCGCGCTGTGCAAGATGGCAGATCGAGGCCAGATCACCGGCGCGATTCTCGACGGCCCGCTGGCGCTCGACAATGCCATCAATCGCGAAGCGGCGAATATTAAGCACATTACTTCGACGGTTGCTGGCGATGCCGATATTCTGCTGGTTCCCGATCTCGAAGCCGGAAACATGCTGGCGAAGGAGTTGAGCTTTCTCGCTAATGCCGATGCCGCCGGCATCGTGCTAGGCGCGCGGGTGCCGATCATCCTAACGAGCCGCGCCGATAACGTACGCACCCGCATGGCGAGTTGCGCTGTCGCCGCACTTTACGCTCACCGCGTCGCCGCGGCCGCTATCGCTATCGGAAGCGCACTCATGCCGACATTCGCCCAAGACACGGTGCCATATGCATTCCGGTCGTCGGCGAGCGGCACTTACGTGCCCCCCCTAGGTGACATCATGGGCGCCATGCAATTACGCCATTTTAAGCTTTGGTACGCCGGCAGGCTGAGAAATTGGGAATTGGCGGCGTATGAACTGGAGCAGATCGAGGACAGCTTCAACAATGCCGCACAGCTCTATCAAAATATCCCCGTTGAGAAGATTAGCATGATTGACCAGCCTCTTACGGCACTGAATAGTGCCATCAAGGCCAAAGACGGAACCCGCTTCGGCAGCGCCTTCGCCAATCTCACAACCGCCTGCAACAGCTGTCACGAGGCGGCCGACATCTCATCAACCACGTGGTCTGCGCTTCATCCTTGACTTTAGCGGCAATGGGCTTGGCCTAGTCCTTGGAAACTACATCTTGAGACAAGGATTTAAGCACCTCTTGATGCCGTAGTTGACGTACCGGGGAGACCGGCGAGATGGACACCGAGATCGAATTGAAGTTCGAAGTGAGTCCGCAAGACCTCCGGAAGTTGAGAGCTGCGCGAATTTTGCACCGAAAGCCGCGGAAGGAAGAAGAGCTGACATCGGTTTATTTCGATACGCCTAAGCACAAGCTCGCCAGCAAAGGCGTGTCATTGCGCGTGCGGCGTAATGGCAACAAACGTCTCCAGACCATCAAGTCCAGGCAGTTCGAAGGCTCATTCAGACGAAGCGAATGGGAACAGGAGATCAAGGGCGATATTCCCAACCTTCGCAAAGCCCAAGGCACCCCGCTGGCGCCCTTGCTGACAAAGAAGCTCAAGCGCAATCTGAAGCCCATTTTTGAGACATGCATTCACCGCGTCAGCGTACCACTCCGCAAGAATGGGAGCCGCATAGAAGTGGCGCTGGACGAGGGACAGGTTCGCGCCGGACAGAAATTTGCTCCTATCGGAGAACTCGAGCTGGAGTTAAAGCGCGGTAAAGCTGGTGACGTATTCAGGCTGGCGCGCAAGATGGGAGAGCTTGTGCCTGCAAAATTAGCGCTGAAAAGTAAATCCGAGCGCGGGTACGATCTCATCGAGGGCAGGCCGGCCCAGGCCGTCCATGCGGAGAAAATCAAGCTTCGACGCGGTACGAGCGCAGCGGATGCGTTTCTCATCATCGGACGGTCGGTTCTCCGACACATCACCGCGAACCAAGCCGCAGTAGAAAAGGCAGACCCAGAAGGTGTGCATCAGATGCGCGTAGGGCTGCGCCGCCTGCGTGCTGCAATATCATTATTCTCGAAATTGCTGGGCGATAAGCAGACTGAACGCGTCAGGTTCGAACTCAAATGGCTGCTGGGTGAACTTGCGCCTGCGCGAGACCTCGACGTCTACGAGAGACACGCCGTCGAACCGTTACGTCGCGCCGAGCCGGCTAAGCGTGGAATAAAGCTATTGGAAGACGTGCTCGCTTCGCGACGCGCAGCTGCCTTTGCCAGGGCGAAAGTCGCCGTCGACTCACCACGATACCGTTCCCTTCTCCTCGATACGCTGCAGTGGCTTGAGATTGGAGATTGGATTAGGCGATCGAGGCGTTTCGGTGCTCGACCGATCGAACGTTTTGCTGCGGACATTTTGGCGCGCCGCACCCGAAAGGCAAAAAAGAAGGTGAAAAAGTTGAGTAAGCTTGACACGCGAGTGCGCCATAAGCTGCGGATCGCGATCAAGAAATTGCGCTATGCAATCGATTTTTTCGAACACCTATTCGAGGGCCATAAGGCCAGGAAGCGCGTGTCTCGTTTTAAAGCCTGCCTGGAGCATTTGCAGGATTGCCTAGGCGACCTTAACGACATCAAGGTTCATCAGGAGCTAGCGCCTACGCTCGCGGCGGAAAAGCCGCGGACAAAAGTTGACGCACGGGCCTTTGCCATTGGTATCGTTTCAGCCCGCGAACGGAGCAAAATGGAACCGCTTCTCATCGCGGCGAACAAAAATGCGCGAAAATTCGCGCGTCTCGATCCATTCTGGACTTGAATGTCTCAGCAAGAGACCAGCTTAAAGCGCGTGCATTCTTGGAATAATCAATCCCCGTGGCGCTAACTAACCCGACCTTCGCGCCCAATAACCGCCCCTCATTCCGCCAAGAGAATAAAACAGATCGGGCCGTTTGTTTTTGGCTTTTTGCCAAATTTTTGAATCGGAGGAATGGCGCGCAATTTCCTTCCGAATATCAGCTTTTTCGCCAGGAGATAGAGAATGACCTCTTATTTTACCGATTTCTCGATAAAGCTCTTTGCAATAAGCCTTTCCACCAAGAATTGAGAAGGCACGTAATATGTCGTCAACCCATCTCATAATCGACCCCTCTCCAATAAAGCCTCCACATATTCCCCAATACATCTGATCGGAAATGAAGTTTTGATCCATCTCAATGATCCCGAATGGCAACCGGTGCATGAGCTTGAAGCGATCAATGCGCAATTGAACGGGCTTGTCAGTTTTCTTAAATGAACGCTACTCAAATCACGTCGCCTGTTAGGCTCACCGAATCCGCGTCGCAAGCTCAGGATTTGATAGCCTTAGTACGTGATTTCGTTCACGAACTGCATCCGCAGCGTCTCCGGACCGATGAAGTCTTGCTAACAGACACGCTCGACCGGGACTTGGGTATCGACAGCCTCGGTCGAACCGAGCTCCTTCTCCGTATCGAACACGCCTTCAGGATCCGATTACCATCCGGAACTATATCGGAGGCTCAAACGGTGGGTGACCTGCTCGCCGCCCTTCAAAAAAGCGCACCACGCCGGCGTCTGACGCAAATGACGGTGGCGCCGCCGATATCTCTCCCGCTGGTTCCGGCAGCTGCCGACGCGCGGACGCTGACTGAAGTACTCGATTGGCATGTGGCGCGCCATCCCGATCGTCTGCATGCGACGATCATCGAAGACGAAGAAACTGTCGTCGGCACGGTCACCTACACCAAACTGGCCGAGGCAGCGCGGCGCGTCGCTACTGGTCTTGTCGCTCGAGATGTCGTACCGGGCGATCGCATCGCCCTGATGCTGCCGACCGGCTTCGACTTCTTTGCCGCGTTCTTCGGCGTGCTCTATGCCGGCGCCATCCCGGTGCCCATTTATCCGCCGGCGCGGATGACGCAAATCGAAGAACATATGCGCCGCCAGGTAGGAATTCTGCGTAACGCTGGCACGCGTATGCTCATTACGGTTCCGGAAGCGGCTCGACTTGTGGCCTTGGTCCAAGGCCTGGTCGAGACCCTAAGCTCGATCGAAAGCGTGGCGAATCTTAGTGTGCCCACAACCGCCTCGCTGCCACTGCTGACCGACGGGAAAGCAACCGCATTCCTTCAATATACATCCGGGAGCACCGGCGATCCCAAAGGCGTGGTGCTGAGCCATGCCAACATGCTCGCCAATATTCGCGCTCTTGGAACCGCGATCGAAGCAAGTTCCGCAGATATCTTCCTAAGCTGGCTCCCGCTCTATCATGATTTCGGTCTCATTGCGGCTTGGCTCGGCAGCCTGTATTTCGCCGTACCGCTCTACGTGATGTCCCCCCTGAACTTCTTAGCGAGACCTGAAAGTTGGCTGCGGGCCATTCATCGCTATCGGGCGACCTTGTCGGCCGCGCCCAATTTTGGGTTCGAATTGTGCGTCGACAAAGTCGAGGCCGCCGACATCGAGGGTGTTGATCTTGGTTCGCTGCGTCTTCTGGCGAATGGCGCCGAGCCGGTCAGCGCACAGACACTGCGCAGGTTCACCCAGCGATTCCTGCCTTACGGTTTTAGGCCGGAGGCCATGAGACCGGCCTATGGTCTCGCCGAAAGCGCGGTTGGTCTCACGCTCTCGCCGCTCGGCCGTGCACCGCTGATTGATCGCGTCAATCGTGACGCGCTGAGCAGACGAGGTATCGCGGAGCCGGCAAAGCCTGACGATGCGGGAGCACTAGAGATCGTCTCCTGCGGTCAGCCGCTCCCCGGTCACGAAGTTCGCATCGTCGATGAAACGGATCGCGAATTGGGGGAACGCCACGAAGGACAGCTCGAGTTTCGCGGACCTTCCGCCACATCCGGCTATTTCCACAATGCGGCCAAAACTCGGGAACTCTTCCACGGCGAATGGCTCGATAGTGGCGATCAGGCCTATATGGCAGGCGGCGAGGTCTATCTTACGGGCCGGATCAAAGACATCATCATCCGGGCCGGCCGTCATATCTATCCGCAGGAGATCGAAGAAGCGATCGCCGAGATATCGGGCGTGGTCCGAAATGGCGTCACGGCTTTCGGCATAACCGACCAAAACTCCGGTACCGAGCGAATCGTCGTCTTGGTCGAGACTGCGGAGACTGATCCTATAGCAAGCAACGCGTTGCAGGTGCGGGTTCAAGAGGTCGTCACTAACATCCTCGGCGCGCCGCTCGACGAAGTAGTCCTCGTGCCGCCGCAAACGGTACCGAAGACCTCGAGCGGCAAGATTCGAAGAAGCGCGGCCAGAGATCTTTATGAGAGCGGCCACATGGGATCGCCGCGGCGGTCCGTTCGTTGGCAAATGCTGCGTCTCTACTGCAGCGGGCTCGTCGCGAAATGTTCTCACTTACCGCGGCTGCTGGGAGCTTTTATCTACGCGATTTGGTGGTGGAGCGTGATTGCAGTCGCGGCGGTTCCCTGCTGTCTCGCCGTTCTGTTAGTGCCAAAGCTTGAATGGCGCTGGAGCGTGGTACGATCGCTGGCGCGGGCCGCCTTGGCCACCGTCGGCGCCCCCATCTCGATCACCGGGACAGAAAACCTTCCGACTGGAAACGCGGTCGTGGTGTTCAATCATTCGAGTTATGCCGATGCTTTGGCTGTGGCCGCGACTTTGCTAGGCGCCCCGGTATATGCCGCCAAAAAGGAATTCGCTCACCAGTTTTTGGTTGGTTTTTTCCTACGTCGATTGGGCATTTTCTTCGTGGAACGCTATGATGTCACTGGCAGTTTGGCCGATGCCAAAGCGGCAACGTCGATCGCCCGGCAAGGCAGGCTGCTTGTGTTCTTCCCTGAAGGCACATTCACGAGACGGGCCGGGCTAACGGAGTTTTATCTCGGAGCTTTTAAGATCGCGGCAGAGGCTGGCTTGCCGGTTATTCCCGGAATCATTCGCGGCACGCGATCGATGTTGCGGGCCGATCAATGGTTCCCCCGATGGGCTCCCATCAGTGTCTACTTCAGTGAAGCCGTGCAACCATCGGGAACTAACTTCACTTCCGTTCTGCAGCTCCAAGATAAGGTTCGGCAAGTCATATTGCAGCATTGTGGCGAGCCGGATCTTGGCGAGCTGGCAAAACCCTTATTATCGCGCGACTGAAGGCGGGTCGCGATTAAATAAAGTCTTCCGCTGCCATCCCATAATCCGTCATTAGGCGAATCCAAGCCTGAGGCCGATAGAATCCGGAACGACCAAGGCGCGCCCGTGCGGGCTGGTCGTTCCGTTAGTGCTGGAGCCGACCCATTGGCGGGCTCTGGGCGCGAAAGGGCGGGTGACAATCACGGAGAGGCTCTAGAGAGGCTCTAATGCCAACGAAGAAAACCGCACATGCCTGCGCGTTGATGAGTCCACCCCCTGGGAAATACACATTTCATAATAAGTCTCAGCGACTGACTCCTAAATTGTACTTTGCTTATCAGTTTCTACTGCGGAGCCGAAACATTCTTACTTGCCGATGATTGCGGCACGCGACAGTGGGTCCAGAAGCGAGAGGACGACTGCGTGTACGAAGTGCACATAATTCCGGGTTGTGTGCAGTTGCGCGCCTCTGAGGCGGAGTTTACAACCTCGCCGCTGGCTGGTGGAGGCGGGTTGGTAAGCCTTCAACACCGTCCGCGCGGCAGCGAAAACTGCGGCATGGCGTCGACTCTATCGGAGGAATCTGCTGGTGGCGGCTCCCAGCCAAAAACGGAGCGGCCACTATGGGAATGCGAGCGCCCGAGCTCTTCCACAATGAGTTTCTCGACGGATGGACCGGTGGCATGCCGTTCGAGCTTACGGGCCTGCTCGTCCAGCCGCCGGAGCGCGCCAAGTTCTTCATCACGGCCGAGCTTCGCTTTCTGCACGGCAGACTTCAGCACGTTGATTGTCTCGTCGTAGACCTTGAGAGGCACAGGGAATGGGTGTCGGTCCTTGCCGCCATGCGCCAGCGAAAATCGAGCAGGATCGGTGAAACGGCAAGGCGTGCCGTGCACCACCTCTGCGACCATCGCCAGGGCCTGCACCGTCCGCGCGCCGACACCGGGCGTAAGCAGCAAATCGAGAAAATCCTTTGGCCCGCGGTCCGCGGCGGCAGCAAGGTTTCCTTGAAGCCGCCGTGCGATCACATCGCTGCTCCGGACGTCGTGGTGTGCCGGCATGATGAGATGCGGCAACAACGGTTGATCGGCAGGAGGCTTCGCTTGTTGTTCCCGGCCAGTCTCAAGAGCCGAGTATTCACGCGCAATCTTGTCCGGTCCGAGCGAGGAGAGAAGATCAAGTTGGGCGCGGCGCGATGCTTCGGCGCGACGGTCGGCCAGATTGACGATCTCGCCCTGTCCTTTTCCGTCGATGGCGGTATGGGGATCATCGACGAAGCTCGTCAATCCTTCTGAAAGCCAGTGATAGCGCCGCGCCTGCTTGCGTGCGCCATTCATGCCCTGCTGCACGACAGTCCAGTTGCCGTCGTCGGTGACGATGAACCCATGCAAGTAAAGATCGAAACCATCCTGCACAGCCGCGCTGTCAACTTTCGCTACCAGGCGGCTCGCCTTCGCAAGGGCGTTTCCGTCAACGCCGACACGGTCGCCGATGGCAACCAGTTCTTGCGGCGTGTGTCGTGAATGC
>Ga0182018_10002948_pt1 | contig 16091 bp, 11 predicted proteins | sample 812P2MmetaG_FD_120490 | JGI IMG/M metagenome (GOLD analysis project Ga0182018, IMG submission 120490) | Permafrost microbial communities from Stordalen Mire, Sweden - 812P2M metaG | ecosystem: Environmental > Terrestrial > Soil > Wetlands > Permafrost | place: Sweden: Stordalen | collected... | reverse complement strand
TTGTCAAAAATGGTAAGGATTAGACAGGACATAGGCTCCGTCGATGCCGTCGTTGGTAAAATTCACTAGGTCCGCAATATCCCCCTACCGCCCAAATAGACATTGGGGATATCTGTTCGATGGTCCGATAACGGTTCGCATGGGTATCAAGATAACCAGCGGCCAAGAGGGCGTCTTCAAAAATTTCAAGAGAAAGAGGTGTTGACGTTAAAAGTGTGCGTATCTTTGCAACAAGCTCGACCAATGTCACGCCTGTATCCCTCTGGCCGCTCAAGGAAAGATGAAAAACAAAAATTCTTAATTCAGGAGCCTACAGTCGCGGAATCGAAGGTAACGCACATTTTCAATACAAACATTTACGGCAATGTTGCTAACTTGGCATCGGGTAGTGGAAATCGACAACACGCGAATATAACGGTCACTACCGGCAACCTTACTAGCCTCACTGAATACTTAAAGACTAAGGGCGTCCCGGACGATGACATTCGAAACCTAGAGAATGCCATCGACAACGACCCAAAGCCCAAGACCAAAATTGGTGGGAGCGTTTTAAATTGGATCGAAAAGATGGCGGCAAAGGCCGCGCCTGGAGTGTGGGAATTCTCAAAGGATGCTGCTCGCGATATGCTGACCGCAGCCGTCTTGGCATATTATGGAATTTCGGGTAAATAATTTATTCCAGTCAACTTCACTTGCTTGCTCCGGCTGCTACCTAAACGCACGAGATATCTGCGTTTTCATCAGCGCGAAAGGATTTCTTCGCCGAGGACACACCGCGATAAACCCATTGAAGGCAAGCTGCTGTTCCAATGGTTCCTGGCAGGTTCCTTCGACAGCATTATATGTTTCGAGGACCGCCCTTAGTTAATTCGGTTCACAGTCAAAAGCAAAAAATCCCCAAAGCTCTGGTTATTAAAACCTAGCGCAAGAAAAACTTACTGCTCATCCGTGCACATTGAAGCACCCCTCGGCCAGCGATGTTTTAAAGCACCGCGCGGCCATTTGGCCAAAGCGGTCTGCAAATGACAAAATCCCTCACTACCAGAGACTAAAGTGGTGGGGGAACAGGGACTCGAACTTTATTTCCCCCGCGAAACTAAGTCCCTAATAAACGCGGACTTAGTTGATTGTTAATGATTTAGAACAAGAAGCAAAATACATGCAGTTCCAAGAAAAAGCAAATAAAAACAACATTTTGGACAACTTTTGGGCAACTTTAGGAAGCTGGGTATAGCGCCCTGCCGCCAATTTCTCGTCTCCGATTTGGGCAATTTTGGGCAACTCCGATTCAGTTTTTTTGCCGCGCCATTCGGCGGTGGTTAGTTTACAGATGGCAGAATTATGCATGTTTCTAAGTCCACTTCAAACCGCTATCCAAATCATCCAACGAATACGTCGAACGCCAGATGCGATTGCCCACGCTAGACACACTTCTATGAATGTCGGAAGCACTTGAAATTGATCCGACTGACCTTTTGCGAAAAGCCCGCGATCGACTGGCTGTCGTTCCCAGGAGACTAGCGTCGATTGGTTAGTCCATACGGCTCAGCAAATCGCCAATAATTGAGCCGTCATCAGACGAAGGCACGCCGCCCGTATCCAATTCGATATAGGTTTGGGCATTAATCTGCGAGTCTGGCATTCGTATGACCTCGCACGTGCGCAAAAACACTTCGTAAAGTGGGCGAAAATCCTGAAATTTGAGTAAGCGAAAATCAGCCAGTAATTGAAAATTTCCACTGCCCCGATAGAAATTTACATTCATAGCCGCCGACTCCGTCTCAAGGTGCCGTTTCATTTCCCCGGCATACATTTTGAGCATAGCGTCGTTGACCGTGCCTCCTACGGAAATTGCCAGAAAGAAATGGGTTGAATTTATATCGTAATCCATGAGTTTCCCGCCAATTAGCCCATGCTCCAACAAGGCGTCGCATTCCTTGCTCTTGTCCTTTGGATTGGCACACTGACTAATGGCGTCAATCAGGGCATCTTCATCAGGAAGCTTCAATTCTTTCACGCTAAAATGTGGCTCTGGATAGTTTACGGAGAATTTTAGTGAATCCGTCCCCTGCTGTTTCTTGAATAACTCAACGACCGCATCAATTCTGTCGCTATAAGTTGGTTTGGCCCACAGCCGTAAGATATAGTCATAACCTCCCAGTATACGATAAAACGATAAAAACCGAATGTCTTGTTCTGCTAAATAATTCTTAAACCACACCGGATCGCCATTCGGCGTTCTGCCCCGAATCAAATAATAGTATAGCCGGCAGCCCAAGATGCGATGCACCGCGGGATTCCAGGCATACGTCCTGGTTGCGATTGGGCAGTCCTCCTCGCGCCCTTGAAGGGTGATGGAGTCTTGATAGATTCCCTCCAGCTTGCGCGTCACGTCCCTTATTTTCGCTCTCTCCTCCGGTTGTTTGGCCATCATTGATTTAATCAAATCAGCCAGGTCGCCATATCCCAGGTTCCTGATTTTTTCGAAGTCCACCGGCTCATTTTTATGTAAGGCTTTATACCGAATCCATCGCTCATCGTCGGTTAGATTGAGTTCCGCTTGATGTGGCCTTTCCTCACAGATTATTTCGTAAAACAAAACCCCAAGCGAATAAATATCCGATATTTTAGCTTCTGACGGTGTGTTGGGACGAAGAAACTCACGTCCGACACCAAACCTTTCAGGCGCAAGGTATTCGGGAGTTCCGCCATATTTGGCTACATCTGCGCTGGCGGATATTCCCATCCCAAAATCCATCACTTTGGGGACGACCACTCGATCTTTGCGAAACAAAAGAATATTCTTTGGTTTTATATCGCCGTGAGCAATGTCCTTATCATGACCCTCTTTGATGCCAAGGGCGATTTTTCCCATGAAGGCGAATAACTCTTTTTTTCGTGCGCCATAGAGTTCTTTCTTAACGAGATTTTTTCCGAGATCGCCGATCTCGGAATACTCCATGACGAATCCGAGAAAATAGGTTTCATCGCCAACCGGAGTGAGCGTCTTCTCCTGGATCACTGAATCCATGCGCAGGACGTGTTGACTGGTGGAAAACCCTTTCCAAATGATCAATTCGTCTCGAAAAAGTTTTAACCAGGATAGTGGGCCATTAAAGAGCGCGTCATGCTTGCATTCGATCACCTTGATGGCCACTTCCCGCCCAGACTCGGTAAGCTCGACGACCTTATAGACCGAGGCGCAGCCGCCTTCAGCAATTTTTCGCGCATCGGTGAATTTTCTTTGACCGAAATGCTCGACAATTTCAAAAATTGGGATTTGGCCATCCATGGGAATTCAATGTTTTCTAGAGGTTGTAGTTTTTTCACACCGTCATCACTCGCAGCACTTCATCCCCATAGTGGTTGATTGCCTTGACGGCGATTTTTCCGGTGGAAGGCTTTGGGAAAGGGCGAGAGACCGTGCGATAGAGCGTGCTCCAGGCGGCTTCGTCCACCTGTGCGCGGAGAGCGCGCTGGAGTTTTTCATACGGCTCATCCGCGCCGAGGAAATACGCCTGACGAACGAAAAAGGATTCGCCGTTGTAATCCGTATCCACGAACCAGCAGGCCAAATCATCCGTGGTCGAGCTACGCACCTGGCCGGTCGTTGGATCGTAAACATCCACGCCTTTGATTTCGACTTCGATTTGCTTGTCCTTGGTTTTGCGGACTTCGATATCTGGCTCGCCAAACACCGTGAATAGGTTGCCAGCGCCGGTCTTTTTCAAAAGTTCATCGCCCATTGCCAAATCGGGATTCATCCGCGCGGGCAGCACAACCAGCTTGCCGTAACGCTTGGCTTCCTCAGTCACATGCGGGTCAAAGGCGAAGCCGCAGACGATTAACACGTCAAAGCCCACGCCCTTGACCGCCTCCTTGGCGGCTTCCTTGACTTGCACCGGGCCGACTGTGCCGTGCTCAGGGCCGATGGACACCGCCACCCGCTTCACCTTGCCTTGGACATCCGTGTATTCACCCGTCGCTTGCAGCCACTGACCGGGAAACGGGTCGAGCCGGTCAAATTTCAGCCTTTCATTTTTGACGGTGTTTTGCACCCCCGCCTTGATCAGGTTATCCAGAATGATGCCTGTGAAGTCTTGTTGACGCTGCGCCTCCCGCGTGCTGACAACCCCGTCCAAGTTCTCATCCGCTGGTGGAAGCACCCGGTGGGGCGACAAGCTTTCCACGGTAAACGGCCCGCACACCCGCACACGCTTGTTGTCTTCGTATGGTTGATCGTAAAGGATTTCCGTTTCAGCATGACGCACAATAGCGGCATCAATCTCGGGGCGGGTCATTCCTTCTTTGATGTCAGGATTATTGGCGATGCTTCCGAGTGTAATATGTGGTGCTCGATGATAGACGAAACCCTGACGAATATCGTTCTCAGTCGCATGGGGTGGTGGCATCCGTCCTGTCAATTCACCCTCTTTGGCAATGCCCTCGGGAGAGTCAGAAAGCAGGTAATAGGGAAACTTGGCCGCCATTAGACGTGTCCGCGCCAGCGCCATGGCCACGCGTGAAGTGTCCATCGTAATCCAACGCCGCCCCCATTGCTCTGCCACGAAAGCCGTTGTCCCGCTACCGCAGGTCGGATCGAGCACCAAATCGCCTGGGTCGGTTGTCATTAATATGCAGCGCTGGATAACCTTGACCGCAGTCTGCACAACGTAGATTGCATCCACCGCGCCTCCAGTGTCATCCCGATTATTCGTTAGAGCAGAGAAACCAAAATCGGTATCATATTTCTTGAAACGTATTTGTCCCCGTCCAATTAAGAGACGACCAGCAAATTCAACTTTCCGCATTCCATCTTGAAGAATCTTCCAGCAATTTCCTACCGCTGGCGAAAATTCTCTGCCTTGAGTCCGATACACATAATTTTGATTTGTTCGCAGACCGCCACTTGTTAGTTGATCGGAAATATAACCCTCATCCGAATCTTCGCGTTCAATGAAAATCGGCCTGAATTTATGCTGCTGTTTGTTTTTTGCGTAGAAAAGTATGTAATCCGTGATGGACTCGAAACCTCCCCCTTTTTGGTTTCCTTTCTTTTTGAGATTGATCGTAACGATGAAATTTTCACTCCCAAAAACTTCGTCTAGCACATTGCGCACAAGATGAACGTTCTCATCGCTAATTTGTATAAAAATTGAACCAGTTTCGCTTAAAAGATCGCGAGCAGCTACCAGCCTGTCGCGCAAATAAGAGAGATAAGAATGAATTCCCAATTTCCAAGTATCGCGGAAAGCGCGGATTTGTTCAGGCTGGCGTGTGGCATCCTCGGCTTTTCCGTCTATGATATCGCGTTTGCGAGTGGAAACCTGCCAGTTGGAATTAAACTTAATGCCGTAAGGCGGGTCGAAGAAAATTGTTTGCACCTTGCCACGAAAACCTTCTTTTTCCGCGAGGCTGGACATGACAAGGAGCGAATCACCGAGTATTATCCGATTAGACCAATGCGCCGTGTGACGGTAAAAATCCACGCGCTGGTCGAAGTCCTCGGGCAAGCCGTTAAAGTCGGCAAACAGATCGAAAGCACCTTGTTTATCGGCGGCCTTGGCGCGGTCGCGCGCCTGGCGCAGGAGATCATCAATGATGGCCTGGGGATGAATTTTCTCCTGAATATAAATCGGAACGGCTGGCACTTCCAAGTCCTTGCCGTCCTGTTCATCCTTGCCCTTCCAGACGAGCTGCGGGTCGAGCGACGGGTCCCGCGGATAACGCAAGAAGGCCGGGGCGGATTCCTCTACCGCCACGAAATCGCGCAATTCCTCGGTCGGGATATTCGGCCGCGTGTCCTTGTGGCGGATAGACGCCACAGCAGTAGCAGAGGCGACGACCTTGGTTTTACGCGGTTTGGGCATGGCGATAGTAGCAGGTTAGGCGGTGACAGGAGTAGCACCAAGCTTTTTGCGGATTTCGGATTCTGCATTCCACGGGTCTCGAATTTCAATAAAGTCCCATCGGCCAAAGCCACGATGATTACTCACAGCGGGCACCCAGAGGGTTTTTGCGGTGGCGACTTTGGCTTCCTTGTCCCTTTTCTTTTCACCGGTGACTTCGAGAATGAGGTTTAACGGATTGTCTTTCCCCTGACCGTCGTTTAGCACGGCGATAAAATCCGGGTAATAGAGGTGTTCTTCGCCGTTGTTGCTGTAGGGAATGGTAAAGCCCAGGTGATCGTTTTTCACATAGCGCAGGACTTCCGGCATATCTTCCAGTGTTTGCGCCAGTTTTTGCTCCCAGGAATCGGTATCGGCGACGACATGGGAGACATGGCAGCGGTCGGCATGGGTTTGGTAGGTTGGGCGGCGGGTGTCAAAATCCACCAATTTCGTCGAGCCGACCGTGTCATAAGGGGCGAGAATCGGTAGCAGCCGGGGCGTGGAACTGTCGCGTTCACCGCGCACAATGGCATGATAAATTTTGTCGGCAGCCCGGTGACTGTTTTCCGCAATCAGGAGCAGTTGAGGGAAGGACTGGTCGTGACAAACGACGTATTCCCCGAGCCATTGCTTGGTAATGCCAAGGATGGAGGGGAACAGCCAGGGGCGTTTATTTTCCTCTTCGCCAAAATATTTTGTGAGAATGCGGCGGCCCAATTCAAAGGCTACCTCGTTGATGCGACGGCGGCGCAGTTCGTCAAGCGTATGGATGCTCAATTCACCGACAATGGGCGCGTTTTCTGTTTTGGTGGGAACATCGCGGGTGTTGAGGATAAGCTTGTCATCGGGGTCAAACTTGGCGCGGAGACGTTCTTCGCCGAGATCGTAACGGTAGCCAAGCAGACGAGGGAAGGTGATCTCACAGGCAATACGGGCGTCAAGCGCACGGACGCGCGTGGGGGGATTTTGAGGCGGCGGTGGAGTCGGCCCACCCGAACAGGGGATGAACGAGAACGGCACGCCGTAAACTTCCGCATACTCGGGAGAAAAATGCCCATCCGCAGCCACATCATAACTCATGCGGCGCAGAGCGCGACCCACGACTTGCTCACACAACAACTGTGTGCCGAAGGCGCGAACGCCAAGGACATGCGTGACTGTGTTTGCGTCCCAGCCCTCTGTGAGCATGGAGACGGACACGACGCATTTGACATGCTCGCCGAGCTTGCCGGATTTGCCGACGGTGTTCATCACTTCGCGCAGGAGGTCTTCATCCGTGAGATTATCAACGTCCCTGTCCGGGAAGCGCAGGCGATATTCGTTTTTGAATTCCTCAATTTCACGCGCGGCGATTTTCTTGAAGTCATCGCTCATGCCGTCGCCAGATTCAAGTTGCTCACTATCCACCAGGATCGTGTTTGGGCGGTGCAGCCAGCCGCCATGTCCATCGTCATTGCGGAACAAGGGCAAGCTGCCAGCTTGTGCCAGAGTTTGATCGCCTACGGGCTTTTCCCAGCCGGAAATATAATCGTAAACCAGCTTGGAGACATTGGTATTGTTGCAGACCACGATAAAGACTGGCGGTGTCTGGCCCCGAGCGACGGCGCCGGCATCCTTTTCCCAGCGGCGATAGTATTGCTCGTAATTACTGTAAAGGCTTTGCAGCGCTCCTTCCAATTCACCGGGAAGTTTCGGCTCACCGGAAACGGCGTCAGTCCCCCGGCCCTTGCGCGGGAGGCGTTCGCGGATGCGATACCAGAGGTCGCGATATGTGGGGCTATCGCCGACCATGGAATTATCCGCCACTGGCACGCGAGGAATTTTCACAATGCCCGCTTCAATGGCGTCAACAAGCGAGAAGTCGGATACAACCCAGGGGAAGAGCGTGCCTTCTGAATAACCAGAGCCACGCAGAAAAAACGGTGTAGCGGAGAGATCGTAAATGTATCGGATGCCGATTTTTTCGCGGACGGCTTCCAGGCCGGATATCCAGACACGGGCTTCCTCGTTACGCTTTTCAGCTTCCTTTCGGTCATCGCCCTTTAGCGGAACCTGCTCAGTTTCAACGTAGCCATCAGGCTTGCGGCGGTAGCAGTGGTGAGCTTCATCGTTGAGCACGACGACGTTTTTCTTGTTCCCGAGTTCACGGCAGACGCGGCGCACCATTTCAGCGGGCGATTCCTTGAAGGCCGAGTCGTTGCCTTGCGCGAGGATGGCTTTGGTCAACTTTCCCGCGTCAACCGTCTCGCGGAGTTGAAAGGCATGGTAATTCGTGATTAGGATTTTGGCGCGAGTTAGCTCTTCGATTTGGTTGCCGGGCAGTATGTCGCGCTGACGGTAGTAATTGCCGGGATCATTGGGGAGAAGGACGCGAAGGCGGTCTCGGATGGTGATTCCGGGAGACACTATCAAAAAGGTATCCGAGAAGCGTGCATCTTGCGGGGAGGCGAATTTGTTTAGGGCTTGCCAGGCAATGAGCATTCCCATGACCACGGTTTTACCTGTGCCAGTAGCCATTTTCAGCGCGACGCGAGGCAAACCGGGGTTGGCTTGATCGTTGGCTTCCCGCAGATGATTTTCCATCCACGCATCACCATATTTTCGGGCGACTTCTGTGATATAAATGGCAGTTTCCAGAGCTTCGATCTGGCAGAAGAAAAGCTTTTTCTCGCGCTCGGGGTTGCTCCAATGCTGTAAAAGACGCAGCGTGACAGGAGTAACGCCAGTGTGACCCCCCTTGCGCCAAATGGCCACCCGCTGACGGATACGATTCACCGCTTTGTTTTCCTCTATGCGATCTTGTGTCCACTCCGTCTCGAATTCAGTCTGTCCGCCTCGCTTTTTGGATCGCGGAATCGGAACAAAATACATGCTATCGCGGCGGCTCTCAGCAATTTCGTTGGTGATCCCCTCGTCATCAAATTTGAAATGCCGTGACGGTTCCTCAAATGGCGAATTGAGGATGGGATTTTCGATGACCTGTTGCGGCATATTCGACGAAGGTATTAAGACAAAGCCAGCGGAGAGGCATAACGCGCTGTTACATCTAGCCGCTCGGATGGTAGGGAGTCAAAAACAAACCCATTCGTGCCCAGCAGGTACGAAGACTACCTTAAAGTCCGCTATCAGCAGATAGGCAGTCTACCGGAATTTAAGGACTCGTGAGCCATATGCTCAGCAAGAACCCGATTGCGACATCGTGCTTCAAAATCGCGAACAAGCTTTTGTCGGAGCTCTCGGCAGTACTTCTCATACCCTGCTACGGCACTGAAAATCTTGAACATCTCCTTTGGCAAACGTAGCGCATTGCAACCGCGTTGTTGTGCGTAGATAAAATACCTTCCTTCGACCTCATTACGAATCTGGCGTCTGAAGTCAGATCCATTAGTAATAAAATAATGATTGTCGTAGTCTTGAACAATTTTCAGCAGTTCGGATGGCAACGCAAGAAGCTCGACATCGAATTTACCCTCAGGAAGAAAAGCATCTGGGAATGATTTATACGTAGGCGTGTCCATACCTTCAGCCAAGGGAGGGGGTTCCTCCACTTGGGAAACGTGTCCTGGTATGGCTGCTCGGATTACTGCGGGCTGCTTTTCTAGTGGAGACTTGGTATCGCCCTCGACAACTATACCGAGTTCATGGACCAACACCTCAAGAAGTTGCATAAACTGACGAAGCTTATCCCATGGGAAGCGGACCCCTTTTTTTGTAGGTCCCGCGTAGGTTGAGGTATCCACATATTCACGGATATCCACATTTGGGAAATGGCTTCCTTCGTCGCTAGGTAAAATAGTAACGCGAATTTCAGAGCCGGACGTTTTGCCAACCTTAGCAAAGATTTCTTCCGCACCAGCTGGCACAGTTGCAGAAAGCTTCTTTATAGCAACAAGTAACTGACTAAGGACATTGCCGTCGAGTGAGAGGCCGGATGGCGTCGGACCAGTAAATCGGCTTGTAGCAACAAATTTGCGAAAACTTCCCTTCCGGCGACCTTGCCAGGTGCCGGTCCCAAAAATTATTTTGACTGTAGCGCTAAGTTCTACCGAGCCTATTTCTTTATCTGGCATAAATTTATGGGGTTTTAAGAAAATCCAATTGGTCTTTACGTATTTCGTCCAAAATCTCCAAAAGGTCTTCAATATCCTGAAAACCAATATTTCGTAGATGCGCTGCTTCATTTCGTAGACGCCGAACCTTTGCTAAATAATCCGGCCAACGCTTTTTTGGAATATCTACCATCCGATTAGATCTAGGTTTGTCTAAGAAAACTCTTTCGGCAAGGGACTGTAGAAGGTCAGACAATTCCGAAAAAGTTAAATAGCCCACGATGTCTTCTGGGGTTGGTTCGTCATCGTTGTTTTCCGCTCCCAAGTTGGCACGATAAGTAGCACATATTTTCGTCCAAAGATTGTTAGTGGTTTCAAATTTCTCCCGTTCCTCCTTGAGCAGTTTAATGAGTTCTGCTTTAGCATCGAAAGGTCCCGCGACTGGAATCTTCGCAGACCATTCCAGTAGGGTTCTATGCAATTCAGGATCGTAAAGTTTCTGTTCAGTTTTACGACTACTCAGTAGCTGCTTTAATTCATCAGTTGGCATTTGGCAAAATACGCAGCGGAGCATAGCTCGAAGCGCGACCTCCACATCCTGAAGGAGGGTATTTACCCGGCCATTTGCTGAACGCCGCAACAAGTTAACCGGTGATTGGCAAGTGCCGATCTGATCATCAACAACGTATCTGGCTAATAGGTTCCTGAATTGATAATACCCAGGCAGCAGATCAGTGCATAAAAATCCACTTAGGAATAGAGCGCGGACCTCCTCGCACGTTTCAAGATGAATTTCTGGGCGATGAGATACGAGTTTGCCTCCAGCGGACATTAGTCGAAGGCGCTTTTTGCAAGCGTCAGACAACGAGCTAAATCTATCACGATAGCGTTTCACAGCGCTACTTTCGACAAGCCAGTTATGCAAACATTCCTCTACTGATTCATCGTAAATATTTTTCGCCCAATTTCCGTAAAAATATTCAACTAATTGTTCTACCAAGACCAAATCATTACCACACCAATCTAACACAAAATAGAGCATGGCCTCACCCCATTGGCCCCATTGTCGTTCTCCGCGAGTAGCAATTACTCTGTAGAGGCGGAGCAAGTCGTCGCGGTCTAATTCAGGCAAGCAGAGATGTGTGCGCGTATCTGAATTTAGCTGAATATTGGTCAGCGACTTGATGATTCGAGTGTCCAATGCGCCAAGCCAAAGAACAGAAGTAGGACTTCCGGTAGCTAGTTCACTTAACCGAGCAACAATCGACTGTAATTGAACTAATGCTAGAGAAGCGGCGTGGTCAACGATGATAATCCCAAATTGCCCAGGTTGTCGATTGGGGCCAGAGAACCCACTGATACGCTGATCCCATTCTCCCTCTCCGCAGCAGTCAAATGCCACACATGGTATACCAGTGCTCGAAAGTTCGTCTTGAATTCGTAACGCTAGAGATGAAGCACCCGCGCCAGGAGCGGCAACGACAGCTACATTCTGACGCTTGAGCAAAAGCTCGATTGCCGAACGGGCAACAGCATCAAAGACGGGCAGTGGAATAAGGCTGTTTGCGTCCATGCGAAATCTCTCATGTTAATCAAGGGAAATAGATCGAACAGCGTAATCATTATTGCTTGTCATGTATGAGCGGTGCCATCGTTTTTAGAAATTTTACATAGGCGAGTCCTCCCATGCGGTCTACAGTGAAGCGAACGAAACTTGGGGCTTCTTTTTGCCAAGCTAGTAGGATTTGATGACTTCGACCAAGTTCCAAAACCTTCAGTTGCGTAAATAACAGTCGTATGCCTGCCAATAGTGCGCAGTCTTTTATAGGGCTATAACCAATGGCGCTACTAAGCTCTATTCCGGCTTGTTGAAGAGCAGAATGCGCGTCTTCTTCACTTGCCTGCGTAACTACGAGATTGTATGAATTTGAAAGCGTGGTGAAAAAATGGTTTTGTAGAAAATTATCAGTATTTTCCAAACTTCCCCAGTCAGCCATTAATTTTTTTAGTGCAGGTGTGAATTGATAAACAAAACGATGACGATCAGTTTTGGTTAATAATCCAACGTCACAGAAGGGTTCCAGGCGAACTCGAATACTAACCTCTCTTGCGGTGGTTCCTGAATAATTGCGATCACGGTAGCTCGCGATTGTGCCAGCCACTTTTTCAAGATGTGCAAGACGATCACGATCTTCTACAGGCAGAGAGGTTTTGCTTAGGGCATTGACGACGCTTCGAATAATATCAGGAAGTAGATCGCCGGCAATGCGCCCATCAAAAGAACTACCGCCAATTTTTAACAGCTGATCATAAAGTGGAAAAAGAATCTCGGCATCATTGTCGATCAAGCAGTAAAGCATTAGTGCGGCTTGTTCACGAGAAAGCAACAAGGGGTTATGCTGCTCAGAATATTTCTCAAAGGCAGAAAGTTCCTCGGGGGGGACCAAGGCAAGAAGCGTCATTGCTCGAGTCATCGACGACCAAGTGCCCGGCTTAATCAGACCTAGCGCTGTGCCAAGATATGGGTATTTCTCGCGGCTTGCATCATTCAGTTTTCCAGTCGTTGACGGCATGCGCGGATCTGACAGGTAAAGATCTTGCATTTCCAACGCTGCCTGTGTCGGATTTTTACCCAATACAGAATTCCTTAATTCAGTGTAGACAGAACCTGTCAGACGGTGTTGCACGTAATCTTTAACGTGCGCACTGTAGGGCGGCTCCATGCGGACCCGCTTTATCGCAGCGTCTACGAGTGGATTTGCCAAAGCAGCAAGGTTACTCGTTTCTGTGCGTTGAGCATGGTGAGCGAGGAGCTTTAAAAAACCTAGTCGCTGCATGTGTTTATTGGCAGCGTCAAGTATGCGAATATTAACTGGCATGGATTAAAAACCGCCGTGGACACTTACGCGTGGCCGAATATCAAGCATGAACGCGCGGTCTGTCTCGGTGTTAGAAATGAGGGCTTGGCCAACGTCGAGACTGCGTAGCAGTTCGTCAAGGCCGAGTATTGAATTAGCGAATTTAACCTCTTCAGGCAGATTCGATTTTAAGTTGCGCCGAATGTAGTCAATGTCGCTTTGCACTGTTAGCTTGTGTGCTATTAGAGTGTCAACTTGTGCGAGAATCCGCGGGTCAATGCTAGTAGGTTGTTGAGTGGCGATAACAAAAGACAGGCCATAGTTTCGCCCTTCGCGGACATACTTTACAATTACGTCTGTGGCCGCTGTAGCGCGTTCAGATGGTAAAATGTTCTGCGCCTCATCAATCGCGACCCAAGTTTGAGGTATAGCTTGCAGCGTAGAGAGTTTTAGTGCCGCGTTTTCTTTCGTTGTAAGGTTATCTACTAGCTTCAACGTTTTCTCGGCCTCGGATGCGCGGACGCGTGAGGCGATCAGGCGACGCAAAAAAGCCGCAACCACGACGAGCCGAAGTTCCTCCGGCATTTTATTCATTACTATTACACTCATCCGACCGGGTTTTAGCAAATCGGTTAGTGTAGTTCCGTTGTCAGCAAAAACAGGATTTCTTTGGAAAGTGGAGAGCTGCTGACGCAGGGCTCGACGCGTCTCAGGAGCATAGGCAGAAAGTAACTCCCTATCGGATTCAACACACTTGATCAGTGAAATTAGTGAATACGAATCAGTCGGCTTGTGTAAAGTATCGCCTTCACGCCAACCATCTAGGGTAACTTTTACAAAAGCATCATTTAATAGTTGGCCCATGCGATCTTGATAAATATCTAGGCCAAGAAGGTAACCCCAATCTTCTGGCGCAAAATCAGAACAATTGACTGTGAATTCTGTATGTGATGCCGGAGTATTTGTTTCTCGTGTGCCACGAGGAATCCAAATAGCGACATCTAATGGTTCAGATTTGAGGTCCCAACCACGTCGAGCGGCAAATTGTTGCTGGACGGTCTCCTTCTGACTTTTCTCATCAAGGACAATATCTATCCATTGGTAGATACCTAATGTATCGAAAAGTAAAGTCGCCACCTCGCGTGAATTATTTGCAATGCTACATTTTTTTTCCTTTGTACAAAGCCCTTCAAGAATAGTACCAAGCGTATAAGACTTACCAGAGCCGCGCTTTCCAAACAGGCCGACAACATGGGCATGTGACGTGTCGAAACGAACTTCAGTGAGTGGGCCTGCTTCGGCCAAGCGACCAAGCCAAACCCAATGTTTGGCAGTGCGGCCATGCATGCCAAATTCCGCAGGAGATGCGGTAAATGCTCTTGGTCTGGTGGAAAATTTCTTCATGGAATACCCTGGAGATTAACCGAAGATTACAGGAGCGATATCGTCAACAATCGTATCGTCAATCACCCGCTTTTTCACGGGTGTTGCATCCCAGGCTGTGATCGCGCATTCGTTGATTGTGCGAATAATATTGCGGGGCGTTGATTTAGCTGGGTCCTGACAAGCGTAGTCGCAGATGCGTTCAAATGCCGATGCAGTGAATGGGTAAGTTGACAACGTAGAGGAGAGGTTCTCGGCTTTGATAAGTGCATCAGCCTTTGTTTTATCAATTAGGTGACCAAGCATGTCCTCAATAAATGATTTTACATTTGCGGGAGCCGCAAGCGTCTCCAGCTCGATGAGATTTTGTTTTCCGATTCGGGAGGTAATGTCCGGTCGCGTGAGAACACGTGGGGCCTCGTCAATAGTGGCCGCATGGAAGCCAAGAACATAACCAACCGACGAATTCGAGTTGTCCGAGAGTTTACGTAAATAATCGTGCCAGGATTCAGCAGCGTCGCCTTGTTTAACATTCGACAATCCTTCCATTTCATCCATGAAAAAAACTAATTCCAGATTCACAGCGCGAGCTAGATTACCCAGGGCAATCATTGCAGAGACAAGGTCGCCAACACCTACAACTCCGAGTCTGCGCGTGACTCGGATTTCCTGTAATTCTCTAGCCGCAAGTTCTTGTCCAGTCAGCCAACGCCACGCATTGAAGCTTAGATCGCCTCCGCCACGAAGTTGCTTGAAGGCCATTTGGATATTTGCTTCCGACGTAAGCTTTGCAACTTCCTGATCAAAGTTGGCAGTAGAACCAAATAGTTGCTGAAGCCAGCCTTGCACAGTTCCCATTTCAAGCGCCTCAGTCATCTGTAAATGCCAGCTATCAGCGCTGGATTTGCTCTGCACCTCAATATCAAGATGAACTACATGAGGCATCCCCTTGCAAGATGCAGGTTTGTTGGCGGTCATGTCCCATGCCATGTGGTATAGTGTCTGTGTCTTGCCTGAACCGTATGCACCGTAAAACATCATTTTCGGAACCTGGGGATCTATGAATGCACGCGACACCTGCTTTTGGATGCGATCACGAAGTTGCACGCGGCCAAAATAAAGTTTAGCGTCGTCAGGATTGACCTTTGGGTCGATAGTGAATGTCGCGTGGTTCTTGAGGCAGAACCAGCTTTGGAATGTGTCAGTTGGCATAAATTATCTCCTTATATTTTTGATGGGCTTATGTAGTTTAGTTTCAGGTAAAACACGAAGCTGATTCGTTGCCCAATAGTGCAACTGGTCGATGAGTTTTCGACCCGCGCCATGAGCATAAAGCATCATACCAACCTCCAAATTTGAATTGATGGCTGCTCCGGTTAGATTGCCGGAACCAAAGAGCGCAAACGACTCGGATTCTGGATTTGCAGTGGCGATAAAGACTTTGGCGTGCAATGATTCGTTGAATCGAATTTCGATCCATTTGTTTGCGCTGAGCAAATTGATTGCCTCCTCCTGCCATGATTCGCATGGCTTTCGAGTTACAAAGTAGGTGGGGATGCGTTGAGCCTTGATCTTCTCGGATAAATCGGCCAACGAATATCGGCAATCCTCCATCGTGTTTATGAATGGGGAAACCAGCGTTAGGGAACGAAGCGGCGGGTCTCGGAGGAATAGTCGCAGAAAAAATTGCTCGACCGTTCGCTCGGTAAGCAATCGAACATGCTGTGATGTTGGGAGCGTTGTGCATGGGTTCGGCTGCACAGGAATGGTGCGTAGGTAACTCTTGGGGGGTCCAGACTAACCCAAATTGTTCATTCACCTGCAAGATGCAATCCAATTACCAGCATCGGGGGGGACATATACAAATGCGCCTCTATTTGACATGCCCAGCAGAACAGTGACTACCTTGC
>Ga0182018_10002945_pt1 | contig 16096 bp, 11 predicted proteins | sample 812P2MmetaG_FD_120490 | JGI IMG/M metagenome (GOLD analysis project Ga0182018, IMG submission 120490) | Permafrost microbial communities from Stordalen Mire, Sweden - 812P2M metaG | ecosystem: Environmental > Terrestrial > Soil > Wetlands > Permafrost | place: Sweden: Stordalen | collected... | reverse complement strand
TAACACTAACGTCGATCGCAGCACGGTGCTCGACGTTTACCACAACAATGCGAGGAGCATGACCTACGCGAACCAGCGCGTCGAAGGCGCTGTCACGGTCGTCCCGCACGATTCGTTCGTCGCGGGCGCAAACGTGTCGAGGAACGTCGTCAACGTCCCTGCGCGCGATTTGGCTGAGGCGCCCGTGAATCGCGCCGGGCCTGCGGCTGAGCCGACGCGTGCGAGTATTGTTGGCGAGGCGCGGCCCGCAACCGCGCGTCCGCCGGCGACTGTGATTAGCAGAACCACGGTGGCCGTGCACACCCCCGCGCCGCCGCAAAGTTTCCACTCGAACGGAGCCGCCATCCAAGCTCCGCGCGGCCCCGTGCCCGGTCAGCCGCAGACGGGAGGGAATTCAGAAGGCGGCTCGCCGGGCGGTCCCGGTGGGCAAGGCTACCGGCCTCCTCCGAGCCGCGAGGGCGGAACGGAAACCGCGCCGCCCGCAAATCCGGGAGCGCGCGACAACCCCGGCAACAACGAACCGAACAATGAAAATCGCCCGAATAGCGGCGGCGAGAATCAGCCGCCGGCGCAGCCGCGTACCCCGAACGTCCGCCCCGCCCCGCGCGTGCGCCAGCCGACCCCGGAAGAGCAGCAAAGCGATGCCGCAAAGCAGCAAGGCTGGCAGGACAAACACCAACAGGTTCATCAGAACGACAAGCCTAGTGGCAACCCGCCGAGTGGCAGCCAGGGATCGAAATCGCAACGGCCTCCGCATTCTTGACGCGAAGAGCTAAAGCCCCACTGAGCGAAAGTCGCCGCTACGGGCGGTTTTCGTTGTAATAATGTCTGCGATGGCCGAGATCTTCCACGCCCGTGCTGAACCGAAAACGCAACTGACCACCGAGGCGGAACTGGCGCCCGGGAGCGCTGCGGCCGTGCCGGGCGTTCCCACCCCAGGTTCCACCAAGAATTTCGGCACAGTTCCCGACGCAATTCTCGATACAATTCCTGCAGACGCGGGCGACGAAACCGCCAATCGCCCCGACGGCGAAGGCCGCGCCTGGATCGATTGGCTCGTGGTCCTCATCCTTGCCGGCCTCGCGCTTCTTCCGCCGATTCGCGAAATTCACAAGCAGCTGATTCTGGTGGTAATCGCCGCTGTGCAATTGCTCGAAGGCCGCCTGATAAGATTCGAGCCGCGTAGAGGCCGCTACTACGTGGTGCTGCTGAAAATCGCGCTCGCGACCCTTTTGATCGATCACACCGGCGACATCACCATCAACAGCAGCTACTACCCGATTTACTTTCTGCCGATCATGACCGCGGCGATGTATTTCGATACCATCGGCACGTTGCTGTGGACGCTTCTGGCTTCGGCCGCCTATTGTTCCTACCTGCTTCCGGCGATGCAGCAATTTGAGATTGGTTGGGACGCCGCGGGCGAGCTGGCCATTCGCGTTCTGTTCTTTTTCCTGGTGGCCGTGGTGGTCAATCGTTTTTCAATCGAGATCCGCCGGCAGACCACGCGCTACCAGGGTCTTGCGTTGCGTCTGGCCGAAACCAATCGCCGCCTTGAACTGGCTCAAGCCGAAGCGCGTCGCTCCGAACGCCTGGCGGCGCTCGGTCAGCTTTCGGCCGGACTTGCGCACGAAATTCGCAATCCTCTTGGCGTGATCAAAGGCTCGGCGGAGATGCTCGAGCAAAAAATCGGCACCTCGAATCCTCTGGCCGGGGAATTGGCTGGTTACATTTCAACCGAGGTCAATCGCGTGAGCGCGCTGGTCTCGCGCTTTCTCGATTTCGCGCGGCCGTTGCGCGCGGAGCGATATCCCGCGTCGCTCGCGGCGCTGGTCGATCGCGCGCTCGCAACTGTTGCGGAATCCTGGCACGGCGGCGCGGTGCGCGTCGAACGCAGCTTCGCGCCCGATCTGCCGCAAATTCCGCTGGATGAAAATTTGGCCGATCGCGCGTTCGTCAATCTTGTGCAAAATGCCTATGAGGCCATGGGCGATGGCGGCGGAACGCTGCGGATTTCGCTGGCTCCCGCGCAATCCGGCGGGCGCTCCGGAATCGAAGTGCGCATTGAGGATTCCGGGCCCGGCGTGGCGGCTGAGATGCGCGAGCAAATTTTCAATCCGTTTGTCACCACCAAGAAAACCGGGGTCGGTTTGGGTCTTTCGATCGTATCGAAAATCGTGGATGAACATCGCGGCACGATTCATCTTGAAAGCAGCCCCAGTGGCGCGCGCTTTGTAGTATTTTTGCCCGCCGCTACCGATGCGGCGAGCATTGAGCCCGTGACCGACTAAAAAGCATGTCTACGATCCTGATCGTCGAAGATGAACCGAAACTGCGCCGCCTGCTTGAACTCGATTTGAGCGAGGAGGGCCATCGCGTGCTGGCCGCGCCCGACGCGGAGCAGGGTCTGAGGATTCTGCGCCAGGAAACCGTCGAACTTGTGGTAACCGACCTAAAGCTCCCCGGCATGGACGGCCTGGAATTCCTGCACGCCGTGAAGCGCACGAATGCGGCGCTGCCTATCGTGGTGATGACGGCCTACGGCACGATCGAAACCGCGGTGGAAGCCATGAAGGCCGGCGCCAGCGATTACGTTTTGAAACCGTTTTCGCTCGCGGAAATGAAAATGGTAATTCAGAAGGAGCTCGACGTCCGCCGGCTGCGCGAGGAAAATCGCACCCTGCGCGAAGCGTTGGGGCACAAGTACGCGCATCCGAACGTGGTCACGCGCAGCGCGAAGATGCAGGAAGTGCTGGCGACCATCGAGCGCATCGCGCCAACCAATTCGACCGTGCTGCTCGGTGGCGAAAGCGGCGTCGGCAAAGATCTGATCGCACACGTGCTGCACGAAAAATCGCGACGCGCCTCGGGCCCGTTCATCAAAATCAATAGCACCGCGATCCCGGAAAATCTCCTTGAGAGCGAACTTTTCGGATATGAGAAGGGCGCCTTCACCGGCGCGACGGCCACGAAACCTGGAAAGTTTGAGCTGGCCGACAAGGGCACGCTTTTTCTCGACGAAATCGGCGACGTTCCTCCGGCGACGCAGGTGAAACTCCTGCGCGTGTTGCAAGAGCGCGAATTTGAGCGCCTCGGCGGCACGCGTACGCTCAAGGTCGATGTTCGTTTGGTCGCCGCCACGAATCGTGATCTGCGCGCCGCGCTTGAAGAGGGAACTTTTCGCGAGGATTTGTATTACCGCCTGAATGTGGTGCCCATCGACATTCCTCCGCTACGCGAACACACCGAAGACATTCCCGATCTCGTGCAGCTTTTCATTGAAAGATTTTCGCGTGGTTCGGGCAAGCCCATCACCGACATTCGCCCCGAAGCTTTGCAGCGCCTGATGGAATTCCATTGGCCCGGAAACGTGCGCGAGCTTGAAAACGTGATCGAGCGCGCCTGCGCGATGGCCAAAGGCACAATACTCGAAGTGGAAGATATTCGCCTGGATGCCGGCCGGCCGAAGCCCGCGCTTGAGTCCGGCGCGCTCTTGCCTGAGGGCGTCACGCTCGAGCAATGGGAAGACGAGTTGATTCGCGAAGCATTGCGCCGCACCGCGGGCAACAAAAGCCGCGCCGCGCGAATGCTCGGCCTCTCTCGCAACGCCCTGCGCTATCGCCTTTCGCGAATGGGCATCGCCGACGAGCCCGAAAAAGAATCGTGATCCGCGCCTGCAGTCGGTGCGCTCCAAGCCGGTGGCTGAAATCCACCACTTCTGATTGATTTCGGCCAGAGGCCCTCCAAAGCCGCAATCCAGCCTCTCTCTAGATCCCGGCATCTCGCTGAATATGTGGTGTTTATGGCGTGCTTCGACACGGGGCACTATGGCACGCCGCCTGCTATTTAAACGGCGTAGGGTTTCTGTGCTGATGGGGGAGGACAGAGGATCGTCATGACGACCAAACTTCTTGGAGCAACTACGATCTTGAGCTTGGCGCTGTTCGGCGCGGGCACAATCCTTGCGCAAGGGCCGGACCAATCGCAAGCGCCCGATCAATCGCAGGACCAGGCACAAGCGCAAGGTCAGATGCAGCAATCGGCCCCGCCGCCCGCACCTAACGGAGCACCCGATCAATCGCAGGATCAATCTCAATCGCAAGGGCAACCGCAAGCGCAGCCCGGCGTGGCGCGCATCAGTTTGATTCGAGGTGACGCCTCAACGCAGCGCGGCGATTCCGGCGATTGGTCGGCCGCGACAATCAATCAGCCGCTCGAAGCCGGCGACAAAATTTCCACCGGCGCGAACGCGCAAGCCGAAGTGCAACTCGATTTCGCCGACATTCTTCGCCTCGATCAGCACGCGCAAGCCAATATCGCGGCGCTCGGAAATCAGCAGATTCAAGTGCAGGTCGCGCAAGGCTTGGTGAACTTTTCCATTTTCAGCCACAGCGAATCCGACGTGGAGATCGATACTCCGAACGTCGCCGTGCATCCCAGCCACAACGAAGGCAGCTTCCGCGTCCTGGTGCTCTCCGATACCGAGACGCAAGTGATCGTGCGCAATGGCGACGCCGAAATTTCCACGCCGCAGGGCAGCACGCACGTCACCAAGGGCCAGATGATCACCATCGATGGCGCGGGCCAAGCGGCGCAGTACAAAGTCACGGACGCGCCGGACAAGGATTCCTTCGACTCGTGGAATGAAAGCCGCGATCGGCAGATTCAGGATGCGCAAAGCTGGCAGCACACCGATCCCTATTACGTCGGCACTCAGGATCTCGATACCAACGGCAATTGGGTTGACGATCCCGGGTACGGTCAGGTTTGGGAGCCAACAGTCGACCCGGGCTGGGCGCCCTATCAAGATGGTCAGTGGTGTTATGAGCCCTACTATGGCTGGACTTGGGTTTCTTATGAGCCGTGGGGCTGGGCGCCATATCACTATGGCCGATGGTTCCTCAGCGGTGATCAATGGGCCTGGTGGCCCGGTCCGGTCTACGGCGGATTCGGCGGCTGGGGCGGGGGCTTTGGTCGCGGCGGACGCTTCGGCTGGGGCGTGGGTTTCGGCTGGGGCGGATTTTATCGCCCGATTTGGGCCCCCGCGTATGTTTCCTTCTTCGGTTTCGGCGGCGGTTTTGGAGTCGGCTTCGGATTCGGTTCCTACGGCTGGCTTCCGATCGGCCCGGGTGACCGTTTCTTTCCGTGGTATGGCGGATTCGGCGGGCGCTTCGGATTCGAGGACGTGAATCACCTCGGCTTTCATGCGGGCGGCTTTGCGCCGTTGCGCTCGGGCGGTTTTTCGACGCTTGGTTTCGCCGGCAACGATCGTTTGCGCGGCGCCATTTCGACCGTGCCAGCCAATCGCTTCGGAGCGGGGCGCGTCGGCGTGACGCCGGCCACGCGTGACATGGTTCGCCAGGGCAGCCGGATCACCGGCGGCATGCCGGTGGCTCCTACGCACGCAAGCTTGAGCGCGAGTGGTCGCGCGGCGAATCCGTCCACGATCTCGTCTCGCGCCGATAGTCAACATTTCTATTCGGTACGTCAAACCGCGGCGGTTTCCCGATCGTTCGATCAGACTTCCGCGGCCGACCGCCAGAACATTCAGAGCAATGCTGCTCGCTTTGGAGCTAACGCCGGCGCGAACGATGCTCGCGGCGGCGCGCAATCGTCGGTTGCGTCGCGTTCCAGCGCAGCGGCCGCGGCGACCTCGGGAGAAGGCTGGCATCGCTTCGGCGATTCCGGCTCCGGCGGCGCGAACCAGCGCGGCGCGGGCAATTCCGGCAATGACGGCGGGAATCGCAACACGTCACCTTCCTATCGCCCGAGCGAAGGAAATTCCAACGGCGGTAATCGCGGCACGGCCGAAACTTCAGGCCGCGGCGGACCGGGCTACCCGCAATTCTCGCCGTCATCGCGATCTGAAACGGGAGCGAACGCCGGCAACTACGCGCGCTCATCAAACACATCGCCCAGCTACCGCCCGCCTCTCAACATGAGGCAGCCCGTCGTGAGCCGCCCGAACAGTAATTACGGCGGCGGTTCCAGCCGCGGTAGCTACAGCGCACCAAGCCGCAGCTACAGCGCGCCGAGTCGGAGCTACAGCGCTCCAAGTGGCGGCAACCGAGGTTACAGTGGCGGCGGAAGCGCCGCCCGCAGTTCCGGAGGCGGCGGTGGCGGATCGCGCGGCGGTGGTGGTGGAGGCGGAGGCGGCGGTTCCCACGGCGGCGGTGGAGGCCATCACCGCTAAGCCTTAATCGATCTCAATCGCGACAAAAACGCCGGGGATGCGAACTGCATCCCCGGATTTTTTTGCACTGCCGCCCCCCGAAATTACCTGTGTTAGCGCGTTTTGGCAGGGCCGTCAGAAGGGATAAAATAAAAGGATATGAAAACACGATCCAAGCTCGAGGGCGGGCGCGTCGTCCTGACGCCCAAAACGCCAATCGAAAAACGCCTCGCCGAGGGCCTCGAAGACATTCGCGAGGGCCGCGTACACGGTCCTTTTCGATCGGTTCCTGCCTTGATTCGCTCGTTACGCAAACCCAAGAACACGAAGCGATCCTAAATCCAATTTTTCAAACTCCACACATTGAAATCGCAGAACCGAGGCCCGCGGTTATGGCTATTTCAATCGCGCTGCTACAATCGCATTTTTGGAGGCCAGCGTGGACGCGTCTGCACAAAGCCCCGCACCCCGCTCTGCACCTCGCGTAGTGATCGTGGGCGGCGGATTCGGCGGGCTGTTCGCAACGCGCGCGTTGGCCAGCGCTCCGGTCAGCGTGACGCTGATCGACAAGCGCAACTATCACCTGTTTCGTCCCATGCTCTACCAAGTTGCCACCGGCCTGCTCTCCGCCGACCAGATCGCGGGGCCGTTGCGCTCGATCCTCCGCAAGCAGCGCAACGTAGAAGTGCTGCAGGATGAAGTCACGGGAATCGACGCGCAAAACCGCCTGGTTCACCTGAGGCAGCACAAAATTCCCTACGATTACCTGATTCTCGCCACCGGCATTCAATACAACTATTTCGGACACAACGAATGGCGGCACGTCGCGCCCGGCCTCGAATCGCTGGACGACGCCGACCTGATTCGCGGCAAGGTGCTCACTGCGTTCGAGCGCGCCGAGGAGACGGCCGCGCTCGATCACACCGATATCGCGGGCATTCAGCAACTGCTCACTTTCGTGCTGGTGGGCGCCGGGACGGTGGGCGTGGAGATGGCCAGCACCCTGGCGGAAATGTCGCGTATGGCGTTGGCCCACGATTTTCGGCACATCGATCCGCGCTCGGCGCAGATTTTGTTGTACGAGGCGGCGCCGCGCATCCTGCCTGTGTTTCCCGAAGTTCTTTCCGCCAAGGCGCAGCGCCATCTTGAAAGCCTGGGCGTGAAGGTGTTTACGAACTCGCGGGTCACGAGCGTGGATGCGGATGGCATCGTCGCCGACGGCAAGCGCGTCGCCGCGGGCACCGTGCTCTGGGGCGCGGGCGTGCTGGCCTCGCCGGCTGGACGCTGGCTGGGCGCGGCGATGGATAAGTCCGGCAAAGCCATCGTCAACGCAGATATGTCTGTGCCGGGGCATCCGGAAATTTTCACGATTGGCGATACGGCCCATGTGGTTGCGCCCGCGCGCAATCTGCTGGGGTTCAAATCGAATCCCGCGATGGTCATGCCGGGCGTCGCGCAGCCCGCGATTCAAGAAGGAAAATACGTGGCGCAGTTAATCCGGCGGCGCGTGCAGGGAAAGCCGGCCCCGCCGCCCTTCTGGTATTGGGATAAGGGCGACCTTGCAATCGTCGGCCGCAAGTACGCCCTGGCCGATCTTCGGTTTGTGCGCTTCACGGGATTTTTCGCATGGATTGTCTGGGCCGCGGTACATGTCTATTTTCTGATCGGCTTCGCCAACCGTTTCTTTGTCATCGTGCAATGGGGCATCGCATTTTTGACCAAGCGCCGCCAAGTGCGCGTCTTCCCCGGCCAGGAAACAACCGCAAGAGCGCCGTAGGCGCGGCACTTTTGTTTTTCCGGTGTGTCGGTTTTCGGGTGTTGATTTTCCGGTGTTGATTTTCCGGGTGTTGGTTTTGCGGGTGCCCCGTCCTTGCGGTTTGTGCAAGGGCGGGTCTTTCTTTTTCTTTCTTTTTTCCCCGAGTCCAAACTCCACTACCACCGATCGATCCGAATCAACCCCTGCCCCCGATTCGAGTAGTATGGAAAACTACTCCAAGCCCAGTCCTTCGGATGATCCACAAGTCCGCGCTTCACCGGATTCATATGCATATAGTTCAGTTTCTCGATTTTCTTCTTCAAACTCCACACATTGAAATCATAGAACCGAGGCTCCCAGAATTTTGGCAGAGGGCGCCCGTCGTGACTGGTTCCGCGATCCAAGGAGCGGGAGACGCCCTCTTTTAGGAGCTGAAGAACTGTCGAAGGTGTTCCATCACGTGGTTCGCTAATCAGCAAGTGGATGTGTTCGGGCATGACCACGTAGCCCACCAGCGCGAAGCCCACGCGATCGCGAACTTCCCCAAGAATCTTAACGAAGACATCCCTGGAATCGCCCGAGCGCAAGAGTGGCAACTGCCGGTAACAACTGCACGTAACGTAGTGAAGATCTCCCCGTCCGTAGCGGCGTTCCAATCCTGTTGGCATAGGAAAGCAACCCAAGAACCCGCCCTTGAAGAGCGTCAAGGACGGGGCACCCGCAAAAGCTAAACCGTAACTTATAGGGTGAGATGGCGTCAGGCTAAACGCGATTTGGGCAACTGAACGGCCCCCTACTTTACATCTTCGCCTTGCACGCCCAATGGCTCTCCCTCTTCGCTGAAGAAATCAGAATCGATGCGCTTGACAACGTAACTGTTCGCGGTTGAAACGCCTACCCCATAATCAAACATGAGTTCAGTAAGCTGAGCGCCGTCGATCAAGATAATCTTACTGTCCAACCCTGCCGCGTAATCGATGGCAGCTTTTGAGAAGGTCGAGGTCGTTATGAATATTCCCTTCTTTGCCTTCTTTCCGAACAGTGCACCGACGAATTTTTGAATTTCCGGGCTACCAACTGTGGTGTCATCCCAACGTTTAGCTTGGATGTAGAGCAAATCAAGCCCAAGTTTATCCCCCTTGATTACACCGTCGACTCCACCGTCACCGCTTCGTCCGATCGCACGTCCGGCGTCAGCGAGCGAACCTCCGTACCCCATTGTGGTCAGCAAGGTCACGACAAGTCGCTCGAAAAAATCGGGCGCACATTTCTTGATGCGTGCTAGAAGGTCGGCCTCAATCTGCGTTCGGAGTTTCAGGTATCCGACCTCCAGTGTCTCTTCGGGTGTCTGGTTCGAAACTTCGGGGCTTTCGGGCTCTGCAACAGCGGCGTTACTGGCCGATTTTTTCGTTGTGTAAAACTCCACAAATTCAGGGAACTGCTTTAGGAAGGCGACAGTGATTTTAGAAGGAGGTCCCGCAAGCACTTTCTGACCGCGCTCTGTAGCTTGGAAATAGCCGCGCTTGGGATAATCAATCAGTGCGGCCTTTTTCAGATAAGTGCGCGCCCATCCAACGCGGTTGTCAAACACACGGTCAAGCCCACTTGGTAGCAATTCCTTTCGATCTTCCGCCGTCAGTTCAAATTGCTGCTCAAGACTATTGATCGCGTCGCGGATGTGATGCTCCTTGCCGTCCGCAGCGATCTTCAGGAGCGGAAGCATAACAGCTTGATAATCGGGAATTGACATGGCCTCCTACTTTCTGACAAACAGCGGCGGGTGGCCCACGCTTCCTCAATGTGCCCCTCCCTGACTCCGTGCGCGGATCGTAACACCAGTCGCCCTACCACCGTCGAGTAACTTATCGCGTCCGTCGGGCTGCGCGAAAAGCAGCCCGGGATGGCCCATCCTTTTCCGGCCGCGGGAAAAGGATGGGGCTTTTGACTTACCCTCTCCGGCCGCCTCGCACCACCTCAATTCAACCGCCGTGGAAGACGGAACCGCCCCGCATCGACAATTCCCGTCAAGCGTTCGAAGCGAAATCCACAGGTATTCGAATGATAACCTACAGATATATATTGACATAGAGTAACTGTCCGTGACATGATCCGCCATGCGTCCGGAAGATCATTTCCAAACCGTTCTGCCGCGCAGAAACTCTCCGCCTCGCAAGCCCTCCTTGCGTCCTGTTCCACCCGCTCAAATCCAGCCATTTGTGCATATCGCGCGGCCTAACCTTCCTAGAATCAACAGTTCTATGAATTTCTCAAATTCCCGTAATGCGCTCGTTATAAAAGGCTTGAAGCCTACTAGAATCAACACTTCCGAAAATAAGCACTTAAAGTCCCGCAGAATCAACACTTCTGGGAATAAGGACTTAAAGTCTCCTAGAATCAACACTTCCAAAAAACACGGTAGGGGGGTGTGGATAAGTGCCGGCCGGGTTCAAGCTTTACTTGAAGTTCGCCAAAAGCTGGGTTCGCGCTCTGATTTAGCGCGCCAGGAATATTCGATCTTACTGTGCGGACGGTCGAGCGGGCTAGCGGCGATCCATCGCGTTGTGGCGGACGTCGCGGCCTTGGACGATGTAGATCACGTCTTCGGCGATGTTTGTCGCGTGATCGCCGATGCGTTCGAGGTTCTTGGCCATCAGGATCAGCTCGAACGCGGGGAAAATAACCGCGGAATTTTCCATCATGTAGGTGAGCATTTCGCGGAAAATTTGATCGCGCAGCGGATCCACCATGTCGTCGCGCGTCAGCACAGCTTGAGCCAATTCGATATTGCGGTCGATCAGCGCGCGGATGCTATCGCGCACCATGCCTTCGGCGAGTTCGCTCATGCGCGGCAAATCGACGTAGGGTTTCACGCGCGGATGGCGCAGGATGCGCAGAGCGGATTGCGCGATGTTCACGGATTGATCGCCGATGCGTTCGAGATCGGAATTGATGCGGCCCATGGCCAGCAGGAAGCGCAGATCGGTGGCCATCGGCTGAACTTGCGCGACGAGTTGCACGATGCGGTCGTCGATCTCGATCTGCATTTCGTTGATGACGTTTTCCTGCTCGAGCACGCCCGCGGCGAGGCTCTGATCGGAATCGAGAACCGCGTGCATGGAATCGTGCACGGCGCGCTCGGCCAGACTGGCCATCCACAGCACCCGCTCGTTCAGTTCCTGAAGTTCTTGTTCAAAGTGTCGCGGCATCTAGGCTCCAAACTTTCTTCGCTATTCTCGTCGACTCCGATACATCTGCGGCACTCACCCGAACCGGCCCGTGATGTACGCCTCAGTCCGTGGATCGGTTGGAGTGGTGAAGAGCTGCGGAGTGGGCTGGAATTCGATCAGCTCACCGGTGAGCATGAACGCCGTGAAATCGCTCACGCGCGCGGCTTGTTGCATGTTGTGCGTGACGATCACGATCGTACAATTTTGCTTCAGCTCGATCAGCAAATCTTCGATCTTCGCCGTGCTCACTGGATCGAGCGCCGAGCAAGGCTCGTCCAGCAGCAGCACTTCCGGATCCACGGCCAGAGCGCGCGCGATGCACAGCCGCTGCTGCTGCCCGCCGGAAAGAGAATAGGCCGATTTGTGCAGCCGATCCTTCACTTCTTCCCACAGCGCGGCGCGGCGAAGACTGTGTTCGACGTGCTCCGCAAGCGAGCCGGCATAACCATTGATGCGCAGGCCGTAAGCCACGTTGTCATAGATCGATTTCGGAAACGGATTGGGCTTCTGAAAAACCATGCCCACTTTGCGCCGCAGCCGCGTAACGTCCTGCGACAAGATGTCGTTCCCATCAAGCAGGATCTTTCCGTCCAAGCGCGTGTGGCTGATGGTTTCGTGCATGCGGTTGAGCGTGCGCAGCAGCGTGGATTTGCCGCAGCCCGAAGGCCCGATCATCGCCGTGACTCGATTTGCGGCGATATCGAGATTGATGTGGAACAGCGCTTGAGCCTTGCCGTAGAAAAAGTCCAGTTGCTCGACCTTCACCCGAATCGAAGCATTCGCCAGAGCCGGGTGCGGCCCGAGCGAGACGGAGGTCATGGGTTTATCCTTAGCCAGGGCCATTTGCACCGCCGAAGAGGATTGCATCGCGATTATCTCCGTTGTCCCGCCGGGCGCGCAAGCAGTCCCCGGGCAACCAGGTTGGTGACTAACACGAGTCCCAGCAAGACCAGGCCGGCCGCCCACGCTTGCCGATGCCAATCTTCATACGGCGAGATCGCGTAGGTATAAATGACCACCGGCAAAGACGCAATCGGTTTATTCCAGCCGTGGTTCCAGAAGTTGTTGCCAAAGGCCGTGAACAGAAGCGGCGCCGTCTCTCCCGCGACGCGCGAAAGCGAAAGCAAGATCGCGGTCATGATCCCGCCCGACGCCGCCGGAACCACAACCGTCAAAATGGTTTTCCACTTGCTCGCGCCGACCGCCATAGCGCCTTCGCGCAGCGAGCCCGGCACCGCGCGCAAGAAATCTTCGCAGCTTCGCAGGATGATGGGAATCATCATCACGCCAAGGGCGAAGCCGCCCGCCAACGCTGAAAAACCATGGAACGGCAGCACCACGATGGTGTACGCGAAAATGCCGATCACGATCGAGGGCACGCCGTTCAAAAGGTCGGTCGAATAGCGCACGAGGAACGCGGGAATCGGCGACGCATATTCCGCCAGATACACCGCACCAAGCAATCCGATCGGCACGCCCATAATCGCCGCGAGCAAGAGCAACTTCGCGCTGCCCACAATCGCGTTGGCGATCCCGCCGCCCGTTTCGCCCACTGGCGCCGGCAGATTGGTGAAGAAACTCCAGTGCAGCGCGGTAGCGCCGTTCCACGCGAGGTAACCGAGAATCAGCACGAGCACCGACACCGTTACCAGCGCGCACAAGCCCGTCAAGCTCATCATCACCGCGCTCAAGCCCTTGCGCCAAATCGTTCGCAAGCTCATGTGCGCCCTCCGCCCCCGCGCGTCTGCGTGGCGGCCATCATCAGCCGCGCTACGCCGTTCAGGATGAACGTAAGCAGGAACAGCACGAGGCCCAGCTCGATCAGCGCGCTCACGTAGAGAGTGCCGGTAGCCTCTGCAAATTCGTTAGCGATCACCGCGGCGATGGTGTAGCCCGGCGCGAACAACGACGCCGAAATTTTCGGCGTGTTGCCGATGACCATGGTCACGGCCATGGTTTCTCCAAGCGCGCGCGCCATCGAAAGGAATACCGAGCCCATAATTCCGGTCCGCGCGTAGGGCACCACCACTTTCCAGGTGGTTTCCCAGCGCGTCGCTCCCAAGCCCAGCGCCGCTTCGCGCTGATCGCCCGGCACAGAGAGCAGCACTTCGCGCGACACCGAAACGATGTACGGCACGATCATGATCGCCAGCACTAAGCCCGCCGCCAGGAATCCGACGCCGTACGCCGGTCCTTGAAACAGCGGTAGAAATCCCAGCGTTCTTTTCAGGAACGGCTCAACGGTCGTTGAAAGCGGTTTCAGCAGCGTGAAAATGGCCAGCAAGCCGTAGATCACGCTTGGCACCGCGGCCAGAAGATCTACAACGAACGAAAGTCCCGCCGAAATCTTCGGCGGCGCAAGCTCGGAGAGAAAGATCGCGGCGCCCAATCCCAGCGGGACGGCAATCACCAACGCCAACACCGTGGTCACAATCGTGCCGTAGAGGAAAGTCAGCGCGCCGTAGTTGTCAAAGACCGGATCCCACACGCTGGTGGTAAGAAAGTGCCAGCCGAACTGCGCGCGCGAGGCCGACGAGTGCACCCAAAGCTGGCCCACCAGCAGCACGGTGATCAGCAGAACCATCGCGGCGAACACCAGCGTGACCATGTGCGCGATCGCGTCGCCGCCTCGCAATCTGCGCAGCACGGCCTGCGGGCTCCAGGGGAAGCCCGCAGGCCCAACGGTTGTCGGAGTGGAACTTGTAGCCATGTCGTTGTTCGTTTGCAGGGAGCGCTATTGTATCAGCGAGATGGCCTTCAATTCCTTGGCCACCACCGGCGCCGGCAAGGGTGCGTACGACAGACCGGCGCAATCCTTCTGCCCGTCGGTCAGCATCCATTTTAGAAAACCTTTGATGATGTCGCGTTTGCCCGCGTCTTGAATCTGCGCGGGAATCAGAAGCCAGGTGAAGCTTGAGATCGGATAGGCCGTCTTGCCGGGGGCGTTGGTGATCGAGACGCGGAAATCGTCGGGCATGGTCTTGGCTGCCGCGGCGGCCGCCGCGGTCACGCTATCGATACTCGCTTTCACGAACATCCCGCTGGAATTTTGCACTTCGCCGTAAGGGATATTGTTTTGAATGGCATAGATCAATTCGACGTAGCCGATTGAACCTGGCGTATTCTTCAGGAGTCCGGTGACCCCTTCGTTTCCCTTGCCGCCTAAACCCACCGGCCAATTGATTGAGGCGTTGCTCCCAATCTTGTTTTTCCAGTCGTCGCTGGCCTTAGCGAGAAAATCGGTCCAGATGAAGGTTGTGCCGCTGGCTTCGGAGCGGTGAATCACGACGATGTCGGCGTTGGGAAGATTTACGCCCGGATTAACCTTCGTGATTTCCGGATCGTTCCATTTGGTGATCGTGCCCATGTAAATTCCAGCCAGCGCATGCTGCGTGAATTTCAGGTCTGTGCTCACTCCCGGCACGTTGTAGCTGGGCACCGCCGCGCCGAGTACGGTGGGGAAATGCAGGATCTTGAAGCCGGCCTGCTGCAATTGCTGGTCGTTCATCGGCATGTCGGAAGCGCCGAAGTCCACGGTATGCGCCTCCAATTGCCGGATTCCGCCGCCGGAGCCGATGCTCTGGTAGTTGATCTCCACGTTCGACATCATCTTGTGATATTCGTCGAACCACTTCGAGTAGATCGGATTGGGAAACGTCGCGCCTGCCGCATTGAGCTGTACGGGATTATCTGCAGCCAGGAAGCTTGCGAGCCCCAGACAGAGCGAGAGTGCGAGCAGCATCTTTTTCATGGTTTGTCGGGATTCTCCTTGCCCCAATTCTGCCTCCCGATTGTTACAATTCGATTACAACGCCAAAAATTAGGGGTGAAAGACTCACAGGGCCGGAAGGTCCAGATCGGCACACCATACCTTGAGGTCAAGATTCCGTAACAGAGGATTCACATTCCTCTTACATGCCCTTAATGGCGGGTCCCTAGGCTTGGTCATCCGTGGTGAAGCCACGCTAATCAGGAGGAAATGGAATGCGTAAAATCGCAGTCTGGGTGCTGTCCTTGTGCGTACTGTCGGCTCCGACGGCATATGCCGGCGGAACCGGCAACGGAGATCCATCGGGTGGTGGAGCTTCGAGCAGCAATTCAGGAAGCAGCGGTGGAGCGACTCCGGCGGCAACCACTCCGCCCGCCGCTCCGGTAGGTTCGGCGCCTTCGAGCGCCATGTTGCAATCCGAGATCGACGAGATGCGCGCGATCGTGCAGTTGCAATCGGAACAGATTAAAAAACAGCAAGACGAACTGGCGGAGATGAAGGCCGAGCTCGCCGCAGGTGCCAGCAGCAATCCGGCATCTGCGCCAACTTCCTCGTCGAACGCTTCGGCGCCGGCCTCGCAGCCGAACGAAGCTGTGTTCGCGGCGGCGCCGCCCGCACCTTCTCCCGCCGCAATCACGCTGCCGATTGAAGTTCCCGCGGCCGCCACAACCGCGGCGACACCTACCTCAAAGTCCGCGGCAACGCTCGCGGCCGATACGGGCGCGCCGCAGCACAGCCCGCTCGGCTTCAAGATCGGCGACGCCACATTTACACCGCTCGGCTTTCTCGATTTGACCGACGTCTTCCGCACCGAAGATACCGGCAACGGTATCGGCACCACCTTCGGCGGCGTGCCGTACAACAACAGCTATCCGGCCGCGGGACTCACCGAAGATCGCTTCAGCGCGCAGAACTCACGCATCGGAATGCGGGTGGACGTGCCCGTGGGCGAAGCCACCGTAACGGGCTACGTCGAGGCCGATTTCCTCGGCGTCACCGCAGCCAACGCCAACGTCACCAGTAACTCCAACACTCTGCGCATGCGCAACTACTTCGCCGATTACCGCCGCGGGAAGTTTGAATTTCTCGCGGGTCAGGATTGGTCGTTGCTCACGCCCAACCGCAAAGGTTTGTCGCCGTACCCGAGCGACATCTTCTATTCCCAGGACATG
>Ga0182018_10002944_pt1 | contig 16105 bp, 11 predicted proteins | sample 812P2MmetaG_FD_120490 | JGI IMG/M metagenome (GOLD analysis project Ga0182018, IMG submission 120490) | Permafrost microbial communities from Stordalen Mire, Sweden - 812P2M metaG | ecosystem: Environmental > Terrestrial > Soil > Wetlands > Permafrost | place: Sweden: Stordalen | collected... | reverse complement strand
GAAACTGCGTGCGATCGGAATCCGAAAGTTTCTGCGAGTTTCAAGCGCCTTGATTATTCTGGGGCTGCTCGTGGAAATCGTGAGCCTCTTGTGGTTTCATCCGCTTTCGTTTGTGCTCTTTGCCTTCGTCGGCGCAACCTTGATCGGCCTGGGAATTCTGGTCTACCTCGCGTCGCTGGTCTTCGCTGCTTCTGCACCCAACGAGAACCGTGGCTGAAATGCAGGAGCGGGCGATTAGAATTGCCTGTCGAACTCAACTAACGAGGCCAGTGCCGGTGGTTTTCCACTATGCGGGGTTCCCTGCCATAAAGGTTCGGACCAATGCGGCGATCTCATCGGCAGCCGTGTCCAATGCAAAATGGCCCGCATCGAGCACGTGGACTTCGGCCTTGGTCACGTCGCGGCGATAGGCCTCCGGCTCCGAAAGATCGAAAGACAAATCGTATTTGCCCCAGAGGACGAGCAGGCGAGGTTGCGTCTCGCGCATCCACGCCTGCCATTTCGGGTAGGCGTCCACATTAGTTCGATAGTCGTAGAAGAGATCGCTTTGAATGTCTCCCTGACCCGGCTGATTGAGAAAGTAAAATTCGTCGGTCCAGAGATCCGGATCATAGCGTTCCACGTTGGGATCGTTGCCGATATGGCGCGTCCGCGTGGTCGCGAGCGATGGGAGATTTGTGCGCAGCGCGCTTTCGTTGGCAGCACGGTCGGCCCAAAAGACGCGGCGCGTTTTCCAATTCGCGCCGAGGCCTTCGTTGTGCGCCACAGCATCCTGGACGATGAGGAACTGGATGCGGTCCGGATGGGCCAACGCCATGCGAAAACCAACGGGGCCGCCGTAATCCTGCATGTAAAGCGTGTAATGCGAGAGCCCCAGCGCTTCCGTGAAGTGATCCATGATTTCGGCGTAGTGATCGAAAGTGTACGCGAATTTTTTAGGGTCCGGCCAATCGCTGTGCCCGAAGCCGGGATAATCCGGCGCGACGAGATGATAGCGATCGGTGAGGCGCGCGAAGAGCGGCTCAAACATTCGCGAGGAAGATGGGAGTCCGTGTAGTAGGAGAAGCAGCGGCGCGTCTTTCGGGCCGGCTTCTCGGTAAAAAATGGAGAGGCCATCGATTTTTATCGTGCGGTAAAAAGTTGGGTAATCCATGGGAGGTTCCTTTTCTGCGGCGCTGGCCGATGTCCAACGCGCGGGCAAAGCCGCGATGGCCGCAGCAGCAGCAGCGATCTTCATGACCTTTCGCCGAGTTACTTTACCCATCGCGCTTCTCGATCGTCCGTAACGCGGCGAACTACGCTTTGGCGGCCGCCAGTTCCGCGGTGCGGTCCTTGTGCGGCGGACCGACGTAAGGGAAGGCGGCGAGCAGATCTTTGTGGGGCCCGACGTTATCTCGCGTCACCTTTCCATTTGTGAGGAGACCAAGGAAAAAATCTACTACGTCGTCGGTGAGTGCCCGGCCATTGTCCGGGTAAGACGCCGACCGCGTGGGATCATATTTGAGGACGTCCGGCAGCAGGGTCCCGGCCACCCGCGTTGCTTCCGCCGGCGTATATCCACCGGTGTGCTCCAGCGCGTGCGCGAAGACGGGGACGAAACGGGCATCGTCCGCCGGTTGCGCAGCGAGATAGGCCGCGTTCTGCTCGCCGGCAAGGAAGGGAGTTTGATTGGGCCGCGCGCCCCGATCCGCCTGAACCAATTTCCCGCTTGCGCGGTCCAGCGTGCGAACCCATAGGTCCATCTTTTTAGAACCGAGGGCAGAGTTGGGCACCTCCAGCACGATGCTGCACACGTCCTTGTCGGTGAAGAAATCGTCACCGGTGAATTGCAGGTTGTTCAGGGCGCCCAGCACGTCGAAGAAAAATGGATCGCCGCGCCAACCGGCGAAGAAACGGTAGTCACCGGCCTCGGTCACCGGTGTCTCCGTCCCCGTCGAGACCGGCACCCCCTCGACGATGACATGCCCGTCGTCTCCTGTCCCACTGGCCTGAGCGCCCTCAACGCGGCGAAGCGTCGCGGTCTGCGCCCCGCCCTTGGACGACGTGAAGCGCACCCGGTACGCGATATCGGGGACGGCATCGCCGTTAGTATCAATCTTGAGTTCATAAATCGCCTCGGGCGCGAAGGCGACGGCGGTGGTGGGAGCGGGCGGATTTATGACGACGGACGGATGCATGTTCATAATCAGGATCGACTTGCCAGCGTCCCCGGGTTTCGGGAAAGCATACAGATCGGTGAAGTCTAGGCGGGCATCCCCATGGGGAAAGCCAAAATTGGGACCGGAGTAATGGTGCGACATAATTTATTTTCTCCTCTATGTAGATACTCAGCAGGGTGAGCTGCAAAGGCACATCACTTAGCTCGCCTACTCCGCCACCTCGAAAATAATTTCCAGCTCGACCGGAGTGCCGAGCGGAAGGCTTGCGACGCCATAGACCGAGCGCCAAGGGTTCTTGTCTTTTCCGAAGACGTCTTGCAGCAACTCCGAAGCGGCGTCAGCGACTTTCGGTTGGTCGCGGAAATCTCCTACCGTGGCGACCGAGACGCCGAGGCGCACGATCCGCGTTACTTTGTCGAGCGATCCCAAATGCTTTCGCGCGACAGCCAGCACATTGAGCGCCGCGAGGTGCGCCGCGGCACGCCCTGCTTCCACATCGAGCTCCGAGCCGACGCGCCCGATGAATTTCGCCGCGCGGCCTTCGGTAGGAAGCATGCCGGTGAGAAAAAGTAGATTGCCCGTCTGCACGGCTTCCGCATAGGTGCCGAACGGCTCAGGCGGCGCCGGGAGCTCGATGCCAAGTTCTTTCAACCGCTGCTCGGCGCTGGCCGGCCGAGAAACTTCGCGGGTTGCGATTTCCTCTTTCGAATTTGTGTTCATTTCTCTCTCTCACTGGATCTAAATGGATGCGGCAGAACCGGCCCGGACGTGGCTCTGGGACGATCAGCCAATGCGGCTTCCAGTACTCACAACAGGGTGGGTAGCGGTCTCAAACCGTGAAGTTAAATGCCCGCGACGTGAGGAGTGGAATTTCTCATACGGAGTTGCCGATTACAACTTTCTTTGACGAAGCGCCAAGCCTTCGGCGAAATTACTTAGGCGCGGGAGCCAACGCACTGCGAGTTTTCCCGGAATCTTGTTGGCGCTCGTTGTGCCGCGCATTTCGCAGCTCGACGGGCGCGTTCCGTCGCTCGGGCGCGAAGGGCGCTGATGATATCATCGGTTAGTGACCATGCATATTTTCATCGCCATCTTGAGTTTCGCCCTTCTTCTGATCGTCTTGTGGGACGCGTTTGAGACGGTCATCTTGCCGCGGCGCGTCACGCGCTCGTACCGCTTGGCGCGGCTCTACTATCGCAATGCCTGGCGAATATCCTCGGCCTTGGCTCGCGCTATTCCATCTGCAAAATTGCGCGATGCCTACCTGGGCTATTACGGACCGCTGTCCCTGCTCGTGCTCTTCGGCCTCTGGGCGGGCGCGCTGATATTCGGGTTCGCCATGCTGCATTGGGCGGCGGGCTCGATTGTTGGCGTCGCGGGGCGAGCCGTCAGGTTCCGCACGGATCTCTATTTCAGCGGGACCACATTCTTTACCTTAGGCATGGGAGACGTAGTCCCAGGCACGATGCACGGTCGCGTCATCAGCGTTGCCGAAGCCGGAACCGGATTCGGCTTCCTGGCCATCATCATTTCTTACCTGCCAACCATGTACGGCGCGTTCTCCCAGCGCGAAACGAATATTTCGCTTCTGGATGCCCGCGCCGGCTCGCCGCCCACCGCTGCCGAACTCCTGCGCCGCCACGGCCGCCAGCGCAGCCTGAACGACCTCGGCCCATTTCTGCACGATTGGGAAACCTGGTCAGCGCAGTTGATGGAAAGCCATCTCACGTATCCGTTTCTTTGCTTCTTCCGATCGCAACACGACAACCAGTCTTGGCTGGCGGCGTTCACGGCCATCCTCGACGTTTGCTCGCTGTTCATCGCCTACGGGGAAGGGGAAAGCAAATGGCAGGCGCAATTGACGTTTGCTATTTCCCGCCACGCCGTCGTGGATCTTTCGCAGGTGTTGAAGGTTAAGCCCGTGCCGTTTTCCTACGATCGCCTGCCTGCAGCGGACCTGCCCAAGGTGAGAAGCCTACTGATCGATTGCGGGGTTCCCCGTTGCAGCGAAGACAGCGACTTGAAGTTGAAAGAGCTGCGGGGAATGTACGAGCCCTATGTGAACACGCTCTCGAAGTTACTGCTGATCTCCATTCCTTCCTGGGGACTCGAGCCGGGAGCCGGAGCCTCGCCCAGGAGCGTCTGGGGCCGCGTTTCCTCCAAGGGATCGCTGCAAGAATCGCAGTCGGGGGCCGCGCACGAAATCGAGTCCGGGCACCTTTGATACCTACAGCAGTTGTCTACCGAATGTTTGTGTCTAGTTCGAGCTCATCGGGAGGCCTATTCGCCGTCCCCTTTTTCCTTCTTGTTGGGCTGGCCTTTGCCCGCAGTAATCAAGTTCCGTAGACTACCTTTGATATAAGAGCCCCATGCGTCTGAACAGGCATTGAAGCATTCATATTGGGGGACCAAACCCACGTGAGTGAAGCGGACTTCTGTTTTCTCGCCCTTATTTGAGATTTCAAAAGTAATTTTTGTGCCCTTCCACTCGGTTTTGTCTTCAACAAAATTAAGGTAGCCGTCTTCAACAAGCCAAACGACTTTCTTGCCGGGAATTAATTCCGTTATTCGCTGTTTGGAATAATGAATGTCTTTGTAACGGTAGGCCCACTCATCGCCGAGTTTATCGGTGTTACCTTCGATATTTCCTGACCACCATCCACGAACATTATTGATGGCAGCGAAGGCTTGTTCCGGAGTTTGGTCCACCGTGAAAGTTATCGCGAGACTTTGATCGTTCATCGTTTCTCTCCTTCTTTCGGTTATCGTTTCTCTTATCGTGCTGCTAGCCATGGCGATCCTCCTTGGATTGGAGCGCGGTGATTGCCTACGGCGTTCTTCGCGCCGAATTTCTTGATTGCGACACGCGCTGTTTTCAGGCGCCCTCGGCGTGCTTGCGAACGCGATCGATCATCGAGGCCCAGCCTTTATTCATCTCTGCCTTCTGATCGTCGGAAACGAAGCCGAGCGCGGTGTGCCGGAAAGTAATCAAAGTTCCACCATCGACTTCACTCAGCCGATATTGCACGTTGGAAACGAACGGGAAAGAGGCGAACAACGGACCAGCGAATTCAAGCAGCGTGGGCCGCCTGATGGCCTGGACGTTGGCCCAGAAATGTCCGTTGCCGTCGCCCAGGTCGCGGTACCACCTTCCACCAGGCCATGGTTCGATCTTCATGTTGAGAGATTTGCCGTCAGGCGTCTGGTTGCCGGGCCCCAATTGCTCGAGCAGCGCGGCAAAGGTTGCATCCAGGGGCGCCTGGACATGGATTTCCTGGTTAATCGTAAGCGTTAGGTTTTCGAGGGTCCGGTCGGTGGACACGATCATTTCTCCTTAAGTTTTGGTGCTGGGGAATTCAAATCTGGGGAGCCTTGGCGGACCATCGCTTCCGCGCGTTCCTTCACTCGATTCAATTGGTGCCGCCAGTAACGCTCGAAGGTTGCGGCCCACTCGTGAAGAGGGCGTATCGCTTCGGCGTTGGTCCGGTACAGCTTGTGGCGGCCCTGGCGGCGCATTCGAACCAGCCCCACGTCGCGCAGCACGCGCAGGTGCTTGGAGACCGAAGGCTGCTCCAAGCGGAGGGCTGCAACAATCTCTCCGACGGGCCGCTCGGTCCCGGCGAGATAGTTCAAGATCTCCCGCCGGCGGGGTTCAGCTACCGCGTTGAATGCGTCCGATGTGGTGCTCGCCCTTGCCATGCCGGAATATTACATTCCCATATAGGAATATGTCAAGCAGTTATTTTTGGCTGACTGATGTGACCAGGCCGAATTCTTGGACCCCGCCGAATGACAGGGTCCACATCACTTGATCGAATCGAATGGACGGAGAACAAAAGTTAAGACTGTTCAGAAAATCTTTGTGAGCACCTTACAGGTTGAAGATTGTACAAGGTGGGTGGGCAGCCCAGTTTTCAAACGCACTCGCAAACAGAGCCGGTAGTCATTTGCCTGATAGCACGTTAATCGTCCAAGTGCCTTGACGGTTTGCTTCAATTATTTCCGCGAAGACGCTTTCGCGATAACTTACGTGTAGCCGACAATCCACCCAGAAGCCGGATGAGAAAACACTTCTCTGGGCGTGATGGCCTGTAGTCCGCAGTCGCGTTACCATGCAAAATATGAACGCACCTGCGATTCTGCCGTCATTGCTCTGGGCTGTCCAGGGCGGACTGGAGCGAGCCTATTTCAAAGAAGGGGCCGGGGACGACGGCATGCCGTCACTCGACCTTTGGGCGAACCTTTTGCGGGCATTGGACAACGCGGGCATCGATCGTCGTGAGTTGCCGGTGATTCTCCGGCTATCCAAGCGGGCGTTGCGATCGAGGTTATCAACGGCAGCGAGACATGGATGGGTCGAGGAACTGCAATCCGGTCGCGGCCAAGTGAAAGTGCGGTTAACGGTCCGCGGGTCGGATGTTGCAACTCGATGGAAGTCACTGCAAGGCTCCGCCGAAGAGCGATGGCGGGCAGAGACTGGTGTTAACCGGACAGACAGGCTCCGCACCTCTCTCGAACAATTGGTCGCCGCGCTTCCCCTGGAACACCCGCATTATCCGGCCAGTTATGGAGCGGCGGACGCAAGCATCACGGGCGGAAAGGGACAGGATTGGCGACCAGTGCTCCGCGGTAACGGAGATACTGTCTCGGAGCTTCCGCTCTCGGCACTGGTTTCGCAGGCCTTGGTTGCCTTCGCGATGAACTACGAGGAAGAATCGCCCATTGCACTCTCACTCAGCGGAACGGTGATTAGGCTCATTCCTCCCGAAGGGCGCACCCTCCGGGGACTCGGCCATTCTGCAGGCATATCGGCGCTGGTCCGTCATGGCTTCCTGCGTGTGAGTGGTAACGCTGGCGGGGAGATCGTACACATGACCCCGAAGGGCCACGCTGTAAGCTGCGCCTATGACGGACGCATACGGGCGGTAGAAACGGAGTGGTGCAAGGCTTTCGGCGATGTGTCTATTACCCTGCTGCGACAGGCTTTGGAGAAAGTAGCCGAAGCCGCAAGCCACACCAAGGGCGCGGCTCGATAGGTCACACAGCGGATGCGTCGAAGCGTAGTCCTTTCTTCCAGACGTTCACCACACATAGGTTCCCACGGATTCTTCGGGCAGAGTCGTAGTGAATGTTTTGCCGTGATACCTCACATCGAATGTTTTTGAGAAGTTCCCGGTATTTGATACGACCAGCACGATCTTCCCATCAGGCGTAAGAAAGGCTACATCTGACAATTGTTCCAGTTCATCCGACCCAACCCGCACAGATCCGGGCGGCACAAATGTCGCAAAGTGCGCGAGCGCGTAGTAAGCCAGATTGCGAGTTGCGTTATTGCCATCGAGAGTGATCGCGCCTTGGCACCCCGTACATCCGCCATTATCGGTGTGCGGCCCATCGTTCGGGTCGGCGGCGAGGTTCCAGAGGAGTACGTTGCGGCTCCAGTTCCGGGTGGCGCCGATCAGCACCCGGCTTACGGACGCAGCGATATCGAGCGGTCCGCGCCGACCTCCGGTTATCGACTGCTCGGTCATGTACAAATTCTTGTTCGGATATTCATCATGCACGTTCGTCAACGTGGAGGCATCTCCGCCGTATAAGTGAAAAGCGGTGCCATCGACATACTTGCTGGCATCGGGGTCAGCCAGAATCGACAAAGGATACGATGGAACGTCGGGGTTGTGATCGTACAAAAGAATCTTCGTACGGATATCCGCCTTCTGAAACGCGGGTCCGAGATACTTTGCGATGAAGGCGTCCTCCTCCGGCGCGAACACCACCATGCTCGGCGTGTTCTTCGGGTTCAAGGGCTCATTCTCTATCGTGATGGCGTCGATCGCGATGCCTTCGGCTTTCATGCTTTCGATATACTTCACCAAATACGCCGCATACGCGCCGTAATACTCAGGCTTTAGACTGCCTCCTTTCGAATCGTCATTCGTTTTCATCCAGGTTGGAGCAGACCAGGGAGAGCCAAGTATCTTGATTCGGGGGTTGATCGCCAGAATCTCTTTCAGGACGGGAAGCACATCAGCACGATCAGGGCCCAGACTGAATTTGGCCAGATCCACATCGGTTTCTCCTGCCGGCAAATCATCGTAGGAAAACACATGGTCATTCATGTCGGAAGAGCCGATCGTTAACCTCAGGTAGCTGATTCCAATATCGTGTTCTTGGGTTGCGAAGAGTTCTTGCAGCAGGGAGGTTCTTTGAGCAGGGTCCATACGCATAAGAAGTTGCGCACTTCCGCCTGTCAGAGCAAGACCGAAGCCCTCGATGGGCTGATACTGCTCCATGTCGTTCACGTCGACGATGGGAAACGCATCGCTTGATTCAGAGAATCGCAGGGGCGGCGTCTGGAGAGCGAACAATGAAGATCGGTCAGCAGTCGTCAACCAGAGCCGAGCGTCTTGCGGCTCCTGCGCCTTCGATAAGATGCAAGGAAATATCAGGAGTGCACACAATAAAAAAAGGGCGAGTCTACGATTCATGGAAATCTCCTCTTGTTAGCGGCCCGGATCGCAGTCCAGCGTGTATTCTATCCGCGCTGCGGCTTGCGTGCTAAGAAAAACGATTTTCTTCAATACAATAGACGGATGGGCCACAGTCCACCATCATAAAAACAGGGTAGCCCAGCACTCGTCAAGGGATCAGGTTTTCGCGCTGCATGCAAAATTGTCAGCTGAGCTTGCCGGTCGCCGCCAGGTTTCCGTACCAGATTCCTGAATCTTTGATGGTGCGTTTCTGGTTGCGAAAATCGACGTAGGTCAGGCCGAATCGCTGCGAATAGCCCTCGGCCCACTCGAAATTATCGAGAAGACTCCAGGCGTGATAGCCCTGAATGTTCGCGCCGTCCCGGATGGCGCGTGCGACCGCGCCAATGTAGCCGCGGTAGAAATCGGTGCGCCGCCGATCGGGAACTCCGCCGCCCTCTAAGGGTGTATCGCCATAGGAGCAACCGTTTTCCGTGATCTCAAGTACGGGTTTATTGAAATCGCGCGTCATGCGCATCAGTAGGTTGTAGAAGCCGTCGGGCCAAACCTCCCAGCCGATTTCGGTGTGCGGGCCTTGCTTGCCCACGACGTGATCGAGGTTGAGTTCTCCAGGCTTCGTCGCGGCACAAACGATCGTGCGGTCATAGTAGTTGATTCCGAAAAAATCGAGAGGGACCTTGATGAGTTCCATGTCGCCCGGCTGCACGCCCAGCATTTCTGGAGTCAGCACGCTCGACAGAATTTTCGGATACTCCCCGTTCATCGCGGGATCGATGAACCACAAGTTGTTGAACGCATGAAAACGCTCGGCCGCCGCCAGGTCTTCCGCGGATTGGGTTTTCGGTTCCGCATAGCTTGTGCTGAAAGCCGAGCCGACCTTCGCGCCAGGACGCGCGGCCTTAATCGCGCGGAACGCCCGGCCTTGCGCCAAGTTCACGACGTGAGTCGCGTGGATGAAATCGGGGAGGCTGGTTCTGCCCGGCGCGTGCTCGCCCGTGAAATAACCCAGGTGGGTGAAAATCCAGGGCTCGTTGAAGATCGCCCAGTTCGTGACGCGATCGCCCAGTGCCGTGGCCACCATGCCTGCATAATCGGCCAGATACCCGGCGAGGTCGCGATTCGGCCAGCCACCCTTGTCCTCGAGCGCCTGCGGCAGATCCCAGTGGTAGAGCGTGGGCAGCGGTCGAATATTGGCCGCGAGAAGCGCATCGACCAGGCGATCGTAGTAATCGAGGCCTTTGGGGTTGGGCGCGCCCGTGCCCGCCGGTTGAATGCGCGGCCAACTGATCGAGAAGCGATAGCTATTCAGGTGCATGGCCTGCATCAGTGCGATGTCTTCGTGAAATCGGTGGTAGGAATCGCAGGCCACATCGCCGGTGAATGCGCCTTTGACTGTGCCGACGGTATGCGCGAAGCGATCCCAAATCGATTCACCTTTGCCGTCCTCGTTCCATGCGCCTTCGACTTGATAGGCTGCGGTGGCCGCGCCCCAATGGAAATTTTGCGCGAACTGAAACGCCTCGGGTGGCACTCCGGGAGTGGCGCCAAACAGCGCGGGTACGCCCTGCGACTCCGCTGGCGATGCTTCCGAGCCAACCAGCGGCGTTCGCGGGGCCAGCGCTGCGCCGGCAATTCCCAGCGTGGTCCATAGAAAATTTCGGCGATTCAGTTCATCGAACGCCATTGGCGGTCTCCTCGCGGCAGTCTTTCGGCGTCAGCGTTCTCACGAGTGTTTCCTCTGGCATTCACGACACACGGGCTCGGGAGGGTCACCGGGGCAGGGCAACGCCGCTAGGAGGAACGGCGCTGCCCTGCCGGTGATTCTTGCGGCTAACCAAAGCTTCCGCGGGATGCGTGCGCCGGGCACGCTCCCGCGGATGACCGTGGCTGGGGCGCAGCAAGCTTAGAATGCGAACTTCAGACCGAACTGCATTTGTCGCGGCGGGCTGGCGCCGGTGATAGGGCCAAAGGTGCTGCTGGTTTTGGAAATTTCCAGATAAAACCGCAATCTGCGGAAAGCCCCTGAAATATCGATTGTTCACTATACCCCCGCCTGCGTGGCGACGTCTAATAAAACCAAATGGGCAGAGTTTGTCAAGCGAAAGATAACGTTATTTTCAGGCAAAACGACGATTGCACGCAATCCGTGCGTTCGAGACGCGGCTGCGATAAACTAAACGAGGTTTCCCTGGGGCGTGTTTCAGCCCTTTCGCCGCTTCGGAGAGCACGCACTTCTCGCTCCCGTTCTTGCCGGCAGATTAAGGAAGACGCTGAATGAGCCCTCGGGCGAAAACCAGAAACAATAACAAGCATTCCCCGGTAACCCTTAAGACCGTCGCCGAGTATGTCGGATTCACGCCGGGAACTATCTCTGCGGTTCTCAATAACTCCGCCGCGTCCCGCTCTTTCCCAGAGTCCACGAAGAACCGCATCCTGGCCGCAGCGCGCAAACTTAACTACCGGCCCAATTTCCTGGCCCGTTCGCTGCGCGTCAAGCGCACGTATACGATCGGCGTAATCACCGAGGAAATCGGTGACCCGTATGGCGCCATGGTCATCGGCGGCATCGAGCGGCATCTGGGGCAGCACGGCTATCTTTTCTTGACCGTGGCTCACCGGCACGATGCCAAGCTTCTCGACACCTACGCTCATCTGCTTCTGCAGCGCGGCGTCGAGGGCCTGATCACCGTGGATACCTCGATTCAGCAGCTGTTGCCGCTGCCGATCATCGCGGTTGCCGGACACCGCCGCGTCAAAGGGGTCACAAATCTGGTGCTCGATCATCGCGCTGCGGCGCTGATGGCCCTGAAGCATTTGCAGTCACTTGGTCACACGGAGATTGCGTTTATGCAGGGGCCGACGATCAGCTCGGATACCGAGGACCGCTGGAAGGCCATCGTCGAAGTCAGCCGTAAGCTCGGCATCGCCATTCGCCCAGCCTTGACCGTACGCCTGAAAAACGAACCGGCAGCGCCGCATTTGGGCTATCCCTCTGCGAAGCAGCTGCTCTCTCGCCGGGAACGATTCACCGCGCTCTTCGCTTTCAACGACAATTCCGCGATTGGCGCGATCCGCGCGATTCAGGACGCTGGCCTGCGCGTCCCCGAAGATATTTCCGTGGTGGGCTTCGACGATATCGAGAGCGCAGCCTATGGCAATCCGAGCGTGACCACGGTGCGCCAGCCGCTTCACAAAATGGGCGAGCTTGCGGCGCGGACGCTGATCGATCGCATCGAGGAGCGCGGCGTGTTCCTACCCGAAATCACCGTGGAGCCCGAATTTGTCGTGCGCCAATCAACCGCTCGGGCACCCGCACGAGTCTCACAGGCGCACGCGGCCTTAGCGCCCGCGCTTTCGGGCGATTAGAAACGCACCCGGTAGCACCCGGCGCGTCCAGACCTGCGGTCCGACCCCATCGGCGCCCACCACGCACTCCCACCCGTCTGCTCCGCCATTGGTTGGCGAGCCAGTGCCGCGCACGATGATTTTGATTCTGGGCTTTTCGGTTTCGCGTTCAGCGCGTCGAGGGCCGGGCGCCTTCTGGAGACGGCAGAACCGAATCTGAAAACGGAACTACCCACCGCCATGTCCGCCGCGGCGGGCAAAGCGGTGGCGACTCGATATGACGGCCTGGGTCGTCCGGAACAGACAGAGGAAGTCTGTTCAACGCTCATGGAATTGATCGACAGGACGCCGCCCTGAATCGCTTCGGGCAACTTGCACGGCAAATCCGCGAACACAGGATTTCTATGTTGGCCTTCCAGTGAGTACGCGAGATTGTACATATCGTCTCGACCAAGCCGTCACTCGCGCATTTTTCTCTCCGGGATGGTTCAGGCGCTGCAACTCTTTCTGGCTCATCCGAAATGCCTCCTGGCTCTAAAGTGACAATATTCACGCAACCGTGAGAAGTGCTGAAATTACTGAGCTTAGAGAAAAATCGATATTGAGAGGCTCAAAAATCATTAATCTAAGAGAAAAATCGATATTTTCCTCTTGACATGGAGATGAATCTGGAGTCAAATCCCCCCCGGCCCGAAGGTAATACAAAAACACTAGGTGGGAAGCCATTGGAGAAGCCGGCTTCTATCGGCACGCTGAGTGGGCGTGAACGACCAAAGGCCAAGTACCACGGACTCGGGCGGCCGTAACGTTTTGGGGTGGTGAGGTTATTTTGATCCGGCCCAGTAGCCGGTCAAGAAACCAAATCTAGGGGTGGAGGGATTCAATGAAGAATCTGTTCCGCTGTGCGTTTGCGTTTTGCCTTCTCGTGTGCCTGGCTAGGCCGGCACTATCACAAAGCAGAAACACCGGTGAAATTCGCGGCACGGTGACGGATCCGTCTGATGCCGTTGTCCCCGGTGCGAACGTGGACGTGGCGAACATCGATACGGGGGCGAAGAACGACTACATCACCAATAATGACGGCCTCTACGATACCGTCTCGACCCCAACCGGAAATTACACCATTACGGTCACCGCGAAGGGTTTCAAGACAGTTGTGATCGGCCCCGTAACGCTGAACGTGTCCACCATTAAGGAAGACGCCAAACTCGAAGTCGGCACGCCCAATGAAACGGTGACCGTCACCGCTACCGGCGCACCGCTCCTTCAGACGGAAAGCGGTGAGCAGAGTGAAGTTATGGAAAGCAAAGAAATGGGGGAACTACCCCAGGTAGGCACCGGAATTACCGGCGCCGATTGGGCTAGCTTCAACATTTACCTTCCTGGCGCCGGAGGCACGACCGCTGGGCGGAACACCACGGATGGCGCATGGAACGCCGCCGACGCGGCTTCCATTAACGGCAATCTGCCGAATTTCGACAACTTTCTCCAGGACGGCGCCAGCACCATATTGCCGGCGAGCTACAACAATGACGACGCGATTTTCGATACCATCCAGGAGGTTAAGATCGACACTTCTTCCTTCTCGGCGCAATACGGCATGGGCGGAGTGGTATTCAACCAGATCACCAAGAGCGGCACCAACACCTTCCATGGGTCGCTTTACGAAACTTGGGAGAACAATTTTCTAAACGCCGCTGGCTTCTTCAATAATCAGCAGGCTCTGACAGAGACAAACCCCCTGAACCCCACCGGCCCGCAAATTCCTAACCCAGGCCATGCGGTAGCGCGCGTGCGGTACGACCAGTTTGGCGGTTCGGTCGGAGGGCCGGTTATCAAGAACAAGCTCTTTTTCTTTTTCGACGTCGACAAGATCACGAATAATTCCACGGCTACCGGCTTCGTCACCCTGCCCACCGCCAATGAGTTGGCCGGCAATTTTGCCGGCATGTACCCCATCTATGACCCCGCCACCACGAGCGGCACGAGCCGGACGCAGTTCACGAATAACATGATCCCGACGAACCGGATTGACCCGGTGGCGATGAAAATCTTGTCCTCTAAATATGGATGGCCCACCGCGCCGTTGGGCGTGGGACAATGCGCGGCCGCGCCATATCAGAACGAATGTACCAACAACGCCTTCCTTACGCAGCCCGGTTCCGACCCAGTTCTCCGGTATTTTGGCCGCGGCGACTACGACATGAACAGCAAGAACCGTATCTCGGCATCCATGACCCATAAGGACAACCCCGCCACCAATAACGGGTTGCTCCCCTGCCCCGAGGATTGCGGCAAAGGCGACGTGAACGGCGTCAACGCGCAGATCACCGATACGTGGACGATCAGCCCAACGGTGTTGAACGAATTTCGAATGGGTTATACCCGGCAAGGCAACTTTTTCCAGTCCGGGACCATTGGGTCTAACCCTCAGGCGACATTTGGCCTGCAAAATACCCTATACAACCAGTTTCCGACCCTCAATATCGGCGGCCCGGACGCCGTGAACGGTTTGGCGCCGTCTACGGACGCCATATACGTCGAGAACTCGTTTGACCCGTCCGATACGGTGACGCTCATCAAGGGCAAACACATCCTCCATTTCGGCGTTGAGGTGCTGATGAGCGAGGGCAATACCACTGCCTGGGGTTCCAATTCAGCCGGCAACTATGGTTTTACCGGGCAATACACCGCCGGCTTCCAAACCACAACAACGAACGGCATAACAACCACAACGCTGAATACGGGAACCTCTGGGTCAGGCCTCGCGGATTTCCTGCTGGGCAATATCGAGAACTGGGCGGCGTCGAATCAGGGCATAGACGGCATGCGGATGAAGAGCCCGCAAGCCTTCGTCCAGGACGACTTTAAGGTCAAGCCCAATCTCACCATAAACCTCGGCTTGCGCTGGACCGGGAACACCGGCATGAGCGAGATAGATAATCGCTATGGCGATTTCGACCAGAGTCTCATCAATACCGTCGGCCCCTTCGCGGGCACCGCGGGCTCGGTATGGTTTGGTGGTCAGGATGACCGAACGACGTTGATGAAGCCAATCTGGGACATCTTCCTTCCGCGTGCCGGCTTTGCCTGGCAGCCCAAGCCCAACACCACCATCCGTGGCGGGTTTGGCTTGTTCGCCTATAACTACAGCCAGGACCTCTATGGAGGCGAGGGCGGGGGGCAACTTGGCTACGGCGCCACCCTTCAGGGCAGCAACAACGACCCTCTTGCCCAATCGGGAGCTAACGATAAGGGCTGGGTTAGCGGCTGCACCGGCAACACCACCCCGCTCTTCTTAAGCTCGAGCGCTGCGATGGCGGTCAATTGTGAGCCCTACGTTCAGGGCTCGACGAACCCTGCGACTTACGTCTCTAATCCCGTCAAATCCCCCCCGTACTTGAATTACAACACCCAGCCCGGGCGGATCATGCAGTGGACGCTCTCTGTCCAGCACCAGTTTGCCAGCAATATGGCGGTGTCCGTTTCGTATGTCGGCAGCCACAGCTCGAATCTGCAATTCCTGACCGACCTCAACCAAATCACCAACCCTGCCCTGTTGGCCTCGAACGATGTGGCGGGCTGCAACGGGGCAACTCTCGCAACGCCCACGTCCAGCAGCATCGCCAGCGGCCCCGGATCGCCTTGCGCTCGTACGTATCCGGCGTTCGGAGGCCTTGGGGGCTCAAACTTCAACGGCATAGCAAACTACGATTCGCTGCAAGTCGTGGTGGAGAAGCGTTTTTCCAACGGGCTAACCTTCAATATGAACTATGCCTGGTCGCATATGCTGGACGACCAGGATTCGGCCGGATGGGGCAGCACTGCCGGGGCTCAGGATTGGCAATATGGGAACAACCCCGCGGCAAACTACGGCAACTCCAACTTCGACATCCCGAATGCGTTCAAGGGGACCTGGAGCTACGAATTGCCGTTTGGCTCCGGGAAGGCCTATCTTAACCATAACCACGCTGAGGACGCCGTCGTCGGGGGATTGCGGATCGCGGGAACATTTATCGTGGAGAGCGGCACCCCGTTCACGGTGTTGGACAACAGCGAGAACGATTATTCGCAGGCTGGTAACTTGTTTGCCGACCCTGTTGCAGGTGT